>WNFB01005209.1_pt1 | contig 15687 bp, 11 predicted proteins | sample 5400501 | NCBI WGS metagenome assembly WNFB01 (sample SAMN13153341, study PRJNA577476) | soil metagenome | isolation source: 200 cm saprolite under Douglas fir tree site 2 hole 1 | place: USA:California | collected 2015-04-18
CTTTGTCGCGACGGTTATGACTCCGTTGTCTACGAAGAGAGAACAGGGGATTCCTTCATCATGGTGGGTGGAACAATGTGGAACTATTCGGATACAAAGGGAACCTGGGCGGCGATCTGTGTGATCTGTACCCTGTTGTTGACCGGCTGCATTGCCCAACAAGCTGATCTCAAACAGACGGAGAAGAATCTTCAGCAGCGCATCAAGCAGTCGAGCGATGAGTCGGCACAGACCCGTGCGAGACAGAGTCAAGAGATTTCGGTGCTTCGGGAGCAGGAGTTGCCGCAGTTGCGTGGCGAACTGGAGCGGGCGTTGCACCAAGCTCAGGAACTCCAGGGCAAGCAGGAAGACCTCAAGCAGCGCGCTGCGCAACTTGAGCAACAAACCAAGCGGCTCGAACAGTTAGCCGGTAAGCTGGAGGCGGATAGCACAACTCGCTTCAACCAGGTGCGCGAGAGCCTCAATGCTCAAGATGTCAAAAATAAGCAGGATCGCGATCAGCTCCGCATGGACGTGAACACTCGCCTCGACGACGTGAGCCGACAGATGGAGGTGATGCGAAAGGAGATCATCGAGGTCGTGCAGAAGACGAACAGCGGACTTGCCAAGAGTCTCGACGTACGTCTGGAGGAGCAGCATAAGGCGCTGGCGGATAACCAGGCTCGGGCCGAACAGTTGTCGGCAAAATTCGCACAATTCAGCCAGTCCTTAACGGCATTCAGGGATTCGCTGACAGGTTTGAGCGAGCGGGTGAGCCAAGAAGAGCAGGAGAGCAAAGCGTCGGCAACCCATATCAATGAGACGAACAAGGCCGTGACCGGTTATTTAGGCGAGGTCAATAAGAGTATCGCATCTGTCGCGCAGAAGTTTGCTGCCCGTTTCGACGAACAGGATCGCCGCCTGGATGCCCTCTCCAAGGTCGTTGATCAGGTCGCGCACGATACGCGTGTACGAGGGGGAAGCAAGGGAGGGGCACGTCAGTTACCCACGAAGCCGGGCCACCGATCGGCAACGGTGCCTTCGGCTGAAACCCCGAAGGTTGATCAGGAGATGCCCGCGGCTTCGCTCTCTGTGCAAGCGGAAGAGGGACAATCGGCTGAAGCGGTGACGTCGGCAGTCGAGTCCGAGGAGTCGCCGCGCCCGCAAGTCAGCCAGAGTAGTGAGCGCTCCGACAAAGTCGAGTACGAACATCTACTGGCACTGTTTCGTGATGGGGACTTGGATGGAGCCCGGCAGGGGTTCGCCGCATTTTTGCGTGACTATCAGAACTCGGATCTGTCTCCAAACGCGCGCTATTGGCTCGGTGAATCGCACTACGGGAAGAAAGATTATCGACAGGCGATCGATTCATACGACCGCGTCGAACTGGATTTCCCCCAGAGTGAGAAAGTACCATCGGCGATCTTGAAGAAAGGGTATGCGTACCTGGCGATGAAAGATAAGAAGCGCGCTTCTTCGGCCTTCAAGCAGGTGGTGACGTTGTATCCACGGAGTCCAGAGGCAGGAAAAGCGTCCGATAAACTATCCCAGTTGAAGGAGTTGCGATAACCGTGATGCGCAGGAAAACAGGTTCAAGGGGGTTGGTCATGTTCATGGCCGGGGCGATGCTGTGGCTCGCCGGATGTGCCAACCACGCGGATTTTGTGGAATTGCGTGACCACTTGTCGACGGTGTCGAAGTCTCAAGAACAAGATCAAAAGCGGCTGGATGCGCTGCAACGACGTTTGGAGTCGCTGGAGCGGGCGAAGGATATCGAATCCGCCAGGTCGAAGCTCGATCCGAAGTTCGATGAACTGTCTGCACGGATCCAAAGGTTAGAAGGCCGGTTGGCCAAACCCGACGAGACATTGAGTATTCCAGTTGTGCCCAAGGCGGAGCCAGCCCCTGGAGAACCCGCTCGTCCCTCCAAACCACAGAAGCCGGTCTCCCCTGCAGATGTGCAGACGATGATGCCCGGCGTTCCCACGATTACCCCGACGTCGGCGTTCAATCTTGCGTACAATGACTATCTCAACGGAAAATACGAGCTTGCCGTGGCGGGCTTTCAGCGATTTGTGAAAGACTTCCCTGGGACGTCGTTGACGCCGAATGCCTACTACTGGTTGGGAGAGTCCTCCTATCAGCAGAAAGATTACGTGCGCGCGATGCAATCGTTCGAGTACCTCTCGGCGGAGTATCCGGGAAACGAGAAAGTGCCGGCGGCGCTCTTCAAGTCGGGGCTCGCGGCGGGAGAAACAGGAGATCTCGCCAAATCGAAGAAGAATCTCAAACGGGTCATCGAAGAGTTTCCCACGTCGGAAGAGGCGAAGCTGGCCAAGAATAAGCTGGCCGAAATTCGATGATCGGACGTCCATCGAGACGGCTCGTGGTGGCTCCCTTGTTTCGGGCGTTCCCTGGAGTCTAACTTCATGCCCGCCGCCAGTTGCTCCGCCAAGATCCATGTCCTTCCCGACGACGTAGTCAGCCGCATCGCGGCCGGCGAGGTCGTCGAGCGCCCTGCCGCCGTCGTCAAAGAATTACTGGAAAATAGTCTCGATGCAGGGGGCCTGCATATCACAATCGATGTGAAAGATGGTGGACTGGCCCTCATTCGAGTCATGGATGATGGAGAGGGGATCAACCGAGCCGATCTTCCCCGTGCCTTCGAGCGGCATGCCACCAGTAAGCTCCGATCAGATCAGGATCTCACCTCGGTGAGGACAATGGGCTTTCGCGGCGAGGCGTTACCGAGCATTGCGTCCGTCTCCCATGTGCTGGTGACGACCGCGACCAGGCAGGATACGGTGGGATCACAGTTCACCCTGGTAGCAGGAGTAGGCAGTTCTATCGTGGACGCACCCCCCGTGCCTGGCACCCGGATCGACGTCTCCAATCTATTTTTCAATCAACCGGCCAGAAAGAAGTTTCTCAAATCGACCACGACCGAATTCTCCCATATCAGTCATGTCGTGCAACTCGCAGGCCTCGCCTGGCCATCGGTGCACTTCCGCCTGACCCATAACGGCCAGGAGATCCTCAACTATCCCGCCGTGACAGCAGATCGCGATCGAATACTTCAAGTATATCGCCAGGCGTTTCTCGATCGGACTATTGAGGTGCGAGGCCGGACAGCGGGATCGTCAATCCGCGGCGTGATGGTCGATCCTATCCATGCGCGGTCCTCGAGAACGCCACAGGAATTGTTTGTGAACCGGCGTCCTATCCACAATGCGACCGTGTTTCATGCGGTCATGGATGGGTATGGATCGTTTCTGCCCAAAGGGCATCACCCGACATTCGTGCTCTTTCTGGATATCGAGCCGGACCGACTCGATGTCAACGTCCATCCCACGAAGAAAGAAGTCCGTTTTGCGGAAACAGAAGCCCTTCATCAGTTGGTGCGTCAGTCAATCCGCCACGCACTCAGTGGTTCCGAGCGGAAGGCGGTATTGGGTCTCTCGCAGGCAGGGCTGTCGCAGACGGCACCGGAGTTCGCTCCCACGGCCGAGCGGCAGACCGCATCGTTCCTGGATTCTCATCCGACCGCCTTGAACTCAGCTCGCAGGCAGGACACCCGGATCAATATTAGTGACGCGGCGTCCCTGTCCGACATCGTCAAGGGAAGTCAGTTGGCGTTTGCCCACGAGGCAGCCGCGGCGTATCAGCGGGCAGAGAAGCCCGACATCGTACCGTTCGGACAGATCCTCCGGACCTATCTCGTGGCGCAGGTGGGCGAAGAACTGCAGGTGATCGATCAACATACGGCGCACGAGCGTGTCCTCTTCCAACGGCTCTGGCGAGGGTGGCAGAGCCGGGATATCCCCTCGCAGCCGCTCTTGATTCCGGAGCCGATCGAGCTGTCGGCGGCGCAAAGCACGCTGTTGCTCAAGCGTCGTGATGATCTGGAGAAACTCGGCCTCCTGATTGAACCGTTTGGTGCGACGGCCGTGGCAATTCGCGGGGTGCCGATTGGACTTGGCAAGGTAGACGCGGCCATCTTGGTGCAGGATCTGATCGACGATTTGACCGAGTGGGACAGCGCATCGTCTCTGGAGTTGCGGGTTCAACCCGTCCTGGCGTCACTGGCCTGCCATGGAGCGGTGCGTGCCGGACGCGCCTTGACCCTTCCAGAAATTCAACAGCTGATTCACGATTGGGTGCAGGAAGGGTTGATTATGACCTGTCCGCATGGCCGCCGCACGGCGTTTCGTCTTTCGACAGATGAGCTTGCCAAGCTGTTCGGGCGGGTTGGATGGTCATGATGGCCATTCCAACGAGAGCGACGTGTCGTCTCTCCGAGACGCAGGTCGGTTTCAAGCCTGTTGTCGTGCTGGTTGGACCGACTGCGCTGTCGATGAGATCGAGCGCCTCTATCGAGACTGCCGCCTTCCCCTGGTAGTGGGTGGCACAGGGCTCTATGTGCGGACCCTCCTCAAGGGCTTGTGCGACGCACCAAAGGCCGATCCGATTGTACGGGCGGCCCTCCGGCAGGAGGCGAAGGACCAAGGGCACGATCGCCTCTACGCGAGGCTCGTGGATGTCGATCCTGTGGCCGCAGCGAGGTTGCACCCACGCGACGAATTGAAAGTGATCCGCGCGCTGGAGGTGTACCAGCTATCTGGTCGTCGGATGTCGGAGTTTCAGCAGGAGCATGGGTTTGTCGAGCGGCCTTATTCAGCCTTGATCATCGGCTTGAACCGAGACCGCGACGCGCTGTATCGGCGTATCGAGAAGCGGATTGATTGGCAGCTGGCTCACGGATTGATAGAAGAGACGAAGCAACTCCTGGCCCAGGGGTATCAGCGCGCCAGTGCGGCCATGAAGGGCTTGGGGTATCGACAGGTGGCCGAGCACTTGGCCGGCGAGTATGACGTCGCTGAAATGGTTCGGCGATTTAAACGGGACACGAGACATTATTCCAAACGACAAATGACTTGGTTTCGAAAGGAACCGGGGATTCAGTGGTTGACGATCAAGGAGTCGGAGTCGGTCCAGCACACGGCAGCGCTGGTGATCGGACAGGTGGATCGATTTCTCACCACACTACTTGAGGACTAGGGATGACACGACAGGGGGAGGCAGCGCGCACAGACATTGGGATCATCGGCGGCAGTGGACTGTACGACATCGAGGGGCTTCGGAAGGTCAAGGAACTGGCGGTCAAAACTCCCTTCGGGGCTCCCTCCGACAAGGTGGTGCTCGGCGAGTTGGACGGGATTCGTATCGCCTTTCTCTCGCGACATGGACGCGGACATCGGGTCAATCCTTCGGAGATCAACTATCGCGCGAATATTTACGCTCTCAAGTCGCTCGGGGTGAGCCGGGTGATTTCTGTGAGTGCGGTCGGGAGTATGAAGGAATCGATCAAGCCTGGGGACGTGGTGTTGCCGGATCAGTTTATTGATCTCACCAAGCGGCGGGTTTCGACATTCTTTGAGGGGGGCATCGTCGCGCACGTGGCATTTGGTGATCCGGTCTGTGCTTCGCTCGGGACGTCATTGTTTGCTGCGGCCCGTACGGTCGGCGCCACCGTGCATCAGGGTGGCGTCTATCTCTGCATCGAAGGGCCGCAGTTTTCGACCAAAGGAGAGTCCCGGTTGTATCGTCAGTGGGATGCGAGTGTGATCGGGATGACGAATCTCCCTGAGGCCAAGCTCGCCCGTGAGGCAGAACTCTGTTACGCCACGGTGGCCTTGGCAACCGATTATGACTGTTGGCATGAGACGGAAAAGGCCGTCACCGTCGAGGCGATCTTGACCACTCTCCGTCAGAATGTCACGCTGGCCAAGCGACTGTTGCGGACGGCGATGCGTGCGGTGGCTGACGTCAAGGACTGCAGCTGTCAGCGCGCATTGCAGGATGCCATTATCACGGCGCCCGATCGGATGCCCGCCTCGCTCCGACGGAAGCTGGCCTTGTTGATGGATCGGGTTGTTCCGGTGAGGAAAGGAATTCGGTAAGCCATGGGAAAGTTGCTCGTAGTCGGATCGGTCGCGTTAGATACGGTGAAAACACCCTTCGGGGAGGTCAGCGAGGTCCTTGGAGGTTCGGCCACCTATTTCTCAACTGCGGCCAGCTACTTTACCAGTGTCGACCTCATCGCAGTAGTGGGTGAAGATTTTCCCCCGCAACACCTGGCCTTCCTCAAGAACCGTGGCATCGACTTGACGGGGTTAGAGCGAAGGCCCGGGGCGACGTTTCGATGGAAAGGGGAGTACACGCATCAGTTGAACGAAGCGCACACTCTCGATACGAAACTCAACGTATTCGAAACCTTTCGACCAAAGATTCCCGAGGCCTACCGATCCCCCGACCTGTTGTTTCTCGGCAATATCGATCCGGAGCTTCAGTTGGATGTGCTGCAGAAGCTTTCGCGTCCTCCATTGGTCGCGTGCGATACGATGAACTTTTGGATCAACGGCAAGCGAGACGCGTTGTGGCGTGTCTTGGAGCAAGTCGATATTCTGATCATTAACGATGGGGAGGCCCGCGCACTCGGCGAAGATACGAATCTAGTGAAGGTCGCACAAAAAGTACTCGCGCGTGGGCCCAAGCATCTCATCATCAAGCGTGGGGAGTATGGGGTCTTGATGTTCAACGAGAAGCAGGTGTTCGGGGCTCCGGCCTTTCCGCTTGAAGACGTGTGCGATCCAACCGGTGCGGGGGATACCTTCGCCGGCGGTTTCCTGGGCTACCTGACGGCTACCGGCAATCGTTCGGTCGAGGCTTTCAAACAAGCGATTATCTTCGGGAGCGTCATGGCGTCATTTACCGTAGAAGCCTTTAGTCTTGACCGTTTGCGAATCCTGGACTACAAAGAGGTTGAAGAACGGTTTCGAGCCTTTAAGCAGTTGACTCATTTCGAGGACATTTTGTGATGCAAAATCTCTTTGCCGGTTCGATTGTTCGACCATTCGCGCGCCCGTTGCTTGTGTTGGCCCTGTTGATCGGATGGCTGTCTGGCTGTGCCACATCGGAAGGTTTGGCACAGAAGTCAAAAGGGTACTACCAGGAAGGCGTCGCGAGCCTGGAGCATGATCAGCAGAAGGCCTTTGTGTCGTTCCAAAAGGCCGTGAAGCTCGATCCGAGCAACAAAGAAGCACGATACGGGCTTGGCCATATTCTGGCGCTGCAGGGTAAATTGCCCCAAGCCGAGGAAGAATTCGGGGCCGCGACGAAGCTCGATGAGAATTACTCGGAAGCGTATACTTATTTAGGCCAGGTCTTGGAGAAACAGGGGCGGTGGACGGAAGCGATCGCTGCATTCCGTCAAGCGCTGACCAATCCCTTGTATGCAACGCCGGACCTGGCCCGATTCCATCTCGGCCGGTCGCTGGCTCACGAGAGTGATTACGAGGGCGCGATGGAAGCGTTTGAGGATGCCTTAGTGGTCAATCCACCCAACGTCCCCCCGGCTTTGTTACACTTGGAGCTGGGGCGTGTGTATTACAAGCTGGGGTTCGAACGACGCTCAAGGGAATCGCTGACCAAGGTGACGACGCTCGATAAGGGCGGCGAGTATGCCGCAGCCGCGAAGGAACTGCTGACACGGCTCAAGCCGTAGAGAGACACCCATGGAATCGATCGGAGAATTTTTCAAGCAGGTGCGAGAGACCAAGGGGCTCACCATCGACGAAGTCGCGTCCAAGACGCGAATTCGAACTGATTTTGTGAAGGCGCTGGAAGATGGAAACTTCGCCAAGTTGCCCGATCAAGTGTTTGCGCGAGGCTTTGTCCGGTCCTATGCCCGATCCCTCGGGCTCGATGAAGACGATGCGATCCACCGATTCGCTCAATCGGCAGGCGCCTATTACGACAAGCAAGTCGAGCGGGAACGTTTGAAAGTCAGGCAGGCGGAAGAAGAGCGGAAGCGCCAAGCCAATCGAAAGGCCGTCGCGATTGCGATCGGCATCGCGATTCTCACGCTCATCTTCCTCTTAAGCCGGGAACAGTCGTCGCTCCTGGTTCGTCGTTCGAGCTCAGACCTTCCAGCTTCCGCATCCAAGCGGACCGCTCCACCGATTCCAGAAACCCAGGACGCGCCGCCAAGCCAGCAGGCCGAGGCGGTCCCGCCGGCTCCCAAGACCAAACCGAGCGAGTCCCCTGTCGTATCAGCTAAGGCGGGCGAAGGAAATAATGTTGAGCCTGTGACCGGCCCAGCACCCACAGTTTCGCCTGTGCCGGAGCTGGCAGCTCCGAGTCCTTCGTCGCTGGGGAGCGACGGGCCGCTGGGAGGGATTTCACTCGAAGGGTCTGGAGCAACGGAGGGACAGTTGGCGCTGGACCTTGAGGCGACAGAGCTGAGTTGGGTCGTCGTTCAAATCGATGGTGGCAGCCCCCAAGAGGCCTTGCTACGACCTGGAGAAAAGGCCAGATGGAAAGGCCAGGACCAGTTTATCCTGACGCTCGGTAACGCCGGGGGCGTCAAGGCCGAACTCAATGGCAAACCTCAAAAGCCCTTCGGCCCGAGGGGCAAAGTCGCACGCGATATCGTCATCAAGCGCTAACCGCTCTTCAGCACCCTACATCCAGTCGCAGCACGTTTTCTTCCACCCACTTAGCGGCCATCCCTTAACCCGCATTATTCATGACGGTTCGTCGCGAAATCGCTGAGCCGCGTCGCGAGACCGGCGCGCGGAGTCCTGAGTACCCGATGCGTACTCGCGCAGTACGGTGAGGGTTCGAGGGGCGAACACTCTGGCCGGAGGCTCGTCGTATCAGTGGATTGACGATTGCAGCAGAAGTGCTCATGAATAATGCGGGTTAGTTCAAATCCAAGCATGCTCCGGTTCTGTGGCCGACTGTCTTGGCTCGTCGCGCCGAGGGCTGCACAGGTGTGCGATATCGAGGAATGGGGCGCCGCAGCAGAGACTGAGGCGCAATGGCGCCACCCTTTTGAGACTTCCGAGATTCCGGGGATTGTACATGCCTCTAACTAGCAGGAATATCGTGCCTCGCCGTGAGGGTGTTCTGGCACGAGCTTTGATTCCTATCTGGTAGGGCTGAACGAAAGCCGGCGGAGTGGAAGTGAGTATGAGGCCGGGAACGAGGTAGTGAAAGAGTAGCGGAGTGGGGAGACCGTCCGGTAACACCCTGGATTGCTTGACATGAGTGGAAGGCCATTGTTATATTCGCCGGCGTTTTGTCGCTTTGACATGGATCTCATGAGCCAGCGGCCAGAGGCCGAGTTCATGTGCGGTGGTTAAACACAAAGGAGGAAGTCTGATGGGGTATTTTTCTAAGTTCTTGGGAATCAGCGTAGCGCTGATGATGCTGTCGGTCTCAGTGGTCGGAGCCGAAGAGCGTGACCCGCTCAAGCCCCGCGTTCCGGCGGATCAGATGGCCGAAGCGAGGGCCAACAAGAGTCCGGTTGAAGCGACCCCGGAGAACATTGCCAAAGGAAAGGCGCTGTTCGAGGGCAAGGGCACCTGCTTCAATTGCCATGGTAAGAACGGGGATGGCCAGGGCGAGGCTGGTAAGATTCTGAATCCGAGCCCCCGCAATTTCACAAACTGCAAGTTCCACAAAAAGCGGAAAGATGGCGAGCTCTTCTGGGTGATTAAGAATGGTAGTGTAGGCACAGGCATGGTCCCCTTGATCCCGGCCGCGATCACCGAACTAGAAGCCTGGACGATCATCAACTACGAGCGGAGCTTCTGCAAAGGCGAGTAGTTTCGTCGCAGCTGTGAGTTCAAGAGGGTGGAGGACCGAATCCTCCACCCTCTTTTTTTGTCTTCTGATCGTGTGATTCTGTCTCGTTGAACATCCGTGGAAGGGATGGGAAACGTTTCACGTTTCATGGTCACACAAGCGCCGCGAGCACGACGCCTGGGAAAGGTGTGTAGTGGGCGTGAAGCGTGAGACATGCGAGAAAGGCGCGATCCGAAGTTCGAAGTTCGGGGTCCGAAGTTCCGAAAACCTCGAACGTCGGACCTCAAACCCTTGTCCGTCCCGCTGGCTTCGCTCGACTATCCTGCGGGGGCATTCTCCTCTTGTCCAAGACGTGCAGGACATTGAGGTTCTGCTATGCCGAAATGTTTTTTCCGCAGCCTAGTGGGCCTCGGTGCCCTGAATCGCAGCGACCTTGGTCAATATCAAGGCAGCGGATGGATCGGTTGGGCGAATCGCCGGATCAGCGAACGGGCGTTGCTCCTGGTTCATGTGGGTCTTGGAGGCCCAGCGCACTTTCTGGCTGAGATAGGTCACCGTTTCGCCGAGTGTCACGTCGCCATCCCGGTTGGTATCGGCCTCGCCGCGCAGTGCCCGCAGCAGATAGTAGGTGAACAGCCCATGCCGATGTTGGTCGTCTTCCAACCCCCACCCGATGCCGCTGGTTCCGATGACATGGAGGGTCGAGCTTCCCGTAGGATTCCATTGGGGGAGGGCGATCTTGGTTCGGCTATATGGTCCCATACGTGACACAATGCCATCGAACAGAAACACCGTCTGTTTTGCTTTTAAGCGAGACAGTGCTGCCTCCAAATCCTTGAGCTGGTATGCCCGTGAGGTGGTTGTGGCGGTCCCATCGTACGGTACCAGGAACGTCTCTCCCGTCGAAGAGACCGAAGCCAGACCGGCAAAATAGACAATGACGACCGCGTCCTTGTTCATGTGAGGCGGCAGCCAATCCAGCAGAGCTTCGTCAATATCCGAGCGTATCGCCTTCCAGTCCTGCAGTAGATGAACATTGGAGGCCGGCAAGCCACCGAGGGACTGAAAATAGTTCGAAACCATCATGGCATCCAAGGAAGCGAACTTGCGGGATGGGACTTGCTGGTCTCGATAGGCTCCGATCCCAATTGAGATCAAGTAGGTGTGGGGCTGCCGAAATCCGGTGGCCACAGCAGGGATTTGATCCAAGTCGTCGGTCTTGATGCCGGTCGACTGGATCGACAGGACCAGGGTTTGAGTCGGCGGCTGAGTACGGAGTTCTGAATCAGAGACTGCCACGTGGATCTCGGCCTTCTGTTGTTGGACGGACTGCGGTACCGTCGCCACAAATTCGATCGAGCGGGATTGGCCTGGTTGCAGTCGTCCGATCGCCAGCGAGGTAGTCGGAAACTGGGCAAGCAGCGAGGCGGTTCCCGTCAAGGCCGCCGTGACTCCCTGAAGTTCCAGCTCTCCTCCGTTCACTAGGTCGATGCGGACCCAAATGTGCTCGCCTCCTTCAAAGACCATATTGCTGTTCTCGTCCAACACAGTGGCCTTAAACGAGAGTGCCGATGGAGTGGCTTGTGCTGGTATGGTCGCTGTCGGTGGAACTGGTCTTACGGGCAATGCTGCCACTGGTGCGGGAGCGGTTCCGCCCGTCGCCGCCAACTGGGTTCGGACGGCGCGCATGAATTGTGTCGAGAGGGCGATCCCAGCGTCACGCACGAGCTCTCCGATATTACCGTAGTCGCATCGGCGTATGGCTGGTTCTAGAATAAGGCGTTGGTTGTGCGTGATGGAAATGGTCTGCTGGCCAAGTTCCTTCCCCGCGACATCCTTAAAGGTTAAGAGCGTCTCGAGGGTCATGTCCGCAGGCACCCGATCATAGACATTATCAGCCCAAAGTTTGAGGTCCGAGCGTTGGAGCATGACCACGATCTCCGTGTCGGGCTGGATCTGTGCGGCGATTCCACCGGTGACGGTTACGGCCGCAAAATTTTGGTAGGCTGCGTCAATCATAATCGATTCGACCTCTTCCCCCACGTTGAGCTCGTGGGGGCTATTGCACCCATCGATGTACTGCATCTTGAGATTGGTGAAGGAGGGGTCGAAGATCAGCTTGATGGAGTTGGCCAGAGGCGGACCCAAGTCCGGTAAGGGGGTTCGGTGAAACGCCGAACTCAGCTTCGCGCATCCCCACAGCCCACCCACTGTGATGAGGAGACACACGAGGATGGCCCATCGCATCGTGAGTCGTTGAGGTGAGCCTGGTGGGTGTCGCTCGACGACTATGGCCTGGGGGGAGCTGTCTGCCGTGACTGGTTTGGCTAGCAGGATGCTGAAAAAGTCGCCCTTCTCACCCGCCCGACCCCGGCGCGTCGAGACGCACCTTTTCCCATCCGGCGTTCTCGCGTCGCTCAGAGGCTCAACGTACCGAAGCGTACGCTTCGCCTCTTCGCTCGTTACGGCCTTGCCGGACAGCCTTTTTGAGCATCCTGTATGGTCTGCTCCGGTTGCCCAAGACGTGTGGACCATCGAGTGTCCTGGTGTGTCAGAAATAGTTTTTCCGCAGCTTGCTACTGGAATTCAAGCCGGGCACCGTACCGAAATGCCAAGCTGAATGCAACAGGGTGCGGGGCTCCGCCGGACTTGACAGATCCGCAGGTGGGGAGCGAACGTACAAGAGTGGAGAGTGAAGCGGCGGACGAACCTGCATGGTCGAGAGGTGGGGGATGCGCCATTTGCTGAAACAAGTAATCCTCATGCTCAGCGCTGTGTTTGTGGTTTCTTGTGCCTCCACCATTCCGTCTGCACGGATCGGCGACTATGTTTCCTCAGAGCGCCAGGCCGACGACGAGGCTTTCGCGAGGATTAATCAGCAACCCCTACAGGCAGGGCTTGTCGTGGTGTCAGATACGGCAGAGCTAGGTGCGGCTCCGAATCTTCCGGAAGAGGCACTTGCTCGCCTCGGAGAAAGTCTACAACGGGACCTCGGTCGTGCGATTCCTGTGGCGATAACAGAGATGATCCCAGCCGACCATATCAGGCCGCAGCCGCATGGGGATTGGGCCCAGTTCGCAGAACTGGGACGGCAACATGGGCTCGAGTATCTGGCCGTTGTGGTTGTCTCCGGCACCGAGCAGGAATATCCCGTGACGCTCTTTCTGGGATGGACCACGCACGTGCAGCCTGGATTTCGTCGAGATAACTGGTCGCTGCTGGAATTTGCCCTCTTAGACTTGAAGCACAATCAGACCTTGATGCAGGCCGAAGGACGGGGCTGGGCCACCCTAGATCGTCCTAGCGCACCAGGGATTGATCAATGGTATCCGGCCGTCTACCTACGTCCTCAGGATCAGCGGCGTATTTGGCCTCCGACATACGCGGGCGCGCCGAATACGCTGCGTGTCGTGTCATTTGAGCAAGCGGCTAAGCGGCTGGTGCTGAAGCTACAGAACTCTTGGCTCGGGGTATTGGAATCCGAGGCGACAGCTCGGAAAACCGGTTCCTAGCAAGCTGCGGAATAGCCTCGCGTGACAAGCGGGACGAGCGAGACTGGCACACGACGTGGGAGCCTAATCTGTCCACGTCGCGCCTTTCTCGCATCGCTCGCGCGTCACGGTCATACTTAATAGTCCCCTTCGGGCTCTGTTGGGTGAGGGTCCGAGGGGGACTATTAGTCTTTGAAGCCCTCGGAACGGATAGTGTACAATGCACCGTTCGGCTCATGATGTCGCGTCGGTTAACCCTGTGGAGGAACGCTGTTATGGTCACGCGGAGTAAGGGAGGGAATGTCCGAGGTCTTGTCGCAGGTATCGGTCTGGTTATGAGTACTTTCGCGTTTACTGTGTTGCCGAGTGAACCCACAGCCGTAGCTGCCGGGGTTCCAGCCGGGCTGACCCAAGGATTTTCAGAGATCGTCAAGCAGGTCACGCCAGCGGTGGTGAACATTGCCGTGACCGGGGGTGGGGAAGGCGGGGGACGAGGCCGGAGATCGCCGTTGCCCCCAGCTCCCTTTGGTGGACCTCCGGGTGAAGAAGCGCCAGGGGGTGAACTCCCGACTCCTCCGCCGATGCCTCCGGGGCATGGACGCCCTGATCAAAGCGCCGGATCCGGCGTCATTTTTGATCCGAACGGATTTATCGTGACCAACAACCACGTGGTCGAAGGTGCCACGCAGATCACCGTCACGCTCAGCGATCGACGGGAATTCAGCGCGAAAGTGGTGGGAACTGATCCGAAGACGGACTTGGCTGTGGTCAAGATCGAGGCGAAGAACCTCCCAGCCTTAAAATGGGCTGAGTATGAGAAATTGCAGGTCGGCGATCTTGTGTTGGCAGTCGGCAGTCCGTTCGGACTGAGTTCCACCGTGACCCTTGGCATCATCAGTGCCTTGGGACGCGGCAACGTCGGCATTGCAGACTATGAAGATTTCATCCAGACCGACGCCGCAATTAATCCGGGCAATTCCGGCGGGGCGTTGGTCAATGTGAGCGGCGAACTCATTGGGATCAATACGGCAATTTTCTCAAGGACCGGCGGGTCGGAGGGGATTGGATTTGCCATTCCCAGCAGTATCGCGTTGGATATCGTTAACAGTCTGCAGAAGACCGGCAAGGTCGTGCGCGGCTGGATGGGTGTCGCGATTCAAGAGATCACGCCGGCCTTGGCCAAATCCTTCAAGCTCCCGGAACAACGCAAAGGCGTACTCATCAGCGATGTGAATGAGAACGGCCCTTCTCATGCTGCGGGTGTGAAGCGCGGCGATGTGGTGATTGCGTTCAACGGGAAAGAAGTCCAAAACGTGAGTCAGTTGCGAAACCTCGTCGCGCGCACGATTGTCGGTATGGATGCGCAGGTAAAGGTTTTGCGAGACGGCAAGGAACAGACGATCGCCGTGAAGGTGGCGGAGCGACCGACGGATGAAATGTTGGCAAAGAAGGAGCCGTCAGCTCCCAAGGAACCGGTCGAGACGGTGAAGCCGCCGGATAATGTCCTGGCCTCTCTCCGTGTGCAGGGGTTGGATGCGGCCACGATGAGTCAATTGAACATCCCGGCGAAGATGACGGGCGTCGTCGTGACGTCGGTCGAGAGCGGCGGCTCTGCGGAAGCGGCGGGTCTGCAGCGCGGCGACGTGATTCAGGAAGTGAACCACGAGGTCGTGAAGACGCTCGAAGACTACCAGAAAGCCTCGAGTAATTTGCAAAAAGACGAGTTGGCCGTCCTGCTCCTGAGCCGGCAAGGGAATAACCTGTTTGTCGCAGTCAATCCCAAGTGACACGCATGACGCTAGCCGCGACCGCTCGGATGCCGAGCGGTCGCGGCTAGTCATCGGATGAACGGATCGTATGTCCAACAGCCTGAATTCACTCAACAAGTGGCTGCAAGACACGATCTTCAAGCCGTTGGAAGATAAGAAAATGCCGGTGATGGAGCACCTCGTGGAGCTCCAGGTCCGGCTGACGCGTGCGGTTATCATCACCGCCGTGGTGTTTGTCGGCACTTTTTTCTATGCCGACACGTTGGTCAAGTGGCTTCGCATCCCCCTCCAGAACATGTTTAGGCCGGGCTCCCTGTCGTGGGTGCCGACCGATCTGCCGACCGTTCCATTCGTCTTTCTCGCGCCGGCTGAAGCGTTATGGCAAAACGTCAAGGTGGCCGGGCTCTTTGCTCTCGTCGCCGTGACCCCGTACATTCTGTTGGAAGTCTGGCAATTCGTCGTGCCGGGACTCCATGCCCAGGAACGGCGCTTTGTCGGGCCGTTTGTGCTGTTGACTGCCGTGGCTTTTTACGCAGGGATAGGCTTTTCCTTTTTCTTCGTGCTTCCATTCGCGCTGAATTTTTTGGTCTCCTATGGCGTCAACGCCGGATTCATTCCCCAGATCTCCATTGCGCAGTATGTCGGATTTGCCCTGTGGTTCCTCATGGTGTTCGGGCTGATTTTCGAAGTGCCGCTTGCGATCACTCTCATGGCGAAGCTTGGGTGGGTCGATGCGCCTTTTCTGAAGCGATATCGCAAATGGGCTTTTCTGGGGTCGTTCATCTTTGCCGCAATTC
>WNFB01002617.1_pt1 | contig 15681 bp, 13 predicted proteins | sample 5400501 | NCBI WGS metagenome assembly WNFB01 (sample SAMN13153341, study PRJNA577476) | soil metagenome | isolation source: 200 cm saprolite under Douglas fir tree site 2 hole 1 | place: USA:California | collected 2015-04-18
AGCACATGGGGCACTGGCCGCGCGAGCGGGCGGGCGGCACGGTGACGCTCGCGTTTGATGATCGCCACCGCCGCCGCTTGCGGCTGACGAGCGACGCCGGCGAACCGTTCCTTCTCGACCTGTCGCATGCCGTGGTGCTCTCGGACGGCGACGGGCTCGTGCTCTCGGACGGCTCTTGGCTCGCAGTCAAGGCGGCACCCGAGGCGCTGCTGGAGATTACCGCGCCCGACCCGTCGCTGCTCATGCGCCTCGCCTGGCACCTCGGCAATCGGCATCTCCCGGCACAGATCGAAGCGCAGCGCATCCTCATCCGCGACGACCACGTCATTGCCGACATGATCCAAGGGCTGGGCGGGCGCACGCAACGGATCTCGGCGCCGTTTACCCCGGAGGCCGGCGCCTACAGCGTTGCGCCGCATGCTCACGAGCATGATCATGAGCACGAGTGACGCCGCGCTTTATCGCTTGATGACCTGGCTCTCACCGGCCTATCCCCTGGGCGCGTTCAGCTACAGCCATGGCCTCGAATACGCGATCGAGGCGGGCCTAGTGGCCGATCGCGACAGCCTGCAAGCCTGGGTCGCCACGGCGGTCGGCGCCGGGGCAGGGCGGAGCGACGCGGCCCTCCTCGTCGCCGCGTGGCGTGCGGTTCGCGCCGACGACCGTGCCGCGCTGGACGAGGTCGTAGCACTCGCCGCCGCCTGGCGCGGCACCGCCGAGACCGCGCTCGAAAGCCGCGCACAGGGCGTCGCTTTCCTCGCGACGACGCGTACCGCCTGGCCGCATGTGCTGCTCGACGAAATCGCCCTGCAGCACCGCGGCGAGCTGGCCTTGCCGGTCGCCGTGGGCGTCGCCGCCGCCGCGCAGGAGGTGCCGCTCCCGGCGGTGCTCACCGCCTATCTGCACGGCTTCACCGGCAATCTCGTCTCGGCGGGCGTGCGCCTGGTACCGCTCGGCCAGTCCGACGGGCAGCTCGCGATCGCCGCGCTCGAGAGCATCGTGGCGGCAACCGCGACCGCCGTGCTGGCGATGCCGCTGGAGGATATCGGCACCTCGGCGCCGCTCCTCGACTGGTGCTCGATGCGCCACGAAACGCAATATACGAGGCTCTTCCGCTCATGAAGCGATCTCATCACGGGCCTCTGCGCGTCGGCATCGGCGGCCCGGTCGGCTCGGGGAAGACCGCGCTGATCGACCGTCTGTGCAAGCATATGCGCGAGCGCTACGCCATCGCGGTCGTCACCAACGACATCTATACCAAGGAGGATGCGGAGTTCCTGACGCGGTCGGGCGCGCTTGCGCCGGAGCGCATCACCGGCGTCGAGACCGGCGGCTGCCCGCACACGGCGATCCGCGAGGACGCCTCGATCAATCTCGCCGCGGTGGCCGAGATGAGCCAGCGCTTCCCCGGGCTCGACCTGATCTTCGTCGAATCCGGCGGCGACAATCTTGCCGCGACCTTCAGCCCGGAGCTGGCCGATCTGACGATTTACGTGATCGACGTGTCCGCCGGCGACAAGATCCCGCGCAAGGGCGGGCCGGGCATCACGCGCTCCGATCTCCTGGTGATCAACAAGATCGATCTCGCGCCGTTAGTGGGCGCGAGCCTCGAGGTGATGGACCGCGATGCGCGCAAAATGCGCGGCGCGCGTCCCTTCCTGTTCACCAATCTCAAGCAGAACAACGGTGTCGCCGAGATCGCAGGCTTCATTGCCCGATCCGGCGGGCTCGAGCAGAACGCCTGAGCCCGACCGGCGGTAGCCGTCGGGTTGTGCGCACGCCATTCACGCCCGATCGCGTCTGTCACCGCGCCGGCGATTTGACCCGAGGGCGTGAGCGCTCTCCGCCGCGCTTTGCCCGCGCGCCGATCCTGCGGTGCTCGCGGTCGAGCTCGTCAATGATGGTTTGACCGTTTTCGAGCAGGAACGCGCGCAGCCGCGCATGGACCGGCAGCAGCGGCATGTTGCGGCGGTGCGCCACGAACCACGATCGCATCAGCGGGAAGCCTTCGACGGCGAGCGTCGTCATCATGCCGAGGCCGAGCTCGAGGCCGATGGTGTGCTGCGAGATGAGCGCGACGCCCATGCCGGCCATGACCGCCTGCTTGATCGTCTCGTTGCTGCTGGTCGTGAGTGCGATCTTCAACGTCACCCCGGCATGCTCGACGAAGCGCTCGAGTAGGGATCGCGTGCCGGAGCCTTCCTCTCGCACCACCAGCGGCTCGCTGGCGAGCACGCTGACCGGCAGACGCGGCAATCCCGCGAGCGGATGGTCGGGCGCCGCGGCGATGACCGAGGGATGAGCGGCGAAGGGCTCCGCCGCCACATCCACCCCGTCGAGCGGCCGGCCCATGATGGCGAGGTCGATCTCGCCTTTCACCAGCGCCTCGTTGACCCAGCGGCGGTTGCCGTCCCTGAGGTTGATGGCGATCGCCGGATAGGCGGCGCGGAAGCGTGCGAGCATGTGCGGCACGATGTATTTCGCGGTGGAGACGAGGCCGATCGTCACCTGGCCGCCGCTGAGCCCCTTGAGCGCCATCATGGCCTGATCGGCGTCATGGAGGGAGCGCAGCACCTGCCTCGCATAGACCAGCAGCGCCTTCCCGGCATCGGTCAGCGTGACCCGGCGCCCGACGCGCTCGAACAAGGCGAAGCCGCTCTGCGTCTCGATCTGCTTGATCTGGAAGGAGACCCCGGCGGGCGTCAGATGCAGCCGCTCGGCGACGCGGGCGAAAGACAGCGTCTCGGCGGCCTCGACGAAGACCTGGAGCTGGCGAACCGTGACGTGCCGCATTGCCGCGTGTCCTCCGGGTCCTGATAGGTAAGGGATACCTTGATGTAACGGACAGAATATTTTGTTTTTACATGAGATGTCCAGCGGGTAGGGTCAGGCGTTCGCAAAAGCAAGTTTCGGCCCATTTGGCGAGGCGACGTGATGAAGAAGTCCGCAGACAGCAAGATCACCGACATGAAGGAGCGCTATCGGTCCGGCGTGCTCAAATACCGGCAAATGGGCTATTGGGAGCCCGATTACGAGCCGAAGGACACCGATGTGCTCGCCGTCTTCCGCATCACGCCGCAGGACGGCGTCGATCCCGAGGAGGCGGCCGCGGCGGTGGCGGGCGAGTCATCGACGGCGACCTGGACCGTGGTGTGGACGGATCGGCTGACGGACAGCGAGTACTACCGCGCGCGCGCTTATCGGATCGATCCCGTCCCCGGGACGCCCGGCCAGTGGTTCGCCTACATCGCCTACGACCTCGACCTCTTCGAGGAAGGCTCGATCGCCAATCTGACCGCGTCGATCATCGGCAATGTCTTCGGCTTCAAGCCGCTCAAGGCGCTCCGCCTCGAGGACATGCGCATTCCGCCGCATTACCTGAAGACCTTCCAGGGCCCTGCCACCGGCATCGTCGCCGAGCGCGAGCGCATGAACGTTTATGGACGCCCGCTGCTGGGCGCGACGATGAAGCCGAAACTCGGCCTCTCCGGCCGCAATTACGGCCGCGTCGTCTACGAGGCGCTCAGGGGCGGCCTCGACTTCACCAAGGACGACGAGAACATCAACTCGCAGCCCTTCATGCATTGGCGCGACCGCTTCCTCTACTGCATGGAGGCGGTCAACAAGGCGATGGCCGAGAGCGGCGAGGTCAAGGGCACCTATCTCAACGTCACCGCCGCGACGATGGAGGACATGTACGAACGCGCTGAGTTCGCCGGGGAGCTCGGCAGCGTCGTTGTCATGATCGACCTCGTGATCGGTTACACCGCGATCCAGTCGATGGCGAAATGGGCGCGGCGCAACGACATGATCCTCCACCTGCACCGCGCCGGCCATTCGACCTACACGCGGCAGAAGAACCACGGCGTCGCCTTCCGCGTCATCGCCAAGTGGATGCGCATGGCCGGCGTCGACCATATCCATGCCGGCACCGTCGTCGGCAAGCTCGAGGGCGATCCCAACGTGGTGCGCGGCATCTACGACACCTGCCGCGAGACCCATGTGCCGAAGAACCTCGAGCACGGCATCTTCTTCGACCAGCCCTGGGCCAGCATCAAGAAGCTGATGCCGGTGGCGTCCGGCGGCATCCATGCCGGGCAGATGCATCAGCTGCTTTGCCACCTCGGCGAGGATGTCGTGCTGCAATTCGGTGGCGGCACCATCGGGCATCCGATGGGCATCCAGGCCGGCGCCATCGCCAACCGCGTCGCGCTCGAGACCATGATCAAGGCGCGCAACGAGGGCCGCGACATCTGGAACGAGGGACCGCAGATTCTCGCCGACGCCGCCCGCTGGTGCCGCCCGCTCGGCGCCGCGCTCGACACCTGGAAGGACGTGACCTTCGATTACACCTCGACCGACTCGGTCGACTACGTCGCCACGCCGACCGTCGCCGCCGGCTGACCTCAAGGGTATCCCGATGCATCTCACGCAAGGCCAATTCTCGTTTCTCCCCGACCTCACCGACGCCGAGATCAAGAAGCAGATCGAATACGCGCTGGCGCAGGACTGGGCGGTGGCGATCGAGTTCACCGACGATCCGCACCCGCGCAACACCTACTGGTCGATGTGGGGCACGCCGATGTTCGATCTGAAGGACCCGGCCGGCATCCTGATGGAGGTGAAGGCGTGCCGCGCGGCGCAGGGCGACAAGTACGTCAAGGTCCTCGCCTTCGATTCGCACAGGGGCTTCGAGAGCCTGCGCATGTCCTTCCTGGTCAACCGCCCGAAGAACGAGCCGGGCTTCGAGCTGCTGCGCAGCGAAGGGCCGGGCCGCAAGGTGCAGTACGCGCTGCGCAGCTATGCCACGGGCAAGCCCGCCGGCTCGCGCTATGGCTGAGGTCCGGCGCATGAGGACGACATGACCGCTCTTGCCGCCGTGGCGGATGAGCGCGTCGATCTCCAGGCGCTCTATGCGGAGAGCAGCATCGGCGAGACGCTCGACCAGCTCGACCGCGAGCTCGTCGGCCTCGTCCCGGTGAAGACGCGCATCCGCGAGATCGCCGCGCTGCTGCTGGTGGAGCGCGCGCGCCGCAGTGTCGGGCTCGAGGCGGAGCCGCCGCCGCTGCACATGTCCTTCACCGGCAATCCCGGCACGGGCAAGACGACCGTCGCCCGCCGCATGGCGGAGATCCTGCATCGTCTCGGCTACATCAGGCGCAACCACGTCGTCAGCGTGACCCGCGACGATCTCGTCGGCCAATATATCGGCCACACCGCGCCCAAGACCAAGGACGTGCTGAAGAAGGCCATGGGCGGCGTGCTCTTCATCGACGAGGCCTATTACCTCTATCGGCCCGAGAACGAGCGCGACTACGGCCAGGAGGCGATCGAGATCCTGCTCCAGGTCATGGAGGACAATCGCGACGACCTGGTCGTCATCCTCGCCGGCTACAAGGACCGCATGGACACGTTCTTCAAGAGCAATCCGGGCATGGCGTCGCGCATCGCGCATCATATCGACTTTCCCGACTATGCCGCCGACGAGCTGTTCCGCATCGCCGAGCTCATGGTCGCGACGATGAACTACCGCTTCGACGCCGAGGCCATGATGGCGCTACGCGACTATATCGTCAGGCGCATGGAGCAGCCGCGCTTCGCCAATGCGCGCTCGATCCGCAACGCGCTCGACCGGGCGCGGCTCAGGCAAGCGAACCGGCTCTTCGCCGAGCGCGGCCAACTGCTCGACCGCACCGCGCTGCAGACCATCACCGCCGCCGATATCCGCGCAAGCCGCGTGTTCTCGCCATAAGAAAACCCTGGGAGGGGAGCGATGTCGTACCGTCGCACGACATTCGGTAAGTTCATCATCGAGCATGGCGACCGCCAGGGTGAGCGGGATGCCGATCTCACGGCGCTTCTCAACGATGTGCAGCGTGCGTGCAAATTCATCGCCGCGGCGGTGTCCCGCGGCGCGCTCGGCGCCGCCGCCGCGACGGCGACGCGGATCAACATCCACGCCGAGGAGCAGAAGCCGCTCGACGCCACCGCCAACGAGATCATGGTCAAGACCTGCGAGTGGGGCGGCCAGCTCCGCGGCATGGTGTCCGAGGAACTGGACGAGCCCTACGCGATTCCGGCGGAACATCCGCGCGGCCGCTACCTCCTCGTCTTCGATCCGCTCGACGGCTCCTCCAACATCGACGTCAACATGACCGTCGGCACGATCTTCTCGGTGCTGCGCGCGCCCGACGGCGTCGCCGAGCCGAAGGCGGAGCATTTCCTGCAGCCGGGCTGCGCGCAGGTGGCCGCCGGCTTCGCCATCTACGGCCCGACCGCGATGCTGGTGATCACGCTCGGCCAGGGCGTGCACGGCTTCACCCTCGACCGCGAAACCGGCGCCTTCACCTTGACGCATCTGGAGATGCGCATCCCCGACGCGGCCAGCGAATTCGCGGTCAACGCCTCCAATGCGCGCTTCTGGGAACCGCCGGTGCGGCGCTATGTCGACGAGTGCATCGACGGGAAATCCGGCCCGCGCGGCGTCGATTTCAACATGCGCTGGATCGCCTCCATGGTCGCCGAAGTGCACCGCATCCTGATTCGCGGCGGGTTGTTCATGTATCCGCGCGACACCAAGGACCCGGCAAAGCCGGGCCGGCTGCGCCTCCTCTACGAGGCGAGCCCGATGGCGATGATCGTCGAGCAGGCAGGCGGCGCCGCCTCGACCGGACGCGAGCGCATCCTCGATGTGGCGCCCTCCGGCATTCACCAGCGCGTGCCGGTGATCCTGGGGTCGCGGCAGGAAGTCGAGCGGCTGGTGAGCTATCACCAGGCCTATGACCGCGGCGAGGAGCTGGTGTTCGAGACGCCGCTCTTCAACACGCGCTCGCTGTTCCGCACCGATCGTCCATTCCCGAGGGCGCAATCATGTCGGTAAAGCATCCGGTCATCGCCATCACGGGGTCGTCGGGCGCCGGCACGACCACGGTCACCACGACCTTCCAGCAGATCTTCCGCCGCGAGGGCGTCACCGCCGCGATCGTCGAAGGCGACGCCTTCCACCGCTACGACCGCAAGGAGATGCGCGCGAAGCTGGCGGAGATGCCCGGCAGCGAGTTCAAGCGCTTCAGCCATTTCGGCCCCGAGGCCAATCTGTTCGAGGACATCGAGAAGCTGTTCCGCTCCTATGGCGAGCGCGGCACCGGCAAGGTGCGCAAATACCTCCACGACGACGAGGAAGCGGCGCCCTATCGGCAGGACCCCGGCACCTTCACGCCGTGGGAGGAGATACCGCCGGGGACCGATGTGCTCTTCTACGAGGGGCTGCACGGCGCCGTCGTCACCGAGACGGTCGATGTCGCGCGCCACGCCGATCTAATTATCGGCGTCGTGCCCATCATCAATCTCGAATGGATCCAGAAGCTCCACCGCGACAGGAAGCATCGGGGATATTCGCAGGAGGCGATCGTCGACGCCATCCTGCGGCGCATGCCGGACTATGTGAACTACATCTGCCCGCAATTCTCGCGCACCGACGTGAATTTCCAGCGCGTGCCGACGGTGGACACGTCCAATCCCTTCATCGCCCGCGACGTGCCGAGCCCCGATGAAAGCATGCTCGTCATCCGCTTCCGCAATCCGCGCGGCATCGACTTCCCCTATCTTCTGTCGATGCTGCCGCAATCCTTCATGTCGCGGCCGAACACGATCGTCTGCCCCGGCGGGAAGATGCCGCTGGCCATGCAGCTCATCTTCACGCCGATGATCTGGCAGCTCATGGACCGCAAGAAGCGGGCGCTGTGACATGCATGAAGGGATCGACACCATGAAGGCTGTGCGTCCATCCGAGCGCTCCCGAGATCGCCGCATGCTGGCGAACGCGCTGCGCATGCTCGCCGTCGATGCCGTCGAGCAGGCGAAGTCCGGCCATCCCGGCATGCCCATGGGCATGGCCGATATCGCCGAAGTGCTGTGGAACGGCTATTTCAAGCACAATCCCGCCGATCCGCGCTGGCCCGACCGCGACCGCTTCGTGCTGTCGAACGGCCACGGCTCGATGCTGCTCTACGCGTTGCTGCACCTGACCGGCTACGACCTGCCGCTCGAGGAGTTGAAGCGCTTCCGTCAGCTTCATTCGCAGACGCCCGGCCATCCCGAATACGGCCTCACGCGCGGCGTCGAGACGACAACCGGCCCGCTCGGCCAGGGCATCGCCAACGCGGTGGGCATGGCGCTGGCGGAGACACTGCTGGCCGACGAGTTCAACCGGCCCGGCCATACCATCGTCGACCACCGCACCTTCGTCTTTCTCGGCGATGGCTGCCTCATGGAGGGCGTATCGCACGAAGCCTGCTCGCTGGCGGGCACGCTCGGCCTCGGCAAGCTCGTCGCCTTTTACGACGACAACGGCATCTCCATCGACGGCCTTGTCCAAGGCTGGTTCACCGACGACACGCCGAAGCGCTTCGAGGCCTATGGCTGGCGCGTCATCCGCGATGTCGACGGCCATGACGCGGAGGCGATCGACGCGGCGATCCGGCAGGCGCTAGCGCCCGGCAACAAGCCGACGCTCGTCTGCTGCAAGACCGTGATCGGCTGGGGCGCGCCCAAGCTGGCGGGGACGCACGACGCCCATGGCGCTCCGCTCGGCGCCGACGAGGCGGCGGCGACGCGCGCGGCGCTGGGCTGGCGCTTCGCCGGCTTCGACATTCCCGCCGATCTGCGCCGGCAATGGGACGCGCGCGCCGCCGGAGCGACCGCACAAGAGCGGTGGGAGCATCGTTTCGCCGCCTACGCCGCCGAATATCCCGATCTCGCCGCCGAATTCCGCCGCCGCATCGCGGGCGATCTGCCTGCGGGCTTCGCCGAGCGTTGCGCGCGTTGGCTCGCCGATGCCGCCGTCGCGACGAACGCGCTGGCGACGCGCAAGGCCTCGCAGCTCGCCATCGAGGCGCTGGCGCCGCTGCTGCCCGAGCTGCTCGGCGGCTCCGCCGACCTCACGGGGTCGAACCTCACGAACTGGAAGGGGTGCCGCACGATCGCTGCGGGCCAGGGCGGGAACTACCTGCACTACGGCGTCCGCGAGTTCGGCATGGCCGCCATCATCAACGGCATCGCCTTGCATGGCGGCTACATCCCCTTCGGCGGCACCTTCCTCGTCTTCTCCGATTATGCGCGCAACGGCCTCAGGCTCGCCGCCCTCATGCGGCTGCGCTCGATCTTCATCTTCACCCATGATTCGATCGGCCTCGGCGAGGACGGCCCGACGCACCAGCCGGTCGAGCACGCCGCCTCGTTGCGCCTCATCCCGAACATGGCGGTGTGGCGACCCTGCGATCAGCTCGAGACCGCAATCGCTTGGAAAGCCGCAATCGAGCGCCGCGACGGGCCGACCAGCCTGCTGCTGACGCGCCAGAACCTGCCGGCGCAAGGCGGCGGCGAGGCGCGTGCCCGCCTCGTCGCGCGCGGCGCCTATGTGTTGGCGGATGCGCCCGGCGGCAAGGCGGATGTCGTGCTCATCGCCACAGGCTCGGAGGTGGCGCTGGCGATGAAGGCCAAGGATGTGCTGGCGGCGCGCGGCATCGGCGCACGAATCATCTCGATGCCCTGCACCAGCGAGTTCGACCGGCAGGATGAGGCTTACCGCCGGTCGGTGCTGCCCGACGGCATCCGCCGCGTCGCCATCGAGGCCGGCGTCTCCGATCCCTGGCGCAAATATGTCGGCCTCGAGGGCGCGGTCGTCGGCCTCGACCGCTTCGGCGAGTCGGCTCCGGCCGGCGCGCTGTTCGAGCATTTCGGCTTCACCGCCGAGCGCGTGGCCGATGCCGCGGCGGCCATCCTCACAACGACCTCCGGACCATAAAGGGAGACGCGCATGGCTCTTGTCTCGATGCGGCAACTGCTCGACCACGCGGCAGAGAACGGCTACGGCCTGCCGGCCTTCAACGTCAACAACATGGAGCAGATTCACGCGATCATGCAGGCGGCCGACGAGTGCGACAGCCCGGTGATCCTGCAAGGCTCGGCCGGCGCGCGCAAATATGCCGGCGAGGCCTTCCTGCGCCACATGGTCGACGCGGCCGTCGAGACCTGGCCGCACATTCCCGTGGTGATGCACCAGGATCATGGCGCCAGCCCGACGGTGTGCCAACGCTCGATCCGCTCCGGTTTCACCAGCGTGATGATGGACGGCTCCCTGCGCGAGGACATGAAGACACCGGCGAGCTACGACTACAACGTTGCGGTCACGCGCAAGGTCGTCGAGATGGCGCATGCGGTCGGTGTCTCGGTCGAGGCCGAGCTCGGCTGCCTCGGCTCGCTCGAGACCGGCGAGGCGGGCGAGGAGGACGGCTCCGGCGCCGAGGGCGCGCTGTCGCGCGACCAGCTCCTCACCGATCCCGAGCAGGCCGCCGATTTCGTCAAGCAGACCGGCGTCGATGCGCTCGCCATCGCCATCGGCACCAGCCACGGCGCCTACAAATTCTCGCGCAAGCCCACCGGCGACATCCTGGCGATCGACCGGGTCAAGCAGATCCATGAGCGCATCCCCAACACGCATCTGGTGATGCACGGGTCGTCCTCGGTGCCGCAGGAATGGCTTGAGATCATCCGCGCGCATGGCGGCAGGATCAAGGAGACCTACGGCGTCCCGGTCGAGGAGATCCGCGAGGGCATCCGCCATGGCGTGCGCAAGGTCAACATCGACACCGACATCCGCCTGGCGATGACCGGCGCCATGCGCCGGCTGATGGCGAGCAAGCCGGACGAGTTCGATCCGCGCAAGTTTCTCGCCGACGCGACCAAGGCGGCGAAGGAGGTGTGCAAGGCCCGCTTCGAGGCGTTCGGCTCCGCCGGCCAGGCGTCGCGGATCACGCCGATCCCGCTGGCGCGGATGTGCGACCTCTACGCGGCGGGAAGGCTGCAGCAGGTCGTGCACTGAGCCGTCCGCCGCCGGGAGGGCGTTACATCAGCGATGGGCCGGTTTCGTCAGCGGTAGACGACCCGCATGTTGACCTCGGGATAGCGCTGCCCTGCCGCGGCGCCGGGCGGCACGGCGGCGGAGATGCGCTCGACATCGGCCGGGCTGAGCTTCACCGACAGGGCGCCCAGATTCTCGTCGAGGCGCTCGCGGCGCTTGGTGCCGGGAATCGGCACGACGTCCGAACCCTGCGCCAAGAGCCATGCCAGGGCGAGCTGACCCGGCGTGCAGCCCTTGTCGCGCGCCATCGCCTCGACGCGCTGGACCAGCGCCAGGTTGTGCGCGAAGTTCTGTTGCACGAAGCGCGGATGGTCGCTGCGCCGATCACCCTTGACATCGTCGGGCGCGCGGATGCCGCCGGTCAGGAAACCGCGCCCGAGCGGTGAGTAGGCGACGAAGGCGATGCCGAGCGCGCGGGTCGTGCGCAGCGTCTCCTCGGCGTCGTCGCGATAGAGCAGCGAATATTCGGTCTGTACCGCGGCGATGGGGTGGACCTTGTGCGCGCGGCGAATGGTCTCGGGGCGCGCTTCGGAGAGGCCGAGATGGCGCACCTTGCCTTGCGCGACGAGGCGGGCCATGGCGCCCACGGTGTCCTCGATCGGCACCGTCTCATCGACGCGATGCTGATAGTAAAGATCGATCACGTCGACCCCGAGGCGCTTGAGGCTGGCCTCGCATGCGGCGATCGCGTATTGCGGCCGGCCGTCGACGCCCTGGCCCGTCGCGGTCTTGACCTGGCCGAACTTGGTGGCGAGGACGACCCGGTCGCGCCGGCCCTTGAGCGCGCGGCCGAGCAGCGTCTCGTTGTGGCCCCAGCCATACATGTCGGAGGAGTCGAGAAAGTCGACGCCGCGGTCGATGGCGTATTGGATGAGGGCGATGCCGCCCTGATCGTCGCTTTTCCCATAAATGCCCGAGAGCGACATGCAGCCGAGTCCGATCGCCGAGACCTGGGGGCCGTTCTTGCCGAGCGTGCGATGCTCCACCATTGCGTCCTCCCTTGTGGTCCAGCCAAAGCCTAATAGCGTATTCCCAGGAAATGCGGGAACCACAGCGACAGCGCCGGCCAATAGGTCACGAGGGCGAGGAAGCACAGCATGGTGATGAGCCAGGGCAGCACCGCCACCGTCAGCTCGCTGATGCCCATCTTGGCAATGCCGCTGGCGACGTAGAGATTGAGCCCGACCGGCGGGTGGCATAGCCCGACCTCCATGTTCACGGCCATCAGGATGCCGAAATGCACCGGGTCGATACCGAGCTTGATGATGATCGGGAACAGGATGGGCGCCATGATGAGCAGGATGGAGGAGGGCTCCATCACGTTGCCGGCCGCCAGCAGCAGCAGATTCACCACCAGCAGGAAGACCCACGGGCTGAACTGCTTGCTGATCATCCAGGTCGCGAGAGCTTGGGGGATATTCTCATTGGTCATCAGGAAAGAGAACAGCACCGCGTTCGTGATGATGTAGAGCAGCATCGCGCTGAGGTTGGCGGCATCGAGCAGCACCTTGGGCACGCGCGTCAGCGGCAGGTCCTTGTAGACGAAGACGGCAATGACGAAGGCATAGACCGCCGCCGTCGCTGCTGCCTCGGTCGGGGTGAACGCGCCGCTGTAGATGCCACCGAGCACGATGGCGATGAGCAGCAGTCCCCACAGGCTTTCGCGGAAGGCATGGAAGCGCTGCGCCCAGCTCGCGCGCGGCATGCGCGGATAGTCGTTGCGCCACGCATAGAACCAGGTGACCAGCGCCAGCAGGCTCGCCAGGGTGATGCCCGGCACGACGCCCGCCATGAACAGCGCGCCGATCGAAACATTGGTCGAGACGCCGTAGAGGACGAGGATGATCGAGGGCGGCACGAGGATGCCGAGCGCGCCCGACGTGGTTATGACGCCGGCGCCGAAGCGGCGCGGAAAGCCGTGTTCGACCATCGCCGGCAGAATGATCGAACCGATCGCCACCACCGTGGCGACCGACGAACCGGCGATCGCCGCGAACAACGCGCAAGCGACGACGCCGGCCAGCCCCAACCCGCCCGCCCAATGCCCCACCATCGAGGTGGCGAAGGCGATCATGCGCCGCGCCACGCCGCCATGCGTCAAGAAGGCGCCGGCAAGGATGAAGAACGGGATTGCCATGATCTGGAAGTTCTCGATGCCCGTGAACAGCTTCTGCGCGACGATAACGGTTGGTACCTCGCTCATGGTGAACAGGAAGGTCAACACGGTGAGCCCGAGCGAGATCGAGATCGGCATGCCCGTGAGCATCAGCGCGAACAGCAGGGCGAAAATGAGGACGGCGTTCATCAGGCTTCGCCGGCGACAGGCTCGATGCCCTCGACATGGGTCGGGTCGTGCGTGGGCAATTCGCCGGTGCGGGCGAAGTGCCAGGCCACCTGCAAGAAACGAAAGCACATGAGATAAGAGCCGCAGGGGATGGCCAGATAAACCAGCCACATCGGCGCTTCCAGATCGGCCGACACCTGATCGGTCTGGCCGATGCTCCAGATAAGCCACGCGCCAAGCGTGCCGATCACGGCGGTGAAGAGCGCGCCGCACAGCAATCCGAAGATAATCACCTTGCCGCGCGGGCCCGGCGGAAGGCGGTTGATCAGCACGTCGACGCCGACATGGATGCCGGTGCGGACGCCATAGGCGGCGCCGAACTTGGCCATCCAGATGAACATGTAGATGCAGAGTTCCTGCGCCCAGGTCATCCGGAGCTGCGTCACATAGTCCTGGATCCCCGGGATGGTCGAGAGATAGCGATGGACGACGGCGACGAACGTAATCACCGTCGCCGCCGCCATCAGGCTCGCGATCAACACCTCCTCGAGCCGGTCGAGGATGCGCAGCGAGAGTTTGAGCATGAAATCGCCGATCGGGGCGACGCTGCTGGTGCGGCGCGACCCTACTGCGTCGCGCTGACCCCGGTCTCCTTGTAGATCGCCTCGATCAGGTCCTTGCCGATGCGCGGCGCCATCTCGTCATGCACCTTGAGCAGGCCCTTGCGCCACTCCGCCTTCTCCTGGGTGGAGAGCACGTAGAACTCGACCGTCCCCGACGCCTTGATCTTGGCAAGCGCGTCGCGGTTTTCCTGCTCGGCGATCGAATTGCAGTAGGCGGTGGCTTCCTTGACCGCGCTATCGAGCTCGCCGCGGATATCCGCCGGCAGGCCTTCCCAGAATTTCTTGTTCACGATGAGCGCGTAGCCGATATAGGTGTTGTCCGACACCGTCAGATACTTCTGCACCTCGTGGAATTTCTGCGTGTAAATGTTGGACGGCGTGTTCTCGCCGCCATCGACGACGCCCGTCTGTAGCGCCTGATAGACCTCGGAGAAGGCCAGCACCTGCGGCAGCGCGCCGAGGCTGCGGTAGGTCGCCTCCAGCACCTTCGAGGACTGGATGCGCATCTTGAGGCCCTTGAAGTCCTCGAGCTTGTGGATCGGCTTGTTCGCGGTGATCACCGAGAAGCCGTTGTCCCAGTAACCTAGGCCGAGGATGCCCTTGGGCTCGAGCTTCTTGAACAGGCTCTTGCCGATGGGGCCGTCGCTCACGCGCCGCAGCGCCTCGACCGAGGGGAAAATGTAAGGCAGGTCGAAGGCCTCGAACTCCTTGATGCCGAGCGGGCCGAACTTGCTGACCGACGGCGCCAGCATCTGCACCGCGCCGAGCTGGAGTGCCTCGAGCTCCTCCTTGTCCTTGTAGAGCTGGCTGTTGGGATAGACCTCGACCTTGACGCGGCCGTGCGTGCGCTCCTCGACGAGCTGCCTGAGCTTCTCGGCCGCCTTGCCCTTGGGCGTGTCCGGTGCCACGACGTGGCTGAACTTGATGACGATCGGGTCTTCTGCCCGGGCTGGCGCGGTCGCCAAGCAAGCCAGCGCGCCGGCAATAACCCACACGGATCTCATCGCTCTGTCCTCCCCGTTCCTTTGGCCTTCGTTGTCGGCACCCTACCAAGAAATCCGCCGTGGGGCTACTTGGTGCGACGCGCATTCGGCGCGGCGCAGCCCGCCCTAGACCGTCAGCACGATCTTGCCGAAATGCGCGTTGGCGCGCATATGCGCCTGCGCTGCAGCGGCCTCTTCCAGCGGGAAGCTGCGGTCGATCGGCAGCGCCAGCTTGCCGGCTTCGACGGCGTCCCAGAGATCGGCGCGCATGCGGCGCACGATTTCGCGCACTTCCTCGAGCGAGCGGGTGCGGAAGGTGACGCCGATATAGTCGATGCGTTTCAGGGCATGCAGATCGAAATCGAACTCGCCCTTCATGCCGCCGAGCCGCCCGACATTGACGATGCGGCCGAGCACCGCCGCCGCCTTCATGTTCTGGTTGGCGACGCTCGCAGAGACCTGGTCGATGATGAGATCGACGCCCTTGCCCTCCGTGGCCTCGGCGACCCGCTCCGGCCAGGCAGGATCGCGCGAATCCAAGGCGAGATCGGCGCCGTACTCCGTGAGCCGCGCCCGGCGCGCGGCGTTGGTCGATGTGCCAATCACCAGCTTCGCGCCCTTGTGCCTGGCGATCTGCAGCGCCATCAGCCCGACGCCCGAGCTGGCGCCCTGGATGAGCACGCTCTCGCCCTCCTTGAGGCGCCCGTTGGTGACGAGCGCGTCATGCATGGTCTGGAGCGCCACCGGCAGGGTCGCCGCCTGCGCATAGGTCATGTTGTTGGCGGGGATCGGCGAGACGCGGCCCCAATCGGCGACGGCGTATTCGGCATAGCCGCCGCTGCCCGAGCACATGACGCGATCGCCCGGCTT
>WNFB01002621.1_pt1 | contig 15673 bp, 14 predicted proteins | sample 5400501 | NCBI WGS metagenome assembly WNFB01 (sample SAMN13153341, study PRJNA577476) | soil metagenome | isolation source: 200 cm saprolite under Douglas fir tree site 2 hole 1 | place: USA:California | collected 2015-04-18
AAGAGACCTCTTATCCTGGCTGGGGCTGCTGTGATTCTGGCTTGGGCTTGATGCCCCAGGCCGTGAGCAAGTGCCAGGTTGCACAAAAATCGGGTCGCTGTATCTCTTCGGTCGTTTGCTGACGGATGGCATCGTAATCTTTGCTCATGCAGCCCCATTTTTGGAGAAATGGGCGAAGCGTTCGGAACACACGCATCCCATCTTCGGCATACGTCTGCCCTTCGAGGGTCCCCGCTCGATACTGCAGGGCATAGGCTCTTGTCTGCACCTGCTGGTAGCCATGCTGGCTGAGCAGAGGGGCCAGGTGGGCGGTTAACCCGCTACTTTCTTGAGTAAAGAGGCGTCCTGCCCGGAACAGGGCACATAAGAGCATCTCGCAGAACTGCATGGCCGCAGGGCTGGTACTCTGGTGAATCACTTCCTCATCCGTGAGGCGAACCACACCTCCTGGGCGCACGACCCGCAGGAGTTCCCTGAGCACTCTGGGCCACTCCCAGGTGCGCAGAAAACTGAGAGCAAAGCGCAGATTGACCAGGTCAAAGGAGGCATCAGGAAATTCGAGGATGCGCAATGCATCCATGATGTGAAACTCGGCGCGATCGTCGACGTGATTTGCAACGGCTGACGCACGAGCGTACTCGACCATGAGCGGGTTGACATCGATCCCCACCAGCGACATCTCAGGATAGGTCTGAGCGGCTTCAATCACCCAGCCACCTGACCCGCAGGCAACATCAAGCACGCGCGGAAAAGCACTCGGGTCGGCTTGCTCTGCCAGGACTCCGCCCATCGATCTTGTAACAAGCCGATCCTGGGCGGCTAAGCGAAGGAGTTCTTCTTCATTCTGATGGTCCTGAACAAAGTATGTACCAGAATAGTGTTGTTCTTGTGGATGCGGGGACATCGGCATCGTGTCACTCTCCTTTGCGTTTGCAGGGTGTCTGGTCTGGCAAGAGGGCTGCTGTCTCCTGCTCTCGTCAAGCAGTTGAGCACCCCCTGTCGTGATTCTAGACGAGCCCTGTCTTGTCATGGCTGTGACGGCTGTGATTTTGATCAGGGCGCGATACCCCACGCCGTGAGCAGCTTCCAGGTCGCTACGAAGTCCGGCTGTTGCATCTCGCTGAGCGCCTGCTGGTAGATCACCTCGTAGTCGTCAGGCACCCGACTCCACTTCTGCAAGAAAGGCACTACCGTCCGGAACACGCGCCTCATATCCTCATAAAAGAGGTGCCCTTCAGTGGTGCCAGCGCGATATTCCAGCGTGTGGACGCGCGTCTGCACGTGCTGGAGTCCATACCGGTGCAGCAGGCTCGCTAACCTGCTTGTCACCCCGTGACTGTCTGGGGTAAAGAAGTGCCCTGCCCGGTAGACCGTATCGAGCACGAGTTGAGTGAGGCGCGTCAGGGCTGGACTGCTACAGCTACACTCAACGATCTTGCCTTCTGTCACCCGGATTACCCCGCCCGGTCGGGTCACGCGCTGGTACTCGTGGAGGAGTTTAGGCCAATCCCAGGTGCGCAGGTAACTGGCACCAAAGCGCTGATTGACCAGGTCAAAGGAGGCATCAGGAAATTCCAGCATCCGAAGGGCATCCATCGTACGAAACTGGACCCGGTCACCCAGCCTCTCAGCTTCGGCCTGAGCACGTGCATACTCGAGCATCCGACTGCTCACATCTACCCCCACCAGTTCTGACATACTAGGATAGGTTTTTGCTGCAGAAATCAGCCAGCCCCCGGTCCCGCAGCCTACATCGAGGACGCACTGGAAGATGGTGGGGTCCAGCTGCTCCGACAGGACGCCTCCCATACCAGCAGTGATCATCTGATCCTGAATCTGCAAGCGGGTGAGTTCCTCTTCATTGGAGCGATCCTGCACGAAATAGGTGCTCGGATGCTCTCGACGCTGGTTATCGTGAGTAGACATGGCACAGTGTTCCTTACTCTTAGCCTTGACGCACGTTCCAGCCCCTCCATTGCGGGCTGGGCATGGGACACATATGCCCCTATTATACCTCAATGCAAGGGGCTTGTCGAGAGAGCGCATTGCCTGTGACCGTTAACAAGTTGGTAAAACTGGTGTAAAATGGAGGCGAGAGATAAGGTGGCAACGCTGCTTGGATAGAAAGGGGCAAGCAAGGAGAACACGCGGCTTTCCTTCCCTTTCTCTTCTTTACCATTCTCCGAACAATCACCATGCCTCATGCACTTCACTTTCGCGGCACTGACTCATTCATACCGAGAGGTGGAAAGTATTTGCATCAAGGTCAGGCGCAAATGTTCCAGGCTGTGCAAGGTCTCATCTCGTTCTGTTGACGGCACCACCTTCTGCCGCACAAAGGCCGAGAAAACCAGCATCGCGTCATTGAGCGCATGGATTTCTGGCTCCTGGAGCACAAGGTGAACTTCTGTCATGCCCAATGGAATCCCTATCAGCCGTTGATACACTGCTTGCAGCAGGCGTATGTGCTCCCCCCGTTGTGGCATGGGAGGAAGTGCCCGGCGCGCATAGGCCAGGTAGCCGAGAATGACACTTCTGAGAACTGTCAGGTCATTGAAGCCGAGGGTGAGTGTTGGCATCGTATGCGGCTTATGCTGACTCACGCTCATGGTGTTCCTCTCGTTTCTTTATCCCGATGACGATGCCTGTTTGTTGCTCGGGCTTTTCCTGTTCTTCTACAGACCAGTCCTCTGCATTGAGCAGAGCCTGCGCCTCTTCATGTTTGCCTTCTTCAATGAGGCGCAAGATGCGTTCCGCGCCTCGTTGCATGCGTGCCGTTATCGATTCGTGGGTTGCAGTGATGGCCAATCCCGACAGGCCAAGTCGTGCGGCTTCATCGCATAATGCCTGTTGTTGTCTGAAGTAGGCTACTTCACTCAGGACATCGCTCATACTTATCCCTTTCTCTGTTGCTGATCTCGCTCGCGATAAGAAACTAAGTACCCATATTGACGATTCGACAAACCTTTACTTGCCTCTGCCAACATCAGTATTTCGATAAAGGGGAGATCTGTCCCAGTAAAAAATAAATACCTACATAGGTGTCTGAATTGTCGATGTGTCCGATGCCTCGGACAAACGGCAGAGCATCTAGTTTCGCCTGGAGCACCGTTCGTGATTCCGAAGGGATCTCGAACTTTAACTCGACCTCGATCATGCCACTTGCTCCTTTTGATGAACAAGGGCTACGGCATCCGCCGATGAAAGAAAGGTACGCCCTCCCTTCCGCTCGATCATCAGGAGCAGCCTCTGGAGACGATCTGCATCTTCGTATCGCGTCCACGTCGGTGAATGGGCAGACCAGGACACGGTACCTGTCTGGCTTGGAACCATCGCAAGGATCGCAGGTGGAATGAAACGCACGAATTGACCGCGCGCGTCGGCATAGAGTGGTCCCAGAATAAATCCTTCGCATCCTGCGCGGATTCCTTCATCCGCAATACGTTCATACTCGCTATCGGGAATGTGTGGCAATATTGGTCGCACTGCGATGAATGTGGGAGTATCGATGCGTTTGAGATTCGCAACGGTCAGCATCCGCTCACGCGGGGATGGCGTGTGAGGCTCCACAGTAGAAGCAGAATCCCAGCAACTGAGAGAAACCAGCGCACTTAAAGACGTTCCTGCTGCTTCCATGTGGAGACGAATATCGCTCAGTGCGTCGAGGATAGAACCGTCGAGCAATGCTTTCGTGCTAAAGTTGATATGCTTGCCCATCATTGCCAACTCTTTGAGCATCGCTATGCCTCGCTCAGGACGAGAAAACGGATCACCGTCATAGCCAAATTGAATCGTCTCGAAAGGGGTCTCACGGGCAAACTGCTGGAAACGAGAGAGAATGTCTTCTGCACTGACACGCGAGAGTCCTACTTCTCCCCCTCGGGTATAGCAATACCGGCACCCAAAGGGGCAAGGCTCACCAACAGGGACGAGCACACGATTCTTTTCAACGGTAAACAGGATTCGTCTTTTCATGTATGCATCCTTTCGGTTTCAAACTTTCTCTGAGTTGAGTATACCATAATAAATGTCAAAAGCAAGACAATTTACAAATCTTTGTAAAAATATAGCACTTGTTAAATATTTGCGAATTTCTTACGACATGTTAGAAATTCCTGAAAAATTTATCGATGTATGATAATGATATAATTTTGACAATGAACATGAAATGGTAGATTGTCTTACAGGCCGCCTTCCTTGGAGCGTGGGAAAGTAACGTATGCTTGCTAATATGGGCGAGGTGGACGAATAAGCATATATACGCTTATTTCGAATCGTCTGCAGGCAAATTGCTTTATCTAACAAGATGCGTAACAAAACTCGGAGAAAGTCTTGCTCTTTGAGACCACATACTGTATGCTGTTGTTCGCAGAAGCAAATCATGATGAAATAGGGTGCGGAAGAGAGCAGTATGTATGCAAAGGATGAGCCTGTCGCACCCTGTATCTTTTTTGTCGAATCTGAACAAATGTATTTTGTGAAAGGAGAAGATGCCACATGCCAGATAATGTTCAAGGGAACAATAGCGAAGCGAGACTGCTTAGCGATGAACGCTTCTTACGTAAGATTGCATACATGTATTATGAAGATGGTCATTCTCAGGAAGCCATCGCAGAGATAGAGTTTTGTTCCAGGCAAACCATAAGCAAAGCCTTGCAGAAAGCAAAAGAGCGGGGTATTGTCCGTATTTCGATTGTCCCTGATTTACGCACTGGATATCTTCGCAATCTCTCCCGAGATGTACGCGTACAGCTTGGCCTGGAGGATTTAATTTTGGTGACAGGCGGCAACATGAACATACTTGCCTCCCATGACCTTCTCGATGATGTTGTGACCGGGATCGCGAGTGCAGCTGCGGAATATCTTGATCAGATGCTCACTGATTCGGATATCCTGGCTGTTTCCGGCGGGAGAAGATTTATGCGCAACCTTGTGCGTTATTTGAGGCCAACGAGGCTTCTCCCCCACATGCAGGTTGTTGCGACCATTGGATTCGTTGAATCTCGCACCAGCTTTGGAGACGCTAATATGATCGCGCATGATCTGGCCGAGGCATATGGGGCTAATCACCTGTGGTTTCCATGTCCTGCGATTCTTCCTGATAGCGAGCAAATGCAGCGTACTCGTCAACTTCCCGTCATCAAAGACGCTTATGAGATGATGATGCGTGCAAACGTAACAGTGATGAGCCTATGGACTCCAGAAGGGACCAACAATGACATGATCTCGCGAGGAATTCTTTCACAGGAGCAACTAGAGGTGTTAGGATCATACCGAGCAGTCGCAGACATCAACCATTGGGTATTTGATGCATCTGGAAGGTGTATTAACGAGTTGCTTGAGCCGTTTCCATACTTTCTCTCAGGGCTGGAGATACCTCGATTAAAAAACAAGATCCAGCAAAGCAACGCTAAAGTAATTCTTGTAGTAGGCGGAAGCCCCTCCTTTGTTCCAGCCATTCGAGCAGTGCTCAAGGCTGGCCTCGCGAATATACTGATTACTGATCATATCACTGCGCAACTCCTGCAGGTTGGCAACTAACAAGTACAGTGAGGTGGAAATATATCTGTGATAGAAAATGATACGTCATCCCACGATAGGGCGAACACAAAGCATCACCCTGCGGTCGCCACTATGCTCGTTTGCACTCTTTGTTTCATCCGCCAACAGAGTCTTCAAGTGAGAACTTACTTTTGAGTCGCGGGTCGGGCTTGATGCCCCAGGCCGTGAGCAGACTCGACATTGCCACAAAATCCGGCTGTTGCATCTCGCTGAGCGCCTGCTGGTAGATCGTCTCGTAGTCGTCAGGCACCCGACTCCACTTTCGGAAGAAAGGCAATATCGTCTGAAAGAAGTGCCTCATATCCTCATAAAAGCGTTGCCCCTCAACGGTACCAGCTCGATATTCCATCATGTGAACGCGCGTCTGCACGTTCTGGAGCCCATACTGGTGCAGGAGGCGGGCTAACTCGCCTGTGACCCCGTTACTCTCTGCGGTAAAGTAATGCCCTGCCCGATAGAATACATCAAGAGCTAGTTCATAGAGGCGCGTCAGGGCTAGGCTGGGACTCTGAACGAGAAAGTTCCCTTCTGTGACCCGCACCACTCCCCCTGGCCGAGTGACGCGCTGGAACTCGTGCAGGAGTTTGGGCCAATCCCAGGTGCGCAGGTAACTGGTCCCAAAGCGCTGATTCACCAGGTCAAAGTAATCAGTGGGAAATTCAAGCATGAGTAAGGCGTCCATCGTGCAGAACTGCACTCGATCACTGAGCTGTTGGGCTTCGGCCTGCGCTTGCGCATACTCGATCATGCGCTCACTCACGTCCACCCCGACCAGCAGGGACATTGCCGGATAGGTCCTGGCCGCTTCAATGAGCCAGCCGCCGGTGCCGCAGCCGACATCCAGCACGCGCTGAAAGATCGTCGAGTCGGGCTGCTCCGGCAGCACCCCACCCATGCCTGCGGTGACCAACTGGTCCTGGATCATCACCCGGATGAGTTCTTCTTTATTGGAGCGGTCCTGCACAAAATACGTGCTGGGATATTCTTTTTTGGGTGGCTCAAGGGGAGTTGGCATACTGTCGTTTTCCTTTTCTTGCTGTTTCTGGTCTCTAGATGCCTATGCTTTCTTCTTCATCCAGCCTTTGGCAGTGTTGCTCGCCTACCTTATTAATTATACATGAGCAGATACAACTTGTCGAGCGTTCGCATTCCCTCATGTAAAAGTGGTGGAGAACCCATTCTTATTTGACTTGACACGGATCGAACCATAAACGAGAGCCACGCCCATAGGATATATTGAACTGAACCCTCAGCATTTTGAAGGGTATCTTCGGAACCTTGCACGCGAAGTACGCATGGAGCTTTTTCCGTTCCGTTGCTCCTTCAGAGGCCTTATTCGACCTAGACACGATTATTTTCCCTCTGCAAGAGGCTTGTGTCCCCGCTTGTATCCCCATGCCGTCAAGTGAGGCCAGATTGCAACGAAATCAGGCTGCTCCATGTTCTTGCAGGCTTGTTGATGGATGGCATCATAATTTTCTGGAATGTCTCCCCATTTCTGAAGAAGTGGGCGAGTCATTTGAAAGATATATTCCATGTCTTCTTTGAAAGCCTCTCCTTCTGGCGTCCCCGCTCGAAATGCCAAGGGATAGAACTTGCTCTGCACTCCTTCACACCCAGTTTTCCTGAGGAGTTCTGCCAGATGATTGGTCAACCCTGCGCTTTCTTGTGTAAAAAGGTATCCAGCCTTATAACAGGCGCGTATCCCTAGCTCATGCAGCCGGGTCAATGCTTGACTCGTACCGTGGGTACCAATCTCACATTCAGTAAGACGAATAATCCCTCCCGGACGAACGACGCGGTACATTTCAAAAAGAAGGTCGGGCCATTCCCAGGTCCGTACAAAACTGATCCCAAATCGCAGGTTGACCAGGTCAAACGAGTTCTCAGGAAATTCCAGCTTCCTCAGAGCATCCATGACGTGAAATTCAACACGGGCTTCGAGTCCCTGCGTTTTTGCCTGAGTACGAGAATACTCAATCATCACCCTATTGATGTCAATCCCTACCAAGGTCATTTCAGGGGAGGTTTGGGCAGCTTCTACCATCCACTCTGCAGTGCCACATCCAACCTCGAGGACACGACGAAAGATGCTTGGGTCAGATTGTTCTGAGAGAACGCCGCCCATCGCTGTTGTAATCATGTGACTCTGAAGGGTGAGACGGCGCAGTTCCGCCTTTTTCGTACTCTCGTAAATGGCATAGGTAGTAGCTCTCCCGCTTTTCTTCGAGTTCCGAGAAGATGGCATGATGGTACGTTCCTTTCCGTCTATAGTCTCAATGAGCCTTCTGCAGATCTTGCACTCGACTCTCATTCACCGTTTGCGGATCCAAAAGATGTTCCTCTTGTATTGAAGCAGTATACCTCTGTGGGCGTAACGTGTCTAGTAGCTTGGCTACTCACAAAGAGGAGAACGCTCACCTCTTCAAGTACCCCTGCTTGTAAATGAGAGCATGAGATGCCAGTACAATGGTTCTTGCGCACTTTGTGTGGTCTTGATTCCCATCGTGACTCTGATTTTTTAATCAACAGACATTGCTCAGGAAATCTTTGACCACCTGCATAAATGCATTGAATTTGCCGCGGTGAACATTATGCGTGGCTCCATTGATCTGCACGGCGCGGCTGTGCGCGGGCAGATACTGCTTCGCTTGCTCCCAGGCAGCACAACAGGGCGACTCTAAAGTCGCCCTGTTTGCATGATACATCTTCGGTAGAGTGGTGCTAATACCCGTTCAACTGTTGGGCTGTAATCGTCTGTACTACCTTAATGTTGCCCGTGGTGTCCGATGACACTGCAGCGAAGTCAGCACCTGCTGGGCCACAGCAGGTGTGATGGCCTTAATGAAGTCAGATGAGGCCGTCACATCGGTGCCGATGAATGGCAGGCCCAGACCCTTTAACTCCTTGATCTCGCTGAACAGCGTCGCGCCAGTCTGCGCATCCACCTGCGTAAAGACGACCTGCGGGTTCGCTGCGTAGAGTTGCTCAATCTCAGAACGATACGACGACTGGTCGGGTACCAGGCTAATATCGGCCACAATCGTGCCACCATGCCGCCTGAATGCATCCACCACCGGAGCTTTCAGCGTCTGCGCCGACTCGTTGCTGCCAAAAATCAACGCCGCTTTTGTGTAGCTCTTACTGTTCGCATAGTATGCCATTGCCACACCCAGCAGGTTATCAGAGGGGCTGCTGCGCCATACATATTTGCTGGTGAGATTGTCAAGCTGTGTCGTGCCACCTACGATAATATCGGGGATCTTGCTCTGTTGCAGGATCGGCAATACCGCTTCTGCCTCCAACGACGACGGGCCAATAATCAGGTTGACCTGGTCGACGTTAATCAGCTTTTGCAGCCTCGGTAATGGCTACATCCACAACCTGTCCCTGCCCGTCACGTTCCCTGGCACGCAATGCAAGCATGGCTCCGAAGGCCGCCTGCTGGGCTGCCAGCGCATCGCCCAGGCTGATGCCGATGCGCACTGGTGGCCGGTCGGGAAAGCCCGTGACATAGCGCACACCGCCCATTGACTCGCCCACGTTCCCGTAGCCTGCCCGTTCACGATACGGCCCGCTTTGTCCAAAACCAGAAATACGCACCAGGACGACACGTGGATTGACCGCCTTCATACGCTCGTAGCCAAGATTCCACCCTTCCAGGCGGCCCGGTCGGAAATTCTCGATCACGATATCGACATGCTCAACCAACCTTAGTGCCAGCGCCTGTCCATCTGCATGGTGCAGGTCCAGCGTAATCAGCCGCTTATTGCGCGACTGCGCAAGCCACCAGGCCGATATCTGCCCCGTCCTGGTGGATACCATCGTTCCCCAGGTGCGCAGTTCATCGCCCCGGTGTGGCGGTTCTACTTTAATCACATCCGCGCCAAAATCTGCCAGCGTGCGCGCTGCCAGCGGGGCTGCTACGAAAGAGCCAAGCTCCAATACGCGCACCCCCGCCAGGGGTTGTTGCCGTTCAATGTTCCCCATCAGCGTCGATGGAGAGAAAGATATCTCATCAGAAGCCATCGTCATCGAACCTTCTAGGAGTAACGCCGGTACTTATGTGTGTTTTTCCCTGCGCAACGCATCCCAGATCCAGCGAAGTGCGCCGGGCCGCATCACAGACCAGCGGGACATACATCGCGCGCTCTTTCGCTCCCAGGCGCACAGTCGGCGCAGCGAGCACCATTGCCGCCACTACCTGGTTGCTCACGTCTTTGATAAACTGAGAGCATGACAGCGGAAGAAGAATCCTGTTCAGATAAGTGAGCAAGGGAGTAGGGACTTTTAGTGGCTACTTGGGATTTCCGTTCGCAATGCCCTCCTCACCCGGGGTAGTTCTAGCGCATTGATCGATGAACTGGGTAAGTGCCTCAAGCCTGAATGGTTTGCGAAGCAGAGGAATAGATGGAAATTGCGCTTTAACATGCGCTATCTCACGCTCATCACTACCAGAAATGATCAGAATGGGGAGCCTCTCAGTAGAAGCAGTTGAACGGATTCTCCTAACCACTTCCTGACCGGTGATGCCACCTGGCAGGTTTAGGTCAACAATAACCAGATCGTATGGAAGCAATGTCGTTTCGGGAACAGGAAAGAGTACCTCTAAAAGGGACGCGCCCGTTGTATGTGTATAGACTCTGTGTCCTAAAAATTCCAGCGCAATGGCCATCCACTCTCGGGTCGCCGCGTTATCCTCTAGCAGTCCGATATTCATGCGCCCTTTCTCCCTGCACAAGCAGTGCGCAAAAAATGACACGCACACACAACGAACTTTTACTTGACAAAGATTGCCGCAACAGGTAAGCTGATCTTGATACTGATTACCATATCGATTCTCACGCTTCCCCCACCTGCGTTGGCAACCTTTGACGAATGAAGTATACGACCAGGGACAGGCAACAAAGAAGTGCGAAGATGATTCAAAAATGATTCAAAAGTGACCAGAATTCGTCTTTGCGCCTCAAAGGAGGTAGACCTATGCGATATATCAGGAACAATTTATAGAGGCGATTACAGCGAACATGCACACCTATCAGGATGATGGAGAGGAGCAGATATCTATGAACAGCGGCGCACACGTGCATTCTCTAACCAATCTCGATCTCTTTCGTGAGAAAGTCAGAACCGCTCTCCGCCAAAGCGGGCGACTTCAACAGGAACTGGCGTCCACTCTGGGAATCGATGCGCAGGTGTTGAGTCGCAAGCTGCATGGCGCGAAGAAGAGTTTTCTCACCCATGCAGAAGTGAAGCAGATCATCAAAGTGCTTGCTAGCTGGGATGCTATCTCTACGCGAGCCGAGGCTATCGAACTCCTCTTTCTGATGGGTTTAAGAGAGGAGAGCTTCTCCGAACAGGAGTGGGACGCCGCTCCACTGAAGCGACTTGAGCCAACTCCTCATACCGGCACACCCGGCGCAGCTTCCGCAGCACCTGTAACAAACGCTTGCTCTGCATTAGCGGTGCCATCCACCTCACTTATTGGACGTGAAGGCCAGGTGCGGATGCTGCTAGATCAGCTCCGGCAGCCATCTGTGCGCCTCCTGACGCTGTTAGGGACGGGCGGAGTGGGCAAAACGCGCCTGGCACTGGAAGTGATACGCGCGATCCGGCACGATTTTGCCGATGGAGTATTTTTTGTGTCCCTGGCAACGCTTCGCGATGCCGCACTTGTCCCCTCAACGATCGTGCAGGCACTGCACCTATCGGAGCCCTTTGTCAGAGACGAGCCTGGCAGGCAGGGAGTAATTGCACGCGAGGACTTGCTCAGAAGTTTCTTGCGCGAAAAAGAACTCCTGCTCGTGCTGGATAATGTGGAGCAATTCCCGGATATTGGGCCTTTCATCAGCAACCTGTTGAGCACTGCCGAGGCTCTTAAGGTGATGGTGACAAGTCGAGCTGTTCTGCACCTGTATGGGGAGCATGAATTCGATGTCCCTCCCCTCGAAGTCTGTGCGTCCGATCATGCCTCAGACCCGCACTACGTCTCTCAGTTTCCGGCCATCCGTCTCTTCGTCGAACGCGCTCGGGCCGTCAATCCTGCTTTTCAGATCACGGAACACAATGCCTCCACCATCGCGCACATCTGCGCTCGCCTGGATGGACTACCCCTGGCAATTGAACTGGCTGCCGCGCGTACCAAAGTGCTTTCTTTGCCCATGATCCTGCAACGGCTTACAGGAGGGACGGGGCACAGCCTGGCATTCCTGCGCTCTACGGCGCACAACGTCCTCCAGCGCCACCAGACCTTACAAGATACGCTGGATTGGAGCTATGAGCTGCTTGATCCGCGGCAACAGCGTCTCTTTCGTCAACTCAGCGTATTTCTCAACGGTTGGACTTTGCACGCGGCTCTGACTATCTGCATGGCAGAGGACCAGGTGGCTACACTGGATACTCTGCTTGAGCAGATGGAGTCCCTCATCGATCACAGCCTGGTGAAACGCATGCCGCTAGAAGAAGGTCCCCTGGAAGAGAATCCGGAGCCGCGCTTTCATTTCCTGGAAACGATTCGCGAATATGCGCTGGGGCGACTGGGTGCATGTGGTGAGCGCGAGGACGTGGAAGAGATGCAACGACGGCATGCCACCTATTACCTGGCGGTTGCAGAACGCCTGGGGCCCATGCTGTTTGGCCGCGAGCAGTCTGTGGCGATGCCGGTGCTTGTCCGCGAGCAGGACAATCTGCGAGCGGCTTTGACATGGGCCATTGAACAGCATGAGGCCGAAATAGCGCAGCGGATGTGCGGTGCTCTGGGCATGTTCTGGGAGGCACGCACCCAATTCCAGGAGGCGCATCGCTGGATCGACGCAGTGCTCAAGATGACACAGGAGACGCCGCCAGCCGTGCGCGCCAGGCTACTGATGGCTGCATCGCGCTTGACTTTGTGGGAGGTATCATGCCAGCGTTCACGAGAACTGGCACAGGAAGCCCTGGCGCTCTACGAAGCCGTTGAAGATGTTGTTGGGAGAGCCCAGGCGATTTTCCAAATTGGCGATACCTGGCATATGCAAGGCGAATACACTAAGGCAAGCGGGTACCTTGAAGAGAGCTTGCATCTCCTCCATCAGCAAAAAGACTGGCGTGGCTATGCTTTTACGCTGAGCAGGTTAGGGGCGATGGCCATACTCCAGGGCAACTTCCTTCAGGCATGGAAATGGCTGGATGAGGCCTTACCGCTGCTCCGCGAGTATAGCGAGCCTGGCCTGCTCACCGTTAACCTTGTTTACCTGGGCGTGTTGGCCCTTGCCCAGGGCGACCTGGTACAAAGCATGGCTCCCCTGCGAGAGGGGCTGCTTCTCGCGCAACAAACAGGCAATCGCTACATGCTTGCCACCGATTTGATCGCGCTCGGCTGCTTGTTAGGAACTATCCACGGGCCATCCTATGCAGCACGGGTATGCAGTGCCGCAGAAGCACTCTATGAGAGCCTGAATACCGCGCTGCCAGCAGCCTATGGCCCACTCTATCATGCCTATCTTGGCAACATCAAGTCACAGGTCGATGAGAAAACATGGGAAACCTGGTGGGCAGAAGGCAAAGCCCTCTCCCTGGAGGAGTTGAGCGCACTTGTACTCACCGCGAGCGCGGCGACAGGGTTGTAACGAAAAAAAGAGGATCAGAGCGAATGCCACACGAGAGACCTATCGCGCCATACAACTCGGTCATCGCAGTGCTGGACCAGGTGCCGGGAGGTATACTAATCACCGAGGCCGCCACCGGCAAGGTCAGCTACGCCAATGCCGCTGCAGCCGAGCTCCTGGGCATTCCCCTGGAACAGCTCGTCGGGACTCCGTTGTCGATCACTCCACAGGAGTCCCGTGCCCCGCACATGCATGGTCAGCCGGCAATCCCCTGGCAGTTTGCCGTGGTACGCGCGCTTAGCGGCGAGACGGTCACCAGTCTGGACACCCTGGTGGTACGCCCTGATGGCGGCCAGGTGCCTACGCTCAGTTCGAGCGCGCCGCTGCGCAATGCGTATGGGGTTGTGACCGGTGCCGTACTCGTCTTCCAGGATGTGACGGTCCAGAAGCGCCTGGAGCAGCACAAGCAGGAGTTCCTGGCTATGGCAAGCCACGAGTTGCGCACGCCGGTGATGGCGATCCTGGGCTATGCCGATCTCTTATGCCTCATCACCTCGCAGGGAAAGAGCCTGGATGCGGATCAGACGGCGCGGGTGCTCGAAGGCATTATCCGCCAGAGCGAACACCTTTCACGCCTGGTCGAGGATTTGTTCGACCTGGCGCGTATTGAGCACGCGCAGTTCGCGCTGCAGCGTGTACCCCACGAACTGCGCGCCCTGCTGTCCCAGGTGATCGAGAGCCAGGCTGCGACCGCGCACCAGCACCAACTGGATCTGGTGTTGGAAGGGATAGCACTCGTGGGTCCGGTTGTCGGCCACGTCGATGCGGAACGCCTCGCGCAGGTCTTCAACAATCTGATCAGCAATGCCATCAAGTACGGCCCCCAGGGAGGAACAATCGAAGTGGGCATGCGCGCTCAGGCGGAGCTGCCGAACCAGGTGCTCATCTGGGTCAAAGACCAGGGGATGGGCATCGCCGCATCCGACCTTCCCCACGTCTTCGACCGCTATTACCGCGCCAGCCCCATGAGCAGTGCAACTGCTGGGCTTGGACTCGGCCTCTACCTGGTAAAAGAAGTGATCAGCCGCCACGGCGGGCGCGTCTGGGCTGAAAGCACGCCAGGGCAGGGATCCACCTTCTTTGTGGAATTTCCACTAGAGGGGTAGAGCGGAACCGAAAGATCATTCTGGCCAGGTGATGCTCGGCTTGCCGGAACTTTTTTTATAAAACCCAACCCATAATTCCTGGGTTGTATCATGATGCTCCTCAAGCCATGTGCGGAATTCAGATGGTCTTACGAAGAAGGTAGGCTTCAGGGGTTCTTCAATAATATCAGCCAGGGTCCAACCTCCTCTTAAAACGAGCGCGGCATGTTCAGCACATGCTCGCCCAGATATGACAGGATGAGATTGGTGGAGATAGGCGCGACTTGATACAGGCGAGTCTCACGGAACTTGCGCTCAACGTCATATTCTGCCGCGAATCCATACCCTCCGTGGGTTTGCAGGCATGCATTGGCCGCCTGCCATGAAGCGTCGGCGGCCAACAACTTCGCCATGTTCGCCTCGGCAGCGCAGGCTTGCCCCGCGTCAAAGAGGCGTGCCGCTTCGTAGCGCATCAAGTCTGCCGCTCGCACGTTGGCGTACGCCTGCGCAATCGGAAACTGGATGCCCTGGTTCTGTCCGATAGGGCGGTCGAACACGATGCGCTCGTTCGCATAATGTCGCGCTTTGTCGGTAAACCAGTAGCCGTCGCCGATGCATTCTGCCGCGATCAGAATGCGCTCGGCGTTCATGCCATCCAGAATGTACGAGAATCCTTTGCCTTCTTCACCGACCAGGTTTTCGGCGGGTACCTCGACGTTGTCGAAAAATACTTCGTTGGTCTCGTGATTGACCATGTTGCGGATGGGCCGCACAGTCAGTCCCTTGTCCATGCTCTCACGTACATCCACCAGGAAGACCGATAGTCCTTCGCTTTTCTTCTTGATTTGCGGTAAGGGCGTGGTACGCGCCAGTAGCAACATCAAATCCGAATGTTGGACGCGCGATATCCACACCTTCTGACCGTTTACAATATAGCTATCGCCGCGCTTCTCAGCAAAGGTTTTGATTCTGGTCGTGTCTGTGCCGGTGGTTGGTTCGGTGACCGCAAATGACTGGAGGCGCAACGCGCCCGACGCAATCTGCGGCAGATACCTGCGTTTCTGCTCAGGCGAGCCATGTCGCAACAGTGTACCCATCGTATACATCTGCGCGTGACATGCGCCTGAGTTCGCGCCGGAACGATTGATCTCTTCGAGGATGACCGAGGCTTCGGTCAGACTTACACCAGCACCGCCAAATTCTTCGGGTATCAGTGCCGCAAGCCATCCTGCCTGTGTCAGTGCCTGCACAAACTTTTCAGGATAGCCGGAATGTTCCTCAACTTTCTGCCAGTACGCGCTGTCAAAGGCCCTGCACACGTCGCGCACTGCCTGGCGGATATCTGCGTGCCGCTGCGCGAGAGGATTGATGTCATTCATG
>WNFB01002744.1_pt1 | contig 15665 bp, 8 predicted proteins | sample 5400501 | NCBI WGS metagenome assembly WNFB01 (sample SAMN13153341, study PRJNA577476) | soil metagenome | isolation source: 200 cm saprolite under Douglas fir tree site 2 hole 1 | place: USA:California | collected 2015-04-18
GGCGGGCTCTTCACCAGCCGGCTGAACATGAACCTGCGCGAGCAGCACGGGTACAGCTACGGCGTGTTCAGCAACGTGCAGCTCAGCCGCTCCTACGGGGCCTTCCTCGCCGCCGGCGGCATCCTCGCCCAGCACACGGCGGAGGCGGTGCGCGAGTACGAGAAGGAGCTGGAGCGGTTCGCCACGGAAGGACCCACCGATCCCGAGCTGGCCAAGGCCAAGGAGACGCTGGTCCGCGGCCTGCCCGCGGCGCTGGAGACGAACGACGCGGTCGCGTCCGCGCTCGCCACCACCGTCTTCAACGGGCTGCCGCGCGATCACTACCGGACCGTCGCCGGGCGGATCGAGAAGATCACCCGGGGTGATGCGACCCGCGTGGCGAGGAAATGGATCCGTCCCCGGCAATGGCCGGTAGTGGTGGTGGGTCCCGTCGGCGGCGCCGCCGATGCGCTCCAGGCCCTGGCGCTCGGCGAGGTTCGCCTGCACACCGCGCCGGGCGTGCTCGAGGTGCGCGCCCGGGCGCCGCAGGCTCCGGCAGGCGCGCAAGGGCCGACCGCGGGAACCGTCCACGCGCCCGACGTGCCGACCGGCAGGCCCGAGGGAACCGCACCGCCGCAGGAGCCTGGACCGGTCGCGCGGCCGCCCGCGCCGTCGCTGCCCGGTGCGTCGCCTCCGGGGCCCGGGACGCCGCCCCCGACGCGTCCATGACGCGCGCGCCGGCCCGGGCCAGGCGGTTGGCCCGGGCTTGGCGCGCGAGTCGTCCCTGCCCGGGGCTCAGCGTCTTGATCTCGGACCACCCCTGCGGACACGGCGAGCTGCGTCATCGCGGGCCGGCTGAAGTCGCCGGCGGCACGCAGGCGCCCGAGGGCGCGTACTCGCCCGCGTCCGCGGAGTAAGCCACGGTGGCCCAGCTGCCGTTGCGCTGCAGGACGCAGAAGGAGGTGTCGCCGCGGCCCGCGCGTGGGGAGAGGGGTGACTTGCCCTCCGGCTGCCTGGCGTCCGTCCAGGTGAGGACGGCCGGGGCGAAGGTGACGGCACGGGCGAGGAACGGCGCCCCTCCGTCGGAGAAGGGGTGTACCGGCAGTTCGCGTCGAAGGAGGAGCTGTACGAGGCGGTCGTGGCGCGGCTCGATGGCATCCGCGCGCGCTTGACCGCCTCCTCGGCGAGCGTGGATCCCACCGAGCGCATCCGCATGCTGGCGGTCGCGTATGCCGCGCACTTCCTCGAGTCCCCGCAGTTCTTTCCCATGTGGGCGACCGGCAAGCTCAACCGGGACTGGGGGCTCAAGTCGCGCGTGAGCAAGTCGCTCGATCGGCGGTTCGCGGAGGCGGAGCGGCAGGTCGCCGGGACGATCGAAGCAGCCGTCGAGAAAGGCGTGCTCCGGCCGCTCGGGACGCCGCTGCTCACCACGGTCGCAATCGGTATCTTCATGTCGGTGATCCAGCACCATCTGCTGCGCGCGAAGTCGCGAGACGCGGAGGCGTGCGTCGCGGAGATGCTCGAGCTGTTCTTCCGCGGTGCCGGCCAGCGCGCCTAACAGGAGCTGATGACGGGCTTGCCCTCGTAGGGGCGACGCAGGATTTTCGCGACCGACAGCGCTCCATGGCGCACGTGCGCAAGGCAGGGCGTAAGGCCCGACGACTTCCCGCGCCCGGCGCGCACCTGCGGGATGTCGCCATCCCTGCACCACGTAGTCCTTTCCCTCGAGGCGCAGCTTGCCGGTCTCGCGAGCGCGGTGCTCGCTGCCGGCGGCGCGCAAGTCCTTGTCATGCATCACCACGGCGCGAACGAAGCTCTTCTCCAAATCGGAGTGGAACCGGGAGATCTCTCCGCGCCCCGGCCCGACCGTAGATCACAAACCGCGAAGGCTGCCAAGATGTGATGGATCATCAGGCCCGAGGCCTGAGGCCGAGGTGCTCGCCTCAAGTGGGCACGGCTCTAACTAACGGCCCAGCCGGGCCAGGGCCAGCAGATACTGGGTCGGGTTGAGCAGCCGCATCAGCGTGCTCGGCGGGTCGGAGGCGAAGTAGCGCACGACGTCGCTGGTGCCCGCGGGATACGTCTCGAAGTGCAGCATCGAGCAACCGCCGGCCATCCGCCCCACCCGCGCGATGGGCTGACCGGCCTGCACGCGGTTGCCCAACTCGAGGTTGAACTCCTTGAGCGAGCGCTCGTCGACGTCGCCGTAGTTGATCACCAGCCCGCTGTCGCACTTGAGGAAGAGCTTGAACAGGTTCTGGTAGAAGGGCTCGAAGCTGAGGATGGTCGCGGACTCGGTGGCGACCACCAGGTCGTGGAAGTCGCCGAACAGGTCGATCCCCGCATGGTAGCGCGCGCCGTTGGCGCCGGCACGGGCGGCGAGGAAGTGCCGCTCCTGCGTGGTGGGCCCGTCCGGGCCGGGCACTCCCACCGGGCTGCCGGCATCGAGGAAGCAGACGGTGCGGCCGAACTGGTTCTGCGTGCGCACTGGCCAGAAGCGGCCGGAGCCGGGGTCGGCGAACTCCGCGTCGCCGGTCAGGTGCGGCTCGGCGCCGTCCGGCGGGTTCCACGGATCCGGGCCGGTCGGGACGTCGGCCCACTCGCCGCCGGTGACCCCGGGCGGCGGCGCGGCCTCCGCCTTCTCGGTGGGCTTGAAGAAACGCCGCAGCGCCCACGACGTCCACACCAGGCAGACCCCGTAGTGGGGGCCGTAGCTGTCCTTGTCGTGGTCGAAGGGCTTCTTGAGCGCGCCCTTGAGCCAGGTGGCCTCGTCGGCGAAGACTTGCTCGTGGGTGAGATGGATGAAGAGCCGCTTGCCGCTGCCGTAGGCGACGTCGAGCGGGGACTCGAAGCCCGCGCCCGCCCATTTGCCCGCGTTCAGCGCCTTGGCGAAGTCGGCCGCGTTCGCGTACGAGCCGCCGCCGCCGCCCCCGTCCTTGAAAATGCAGTAGACGGTGGTCTCGGTGTTGCCCGCCTTGGTGAGGCCTTCGTCGGCGCCCTTGGCGTACTTGAGCGTGTAGCAGGTATCGGCGTAACCGAGCACCTCCAGCGGCTTGCCTTTCACCTTGCCGCCGGCGGTGGCGATGGCGGCGAGCCCGTTGCGCACGTCGCACCCCGCGCCGCTGTGACCGATCACCGAGATGCGGGCCGGGTCCACCTTCACGTCCTCGGGAAGCTGGGCGATCACCTTGTCGACGAAGCCGTCGAGATCGAACTTGCTCCACAACGTAGTGGAAGAGCCGTCGTCCACGCAGCTGGGCGCGGCGATGATCAGCGGCGTGGTGTGCCCCGCGTTGATGTGGAACTGCGCCAGCTTGCCGACGTGCGCGCACAAGTCGCGATCGAGGCGCTCGGTGAGCTGCGGCGGGTGCTTCTTGTCGGGCCGGTTGGTGCCGTGCAGCCAGATCAAGAGCGGCCGCGGACCCCTGCCCTTGCACTTCGGGTGCGCCCAGACGCGCGCGTCCTTCTGGCCCGCGTTCTGGAACTCGAAGTCCAAGCCCCAGCCGAAGAGGTCATCCGCCATCCTTCGCCTCCTCGTTCTTGGACTCCTCGTCCTTGGGCTGGAAGGGCTGGTTGCGCTTGCGCACCAGATCGGCGGCGTGCAGGTAGGTGTACTGCACCGCGCCACCCGACTTCTCGATCAGCGCGGCCAGCATTCCCCACGGCGTCGACGGATCATAACCTCCCCACACCAGCTGCGTGCTGCGGGTGGGCCGCTGCGGCTTGTCGGTACCGCCCGGCGCCAGCTGGACCTTGATCTTGTCGAAGCCGCCCTCCACCACCGTGGCGGGCTGCGCGCTGCCCGTGTCGGGAAGGAACTCCTTGGGATCCTGCGCCGGCGGCGGCGGGTCGGCCTTCGGCGCGGGCTGGGGCGCCGTATCGGCCTTGCGCTCCTCGGGCTTGTGCCGTTTCCACTTCCTGTTGTTCCGGTCGCCGAGCGGCCGATCCGGCAGCGGCGAAGGCGGCGTGGCGCCGTCGCTCTTCGGCGCCTGCTCGCCTTCCTCGAGCTGGAAGTCGCCCAGATCTCCGTCGAACTCCGCCGCTTCCTTGATCGGGAACCAGTCGCCGGTGTGCAGCATGCGCAGCGCGCGGTGCTCGGGGTCGCCCGGCCGCTTGCCGCCGTCGAAGATGGCCGCCACCGTCGCCGCGGCGTTCTCCTGCGCGGCCTTGACCCGCTTGTCGCCGTTGTCGGCATTGAAGCTGGCCCCGCTGCTTGCGTAGCCGGCCACCGCCAGGCGCATGGCCGCGATCTCCTTCTCCTGGCCCGACTTGCCCTTCACCTGGCCGAGCGATTTCTGCACCAAAGCCTTCATCCCGCCGGGGCCCATGCTGTTGGCCATGCCGCACATCGCCGCCAGCGAGAACTGCAGCTTGAAGCCGAATCCCTGGAACGCGCCCAGCGAGCTTTCCACTTTGTCCTTGCGCCAGGTGCGCAGCTGCACCCCATACAGGCGCCGGTCGGCGAGCAGCTGCCCCACCCCGCGCCGGAACCAGCCGTTGACGATGGCGCCGTGGTCGTTGCGGTAGCTGCCGTCCTTCTTGATGGTGGCCTTCTGCGCCGCCCTCAGCCACTTGGCGTTGCCGCCGTAGACCTGGTCGTACTTGTCGCCGAAGGCCTCCTTGGCCAGCGACGGATAGGCGGCGTCGAAGTCCTGCAGGAGGCGGATGTCGCTGCCGGCGGCGAAGTCGCCCACCCCGATGGTGAGCGCATCCTCGCCGGTCAGGTCCTCGAAGTGCTTGTCCTCGGCGATGATGAACAGGGTCCGCGCGATGAAGGAGAGGCTGGCGGTGACGCGGTACACCTCGTCCTTGGGGCCGTTGCCCGCCGGCGAGTACGAGGTCAGCTCGTGGGTGCCGGGCAGGTCCTTGCCGGCGTAGGCCGGGTCCTGGTCCAGGGAGTGCCAGCGCTCGGAGGCGTTCGGGTCTGTCCAGGCCATCTCGCCTCCTTACTTCGCCGGTCCGTAGTAGCGGCCGAACGCGATCTTGTTTCCCCACGCCCACGGCTGGGTGATGCCGCAGTACTTGGGGATCTGCTTGTCCGATTTGTTGAAGGCCACCGGGATCTGCTTCTCGGGCTTCTTCGGGTCGGGACCCATCACCGGGTCGTACTCGACCGAGTGGCAGGTGCTGCGCGTGCCGTTGGCGCTGAAGCAGCGGATGGCGGTCACCTCGATGGCCTCCACCGCGTGCGGCGTGCCGTCCACCTCCAGGCTGGTGGCGCCGAGGAAGGCCTTGATCCGGCGCTGGAACTCGTCCTCGTTCTGCGCCACCCAGTCGCAGTCCTTGGCGCTCATCGGGTCGCGCCCGTCGATGCCGCTGGGCGAGGGCGACTTGTTGTACCCGTCGCCCTTGCCGACCTTGTAGAGCTTGGGCTTCTCCGCGTCGATGAAGCTGGACTGGTCGACCACGTAGTGCCAGTTATTTCGCCCGGGCAGGTCCCTGAAGAAGATGCCGTAGCGCACGTCTCCCACCAGCCAGGCATGGCCGGGGTAGTGCGCGGTGTCGCCGACGCGCATCTCGGACATGTCCTTCGCCTGGCTGGTGAACTTGCAGAGCGGCTTGCCGATGTCGAGGAAGACCATGCCGTTGAGCATGCCGCCGTAGTCGTCGTTGACGAGCTGCTTGCCGTCCACCTTGACGCTGCCATAGACGCTGGCGAAGAGCTTTTCATAGACGGCGATGGCGGGGACGCTGCCGTTCCGCCCCCCGTACTGGGCATTCACCCTGGGCTCGCCCAGGGTGCGCAGGTCGTAGCTCGTGACCTGGCCGTCACTGCCCTTGCGCCCGAAGGCCCTGCCCCCGGTGGCTACCAGCATGGCAGCCATCTGCGAGTTGCAGCAGTTGGTGAAGTTGGTGCCCTTCCAGGCGCAGCCGAAGGCGCTGAAGACGGGGTGCTTGCCGTGCTTGTCGCGCGGGGCTGGGTCCGGCTCGATACCCAGCGGTCTCATGTCGGGCCACTCCGGATTGAGCTCCGGATCCTTCAGCAGCAGGTCGTAGTGCTCCTCCGTGCAGGTGGAGTATCCGACGCCGTTCTTCCCGTCCCAGAGCCAGTTGAGCAGCGCCTTGTACATCAGCATGCCGAACTTGAGCGACGGCCCGGCGGCGGGATCGAAGACGAAGCTTCCTTTGGGCGGCGGGATCACCTCGCCCTTCGGCCGCTGCGGCGGAGGGCCGGCGGGCGAATCGGGCGGCTCGTCCTTCTTCTTCTTCACCTCGGCCGGCGCGCCCTCGTGGGCGGCGGCGGCGGCGTCCAGCGCCATCAGGGTGAGCCAGTCGACCTTGCCGCCCTGCGGCACGTCGGCCCCGGCGCGCCCGAAGGCGCTCAGGTCCATGTCCTTCGCCTTGGCCTGGAACTTCGTCACCACCTTGGTGGTGGTGTTGCCGAAGTCGCCGTCGATTCCGTCGCTGTGTGGGCCGCTCTTGCCCAGGCTGTACATGGTGGCGAGCGCGCGCTGCACCGCCTTGACGATCTCCGCGTCGGCGTACTTGGCCCCGACGGGGGCGAAGTCCGGATCGCAGGCCAGCTTCTCCAGCGGCGCCACGCCGGAGAGCGCCTTGCTCTGGAAGATGGAATCGACCACCAGCTCGCTGGGCCCGAACGGCGACAGCTTCCCGCTCACCGGAGCCGAGGCAGGCTCCACCGAGTGGGGCGAGTCCTTCCCCACGTCGTGCTCGTACTTCTGCCCCAGGCAGAACCGCACCAGCTCGACGGGATTGAACAGGTACCAGGGCCCGCCCGACAGCGAGGGCCACTCGTTTTCGTCCAGCCCCTCCACCGCGACGCGCAGCACGTTCCAAGCGGCCTGCCCCGAAGGCAGCGAGTCGTAGGTGGCCTCGGGCGTGAGATCATCGTCGCCGCCGATCTTCTCCAGCGAGGCGCAGGCGAAGTGCAGGTGGGGGAAATCGCCGTGCCAGCCTACCGTGCCGAGCAGATCGCCCTGCTTGACCTTCTGCCCGTTGAGGGCCTGCACCGTGTTTAGCTGGTAGTAGAGCGCGTAGAAGTCCTTGCCGTCCGGGGTCTTGTGCTGCACCAGCACTCGGCCCTGGTCGTAGTCTTCCTCGCTGCGCATGTGGGCCTCGGTGAACACCACGGTGCCGTCGCCGATGGCCACGACCGGCGCGTCCTTGTAGCTGTCATGCCCTTCCACGTCGGGCAACCCGATGTCGAGACCCGAATGCGGCGAGCCGTCGGCCATGGTGGGGAACCAGCCGCGCCCCACGCCCCAGACGATCTTGGTGAGCTTGAGATCGTCGCGGTCGCCGTCGGCGAGCCCGAGATGGTCGATCAGCTCCTGGCCCCGCTTCTTCAGGCGCGCGACCAGATCCGCTACGTCGATGGGATACCCGTAGCCCATCTAGCCTCCCACCGGCTGGGGGCCTTCGTTGTGCCAGGTCTTCACCGGCTCGGGGTGCGGGGCGCGTTGGCCGCGCTCGGTGGCGCCCTTCGGAGGCGGCCCCTCGTCGAAGACCTTCAGCTTGCCGCCGCCGAGCACCACGTCCAGCGACCACTTTCCCTGCGGCACATCCTTGAACTCGAACTTTCCTTCCGCGTCGGTGAGCCAGACCCCGTTCTTGAACTCGTTCTTGGTGGTCCCGCCGGAAAGGCCGTCCTTGTCGACGGCCTTGCCGTCCTTGAGCAGCTTGAACGGCCACTTCTTCATCGGCCCGCCCGGTCCCTCGACCGAGCCCTCGAAGGTCTCCTTGTCCGGGAGCGGCTCGTCGTCCTCCTGCTTTTTCTCCTCGACCTTGTCGTGCGGATCGTCGCCCGGCCGCAGCGCTCCCTGGCCGTTGGCGTCGAACCAGCCCTTGACGTTGCCGTCGGGGATCAGCGCCTTGTCGACCGAGTCGCCCTTGTCGAGCTTGAAGGCGAAGCTGCCGTCGACGAGCTGCCAGGAGCCCTTGCAGTCCTTGTCGGTGCCCGGGTTGAGCGAGGCGCGCATCGGGATCACGCATTTGATTCCGGCCTCGTCCTGGTAGGCGGCGAAGAGCGTGTCGTTCCAGTCGTCCTGCCGCGGCGAGATCTGGCAGCGGTCGTGCATCTCCAGGATGCCGACCAGGTTCACCTTGCCCTTCTCGTCCAGCCACTTGCCGCCCTTCGCGGCGACCAGGTCCTTGAGGAAATCGTAGCCCTGCGCCGGATCGGCTGGCAGGAGCGCGGCGCTGAGCACGGTGCCCGGCGCGGGCTGGCCGGGGTGCTCGGTGTGCGTGGTCAGCGTCCCCAAGTCGTCGATGTGCGTCCAGCCGGCGAAGTGCTCCGGCACGTCCGCGAGGTGGGTCACCTGCACGACGCCGTTGTTGGTGCCGTTGTCGGGGACGGGGCCCAGCACGCGACCGCCGCCCAGCCAGATCATCGGGTGCTGCGTGTCGTCGGTGTCGTGGTCGCCCAGGCCGAACCAGGCCAGGTCGCCCGGGATGATGCCGTCCGGCGCGCTGTGCTGGTCGGCGCCGGTCACGTGGTAGTGCGCGGCCAGCGTGGGACCCGACGGCCAGACGTCGTCGCCGGCGAAGAGCCCCACCCGCTTGAGGCAGAAGACCACCAGCCCCGCGCCGTCGAAGCCCTGCTCGGGATCGTGCGAGTTGGGCTTGTAGGACCGGCCGAGAAGACCCATCGCGGAGCGGAGGAAGTCGTCGCGCTTGCCGTCGGCCTGCGGCGCCGATTGATCTCCCGACCACGGCGGGCAGGTGGGAATCGGCTCGCCGGGCTGGCGCACGCTGATGGCGAGCCGCCCCGGCCGGTCGCCGATCTTCACCTTGGTCACGTTCTTGCCATTCTTCGCCGCGCCGTCCTTGGCGGCGCCGACCTTGGGCGCAGCGGCGGCGGGTTTTTCGGCCTTCGGCTTCTCGGCGGCGGCAGGCTTTGCAGCGTCCCCCTTCCCCTCGTCCTTCGGCGCCGAAGGCGCCGGCTGCGGCAGCGGCGGCTTGGGCCCCGGCGGCGGCGGATCGCCCAGCGCCCCCTGCTGCGCCCCCGGCGAGAAGCAATCGCCCACCGTCAGGCCCGCGTACTGGATGATCTTGTCCCAGTCCACGTACGGCCCCAGGTCGTCGCGGTTGTCGTACTCGATGTTGACGTGGACGCAGATGCCCTTGAACTTGGCGCGATCAGCCTTCTTGAACGCCTTGTACCGGTCGGGCTCCGGCAGGATCAGCCGCGGAATGCCGTGCTTCTTGCACAGCGCTTTGAGCAGCTTGCCCAGGGTCCGGTACTGCTCCTCCTTCCACGCCGCCCAGTACTTGCCGCCGTGGTCCCACGCCTTCTCGATGTAGACGCCCTTCTCGCTCTTGTCGCAGTAGACGTCGTTGTGGACCTTCTTGCCGCTCTTGGCCTTGTCGGTGTACTCCGAGCGCAGGTCATCCTTGCCCTCGTCGAAGAGCTGGCCGATGTTGTCGATCTCGATCCCGATCGAGTTCGGGTTCCACCAGGTGGCGTGCCAGGCCACCCACTCGGAGCGGACGATCTGGTAGCAGTTGCCGTCGCGCCCGATCATGAAGTTGATGGTGCCGCCGCCGCCGCCCATCAGGCCGCTGAAGTTGCCGTAGCCCGAGGTGTGGTGCAGCACGATCGAGGTCTTGGGCGTCTCGGTCGGATAACAGAGCTTCTCTTCGGGGTGGCCCTTGCGCTTGCAGACCCGGACGGTGAGCGGGTCCTCGCCCGGCACCTCCATCTGTGCGGTGGTGAAGGTGACGCCGTCCTCCAGCTCCGAGGTGGCGGCGGCCTTCTTCGCCCAGCGTTCGTCGACCTTCTGCCACTTCACTGCGCCGCCTCCGCTTTGGCGGGCACCGGAACCAGGCCCATGATCTGGTCGTAGCTGGCCTGCTTGCGCACCTTGATCAGCGCGCCTTCCTTGAGCGGCCCGAGCGGCGTGGTTGCCGGCACGAAGGCGAACAGCACGACCGGGTCGCCGTGCGCGCGGGTGCTGAAGCCCAGCTTCCAGAATGTCTCGTAGGACATGCCGCAGATGTGGTACCAGCCCTTCATCCCGTCGGCGTCCACCGCGGCCTGCGGCACCTCCACGTTCCCGTCCTTGCAGGGGCCCGAGGGGCCGTAGTCCTCCATCGAGCAGACCACCGCGCTGCCGTTGAGCGGGTTGACCAGCACCACTCTGAGATTGCGCCCCGTCTCGTGATGCGCGTGGTAGGGCCAGATGTGCTTCTTGGGGTGCTGGCGGTTGTCGGCGGTCTTGATCGGCAGCGAGACGTACCAGCGTTCTCGCTCCTCATGCTCGGGCCCGCGCACCACCGTCTCCAGGTAGCAGTGCGTCTTGTCGTGGCCGGCGTGGTGGCAGTCGCCCAAGGACGACTTGCAGTGATCGACCACCGGCAGCGTCTTGCCCTTCTCCGGCGGCTTGACTGCGGTCTGGCAGCTCTTGTCGGGAGCGTACTGGCAGGACATGAGGTTCTTGAGCCGCACCGCCTCGCTGCAGCCGGCGGCCTTGCCGCGCGGATCGAGCGAGCTGCCGCAGTTCTGCGCGCAGATGCCCACCGTCATGCCGTTGTCCTTGAAGTACGCCTCCTCCGGCTTGGCGAAGAGCACGTTGAGCGCCTTCTCGCCCTCGGGAAACAGCTGCAGGAAGCGGTCGCGCTGCGCCTTCATCGCCGCCTGGTAGCCGAGGTTCTTGTGCTCCTCCAGCGCGAGGTGCATCTCGTTGACGGTGGCCCCCACGTACAGCTCGTCGGCCCCGTCGTTGACGAAGCGCCGCGCCGCATCGCCGGAGAGCTGCGAGAGCTTGCGCAGCTGCGGCTCCTTGCCGTCGAAGGTATTGTGGCGATCGACCAGCTCGCCCATCTCCGCGACCGGCGACTTGCGCTTGATCTCGGTGAAGCAGATCACGTCGGTGGCCCCGGGCGGCGACTCGGCCGGGGCCGGCGCCGGCGGCCGGTCCTGCACGGGCGTATCGGCGTGCACGGTGATGGCCTGGTCGCGCAGCACGAACAGCTTGTCCTTGGCCTTCACCCTGGCGAACACCGGCCGCGGCGAGGCGAGCAGGTGCGCGTCGGCGGTGAGCTGGTGCGGGTCGAAGGCCACCGAGAACCCGCCGCCCGCCACCTTCACCTTCTCGGCGTGCAGCTCCTCGTCGTGCTCCGGCGCTCCGGCGGCGAAGATGGCGCAGAAGGTGATCTCCAGCTCCGCTCCGTCGTCGAGGTTCTGCACCCGGCCCGCGAACACCGGGTGGTCGTTGAGATGCGCGATCCGCGCCGACCAGGTGGCCAGCACCACCGGCTCGTCCTCCTTGGCCTGCTGGTGCGAGGCGGGGTCCGGCTCGAGATTCTCCTCCTTGTTCCATACCGACCAGAGGTAGCCGAGCTGGCCGTCGAGGTGGGTCTGCACCGCCTCGTAGCTGCCGTCGTCGCGGCGGAAGACCATCCGCTGGATCTCCAGCGCGGTGCCGGCCGGGATGGCCTTGATCCTCTTCTCCGGCTTGAACTGGTCGTCGTTCCACTCGGCGAACAAGCCCGGCGACTGCCCGGCCTTCACCTTCATGGAGAGGGCGAGCTGCGGGTCGGGAACCACGTCCACGCCGTTGTAGGTCTGCTTGCCCGGCGCATCGCCCGGGGTCAGCGTGGGGGGCGCGAGCGTCTCGTTGGCGACGGCGAGCACTTCCCCCTTCTCGCCCACCACTTGCGCGTCCACCTCCACCTCGAGTTCCTGGCCCTTCACCTCGGCGAGCGGGACCAGAAGCTGCCCCGACGCGTCGGTTACGCCCTCGTGCAGCACCGTCTTGCCCAGCTTGATGCTCACCTTCGCTTCCGCGAGCGGGCCCTTCGCGTCGCGCAGCACGATCAGGACGTCGTCGTGCGGGTGCAGCCGCTCGTCCTCCTTGGCCTCCGGCGCGTCGTCGGTGTCGCGGCCCATCGCCACGCCCGCCATCAGCCGCAGCGCCGTGACCGGATGGACGAACACCGCTTTGCCGTCGCCGGGAAAATCCTCCGCCGAGGAGAGGTCGTTCCAGAAGAGGAACGCCTTGGCGTTCTTCTTGAAGTCCTGCTTCTCCTGATCGGTGTGCGACTTGAAGCGCTCCTGGTCGATGAACTTGTCCACGTCGAGCGCGAACTCGCACAGCCCCTTCACCGCCAGGTACCGCGACCGCCAGCTCTCGGTGGGCGAGCGATAGAACTTGCCCACCTCGCCCGGCGCGACGATGTTCTGCGGCACCTTGGCGATGAACTTCTTGTCCGGGTCGAGCGCCTCGAGCAGCTTCTGGGTGTGCTCGATCTTGCCGTGGTCCTCGGACAGATCGAGCGACTTGAGCTTCACCTCCGCCTTGGCGTCGAACTCCTCCGCGGGCAGCGAGCCTTCGGGAAAGACTGCGTCCTTGGAGAACACCGACCAGTGCACGCTGGGCACGCCCAGGTACCGGCCGGTCATGCCCAGCACCTCGCCGGCCTCCAGCTGCCACTTGCGCTTGCCGTCCTTCTTGTCGGCGTCGAAGACCGCGGTCTTTCCTTCGTGCAGGCTCTTGACCAGGCCGCTCTTCTTCGCCGCCGCCTCGATGTCGAAGTCGAGCCACGGCGACAGCTCCTTCGCCAACCCCTCGCCGTCCTGCATCGAGGCGCGGATCCACTGATCCTGCAGCCTCACGTAGATGGCGTGGTCGGCGATCCAGCGGTCCTGCTCCTTGTAGACCCCGGGCGCGAGCGTCTTGTCGTTCTGCACGTTGGTGGGCGAGAAGTTCTTCTTGTCCTCGTCCTTCCAGGTGGGCGCGTCCTTGGTCACGCGCCACTTCGGCTTCTGCTCCGCATCGCCGCCCATCGCTTCGATGAGCAGCCGCCGCAGCCAGGCCGCGTTGGTGCGGTCGGGATGGAGCGGCTCCCGCTGCAGGTGGAGGAAGAGCGAGTAGATGGTCTTGTCGCCCTTGAGAATGTGCCTCAGGAGCACGAAGCCGGTGTCGCTCCAGGGATGCTCGCCGGGGCCCGCCCCGATGCGCGCCGCCACCAGCTCGCCCTTCGCCATGGCCGAGACGTGATGCCCCGTCTCGAAAGAGAAATGCGCTCCCGAGTGGAACAGGCCCGCGTCGCCGAGCGGGAAGTGCCCGGAGAGGCCGCGCTCGCTCATGTGGTAAAATGAGGTGAGCCGCTCCGCCGTCAGCTCGGTGGACTTGTTCACCTCCGCCGGCGCGCTGGCCCGGCCCTCCTTGGGCGGCGCGGGCGGCTCCGGCGCGGCGGCCTTGTCGTCCTTCTTCGCCGACGGCGCGCCGCCGGAGAGCTTGTGCACCAGCTCCGCGTCGTCCTTCACCTGCTGGTCGAGGATCGACATGTACCTGCCGAGCAGCTCGTCGTGCTGGTAGTTGAGCAGCTTCAGCTCGAGCAGCGCGCGCGCCTTCACCCAGTACTCGGAGAACGCCTGCGGCTTCTGCTGCACCACCTGCAGGTTGCGCGCGCCGATCAGGGTGATCTGCGGAGTGGTGGGGTCGGTGACGCGCAGCCAGAGATCGCCGTCCTGCTTCTTGAAGCCGCTGATCACCACGGTGTGGCCGGCGTTGGCCTTGGCGGCGAGCCCGGTGTAGAGCACCACCGGGTTGTTCGCGCGCAGCGCATCGAGGACGGGCGCGAAGCGCTTCTCGGTGCCCGCCTTGCTGGCGTCGATGCGGTCCTTGACGCTCTTCTGCAGATACCCCTGCTGCAGCTTCCAGCCGACCAGGTCGAAGATGGCGGCCGGCTCGATCCTGCCGCCCTCGGTGATGCCGGCCAGCTTGCCGTCGTTGGACCCGCCCATGAAGCGCAGGTTTTCCTTCTGCTTTCCGCTCGAGCCTGGGCCCGGATCGCCGGTCTTGTGCCCGACATATTCGGAGGTCTTGCTCTGCGCCTTGCAGTAGTAGTCGTAAAGCATGGCCGCCGCGGCCCGCCCGCACCACAGCCAGCTGGCAGCAGTGCCGTTGAACTGCGGGAGCCGCGGCACCTCCAGCCAGCGACCGTCGCCGGCGCCGCGATCGGCTTCGGCCATGTCAGCCGGCGCGCGCACCGCGTCGTCGGGAGCGATGGGCAGCTCCGGTTTGGCGGCGTCGGTACCCAAGTCCTGCCCGGCCACGGAACCCCCCTGTGCAAAACAAACCTTCTTTTTAGTTTACCTGATTCGAAGCGACTTGTGGAGCGGATCCGCTGCCTGCCGGAGAGCAGGAGCGTTTCCCGAGAACGTCAGCCGTCGCGTGCGGCGGGAGCGGCGTCCAGCACCTCGCGCACGCGGAGGGCGTCCTCGCCGAGCAGGCGCTCCAGCATCCGCCGCATGCCCTGGACCACCTCGTTCAGGTCGAGCACCCGCGGCTGCAAGACTTGTTGCCGGCTGAAGGCGAGCAGCTGCCGGGTCACGGTGGCGGCGCGCTCGCCCGCGCTCCGGACCTCCTCCAGGTCGCCGCGGAACGCGCTGCCGGGCTCGGCGTCCTCGAGCATCAGGTCGCAGTAGCTCAGCACCACGCTGAGCACGTTGTTGAAGTCGTGCGCGATGCCGCCGGCGAGGCGCCCGATGGCCTCCATCTTCTGCGCCTGCCGCAGCTGCTCCTCGGTGCGCTGCAGGGCCTCCTCGGCGCGGAACCTCTCCGCGATCTCCAGCTGCAGCTCGTCGGTGCGCTGCGCCACCCGGCGCTCCAACTCGGCGTGCGAGGCGCGGAGGATCTCCTGCGCGCGCTTCTTCTCCGTGATGTCCACCGAGATGCCCAACAGGTGCTGCGGCTCGCCCCGGTCGTCGAGCAGCGGGATCTTGCGGGTGTGCAGCCAGCGCATCCCCCGCGGCGTCTGGATGGGCTCCTCGGGGATGTCCTCGACCGCTTTGCGCCGCAGCACCTCGCGGTCCTTGGCCACGAAGAAGTCCGCCTGCTCCTTGGGGAAGAAGTCGTGGTCGCGGTTGAACCGCTCGAAACGGAGCTCGCGCGCATCCTTCATGAACATCATCGCCGGCAGGTTCTCCAGCACCGACTCGAGGAAGCGGCTCAAGCTCCGCGCCGCGGAGTCGCCGCAGAAGCGGAACGCGCGGGCAGGCCGGACCGCCCAGTCGCCGCCGTACCGGCGGCGCTGCGCTTTTTCGCCGCGCGGCGTCATCGGGCGCAACCTAGGCGGCGCGTCGGACGCTGTACGCGGCGATTTCCCGGAGCGCCTGCGCGACAGGCGCGGGGAAGGGAGCGCCGTCGAGGGCGCGCAGCGCTTCGGAACAGAGCCGCTCCGCGTCCTCGTGGCACGACCGCGCTGCGCCGGAGCGCACCAGCACCTCGCGCAGCGCGGCAGCCTCGGCCTCGCCCAGGTCCCGCTTGCCCAGGCCGGCGCGCAGGACCGCCGCATCGGCCGGGTCGGCCGCCTCGAACGCGCGCGCGATCAGCAGCGTGCGCTTGCCCTCGCGCAGGTCGCTCGCGTTGGGCTTGCCGGTCACCTCGGGCGCGCCGAAGGTGCCCAACAGGTCGTCGGCGATCTGGGACGGCGAGCACCTCGCGCGCCGGCAGGTCGCGCCCGAGCGGGGCGGACACGTCCTGCATCTGCCCGACCGTGACTTCCTGCAGGGCATGCGCGAGCAGCCGTCCCGCCGCCGCCGTGCGCTCGGCCGGGACCTTTGCTCCGAGCACCAGCTCCAGCGCCCAGGCCTGGCAGAGCGATCCCAGCAGCACGGCGAGGCTCGCTCCCAGGTGCGCGGAGCCGGTCGCCCGCTCCAGCGCGGCGTGCACGGTCGGGCCGCCCCGGCGCACCTCGTCGCGGTCCATGAAGTCGTC
>WNFB01002625.1_pt1 | contig 15662 bp, 17 predicted proteins | sample 5400501 | NCBI WGS metagenome assembly WNFB01 (sample SAMN13153341, study PRJNA577476) | soil metagenome | isolation source: 200 cm saprolite under Douglas fir tree site 2 hole 1 | place: USA:California | collected 2015-04-18
TCAATGCCTCTGCGCGCCTGGCTCTGGCAGTCTATCTGGCTCCGCAGTGGGAATTTGTGGAGAAAAAATATCGCGACCCCATTTACACCCAAAGGAGCGCACATTTCGCAGTTATCTGGTACGTCGTATCTTTTCGTCAGTTATCTCAACTATGCTGCTATAAAACCAAGCAGGAAGCCGACTCATGTCACGTAGAAATGTTTACAACATAAATGACGTAGTGTCTGAAGCAGCCTATAGAGCGAAACGATCGTTGTGGAAACGTTTTAACGTCAACGTTCATAACGTATCAAAATCATACATTGTGTACGTTCTGGTCACTACAAAAAGAGCATTGAGATAACGTCAAAAATACACTGACAGGCCTGCTCCATGCCCTGTAGCGGATGGGAAGCAAGCTTCTGAGAGAACGGCGTTCTGAGTAAAAAGGAGTGGTTACTCTAACGGCTTGAGCAAAGCAAGCTCATAGGGTCGAAAACCAGCATGCAGATAGACAGAGGTAGCCTGCTGATTTTTGACGAGCACCTGGATTTTGAGCATCGTCATCCCCCTTTGGCGTGCAAATTCCTCAGCTTTCTGAAGCAAGGCTGTCCCGTATCCCTGCCCCCGATGGGAGGGAGGAGAGAACAACCAGATCGGAAACGTAGGCGTAGTCCACAAGCGTTGAGAGATAGACATCTTCTTCATGCTCTAAACACACACACAAAACCGACCACCTCAGCGTTCATCTCTGCCACGAAGATTTGGCCTCGGTTCTGACGAACGATGGCCAACAGGTCCTCTCGATTGCGCGCGACAATACGTGTCCCTTCGACCCGATCTGGTTCGAGAACATGTTCAAAATCCTGGAGTTCAAGAATGCAAGCTTCCAGGCGCTCTTGATCCTCCGATTGATATGCTCTGATTCTCACCATCACTCGGCTTCACCTCTCATTGGATAAGGAAATGTCTAGGGGTATCTTAAGCGCTTTTCCGATCTAAAGCAAGAGCTTTGGCCTGCTGGCGCCTCTTGTAAGCCTTGCAGAGAAGTATGCCTATCCGAGAAGAGGGAATGGCAAGTGACACGAGGCTCGCTCGCGTTCAAGCTGTCGTTATGCCGAGCGAAGTGGCAAACCCTTCTGGGACACCGAACAGCCGGATCGTCACCTGGTGAGAAGTTTCGGCTCGCCCATTGCGAGCCAACCGCTCTGCCCAGGAGAGCCGAGAGTGCGCACGCGATGCTCTGGAAAGAGGCAAAGGCGAGACATCTCGATTGGGAGTGATGCCCGGTTCCCTTTGCACCTCCACCCGTTGGTGATGCAGGAGTTGCATGCACGCCCGCCGATAGGACCGGCGACTCCAGTCACGCCATCGAAGCGGCTCAGAACCGATATCCAATGGATGTAACAGCACGCTGACCTGGCGCGGCTTCCTGGTGGCACTGCCCTGCCATTGGCACTGCTCGCGCAGCGGACAGGGCCGACAACTGCGAATGCTGGCCGCATACACCACGCGTAGGCTCCCATCGACTTCTCGGCGCTGCTCTTGGACACGAAGCTTCTAGTTTGCTGGACAACGAAGCGTCCCGTCTGGTTGGAGCGTGAAATCGTGGCCCGAGAAACGACCAGCCTTCCATGCTGAGCCCACCTCCGGAGGAGCATAGCCGGAGGAAGGGGCCGTGTGTGGTGGTGGAGGCGGGAGAGCAGGAGCAAACTCGGTCGTGCGTACCGGATCAGGATGAAGTTGATGGCCCAGCTCCAGGCGGAGGTTCCATACCCATTGAGCCACACACTGCCAGGCTTCCTGCCCCCAGGCCGAGTGGCTGCACCATCGATCAGGATCAATCTCCTGATCTTCATCCGAGAGCGTCGGCTCAAAGGCGCCGCGATGCAGATACAACTCGATGACATCGGAGGCGGTGAATACCTGCTGCGGTAGATTGGTGAAGAAGAGTTCGTAGACGACGCCCGCACGTGTGACCCCAACGGGACTCTTCTTTTTACCCGCAGGATGCGTTGCCACAATCACGCGGCAGCACACGCCCTCGGACCCAACCGGTATCTCCGGGTAGTCGTAGAGGCTGCGTACCATCTGGCTTTCTGGACGCTGTTGGAACTGATCGGGAGGCAGGTGCAGGCGTGCTTGAACGAGCGGATGATCAAGCGTGGTGTACTCCTTGCCACGAGTCACAAGAGCGAACCCGGCCAGGTCAGAGAGCACAGTTCCCGTGCCGTATTGGCCGTCGAGCCGGAGTAAGGCGCGAGCCTGTGGGAGCTGGTGCGCCGTGAGGTAACGCGTAATCGTTGCGAGGCCCTGGCGTAGTTCCTCTCGGTAGCGCCCGTTGCCCCGGTTGCCAAAACTGCCGAGCCACTGGAAACTGTGGGCCTGGCTGATCACGGTCCGCGTCCGCACTACTTGTCCACGCTTGCGCCCTTTGTAGCCGGGAGCGCAAACGTCATCCAACCGGCGAAAGGCCGGGGGTAGGTCTTCGGTCTGAGGCAAGGCACGTTGCCGAGCCGCCTCACGCGTGCCATCGATGTCAAAGACGACCCAGGCATTGCCTGTTCGATCCACCAGGCTTCCCGTTTGCTTGTCGTGCGTGAGGGAGCGGCTGAGCAGATCATCGAGGAAGAGCGTGCGCAGGGCTTCGACGGGCGCTTCGGTCAGCGCTGCTAAAAAGCGCGAGAGGGTTGAGCGAGCTGGGAGTTGCTCACGGTCAAACAAGGCCATGAAAGGGACCGCAAAGGGCTGGAGCCGCTCGTAGAAGGCTTCCAGGGTGCGTTCCCCGCTGATGGCATAGCCGAAGAGCACCGCGAGAAAATCGATCACGTCGTAGCGCCCGAACCGCCGTCGTGCAAAGCGCACCCCCTCGCTGATCTTTGTCAGAACATTGTGCTTCCGAAGATATGTAGCCATCAGTGCCACTTCGCCAAACCAGGAAGGGGTCGAGGGAACAGACTCGGCTGAGGTCTGGATGATCACCGCTCCATCGGCGATACTGGTCATATGCGCCTCCTTGAAGAAAGGTGTTTGGTTTTTCCTTCTCAAAGAGGCACATGTTTATCCCGGCTCGCTACAGGTTAGCCGCTCGTTGCCCATCACGTGGGTTTTGAGGACACGACCTCGTTACCTTTCCCTCCTCACTCTGTCGAGCCAGGCACGCATATCTGGCTCATGCTCCTCGTGAAAGTGAGCGAAGACCAATTTGCCGCTTAATGGCTCTCCTTCCAGCCATGCAAAGCGTTGAGGATCTTGGAGCTCATCATCAGAAAAGGCATCAATGACATCTACCAATTGTTGCAAGACTTCACGCGAATCGCTGAGGATATCTGCTAATGGACGATCTCGATGAGATTCGTAAATCCAGGCATTGATTTCATCATCTTCCTGCAACTCTGACGGCCAAGGCGGTGTAAAGTCTGGTTCATGATTCAGCGCTGCTTGAAAGCGTCTGACTGTCCGGCGTCGCCACTCAGTTAAGTGGGCAACGATATCCTTGATAGACCAGCCACCAGCGACTTCTGGCTGTGTCATATTGGCTTCACCAATCTCGTCGAGCAATGCTTGCCAGGAAGCATTTTCATTGTGCAATTCAGCAAGGAGTTGGGTTTTGCTGAGAGTAGTTCCCATTCTGCTTTCCTTTCATCTGGGCCTTTGTGCCAATTTCCCCACAGACTACCACCAAAAGCGGTGAGAAGCTGTCCTAATAGCGACTAACGAGAAATACTCAGGCAGTCCAGATCCGTTGGGGCCGTCCTTCTCGAGCCAGGCATCGAGCAGTCAGTCCCAACGCATCACGCAGGAAAGCCACGATCCACCACTGCTTTTTCGCGTGGGGTGAACGACAGTGGTTGAGGAGCCGATTCACGCCAAGGAGTCACCTCGTTGCGCAACCCGTGGGACATATCGGCATGGACACGAGCAACTTTCATCGCGCAGAGACGAGTGACCCGACGCGCTCTCAGCAGTCGAACACCGACCAGCAGATGTCGTTCCGCAACCGCTGGTCGTCGAGTACGAGCTCGCGAATCGCCTCCGGGAGCTGGTCGCGCTGCCACCGGCACTCGAGCCGCCCTGCGCTCTCGCCCTCTCCTTCCGGCGCGGCAGCACGTGCGGCCTTGATCGCATAGGCGGCCGCACCCAGCTCGTGCGCGGCGACGTGCGCGACGACTGCTGCCTGGCCAGCAGCATATGCGGCATGCCGGGCTGCCCCGCGCAGGTCTCTGGCCGCGGCCATTGCATGGCCGCCTGCCGAGCGAGCCTGGGTCATCGTGACCTCGCCACGCGCCCAGGCGCGGGCATGCTCGATTGCCCGGCGCGGTCGCGGGTCCTCAGGCCGAGCCGACTCGAAGAGGTCAAGAACGTGCTCCGCGCACGATGCCGCCCAAAGAGCGAGGAGCTGATGATCCGAATCGGTGAGGGTTCCACCACGGCGGATCGTCACGAAACGAGGGTCGCGGTCTTTCGGGAGGATCATACCCAGCATCCCTTCTGCTCGCATCTACCCAACAGGTAAATAACTGGCTCATCTATCAGCATATCGTAGATTATAGCATCAGGGGCATAATCGTCGTTACCAGCGTACAGCATCGAAAATGTCTCTTCGCGGGGCGCAGTTTTGAGCCAGAGCCTCTGTTCTCGGCTGCGCGCATTCCGCCGTTGGCGTTGCTCTTCGAGCTTCTGTCCGAATTGAATGAGTTCATCCCGGCTCATATCTTGCAGAGGCTTTTTTCGACGCATTGAGCGCGCCCTCCTTTCGCCCAAACACATCCTTTCATTCGCTCTGACACCAAGGTTATTCTGTCACCAGATCCTCACACCGGGCAAGCTCTGGGCGCGTCTCTGCGAGCGTATCCGGTGGTGGGCCAATGATTTTGTGTGTTCGTTTCAGAAGCTTGCGCTGCGTTGCCCGATCTGCAGATGCAGAGAGGGTCGCGGTCGCGGCAAACGCGCGGTAGCTTTCGATCAATTCTTCCAGTTCGGCCATATATCGGCTGAGATGGCGAATATCGCTCTTTAAGTAATCGAAACTTTCCCCAGCTTCGGACAGGAGTTGTTGCAAACGCTCTTTCATCGGGCCAGCTCCTTTACAAAAGAAGCTGTCGGCCTGCATATTCGATTCTGACACTTTCTACGGGATACCAGCGCCCCCAACCGCGAATCATCGCCAGAAGCTGGCCTTTTCGATGCCTCGCGGCGACCACTGGTCCCATGATGCAGAACACTCGCGCGGTCCCGAGGAACGCCTGATCGCGGATCGCTGCCTTAATTTGATGGAGGTCTTTTGACTGCATATGCCACTCCTTTCGACTTCGATGAGCTGCGCGCAATGTGCGCTTTGCTTCTCAGTGTAAAAAGTGGCTCTGAGGAAAGCAAGGGGTGGTCTCTTTCACACGGAGCGTTTTTTTGCAATGAAGAAGTGCAACAATACGTACCCCCCTCGTGAGCAAGTATGCTGCTAGAGCACCAGTCGAAAATTCACATAGAGAGCGCTTCTCCTAAAAACCAAGCACCAGAAAAATGCATGTGATGCAATGCTGGCTCTGACTTTCTGAATCGGCCGCGAACATAGAGCTCCTCTCGTTGGTGAATCCCTATCTCATCCCCCAGGCTTGACAAATCTTCTTGAATGATCTATCATTGTGGTGAATGAATATTCAACTAGGTGATTCTTCATTCAATTGCTACAGAGCAAGACAAGAGAGCCTCTGAAGGATCTCGCCATCGGCGCACGCATGCGTGGCATCTCTCTTAAGAAAGGAACAGAATGTGCTTTGACATGATTAATGTCGTTTTTCTGAATTTCTTACTGCTATGATTTTGGACGGACTAGGGAGTGATCAATCATGACGAAGAAGCAAGTTGACGTTACCGACCCAACGTTCAAAGCAAATCCGTTTCCGTTTTACGCACAACTACGCGCCGAAGCACCTGTTTTCCCGGTAAAGCTACCGAATATTATCTCCAAGCAGCGCGCCTGGCTCATTACACGCTATGACGATGTACTCAATGCCTTGAAAGACGAACGTTTTGCAAAGGACCGCCGCCATGCTATGACACCTGAGCAATTGAAAAAGTTGCCCTGGATACCGCCCATGTTCAAGCCGCTTGAGCACACTATGCTTGACCTGGACAGTCCAGACCATACACGACTGCGAGCACTCGTCCACAAAGCATTCACGCCACGCCTGATCGAGCAGATGCGCGACCAGATACAGGCGTTGACCAATGAATTACTGGAGAGAGCAGAGCCCAACGGCGGCATGGACTTAATTGCTGATTTCGCACTGCCACTGCCGCTCACCATGATTGGGCGCATTTTGGGGGTGCCTGCCCAAGACAATCAGAAGTTTCATCGTTGGAGCAAGACAGTGGTTTCAGCGGGAACCAACATGAATTACTTTGTGCTCATTCCCACCATCATGCGCTTTATGGGGTACTTAAAGAAACTCGTCAAGGAACGACGTGCACATCCAGAAGACGATCTCGTCACAGCACTGGTTCAGGCCAAAGAAGGGAGCGATCAACTGAGTGACGATGAAATTCTGGCAATGATCTTTCTTCTGCTGATCGCGGGTCACGAAACAACCGTGAACCTGATTGGCAACGGCACGCTCGCGTTGTTGGAACATCCCGACCAGTTGGCAAAGCTGCGTAGTGAGCCAGCACTCATCAAGACGGCGATTGAAGAACTGGTGCGCTTTGTATGTCCCCTTGAAATGGCAACCGAACGATATGCTCGTGAAGATATCACGATTGCGGAAACAACCATTCCACGTGGTGAACTGGTCATGGCAGTGATAGGGTCAGCAAATCGTGACGCAAACTATTTTGATAATCCTGATGCACTGGACATAACCCGCAAGAACAACAAACATTTGGCATTCGGCCACGGTGTGCATTTTTGTCTTGGTGCTTCACTGGCCCGGCTTGAAGGGCAAATCGCCATAAGCACGCTGATCCAGCGAATGCCCAATTTGCGTCTGAGTAGTGCACCAGATCAACTTCGTTGGCGTGGCACGTTCGTCCTTCGTGGATTAGAGGCACTACCAGTGTCATTCTAGTTTCATGATTGCGAAAACAATGATGAATGATGTCACGACAACTTTAGTGGCAGAAATGTTTACTGTCATTGTCTGTCCACGCTCAAAAGCAGCGAACTGAATAGCTTTATCAGACGCTCATTGCGGTCAATAGATCGGTCAGGAATACGGCCACGTATTCCTTCGAGGGACAAAAGGAGCATGCAGCTATGGCCAAGACGCCTGATCCCATCCAAGAACTGGTGACGGCTGCCCGGCGCAAGCAGATCCTGGATGCAGCCACCCAGGTCTTTGCCGAAAAAGGCTTTCATCGCGCCACGATCAAAGACATCGCCCGCGTGGCTGGGATCGCCGATGGCACCATCTACACCTACTTTCCCAGCAAAACGGCGGTGTTGTTAGGGATTCTCCATCGCCTCAATGAGTCAACGGAACGCGAGCAGCAGCTCATGCCGGAGCGCGAGCAGGATCTGCGCTCCTTTTTCACCGCGTACCTGCGCCAGCGCATGGCCTTGTTGTGGCCGAATGCGGAGGTCTTCCAGGCAGTCCTGCCGGAAATGCTGGTCAATGAGGAATTGCGTGAGCTGTATTACCAGCAGGTCCTGGAGCCCACCTTCACCGTCGCCGAGCGTTCCTTCCAGGCACAGCGGGGAGCAGGACAAGTCCGCAGCATTGATGTGCCGCTCACGGTTCGCGCCATTGCCGGACTGCTTTTGGGTCTCCTGACGCTCCAATTGCTCGGCGACGAAGTCATTGCCCAGCGTTGGGAAGAACTGCCAGAAGTCCTCGCCTCTCTGCTGTTTGATGGCCTGCAACCGGGAAAGGAGACCACCCCCCAATGAAGGCACCGACGCATCATTTCATGAGGGTGCGTCTGGAGATAGCTGTCATCGCCTTCTTCATCTTCGCTGCCCTCAGCTTGCTGATGGTGTATCTCGCTGCTCCAGCGATCTACGCCCACTCGCTCGCGCTCACGTCCTCTCCAACTGACCGCTATCCTGTTCCGGTAACGCTGTTTCTGGTTGGCATTCTTGCTGGGATCGCCTAACTCATCCTTGGGGTTGTGCGCCATTGGCGCTGGGTCTTCTGGCTCATGCTGGTGGCCTTTGCCAGCTCCGCCCTCCACATCCCAGTCACTCTCTTGCAGATGACCGGCGTGTTGCCCTCTTCTGATCCTCTCTGGTACGGCCTGTTTCGCATGGGGGTTGCCGTGGTTGAGCTCGCTCTGGCTGTCTGGATGATCCACATCTATCGATACGAGGGGGTATGGGCTCTGGGAAAGAAAAGGCTTGAGCGGTAAGTTGGACCTTTGGGTGAAGTGAGCCTGCTTCTCCCTTTGGCATTGACAGCAGTACGTCTGGAAAAGCCGAGAAGCAAGGGGGAACAAAGGAGATCAGTGCAGACCTGGAGCGGCAAGGAGTTTCTCTCAAGGAGCTTCATATCGACCGAGCCTATTTGAGTAGCCATCTGGTGCGTGAGCGCAGTGATGAGCTGGAAGTCTACTGCAAAGCCTGGCCTGTTCGGATCAGCAAACACTTTCACAAACGGGCTTTTGTTTTGGACTGGGAACAGCAGAGCATGAAGAATCTTTTCGATCTACGTCGCTGCGCTGTCGTCCACAACCTGCACGTCCTGATCCGTTCCCAATCACTCCAAGCTGATCTTCAGGAGGCCGCCTGATTTCTTGACCGACGCTTTAGGGGCTGTCCACGGCAGCATCCTCAATGGCCCCCAGGGCACGCAGCGTGGCTTTCTGCGCCTCGGTCAAGCCCTGGATCCCCGTGATATCGAGCCGCTCGTAGGGGCGGTCGCGTCGCAGCGTGCGCAGATGTTCGCCACGCTCCAGGTCCCAGATGTTGATGGCCCCATCATCGCCGCAACTGGCCAGCCTGCTCCCATCGGGACTCACCTTGAGCGCCTGCACAGCCCCCTGATGCGCCTGGCGCACCTGCACGCACTGCCCACTCTCGACCTCCCACCAGCGCAGCCTGCCGTCACTGTCTCCACTGATCAGCCTCTGCCCACTGGGCGCCCAGGTTACCGCAGAGACCACTCCCGAATGCCCCCCCAAGGCGCTATTACGTGCCCCCCAGGCAGGGTGGCGCGACCCACTATGGGCATCCCACACAAACACCTCCCCGCTGTCTCCCTGCCCCCGGCAGCTGGAGCCCGTGGCTAGCCGCGTGCCATCGGGGCTCCAGGCCACACTCATGATGACCCCATGATGCCCCGGCAGCCGCAAGAACTGCGTGCCACCCTTGGCGTCCCACACATAGACGTTGCCATCCTGGCCCCCACCAACCAGGTGCGTGCCATCGGGACTCCAGGCCACCCGACGGGCCCAGGTTGGGTGCACACGACCCGCCCAGCGGTGGGAGCGGGTGGTCACCTCCCATACCAGCACGCCTTGCAGCATGGTGCTGCTGGCCAGCCACTGCCCATCGGGACTCCAGGCCACGCTGAAGAAGAGGGTCTCGGGGTGGTCGAGGTCCCGGATGACCTGGACACAGTTCCCGGTGGCTGGGTCCCACAGCCGAATGGCATTATCCCACCCGCTACTGGCCAGCAGGCTTCCATCAGGACGCCACGCGACACCGAAGACGGTCCAGCCATGCCCGCGCAACAACCTGGGCGGCGAGGTCCCTCCTCTCCCGGCCACCTCCCAGAGGCTCACCACGGTATCCCAGCCTGCACTGGCGAGCTGGGTGCCGTCCGGACTCCAGTCAACGTCGTAGAGGGTGGCCGCGTAGCCCTGCAGGACGCGCAGCGACTCGCCACGCTCCACCTCCCACAGCCGCAGGGTGCTATCGTCACTGCCACTGAGCAGGTAGCGGCTGTCAGGGGTGAAGGTCAGGCCGTACACATCAGCGGTATGTCCCTGCAGCGTCGCCCGAGCGCTGCCCTGGTGGGCATCCCACAGCCAGATCGTGTGGTCACTGCCGCCACTGGCCAGCGTGCGCCCATCCGGACTCCAGGCCAGTGCTTGCACCCGCTGCGTATGCCCCACCAGCGTCTGCAGACAGCGTCCGCTTTCGAGTTCCCACAGCTTGACGCTGCTATCCCAGCTCGCGCTGGCCAGTCGGCTGCCGTCGGGGGCAAAGGCCAGTCCCCGCACCAGGTTGCTATGCCTGGAGAGCGTCTGCACGCAGAGAGCGGGTCCGGTCTGCTGCCTCTGCCACAGCCGAATGTGTCCATCAAAGCCGCCACTGGCGAGCAGGCGCCCATCCGGGCTCCAGGCCAGCGAGAAGACCGCACCGGGATGCGGCAGATCCTCGAGGGCTGTGCCCAGCTTCGCATCCCAGAGCCGGACGGTCGTCTCATTCCCACCGCTGGCCAGCGTGCGTCCATCGGGGGCAAAGGCCAGGCTCTGCATGCCGTTGATTGGCCCAACTGTCCAGAGCGGGGCCCCACTCTCTACTTCCCATAGCTTGACGCTGCCATCCAGGCTCCCGCTGGCCAGCGTGCGTTCGTCCGGGCTGAACGCGATAGACACCACGATGTCCGTATGCGCCTGCCAGGCCAGGTGCAAGGTTTGGCCTGCCTCGCGCCACACCCGTACTTCGCCCCGCTTGCTGCCCGTGGCCCAGTACTGCCCGCTCTTGCTGATGGCGACCGTCCAGATGGCATCGAAGGCCTCGGTCAAGACGCTCTCACGCAGCAGCGCCCCGGACAGGGTCGCGTCTTGCAGCTCGACGCCTTGCAGATACACGCCGCGCAGGGCGAGCTGCGACAGGTCGAGCCCACGCAGGTGCCCGCGCAGCAGCCGCAGCAGCGCCACCAGGTTGGCCGGGCCATACCCCTGGGCCCGTCCGCGCAACCCATCGAGCAGCTCGCGCAGCCGCGCCTCCACTTCAGCTCCCGCATGTTCCACGCTTTGCAGACCTGCCAGCAGCGGGGCGAGCAGCAACCGCTCCTGCGTCTGCCGCACGTACTCCTTCGCCTGGGCCTGAGAGAGTCCATACTGCAGGAGCCGTTCCAGCCTCCCCTGCTGGATCTCCTGGATGGCCGTGGTGACGAGCTTGGTAGTCACGTACTCCAGCACCACGGATTGCAAGGTGAAGCTGCCGGCTCGCTGCCCCCGCTCGATGAGACAGCGCCGCCGCAGCCCATCCACGGCTTCCAACACCTGGACGGGCGAAAGCGGGGATACCAGCATCGCGAGCAGGTCCTCCAGCGTCACCGCCTCGCGCACGATGGCAAGCCAGTACAGCACCGTCTGCTCCAGCGGTGAGAGCCGGGCCCATTGCTCCTCCAGCAGCTCGGTGATGCTGCCAAAAATCACCGTCCCCCCAGCGAGGAACGGGTCAATCTGGCCCCCAAAGAGGTCGGCGATGGTCTCGGCCACAATGTTTAAAGCCAGGGGGTTGCCCGCGTAGACCTCTCCCAGGTGGGCGCGCTCCTCGGTGGAGCCGGTGACCTCGTGCTCGGCCAGGAGTTGCGCGCAGGCTCCGGCACCCAGCCCGGAGAGGGGCAGCGAGCGCACCGGACTCCGGCTGCTCTCCAGGGCGCGCAGGGCGGCGGGTTTCTCGCGGCTGGTCAGCAGCAGGCAACTCTGGTGCCCCGTTTGGGCTACCTGCCGCAGCAAGTGTCCATACGCTTCAAAGCCGGGCCGCAGCCGCCCCAGCACATCGCCTTCTTCCAGCAAGACTTCCAGGTTATCGAGCACCAATAGCACCCGTCGGTTGCGCAGCTCCTCTAGCAGCAGGCTCAGGCGCCTCTCCAGGCTCTGGGGCAGCGGCTCGGGCGAGAGCACCGAGAGGCAGTCCTCCAGCAGGGCGGAGCATTCGGGGGCATCACGCAACGAGCGAAAGACCAGGACGTCGAAGTGATCGGCCAGCCGCTGCATGGCGCGCACCACCAGCGCCGACTTGCCGATACCGCCCATCCCCAGTACGCTCACCATCCGACAGCCCTCCTCGACAATCCAGCGCATCAGCACCGCCAGTTCCTGCTCGCGATCATAGAAGCTGGGCATGTCCAACGCCTCCCCCCACTCCACTCGCGGCCCGCTGGCAGCACGCGCTGGCACTGAGGGCTTTTCCGGGACTGGTGTGACCGGCAGCTGGGTCACCAGCGCGAGGGAGGGACGCGCGCTGCCTAGTGAGGTGGAGAGCCAGTGCTCATCGAGCAGCACCTTCTGGTGTGCCGCTTTCCACAGCGCCCGGATCTCCTCGTCCTCCCGTCCAGGGGGAAAGGCCTGCTGCTGCACAGCCAGGCGAATGAGGTGTTGGAGATGGTGGGCTTTGGGATAACTGCTGCCTGCCTCCCAGTCCCCCACCGCTTGCCGCGAGACGCCCAACAGGTCGGCCAGTCCCGCTTGCGTCAGCCCAAGGGCGGTGCGCAGCGTCAGCATCCGCTGGCCGAAGGCATAGTCGCGCTCACCATACGAGAATCTCTTCACCGGCAGTCTCCCTTCCAAGTGACCCAGCGGAGCAAAGCAATGCAGAGCCAGGGCAAGTGACATGCCATCTGATGGAAAGTGACTTCCCCAGGCAACACCGGTCTACTAGTGTTTGTCGCTTGTCCCCTCCAGGAGGGTCAACGCCTGGTTGCATGGAGGCACTGCCAGCCACCCCATACAACCTCTTCTACAACCACTTCGATGATCTCCCTCGATGATAGCACATTTTCTGGCGGACGATGGACATCTTGCTCACGATCTGCTGGTGTCCGACTCCAAGGAGTGAAGCAGGTGGAATGACAAGTGACATGCCACCTGGTGGAGGCTGACTTCTCCAGAGCATCCTTCTATACTCGTAGCATACAAGACTCGTAGCCAGGATGTCAGGCCAATAACGCCTCGTACATCTACAATGAGACAGATCCCTGGTAGGCTGTCAAGACTGAGCATAGTTGTCGTCACAAGACAAGAAAGAAGGAAAAATGATGTTTGACTATATTATTGTGGGAGCTGGTTCTGCGGGGTGTGTGCTTGCAAATCGTTTGACCGAAGATCCTGCCACCTCTGTTCTCTTACTCGAAGCCGGTGGCAATGATGCTACGGTGCCGGAAATCCATGATCCCACCAGGGCCCTCGCACTGGCTCATACAGCTGTTGACTGGGCCTATGCTACAGAAGAAGAACCACATCTCAACAACCGCAAGATCTCTTGGCCGCGTGGCAAAGTGCTCGGGGGCTCCAGTTCAATCAACTATATGCTGTATGCTCGCGGGAACCGCCATGACTTTGATCAGTGGCAAGCACTGGGAAACGAAGGCTGGAGCTACGCTGATGTGCTGCCCTACTTCAAGAAGGCTGAAAACCGGGAACGCGGGGCCTCAGCATATCACGGCGTAGGAGGTCCGCTGAATGTTTTTGATCTGCCTGCGATCAATCCACTTACTGAAGCGTTTATCGAAGCTGGCGTAGAACTTGGCTGGTCACGCAATGACGATTCCAATGGAGCGTCACAGGAAGGCTTCGGCGCTCCTCAGTTCACAATCCGTGATGGAAAACGGCACAGCACAGCCGTCGGCTATCTTCATCCAGTGATGAGCCGTCCCAATCTCACCGTATGGACGGAAACCTTGGCGACGCGCGTCTTGTTTGAAGGAACACGTGCTGTTGGTGTCACCTCTCTCAAAGATGGCAGCGAACAGCAGGTCCGGGCGCATAAAGAGGTCATCCTTTCCGGGGGCGCCATCAATTCCCCTCAGCTTCTCATGCTCTCCGGTGTTGGGCCAGGTGAGCACCTCCAAAAATTGGGGATTCGTGTGGTGGCTGATGTTGCGGGTGTTGGTGAAAATCTTCAGGATCATCCAAGCGTCTATACGTACTCCACAACGAAACCATCCTTCTCAGCATTTGGAGGCTCACCAGAAGGGAACGCTTTCGTGAAGACACAATCGGATCTCCCAGAGCCAGACCTCCAGCTTATATTCACTCCTTTCTTTTTCCCGCCAGTTCTGGGTAAGGGCTATACCGTTGTCGTAGTGCTGGCAACTCCGCAAAGCCGTGGTCGTCTCACGCTGCGCTCAACTGACCCGAGACAGCATCCCGCGATCTTCGCCAACTATCTGGCGAAGCAGGAAGATGGAGAAAAGCTCATCAAGGGAATCAAACTGGTCCGACGTCTGAACCAGACCAAAGCTCTTGCGGCCTTCTATCAAGAAGATGCACATCCAGGTGCGCAGCTTCAGAGAGCAGAAGAGCTCGTCGAGTTCGTACGCAATAATATCCAGACGATGTATCATCCCGTTGGAACGTGTAAGATGGGTCAGGATGCTCTGGCGGTGGTCGATGAGCAGTTACGTGTACGTGGAACAGAAGGTCTGCGTGTCGTTGATGCTTCCATTATGCCCACCATTGTGAACGGGAATACCAATGCCGCGACGATCATGATCGGGGAGAAAGCTGCCGACTTGATCAAAGCCACCATCAGTCCTGCGCTGAAGTCGCTCGTCAGGCTTTTAGCCTGATTGAGCGCTTGTCTACACCTGTGCTATAATAGAGGCAGCCATTTGAGATGATTGTAACAGTTGGAACGAGCGAGACATTCCAGATGAGCCGTTCACTCGTTGTAGTGCCAAACACTCATCCTCCTACAGGAGGTTACAATGAAGTTTCTTTGGAGCCATCCACCGAACGCCAGGCCACCTGAGACATGGTGGCAGAAAGGAGTTCGGTATGAGGAAAATGTACAAAAACAAAAAATGTTGCTGCGCTTTGTGTAAACCGCACAAGCGTAGTGGTGATTGCCGCTGGAAAAGACAGGACAAAGTCGCTATCAAACGCTTTGCGCGCGCAGTAGCAGAGGATAATTTAGACGAGCTTTAACGGTTTTGGCTCGGATCATTATTCTGTTACCTCCTATTCCGCTACTTCTACGGTGCCAGGTAGTGTAGACATTACCAGCCTGAAGCCATGCGGATAGTGTTCCACGCTCTTACATACCGCGTTTATCTCACGCTCTAATAAGACCGGAGCGATTTGCTCGCGACTTTGAAAAGATGCCGAGAGAGAGGCTTGGCTAGGCGCCATGTTTCGCGCGGTTGAGGAGGTGCAGATCAAGGAGGGTTAGCTCCATGGCAAGTCGCACGAGGGCGCCTCATGTCTGTTCTGCTCTAGCTTCAGCGCGACATCCCTTTCTTGCCATATGCTTCTCCCTCTTTTCCTGTCCGTCGAAGATATCTCTTTGCAGTAGAGGGCTTTCAGAAAGGGAGCGGTGCTCTTAGCGGTAGCGCCGCTCAGACTCCTGAATCGGATAATCATTCGCGCTCATATCGCGCCGCCGCATGAGTCCCTCTTCATCAAATTCCCAATGTTCATTCCCGTGTGTCCGCATCCACTGTCCCGTGTCGGCATCACGCCATTCGTACTCGAAACGCACCGAGATGCGGTTGTCGGTGTAGCACCACAGTTCTTTCATCAGGCGATAGTCCAATTCTTTGGCCCATTTGCGGCGCAGAAAGGCTTTGATCGCCTCTGGACCCTTCAAGAACGCCCGGTCTGTTTGAAGAACACGGAGTCTCGCATGAGTCGAAAACGGAAGAGCTCACGTACCCCAATACGTGCGCTGCCGAGTGATCCTGCGCATGGCCGGGCCTCGCCTGCTCGCCATGCTCAACGGAGAGCCCCTCATCAGAGCGGCAGCGGTGCATTTCGCCTCCTTACCGTGCGGAGTTGCGGTTGTAGACCGC
>WNFB01002628.1_pt1 | contig 15660 bp, 6 predicted proteins | sample 5400501 | NCBI WGS metagenome assembly WNFB01 (sample SAMN13153341, study PRJNA577476) | soil metagenome | isolation source: 200 cm saprolite under Douglas fir tree site 2 hole 1 | place: USA:California | collected 2015-04-18
AGCGAATCGGCCGCAGCCCATTGCGGTCGAGGGCCGCGCCGACCACGATGCCATCGCTGAAGGCGAGCGCGGCCGGGCCGTCCCACGGTTCGAAACGGATCGATTGGTAGCGGTAGAAGTCGCGCACGGCCGCGGCGAGGTCGCCCCGTCCTTCCCATGCGTCGGGGACCAGGCTCATCAGGGCCTCCGAAATCTCCCAGCCGCGGCGGACCAGGAGCTCGAGCGCGTTGTCCAACGAGGCCGAGTCGGACCCTTCCGGCCACATGACGCCTCGAAGGTCGGGCTCGAGCTCAGCCTCCCGCGCTCTCATCCATGAACGGTTGCCGGTGACAGTGTTGATCTCCCCGTTGTGCGCGAGCAAGCGGAAGGGCTGCGCCAGCCGCCAGTCGGGCATGGTGTTCGTCGAGTACCGCTGATGAAAGACGGCAAGGCGGCTTTCGCACGAGTCGTCTCGCAGGTCGAGATAGAAATCGGCGAGTCTGGTGCCGGCCATCAGGCCCTTGTAGACCACGGTGCGACTCGACAGCGAGGGCAGGTACATCTGCACGCCCTCTTCGGCCGCCCGCCGCTCGATCCGGCGCCGCGCCAGGTACAGGCGCTGCTCCCACTCGTTCTCATCGAGGTCCGGTTTTGCGATCAGTCCGTGCCAGACGCTCGGCATGGTCGCGCGTGCCCGCTCCCCCAGGCTCTCGGGGTCGATCGGCACCGCGCGCCAGTCGATCAGCGATAAGCCGGTCGACTCGACGCCTTCGGCCACGATCGTGCGCGCCCTCTCATCCCATTCGAAAAGGACCGCCACCCCAACCTCGCCTCCGAGCAGGCGTTGGGGAACCTGGATCAGCAGCCCGGCGCCGTCACCGCTCTTGCCATCAGCGTCGAGACCGCCGCGATGGGACAGCCGAGCCAGCGCCTGCACCCCAAGAGCGACTGCCATATGGCCAAGGTCCGGTGTGGCGACGAAGCCCATGCCGCAGGCCGCGCGGCTGCTGGGGACCTGCCCCGGCCAGGCGCGACGCGTGGAACCAAGGGTTGGGGGCACGCCATTGCAGGCTACCGACTATCGCCAGGCAGGGCTAGTGCACAGGTGACAAACGAAATGGCGAGCCCTTATGCGAGCCTCACATGCCCAAAAGGGCTTGAACGCGCAATGCAACCGCCAGGTTGAGCCTGGTCTCGGGGTCCTCGAGGTCGACGCCGCTGATCTCCCGGATGCGGTCGAGCCGGTATCGAAGGGTGTTCGGGTGGACCCGGAGGCGGGTCGCTGCCTGCTGCTGCTCGCCCGTTTCCAGATACGCCCTGAGCGTCGACACCAGGCTGCCCTTCTTCGTCCGGTCGTGCTCCATCAGCGGCCCGAGGTGGCGGCGGCTGTAGTCGACGAGACGTTCGTCGGTGACGGCCGCGAGCAAGCCGGTGAGCCCGAGCTCGGGCACCGATACCACCTGTCCCCAGCGCTTGAAGCGGGCGAGAGAATCCATCACCGACACCACCTCGCGCTGCGCCGCCGCGATGCCAGCGGGCGCTTCGGTCGGCCCGCTGAACCCGACCGAGACGGTGAACCCAGGCTTCCAATCAGCGATCGCTTGCCGGACCTGAATGCCGAGCGCGTGACCGCGCGCCTGGTGGTCGCCGGGTTCGGTGCCGAGCGGCAGCAGTGAGACGACGCTGTCCGACCGCCCCTGCACCAGCGCTCGCGGATAGCTGGCGCGCACGACGCCGGTGACGCGGCGTAGGAACTCGCGCTTGAGGCCCTGGATCGCGTCCTCGGAGACCTGGCGGGCTTTGTTGAAGCCACGGAAGTCGTCGATGTCGACCAGCATCACGATGTGGCTGCCGTTGAGCGGGTAGCCGAGGTGGCGGGCGCGGCGCTGGGCGGCTGCCTCCTCGCCGTAGGTGCCGTGCAGCAGGTCTTCCAGGAACTCGCCTCGGACGCGGCCCTCGACTTCGGAGAGCTCGCGCTCCTTGGCGATGGCCAGGGCGAGGACCAAGGCCGCCTGCTCGATGGCGAGGTACGCCAGCTCTTCGTGGTGGGGCGGGTGATCGAGCACGGAGATGTATCCGAGGACCTGGTTGGCGGCGAATATCGGCGCGATCAGGCGCTCCCGCGACATGCCCACGTGCGGGAAGGCGGGCACCTTGACCGGGCCGCGTTTCTGCTCGACCTCACGAAGCATGCGCTGGATCTGCGGATCGAACAGGACGCGCTGCGGAGTGCCCTGCCGCTGGATCGTCTCCTTGCGGTGGGGATCGCCCGCGCCGCCGGCGTGAGCGAGGAGATGGAAGCTCGCGTCTTCGATCGTGACCGCGCTCTCCAATAGCTCCGCCAGCGTGCGGCAGATCTCGTTGACGCCCTTGCCGTCGAGCACGAGCTCGGTGAATCGCCGGTGGATGTCGAGCGAGCGCTTGAGTCGCCAGTGCTCGGCATTGATGATGCGCTCGAGGAGCGGGGTCATAAGGTCGATCATCTGGACGTCGGCGCCGATCGTGAAAACCGGCACATTTAACCGGTCCGCCTCCGCAAGCATCTCGGGCGAGAGCTTGCGCAGGTAGGGGTGCGGCCGCACCACGAGGCCGGCACCGGAGCTTTCGGCGATGCGGGCGACCAGGCGCACCTGTGCGTCGTGGTCGTCCTTGATGGGAAACCCGGTCGTGAGCATGAGGTCGCCGGCGCGCGGCCGGACCTCAGGTGTCTCCATCATGCGGACCCACTCGATGGGCCGGTCGAGCCCTTCGGCACCCGCCACGAGCTTCGCATTGGCGAACGCGCCAAAACGCATGGCCTCGCGCACCGTCGGACGGGGTTCGGTGATCTCGTCCGCGGCCTTCTTTGTCGCCACCGCATTCCATTATGTGTGTGCGCGGGGGACAACGTATGTGGCACACCCGTTGTGGAGGGGGCACTAGGCCCGATTCGGAGGGCCGCGTACTCTTGGTGCCATGAGCCACGAAGACGGTCCCGCTTGCGACCGGCACGAGTCGGCTGTGCAGATGCAGCTTCGAACTCTGCATTCGGACTCTTCACGCCCAGACACGGTGATCGGGCTCTACGAGTGCCCCGAGTGCGGGCACGAGCGCCGGCTGCCGATCCGGACGGAAGACGCCGCAGCCTAAGTCGGTTTAGGGGGCTGGCCTAGGTCGCGTCTCGTTCGCGGTCGGGCAGCGTCAGTCGATGAACGACCAGGTCATCGATCTCTATGCGGCGCACTTGAGCGCGCCCGATCACGAGACGTCCGATCGCGATGGCTCCGACAGCCAAAGCGCCAAACGCCAACGCTCCAATCGCCATCGCGCCAAGCGCGCTCGCGACCCTTGGTCGGCTCAATGCCATCACTTCTCGGCCATCAGCTCGCGGAGCACGAGGGGCAGGATCCCGCCCTGGTGCATGTAGCCGACCTCGGTGTCGTTGTCGACGCGAGCATGCGTCCTGAAAGTCGTCGTCTCGCCATCGTCGGAGACAGCCTCGACGTCGATCGCCTGACCGGGCTTGATCGCATCGATGCCCCTGATCGAGAACCGCTCACGACCAGTCAGACCAAGCGACTGCGGGTTCTCGCCCGGAGCGAACTCGAGCGGCAGTATGCCCATGCCCACCAGGTTCGACCGATGGATGCGCTCGAAGCTCTCGGCGATCACCGCGCGCACACCCAGTAGCAGCGGGCCCTTGGCGGCCCAGTCGCGCGATGAGCCCGAGCCGTACTCCTTGCCGGCGAGGACTATCAGCGGCACGTTCTCAACGCGATATCGCTCCGAGGCGTCGTAGATCGTGGCCTCCTCCCCGCCGGGGAAGTGGCGCGTCCAGTAGCCCTCACGCTCGACGAGCTTGTTGCGGAGCCGGATGTTGCCGAAGGTGCCGCGCACCATCACCTCGTGGTTGCCGCGCCGCGACCCGTAGCTGTTGAAGTCAGGCTTCTGTACGCCGTGCTCGATGAGGTACTTGCCCGCCGGGCTGTCGGCCGGGATCGCTCCCGCGGGCGAGATGTGATCTGTCGTCACCGAGTCGCCGAGCACCGCGATCACCCGCGCGCCGACGACGTCGGTGAGTGCCGTCGGCTTCGAGGCAAAGTCCTCGAAGTACGGCGGCTCCTTCACATAAGTCGAAGTGGGGTCCCATTCGAAGATCGGACCGGTGGGCGCAGTCATCTGCTTCCAGTGCTCGTCGCCGTCGAAGATCCGCGAATACTCCCGCTTGAACATGTCCTGCTGCACGCATTTCTGCACGACATCGTTGACCTCGGCCTGCGACGGCCACAGGTCCGAGAGCATCACCGGCTTGCCGTCGCGTGACGTGCCGACCGGGTCCTTTGTCAAATCGATGTTCACCGTCCCGGCCAGCGCGTACGCGACCACCAGCGGCGGCGAGCCGAGGTAGCTCGCCTTCACGAGCGGGTGGATGCGCGACTCGAAGTTGCGGTTGCCCGACAGGACCGCGACCACGCTCAGGTCGTCCTTGACGACCGCGGCCTCGATCTCCGGCGTGGCCAGGGGGCCCGAGTTGCCGATGCAGGTGGTGCATCCGAAACCGACGAGATAGAAACCCAGCTTCTCGAGCGGCTCCATCAAGCCCGCGGTCTGGAGATAGTCGGTCACCACGCGCGAACCGGGCGCCAGGCTCGTCTTCACATAGGGGGCGACACCGAGCCCGAGCTCGACTGCCTTCTTCGCGAGCAGACCCGCTGCGACCATCACAGATGGGTTGGAGGTGTTGGTGCAGCTCGTGATGGCGGCGATGACGACGCAGCCGCTCTCCAGCGTCTTGGCCGGCTTCGCCGCGACCGCGGTGGCGGAGCGTCCGTTGACCGGGCCGCCTTCCTCGGACAACCTCGAGAGCGCGTCCGGGTCGGCACGCGGCCCGTTCCCGAACGCGTCGGTGAAGCTTTCCCAGACATGCGGCAGAGACGCGCGGTCCTGCGGGCGCTTCGGGCCGGCGAGGCTGGGCTCGACTTTCGTGAGGTCCAGCTCGAGCAGCTCTGAGAATTTAGGTGTCGCGCTCCCGTCGACACGGAAGAGTCCCTGCTCCTTGGTGTAGCGCTCGACGAGCTCGATCTGCTCGCGCGGGCGACCGGTGACCTCGAGGTAGCGAAGGGTCTGCGCATCGACGGGAAACAGCGCCGACGTGGCGCCGTACTCGGGGCACATGTTGCTGAGGGTCGCGCGGTCGGGCACCGAGAGGCTGGAGAGCCCATCGCCGCAGAACTCCACGAACTTGTCCACGACGCCGTGCTTGCGGAGCATCTCGGTAAGGGTCAGCACGAGGTCGGTGGCCGTCGATCCGGCCGGCAGCGCTCCGTGGAAGCGCACACCGACGATGATCGGCGTGGCGAGGTAGGCGGGCTGCCCAAGCATCGCCGCCTCGGCCTCGATACCGCCGACTCCCCAGCCGAGCACACCGAGACCGTTGACCATCGTCGTGTGCGAGTCGGTGCCCATGAGGGTGTCGGGGATCGCGACCTTGCGGCTCTTGATGTCGCGCACTTGCACCACCTTGGCGACGTACTCGAGGTTGACCTGGTGGCAGATGCCCATGCCAGGCGGCACCAGGGAGAAGTTGTGGAAGGCCTGCTGCGCCCAGCGCAGCAGCGAGTACCGCTCGCGGTTGCGCTCGATCTCCTTTTCGATGTTGCGCGTGTAGGCATCGCGGAAGCCGAATGCATCGACCTGAACCGAGTGGTCGATGATGAGATCGACAGGCACGAGCGGGTCTACCTTGCCGGCGTCCTTGCCGGCACGCTTCATCGCCGATCGCATCGCCGCGAGGTCCACCACCGCGGGCACGCCGGTGAAGTCCTGCATCAAGACTCGCGCGGGGAGGAAGGGAAGCTCAGCGTCGCTCGGCGGCTTCGCGGGCCAGGCCGCCAGCGCGCGCACGCTCTTTTCATTCGTGGTGCCGACCTCGCTCAACCGGAGCATGCCCTCGAGGAGGACCTTGACCGTCATCGGCAGGCCCGAGGTCTCCGGCAGGGAGGTGAGGGGGTAGAAGTCGAGGTCGGTGCCGGAGAGTCGTGAGCGGGCCGCGATCATGATCGAATCGTACTAGCCTCACTCACGGCCGATCCCAACGGCGCCAGCTCGACGGGTTCGGCGAACCCGCTCAGCTCGCGGAGCTGCGGCTGGCTACTGAGGTTGAGCGCGACCACGACCCTCTCGTCGCCCGCGACCCGCTCGAAGGCGAACACCTCTTTGTCGGCGTGAATGGTCGCCCTGCTGCCTCGACGCAGTGGCACCGATCCGCGCCGCAAGCGACCGAGTCCCTGGAAGTGCTCGAGCACGTTTTGGTGCTGGTCCGCGCCCCAAAGCATCGGCAGTCGCGCCTCCGCGTTCTCGATCTCGCCGTCGTGGCGCTGGCTCAGGCCGACCTCGGTGCCGTAGTAGATCACCGGCATTCCCGGCAGCGTCATGAGCAGCGTGGCCGCCAGCTTCAGGCGTTCGTCGTTGCCGTTCGCGATCCAGAGGAAGCGGTTCATGTCGTGGTTGTCGAGGAGCGTGGCCAGGGCGAGCCCCGGGTACGCGTTGTCGTGCTCGTCGAGCCAGGTTGCGAAGGCGGCGGCGTCCATCCGGCCTCTCGCCAAGGCCTGCCGCAGGTAGTACGCGAGGTCGAAGTCGAAGATTGCGTCAAGGCGGCCGGCGTAGCGGGCGAGCCAATCAGACGTCCCGGTGGCCTCTCCAAGAATGAGGGCGTCCGGCTTGACCTCGCGCAGGCCGCGCCGCAGCTCGACCCAGAACGCGGGGTCGACTCCCGTGACGTGGTCGCAGCGGATGCCATCGGCGCCGTATGCGGTCAGCCAATGCTGTGCGGCGCGCACGAGGTGGTCCTGGACGATGCGGTTGCCGGTGTCGAGCTCGGGCAGCGCAATCACGTCCGAGAAGCTGCGGTAGTAATGGGGCCACTGCCAGAACCTGTAGTACGCGGCCGCATCGCCGTTCTTTTCGATTGCGTCGCGGAACAGATGGTGGCCGCGACCCGTGTGATTGGGCACGAAGTCGAGCAGCACCCGAATGCCTCGACTGTGAGCCGTCTTGATCAGCTGGACCAGCGCTTCGTCTCCACCGTAGCGCGGCTCCACCTCCAGAAAGTCCTCGTGGTCGTAGCCGTGATGTGAGGGGCTCTTGTGCACGGGACTCAGCCAGAGGACGTTGCAGCCCAACCCCTCGATGTGGTCGATGTGCTCGCGGATTCCGTCCAGGGTTCCGCCGTAAAGCGCGGTCGAATCGCCGGGCGGTGGCAGGCTCTCGCCGGGCCGCGCGAAACGGTCGACCATGACGTGGTAGCACAGTGCGTCACGCACCCACTCGGGCGGCGGGGGCGAGGCTGCTTGGAACGCGAATTCCTGGCCGCCTGGCCGCGGATCCGACCCGGATGCCCAGATGGAACCTGATTCCGGATCGCGGAGATGGACTTTGATCCGATAGCGGCCGACGTCGCCCGCTTCGACCGCCGGCAGCCGCCCGCTCCATCGAGCGGGATGGGCGGCCTTTTCGGGCATTGCCTCCATTTCCTGGGGCGGGCGGTCCTGAACCTCCATGGTGACGGCTGAGACCTCGAGGTCGGAGCGCACCTCGGCCAAGATTTGCCCGGCGTTTCCCGGTTCGGGCATTCCGGCGTGGAACGCGCCGCCGTACAGTGCTCGGTCTCGGCGCGCCCTCTGCGCGCTGGCCTGGTGCTCAAAAAACCCATCTTCGGCGGCGCTTCGTGCTGGGATCAGGGCGTGAACCGTCAGCAGCAGCAAGGCATGAGCGCGGAGATCGACCCCTCCACCGCCGAGGAAGAGCCGCAGCGACGATCGCTTGAGCGCTGCCGCCTGCAGGGCCGCGATCGCGCCCTCGCGGCGTCCTTCGACGGCATCCTGCCACGCGCCCCAAAGGGTCGCGGCAGTCCCTGGGCCGGGCGGCGAGGGTGGCTTGATGCCCCCATCGGCCTGGATCTTGTCGAGCCGCAGGCGCAGCGAAGCGCTTTGCGACCAACGCAGATGGCGATCGAGCGCCCATGCGACCTGCGGGTCGATACGTTCGTTGCCGAGAGCCCACTCGAAGAAGGCGCGCGTGGCGCCGCGCTCACCGCAGACGTCCAGCGCGTGGGCGATGAGCGCGCCGTCCGCTGGGCTGGCGGCAAACGCGCCCGAGCGATCGTGGTGCTGCGCGATGACGAGCACGCTGCGGGCGTAGAGGCCGGTGATCGCGGCGCGGTCGGAGAGGTGCGGCACGCGCCCCACCACCGATGCGCGCGTGGCGCCGGCGAGCGGTGGGGGGTCGAAACCTGGCGGCCACGCCGCGTCGTAGCGAACGCCGGCCCGGGGCATGGCGGGTTCGAGGCCATGCTCCCAGCTCACATCGGCATCGCCATCGAACCGGACCGCGAGAGCCAGCGCCTCATCGATGGCGGCGATGCGCCGCTCGACCTTGATACCGCTGGCGTGGCGCGACAGAACTCGCAGCACATTCGTGCCCCTCACATACTCGCGGCGGTGCTTCCAACCGCGGCCGCCGACGCGGCGCTTGCGGCCGGACCCGAGCTCGATCGTCGCGTGCGCGGGCCTCTCCAGCAGCTCGATATCGAGGTGAGGAGCGCAGAGGCTCAGCAGGCTGCCATCGGCGCCGATCTTCGCGAGGAGCCTCCCGTTTCCGACGGTGGCGACAAAGCGCGCGCTCATATGGTGGCTGAGAGGTTACGGCCGGCGCGCCTCATGACGGTTGCGATTCGGCGCGCCCCGCGTGACTTCTCGATCTCGTCTTGCGATTGCGGTAGCGCCAATCGCCAGTTCGGGAACTCGGTGGTGGTGCCGGGCACGTTGGGCCGCTCCTCGACGCCGAGGGCATCCTCCAGCTGGGCGAGCACGATTCGCGAGCGCGCACGCGACAGCGCCCGGTACGCGGCGACCGCGACGTCGAGGGCGGCGGCCGCATCCGGCAAGCGAGTCACGTCCTGCAATGGCCGGCGGAGTCGGTGCAAGCGGTGGTCGGGCTCGGTCAGGTTCCAGATCCCGGCGACCGTGGGGAGATCGTGCGTTCCGACGGCTCCGACCGACTCGCGGGGCCACCTTCCGGGCGACGTGCCTTCGAACCAGAGCAGGCGGTACGAGAGGGCGCCGCGCTTGCGCAGCCGGCGCCTCACCGACGGCTCGACCAGGCCGAGGTCTTCGCCGATGACGAAGGCGTTGGCGCGCCGGCTTTCCTCGGCCAGCCGTGCCAATAGCTCTTTGTGCGGGTAGCGGACGTACAGCCCATGCGAGGCGGTCATGCCGTCGGGGATCCAGAAGAGCCGGAACAGGCTCATCACGTGGTCGAGCCGAACGCCTTTTGCGTGCCGGGCGGCGCTGCGGATCGCTTCGACGAACGGCTCGCAGCCGGCTGCCCGCAACTTCCAGGGATCGAAGGCCGGCACGCCCCAGTCCTGCCCGTCCGGGAAGAACTCGTCGGGCGGCACCCCGACTCGCATGTCTGGGGCAAGCAGGTGCTGCCACCTCCACGCGTCGAAGCCGTCGGCCGCGAATCCCAGTGGCACGTCGGTGATGAGGTCGATCTCGGCCGCCGCGATCTCGAGCTGGCGGTCGAGGTGGAACTGCAGCCATTGGTTGAAGGCGACGCGCTCTTGCAGCTGCGCTCGACCCCTCGCGACCTCGTCGCCATTCGGATCTCGAAGTCCCTCAGGCCAATCGCGCCAGGCCGGGCCCATCGTTTCCGCCAGCGCATTGAAACCGGCGAAGTCAAGGAGGGCCTCCCCTTCACCCCTTGTCCACGCCACGAGCCCACGAGGCTTGGGGGCCGCTCGAAAGATCAGCTTCAGCGCCTTCGACTTGAGCTCGAAGACCTGGTTGTAATCGATGAGGCGGTTTGCGTTGAGCGCCTGCGCCGCCGCACGCAGGGGTTCGAGGTCGGCTGCGCAGCGCTCGGCTCCGGGCACATCCTCGATGCGGATGTATGCGGCGTTCAGGAACCGACGCGACGAAGAGTAATAAGGAGAGGGTTGGTAGGGGACGGTTGGCGTCTGCGCGCCGAGGGGGTTGAGCAGCAGAACCGACGCACCCTGGCGCCGAGACCAACGCGCGAACCGGCGGAGGTCGCCGAAGTCGCCGACGCCCCAGCTGTCCTTCGACCGCAGCGCGTACAGCTGCACCGCCCAACCCCAGGCACGATCGGGCGCCGGCACGCATGGCCCTTCAGGCGGATCGTGTGGCTTTGCTCGAGGCGGATTGGGCCCGTTGGCGCCGAGGCTTTTGAGGACGGCGGCCACCGCATCGTCGCCGGCAATGATGCGATCGCCCGTGTAGCCGAAGTACTCGGGCACCACACCCCAACGAAGCCCGCGCTCATCCATCTCCGGGCCAAGTATCGTTGCTGCCGTGGGACGGCTCTATCACGTGCCCGCCGGGGAGCGCACACCTTCCACGGCGCAAACGCCGGGGATGACGCGCACGGCCGCACTGTCCGGCGACACCGTGGGCAGCCGCGCGATGTGGATGGGCGAGACGCACGTGGCTCCCGGCGTGTCGTCGGGACCGCATCATCACGGCGAGAGCGAGACCGGCATCTACGTGGTCTCGGGCAACCCCGAGTTCATCTATTCGGAGGACGGGCACGAGGTGCGGCTGATCACCAAGCCTGGCGACTACATCTACGTGCCACCTTTCGTGCACCACATCGAGTCCAACGCCAACTCGGACGAGGAGGCGGTGGTCGTCATCGCACGCACGACTCAAGAAGCGATCGTCGAGAACCTGGAAGAGCTCTAGTCAGTCATGGCGGTGAGCTCCGCCATCGGAGGCGCTGTCCGCAGGCGCGAGGACCCGCGCCTCATCACCGGCGCCGGGCTCTACACGGACGATGTCCGGCTCGATCGGTGCCTTCATGCGGTGTTCGTGCGGTCGGCGATGGCTCATGCGCGCCTGAAGAGCGTTGATGTATCGGTTGCGGCCGCGCTGCCGGGCGTGGTCGGGATTTTCGGGGCGGGTGACCTCCAGTTCGCGAGCGCGACAGCACGTCCGCAGCTGGCTTCCGATGTCGTCCTTTTCGTGGGCGATGCAATCGCGGTCGCGGTCGCTGAGACGCGAGACCAGGCTGTAGATGCCGCGGCCGCCGTCATTGTCGATTACGACCCGCTGCCTGTCGTGGTCGACAGCGTAAAGGCGCTGGAGCCGAACGCCGACCTGGTGCAGGCGGACCGCGAGGACAACCTCATCGTCGACTTCGAGGTGGGCGAGCCGGGCGCGCTCGAAGGCGCCGACGTTTCCATCAAGGCTCGCTTCATCAATCAGCGCCTGGCCGCCGTGCCCATCGAGGCAAACGCGGTCGCGGCGGAGCCGGACGGCACCGGCGGAATTCGTGTCTGGGCCTCGACGCAGGTGCCGTTCCGCGTCCGCACGCAGGTGGCGGACGCTCTGGGCCTCCCCGATGCGAAGGTGCACGTGATCGCGCCGGATGTCGGCGGCGCGTTCGGCGCCAAGCTGATGACGTATCCGGAGCAGAGCGTTCTGTGCGCCGTGGCTCTGAAGCTCGATCGCCGGGTGCGGTGGTTCGAATACCGCTCGGAGAACATGGTCGCGATGAGCCACGGCCGAGCGCAGGTCCAGGACGTGGCGCTCGGGGCGACGCGCGACGGCAAGCTCGTCGGCCTGGACCTCGAGATCGTCGCCGACTGCGGCGCGGACGCCGGCCTGGGGGCGGCCCTCCCGGGGTTCACGATGCTGCTCTCTTCGGGCGTTTACGACATTCCGAAAATCCGCGTGCGCACGCGTACCGCGCTGACCAACACGACCATCGTGTCCGCCTATCGAGGCGCAGGACGCCCCGAGGCGATCTCGATGATCGAGCGCGCGATGGACATGCTGGCCGCGGAGCTTGGACTTGATCCCTCCGAGTTGCGGCGGCGCAATTTCATTCGCGGCGGTTTTCCGTTCACGACCGCGGCAGGGGCTACCTACGACTCCGGCGATTACGCTCGCGCCCTTGAGGTCGCGCTGGAGGCGGTGGGATACGAGGAGCTGCGCCGCGAGCAGCGGGCCCGGCGCGATCGCGGCGACCGCGTTCAGCTCGGAGTCGGCATCAGCAGCTATGTGGAGATGACCGCGGTCCAGCTCACGTCGGAGTTTGGATTCGCTCGCGTTTCGGCGGACGGATCGGTCACCGTCGGCGTGGGCACCAGCTCGAGCGGGCAGGGCCACGAGACGGCATACGCGCAGCTGGCCTCGTCACTCCTGGGCGTGCCGATGGACCGCATCGTTGTCGTGCAGTCGGACACGAACCGGGTACGGAGCGGCGACGGAACGTACGGCTCGAGATCGATGCAGCTGGGCGGGAGCGCGGTGCGGGGCGCGTGCATTGCCCTGGTCAACAAGGCTCGCGAGGAAGCAGCCCGACGTCTCGAGGCGGGCGTCGAAGACATCCAGCGGACGGCCGATGGGGGGTTTGGCGTTCGCGGCGTGCCGAGCGCATCGCTGAGCTGGGCCGACCTGGCCGCGGAGGCGATGCTCATCGCAGAAGACGAGTTCGAACAGGATGGGCAGACCTTTCCATTCGGCTGCCACATCGCTGTTGTGGAGGTCGACATCGAAACCGGTGAGGCGCGGTTGATCCGCCATGTCGCGGTCGACGATTGCGGGACGATCTTGAATCCGGCGCTGGTCGAGGGCCAGGTTCACGGCGGTGTCGCGCAGGGTGCCGCGCAGGCTCTGTACGAAGAGTTCGTGTACGACGCGGACGGCATTCCGCTGACGACGAGCCTGGTCGACTATGCGATTCCCACCATCGGTGAGATTCCTTTCATCGAGACCCTGCACATGGAGACTCCCTCGCCGCTCAATCCGTTAGGGGTGAAGGGGGTCGGGGAGTCGGGGACGATCGGGTCTACGCCGGCGGTGCAGAACGCGGTCATCGACGCCGTTTCTCATCTCGGCGTGCGTCACATCGACATGCCGCTGCACCCGATGCGCGTTTGGGAGGCGATCCGGGCGGCTCAGAGATCCTGACTTCGGCGGCGCATGACGATGATGGTGTCGACGACGCTCGCGGCCGCGAGGACCACCCCGGATCCAAGGAAGATCCACTCTGGCGCTCTTGTCGATGGGTTCGCGGGTAGGGCTGGGAAGAGAGGGTGTGGGGGTGGGGTCTGCACCGATTACGCACGTCTTGGTCAAACCGCGCTTATTCGATGCGCGGATTTCGCGCGTTTTGATCAAGCGGCGCGGCTGAGGCGCCAGATGGATGGTGGCTGGACGCTCACTTCTCGTCCTCTTCGTAGCCCAGGATCGGGCGTAGCCAGCGCTCCGCCGCGGCCAGCGGCATCGACGTGCGGCGCGCGTAGTCGGTGACCTGGTCGCGGCCGACCTTGCCGACCATGAAGTAGCGCGAGTCGGGGTGCGCAAAGTAAAGGCCCGCGACGGCGGCGGTCGGGGTCATGGCGAACGACTCGGTCAGCTCCATGCCGATCGACGGGGCGTCGAGCAGTTCGAAAAGAGTGCGCTTCGGCGTGTGGTCGGGACAGGCCGGGTAGCCGAACGCGGGGCGGATGCCGCGGTATCTCTCCGCGATGAGCTCCTCACCGGACAGCTTCGGGCCCTTCTCATACCACGACCGGCGTACCACCTCGTGCAGGTACTCGGCGAATGCTTCCGCCAGGCGGTCTGCGAGCGCCTTGACCATGATCGCGCGGTAGTCGTCGTGCTCCGCTTCGAACCGTGCCGCCAGCTCATCCACACCCAGACCGGCCGTCACTGCAAACGCGCCGATGTGATCGCCACCGTCCGGTGCCACAAAATCGGCCAGCGAGTAATACGGCTTCTCGTCGCCGTGGTCGACCTGCTGGCGCAGCATCGGAAAGCGCACTCCGTTGTCGAGGACGATGTCGTCGCAATCCGCGTGCGCGGGCCAGAACCCGTAGACGCCCTTGGCGCGCAGCCAGCCTTTGCTCTCGATTTCGTCTAGCAGGTCTTTCCCGTTGGCGAACAGCTCCCGCGCTGACGCGCCGTACTTGGGGCTCTCGAGGATGTCTGGAAACTTGCCCTTGAGCTCCCACGCGTGGAAGAAGAAGGTCCAGTCGATGTACTCGCGGAGATCCGAAAGCTTCGGTTCGATTACGCGCGTGCCCGTGAACGGCGGAGTGGCAAGGTCGCTGAAGTCGAGCCGCGCCCGCTTCGCCCGGGCCTCTCCCAGCGTCAGCAGGGGCCGCTTCGAAGTCGTGTGCTGCGCCCGGAGCTTCTCCTGCAACACGCGGTTGTCGCGGTCGAAAACCACGCGCCGCGAGTCGTCGAAAAGGTCCGAGACGACCCCGATCACGCGCGAAGCGTCGATCACGTGCACCGTCGAGCCGCTGTACGCGGGCGCGATGCGCACGGCCGTGTGCTGCTTCGAAGTCGTCGCACCGCCGATCAGCAGCGGGATCGTGAACTGGCGCCGGGTCATCTCCTTGGCCACGGTGACCATCTCGTCGAGCGACGGCGTGATGAGACCGGACAGCCCAATCGCATCGGCCCCGAGCTCGATGGCGGTATCGAGGATCTTCTCAGCAGGCACCATGACGCCCAGGTCGTGGACTTCGTAGTTGTTGCAGCCCAGCACGACCCCCACGATGTTCTTGCCGATGTCGTGGACATCGCCCTTGACCGTCGCCATGACCAGCTTGCCCCGGACCTGCTGGCTCCCTGAGGCCTCCTTCTCCGCTTCCATGAACGGCTGGAGGTAGGCGACCGCGCGCTTCATCGCGCGGGCGCTCTTCACCACCTGCGGAAGGAACATCTTCCCGGCGCCGAACAGGTCGCCCACCACCTTCATCCCGTCCATCAGCGGACCTTCGATGACCAGCAGCGGCTTGCCGTACTTCAGGCGAGCCTCTTCGGCATCGGCCTCGATGAATGCGACCTCACCGTGAAGGACCGCAAACGCGAGCCGGTCCTCGACCGGCTTCTCGCGCCACGCGAGGTCCACCTCTCGCTTCGTGCCGGCGCCGTGGACGCTCTTCGCGAACTCCACCAAACGCTCGGTGGCGTCGGTGCGACGGTCGAAGATGACGTCTTCGACGAGCTCGAGTAGATCTTTCGGGATGTCCTCGTAGACGGCCAGCTGGCCGGCGTTGACGATACCCATGTCAAGACCCGCGCGGATCGCGTGATAGAGAAACGCGGAGTGCATCGCTTCTCGCACGCGGTCGTTGCCGCGGAACGAGAACGACAGGTTGGAGACTCCGCCCGAGACGTGCACCCCGGGGCAGCGCTTCTTGATCTCCGTTGTGGCCTTGATGAACGCCTTCGCGTAGCCGGCGTGCTCCTCGATCCCGGTCGCGATGGCGAGGATGTTGGGGTCGAAGATGATATCTGCGGGGTGATAGCCCGCCTTCTCGGTGAGCAGCTTGTACGCGCGCTCGCAGATGCCGACCTTTCGCTCGAGCGTGTCCGCCTGGCCCTTCTCGTCGAATGCCATCACGACCACGGCCGCGCCGTACTCACGAACCACGCGAGCCTTATCGAGGAAGGCTTCCTCGCCCTCCTTGAGGCTGATCGAGTTGCACACGCCCTTGCCCTGCAGGCATTTCAGCCCCGCTTCGAGGACGGTCCACTTGGAGCTGTCGACCATGATCGGGATGCGCGCGATCTCGGGCTCGGTGGCTATGAGGTTGAGGAAGCGGGTCATCGCCGCCTCGGAGTCGAGCAGGTCGGCGTCCATGTTCACGTCGAGCAGGTT
>WNFB01002632.1_pt1 | contig 15645 bp, 13 predicted proteins | sample 5400501 | NCBI WGS metagenome assembly WNFB01 (sample SAMN13153341, study PRJNA577476) | soil metagenome | isolation source: 200 cm saprolite under Douglas fir tree site 2 hole 1 | place: USA:California | collected 2015-04-18
ATCCGGTCCCCGGTTGCATCCAGCAGCTCGGTGGGCATCGGGCCATAGCCGACCCGGGTGCTGAACGCCTTGTAAACGCCGATGGTCGAGTCCACCCGGCCGGGCGGGATGCCAGACCCGGTCAGCGCCCCACCGGCCGAGGGCGAGGACGAGGTCACATAGGGATAGGTGCCGAAGTCCAGGTCGAGCATGCTCCCCTGGGCCCCCTCCAGCAGGATGTTGTCGCGTCGGTTCAGCGCCCCCTGGATCAGCGGGAAGATGTCCCGGATGAACGGATCGAGGCGCTCCCCATACCCGGCGTACGTCGCCAGGATCTGGTCGCGGTCGAGCGGGGCGACCCGATAGAGGTCCTGGAGCAAGGGGTTCACCACTTTCCCCAGAACGAAGTCGAGCTTCTTCTGCAGGAAGCGGGGCTTCTGCAGGTCCCCTACCCGGAAGCCGATCCGGCGGACCTTGTCGGCATAGGCCGGCCCAATGCCTCGCCAGGTGGTGCCCAGCCGGTCATCGCCGCGCTGGCCCTCCTCGAGCTGGTCCAGGATGGGGTGCCAGGGCATGATCATGTGCGCCCGGTCCGAGATGACCAGATGGTCAACTCTGACACCGCGCGCCTGCACGTGATCCATCTCCTCGAGCAGCACGCGCGGATCGAGCACCACCCCGTTGCCGATGACGCAGGTCGTGCTCGGATAGAGGATCCCCGATGGGATCAGGTGGAAGCGAAACTCCTGGCCGCGACTGACGACGGTATGGCCGGCGTTGTTCCCGCCCTGCGAGCGGATAACCATGCCGGCCCGCTCGGACAAGAGGTCGATGATCTTGCCCTTGCCCTCGTCCCCCCACTGCCCGCCGACGAGGATGGTCACCATTTGGCTTAGCGGCGCCGATCGAGGTTGACGAACTTCGTCTGCTCGTCGACGAAGAGTAACTCGAGCTTTCCTACCGGGCCGTTGCGATGCTTGGAAATGATGACTTCGGCGATGTTGCGCTTGTCGTCAGCCAGGTTGTCGTTGTACATCCGCTCCCGATAAATAAATACCACGAGATCCGAGTCTTGCTCGATGCTGTTGTGAACCACGATATCGTCAGCCACAAAGCTATGGAGTGCCTCTACGGTGATGTCGTAAACATCTTCGATCCCATCTGGCGTCACGGAGACTACTCGATCCCAGTACACGTCGCTAGCCGCTAGACTCGCGAGTTCCTCCGAGTGGACTATGGCGGCCAGTTTCTTGGTCCGCTCACGACTGAGATTCGACTTGTACAGAGTGCTACCACAGTAGTGCACACCGAGACCGGCTTGAGCCTGTCGCGCCGTAATTCCGGCGGCTGCCATGGCGGGAACGGCGAGGAGCCTCCAGACTCCGCGAGGAACGATGTCTCGATTGGTATTCGCTCGTCCGGCGGAGAAGTAACCCTCAATCAGCTCTTGGTGAAATTCCTTGCGGGTGCCGAATCCGCCAATGTGGAAGAGGAATCGCTCCATGTCCTTCCTCCCTTCGACCTTGACGTGGTACTGGTCACGTCCTTTACCTGACTGCGCATACCTGGCCACAGTTGCATTGACCCCGACCCGGAGCAGAAGTTGCTGGACGTCCATAGCTAACCGGCGGCTACTCGATGCGTAGTAAATGGACGGGTAATGGCCGCCCATTGAGTAGTTAATACAACCATCGGTGGCCCATAAGTGTCGCAAGAAACGCGCAACGTGCAGCGATGGCTGAGCGAAAACTCTCCCGGGAACGAACTTCTCGTACGAGCGCAGGCCAAAGACGCCGAGACCTCGAAGCCATTCGGCGACGGGACTCTGGAGCCGATGAGTCAGGTGGAAACTCGGAGGAATGTAAACCTGCAACCAAAGTCGCTCTTTCTTGATGCGTGGTGCTACACGATCGCCGAACACACGGGTGGCAAGCTCCGCGACCGTCTTCGCCAGGTCTTCATCTTTGGTTGTGTATTGGATCGCGTGGGTAGGGAGCGTGCACCCATCCCCGATCAAATGCCCCAGCAGCGCTAACTCGTCGAAGGTCATCGTGGCTTCAGTGGGCCCCCATAACCTTCGCGGCAAGGCGATGTGCATCCCCGGAGCCAGTTCGTCGAGGCGATGCCAGCCTTCAATCGTCAGGAACTTGTGATTCGCCGTGGCCCGGATGGTCCTTCCAAGGCGCGACGTCAGCTTGAAAACCGGCTTCGTCCCGGTGCTAAAAGCCCGCGAAACAACCGCCGGTGCCAGCTCCCAGGTCTCCGTATTCAAGGCCATCACCCGAAAGCCCGACTTTCCTTCGAGCTCCCGGATCGGGCGGTAGATGCCTTCGTCCGGAAGATAGACGGCCGACTCGCCGGCCAGACAGCCCGACTCGCGCAGGTCCGCAAGTTGCGGTCGGTGGTCAGTCCGTTTCTCTGGCTCTCGGCTCAATTGGGAGGCCGCGATTACCGGAACCTGGAGCTCACGAGCAAGACTCTTGAGAGACCGAGAGATGTCCGACACTTCCTGAACGCGGTTCTCCTGGTTTCGACCCTGCATCAGCTGCAAGTAGTCGACGATGATCAGGCCCAGGTTGTTGGCCGATTTCAGCCGGCGGGCCTTGGTTCGCAGTTCGATAGCCGAGATGCTGGGCGAGTCGTCGATGAAGATCTGGGCTTCCGACAGCGCCCCCATCGCCTGGGCGATGCGAGGCCACTCCGAATCTTTGAGCAAGCCGCTGCGCAAGCGATATGAGTCCACGGCGGCTTCGCTACAAAGCAACCGCGTCACTAATTGCTGTTCCGACATCTCGAGCGAGAAGATCGCGACCGGGATCTTGTGCTGGATCGACGCGTGCTGGGCGATGTTGAGCATGAACGACGTTTTTCCCACACCAGGCCTACTCGCGATCACGATCAAGTCGGACTTCTGAAATCCGCCCGTCTTGGCGTCCAGGTCCGTGAAGCCGCTGGGCACGCCCGAGAGCAGAGACTGGTCTTTGTGGATTCGCTCGATCTGGTCCCAGGTCTCCTTGAGGACATCCTTCAGCGCTACGAGGTCCTGAGTGATGCGGCCCTCGGCGATGCTGAAGATCACGCCTTCCGCCTGGTCCAGCGCCTGGACCGCGGGCACGCTCTCGTCGAACCCAAACCCGGTGATCCGGGACCCGGCGGCGATCAGCTTGCGCTTGGTGGCGGCCTCTTCCACCAGGTGCCCGTAGTACTCGACGTTGGCCGCCGTCGGCACCCCGCTCTCCAGCTCGGCCAGGAATTCCTGGCCGCCGATTCGGTCGAGCACCCGCATCCGCTCCAGCTCCGAGGCCATGGTCAGCAGGTCGATCGGATCGGACCGGTCGTAAAGATTGATTGCCGCCCGATAGACCTGGCCGTGCTGGTCGAGGTAGAAATCGTCGGGCCGGAGGAAGTCCGCGATGCGCACGATGGCGTTCCGGTCGAGCATCAACGACCCCAGCACGGAGGCCTCGGCTTCCAGGTTGTGCGGCGGAACCCGACCGGCGATGGGCGCGGCGAGAGGAACCGCCCGGAGGTCGACCTTCACCCGGAGGTGACCATCAGGGGGACGCGCGCCGTGACCTGGGGGTGCAGCTTGATCTCAGCCACGGCTGGGCCGAGGCCGCGGATGGGCTCCGTAAATTCGATCTTCCGCCGGTCGATGCTGATCTCCCGCTGCTGCTTGAGCGCCGACGCCACGTGCGCATTGGTGACCGACCCGAAGAGCTTGCCCTCCTTGCCGGTCTTCATCTTCAGCACCAGCTGGATCGATTCCAGCTGCCCCGCTAGCGTCCGCGCGTCGGCCAGTTCCTTCTGGGTCCGGCGCTCGGCGGTGGCCTTCTCCCGGTCGACGGCCTGGAGGGCGCCATGGCTGGCGGGGGCGGCCAGCTTTTTGGGGAGGAGGTAGTTCCGGGCGTAGCCGTCGGCGACCTCTTTGGTCTCACCAGCCTTCCCGGTGCCCTTCACGTCCTCCAGCAGCACGACTTTCATGCCGCGATCCGGCGGCGGCGTAGCCACTGGCGCGTCCGCTCGCGAGCAGTCCCAATCCCATCTCTTACATCCTGGTCGAAGGTGCTGGTCCCCAGCGCGATCCGCTCCTGGTGCTCGCTAACCGCTTCGGGCGGGGCCTTCTCCACGAAGAGGCGCACGGCCAGGATGGTGATGGCGAGGGCGTCCATCTCACCGAGGACCGGCACCCAGAGCGGTACGTCGATCAGCGGGTTCCAGGCGGCCAGGAGCGCGGCGGCCAGCAGGCCCTTGTTGCGAGCCGGCACCCGTGGATCCCGATAGAGACAATAGGTGAGCTTGCCGTATCGCGGCACCTCGCGCGCGACCCGAAGCAACGTTCGCAGGTTCACGTGGCTCGTACCCTCCCACTCGGCTCAGCCGGCAGGGCCGATTCTAGCGGCTTCCTCCTGTGGATGTGTGCGCCACCTCTCAATGTCGGGGATCCCAATGCGCGCCCTCACCTTCTCCACAGCCCGATCACAGGTTGTCGACGTTAGAGCCACACCTCAGTCTGCTCCAGCGTCCCCGATCGCCGCGACAGCTGTCTGTCAAAAAAACGGCGGCGCCACCAGATATCCTGCTCGGCGATGTCCGCGATTTCCATCTCAACGGGGGTCGCCGTCGTGGTCTTCCTGTTCGGGCTGGGCCTTAGCCTGGGAGCCAGCGAGGTCCTGGTCAACGGCCTTGGTCGGCTGGGCGGGAAGCTCGGGCTGACAGCCGGCCTCCTCGGCCTGCTGGTCGCCCTGGGAGCGGACGCACCCGAGATCTCCTCTGCCATCACCGCGCTGCTTTCGGGGGCCAAGGACGTGGGCCTCGGCGTGATCCTGGGATCCAACCTCTTCAACCTGGCGGCCCTGCTCGGCCTGAGCTCGGTGATCGCCGGGCGGCTGCACTTTCGACGGATCCTGGTCACCCTCGACGGCGGCGTGGCCCTGCTGGCCACCGGGGTGATCGCCCTCCTGCTGCTTGCCGGGCTCTCACCCATCGCCTCCACGGCACTGTTGGCCGCCATCTTCATTCCATACGTATTCCTGCTGGCCGCCCAACCGCACCAGATTGAGCGTTTCGCACTCCCCCGAGCCGCGCGACACCGGCTGGCCGTGGTGGCCCGCCTGGTCCACCCGGACCCGGGCCTGAGCGAGCCTGGCCCGTCCGCATCCTGGGCACCGGTCTGGTGGATTGTTCCGTCCGTCGCCGCCATCGTCGGCGGCAGTTATGTGATGGTGACGACCGCCCTGGTATTGGCTGACAGGTGGCATGTTTCGCGACCCTTCCTGGGAACAGTGATTCTGGCGGCCATCACCAGCCTCCCCAACGCCTACGCGGCGGTTCGCCTGGCTCTGCGCCAAAACGGCGCTGCTGTGGTCAGCGAGGCGTTCAATAGCAACACCCTGAACCTGCTGGCCGGCATCGGTTTGCCCGCGCTCCTCGTGGGCGGGGTGACCACCGTCCGCGGCTCGGCCACCGACCTGTGGTGGCTGCTGGGCTTGACCGTCCTGGCTATCGGGCTCGGCTATGCGCAACGGGGGCTCAGCCGGGCCGGGGGGTTGCTTCTGATCGCCGGCTATCTCCTCTTCCTCGCCATCGAAACGCACGGGCGGTAACCTTGCTACGACCGATGGCGTTCTCTTTCTGGATGATCCGTACTGCTGCGCTGGTCAGTATGCTTCTCGCTTCTCTGTCAAACTGCGGCACCTTAGCGCCCTCCGGAACTCGGACCACGGCGTCGCCTCTGCGACCCAGCCCGACCCGGGCCCCATCGAACACGCTGCTTGTGATGACAACGCCGGTGGCCGCCCAGGGCCGATACGGCATCGAGATCGTTAATGTGGACGGGGCCGTCGTGGCTAGTGCCACCGCGGCGTCGCCTACATACGTCAGGGGCCCAGGTCCGCCGGGGGTCGGCACGACCAACGATCGAGCGTACTTCAGAGACGGCGATACGACGATTCGATGGCTTGCCCCCGACGGGTCGACGGGCAGCGCAGCCACTGTTCCCGGTGGGCCGATGAGCCCCGTAGGGTTTGCCGTGAGCCCGGACGACACGAGGATCGCCATTGCCGCACTGCAGTACAGGATGGATCAGTTCAACAACCCGACGGTTCAGTCCTTGCGCCTTTATGTTCAATCCCTCGGGGGCGACAAGAGGTCGACGGACATCTTCACCTCAACGAGTGTCGCCGAGTGGCCGATCGGGTGGCACGCCGACGCGCTGGTGATCGCAGTGAGTGTCCCGCACGCCCAATACGCGGCCGACAACCCCTACAGCGCGTACGGCGGTTACCACGTCGTCGATCCCTCAACTGGGACCAGAGTCGTCGACGTGTGTTATCTGCGAATGCCAGAGGCTACGCCTAGTGGACCTGCCGTCCCCGCCGGAACGCTATGCGGCGACTATGTGACCGCCAGCGATTGGAGTGGAAGACTTACGAGATTCGCCGTGCCAAAAGGTATCGGATGCCTCGCGCTCTCTCCTGGTGGCGATATGGCGGCATGCAGGTCGTGGGCAGAGGAACTTGGCAGCATCCTCGTGTATAGGCCCAACGGATCACTGGTCTCCTCGGCGGGTTCTGGGAACCGGCCCGCCTGGATCGATGAGAACCACATCGCGTTCTCGGCTGGTCCGAGCGCCTACACCCGCGGCGACTATAGCCTGATCCTGGACATACCGTCGGGATCAGTCACCAGCATCGCCGTCCCCGGCGAGTTCGTCGGGCTTCTTCCCGGCGCTCTGTAGCCCTTTCTCCGATTGGGGCATAACCGCTTGCTCGGTCAGCAACTCTGGGTGTTCCTCCAGGTGACGCCAGGCCGCTTCTTTGTCCGCGGGCAGCACCCCATCGATGATGGCGTCCTCGAGCGCCGACTTGATCCGCTTGATCCAGGGCCCGGGCTGACGCCGATAGCGCGCCATCAGCTCCTCGCCTGTTAGCGGTGAAGTAATGGCGTTGATCTGCGCCGCGTCCAATCGACGAATGCGCTCCTCCAGGTGATCGATCTTGTCCACGTTCGGGAAGTGGCTGGCGCGCATGTCGGCGCGAGCCAGCGCCAGCAATGCGGGCAGCTCCGGACCGGCGTCGCGCACCAGCCGCCGGACGGCCTTGTCCTCCCAGCCGTCCGGGTTGTACTGGATGGGCCGCATGTGCAGGCGCACCAGCTTGGCCACCGCATCGATCTCGTCGCTCGAGAACCGCAGGCGCTTCAAGGCGTCCTGGGCCATGGTGGCGCCCACCTCGGGATGGCCGATGAAGGTGATCTTGCCGTCCTTGATGTCCCGAGTGGCCGGCTTGCCCACGTCGTGGAGCAGGGCGGCCAGCCGGGTCCGAAGGTCGGGGGGCGCCAGCTGCGCCGCGCGCAGGCCGTGCCCGAAGACGTCGTGACTGTGCCAGCCACCCTGTTCCACCCCCTTGCCGGGTTCGAGCTGGGGCAGGATCCTAACCAGCAGCCCAGTCTCGTCCAGCAGCTGCAAGCCGCGCTCCACGTCCTCCGCCAGCAGCAGTTTGCGCAGCTCGTCGTGGATGCGCTCCATGGAGACCACCGGCGGCCCCAGCCGAGAGGCGGCCTCCCGAATTGCGCTGATGACGGCCGGGTCCAGCTCGAAGCGCAGCACCGTGGCGAACCGGACCGCGCGCAGCATACGCAGCGGGTCCTCATCAAAGGTGGCCCGGGGGTCGAGGGGCGTGACGATGCGCCGCTCGGCCAGGTCGCGCAGTCCGCGCCCGGTCAGGTCGAGGACTGTGCCGTCCCAGTCCATCAGAAGCGTGTTGACCGTGAAGTCGCGCCGCATGACGTCCTCGTCCAGCGAGGCTGGTCGCACGTTCGGCTTGCGGCTCTGCGGGTCGTACCGTTCCGCCCGGGTAGACACGAACTCCACGTCGAGGTCGCCGATGCGCGCGTGCGCCGTCCCGAAGCGTTCGAAGACCACCGGCGGACTCGCCCCCAAGCGCATGGCGGTCGCCCGGGCCAGCTCCAGCCCCTGGCCGCCCTCCACCAGGATGTCGACCTCCCGGATCTGTCCTGCGCGCTCGCCGCCCAGCAGCCGGTCGCGCACGTAGCCGCCCACCACCAGCGCCCGCGTTTTGAGCCGCGCGGCCTCCTCCCGGATGGAGGCAAACAGCGGCTCCATGCCGGGCAGCGCCGGCGGCTCGATCCGCGGCGTCATACGTTGTAGCGCGCCCACTCGACCGCGCCGATCAGCCCCACGTCCTGACCGAGCGCCGGCGGGACGATCCGCAACCCCCGGCGGGTTGCCTCCCAGGAGGAGGCGAGCAGCGACGCTCGCATCGGCGTGCGGATCAGGCTGCCGGCCTTCATCACGCTGCCGCCCAGCAGGATGAGCTCGGGGTTGAGCAGGTTGACCAGCGTCCCCAGCCCGACGCCGAGGGCGGCCCCGGCCTGATCGAGCACCCGCCGGGCGACCGCGTCGCCCCGCTTAGCTGCCTGGTTGACATCGCGCGCGTTGGGCCGGTTTGGCCCCTTCAACCCACGGAGGGTGGTGCGGGTCCGGCCCGCCACCGCCTCTCTCGCCATCCGGGCGATGGCAGTGCCGCTGGCCAGCGCCTCCAGGCAGCCGCGGTTGCCGCATGTACAGAGAGGACCGCCCGGCTGGATCACGATGTGACCCAGCTCGCCGGCGATGCCGCCCGCCCCGCGGTAGAGCTGGCCCTGCAGGATGAACCCGGCCCCAATCCCGGTACTCACCGTGACGTAGGCCATGTGCCGCCTTCCTTTGCCTGCACCGCGCCGCCACTCGCCGAATGCCGCCAGGCTGGCGTCGTGTTCCAGGAACGTCCGGATGCCGGTCCGCCGGGTGAGGATCTTGCTCAAGGGCACGTTGTGCCATCCAGGCAGATTGGCGGGCGAGTACACCATCCCGGTGGCCCCGTTGAGCGGGCCAGGAAGCCCAATGCCAATCGCGGCCACCCCGCGCCGGCCCAGCTTGCTTTTGGCCAACGCCCGGTCGATGGTCTCCACGATGTGGTCGATCACATAGTCGGGCCCGCGGCGGGCCTCGGTGTCCACGCGGATCACGCTCTTAACGGTTCCGCGTGCATCCGCTACCGCCACGCGCAGCTGGGTCCCGCCCAGGTCGATGCCGATGAAGCCGCTCACGCGGGACGTGGCCTTGATCGGCGAAGGGTCACGGCCGCCACCGCCGCGCCGACCAGGCAGAGCAGCGCCGTCGTCCGGAAGATGACGTGATACTCATCGAGGATGGCCTGGCGCAAGCGTATCTCGTACTGCACCAGGCGCACCGCGTAGTCGACACCGAATCCCGGGATGGGAGGCTGCAGGTGCGCGGTCGCCTGGAAGAAGCTATGCAGGCCAAATCCGGCGAGCGCGCTGAAGCCAACCAGCATGCCGAGCAGCCGCATCAGCACCAGCGTGGACGCGCCCGCTCCGCGCTGCGAGTCGCCCACCACATCGAGGAGCGCCGCGCTGACCGGCGCAATCAGCAGGCCCAGGCCCAGCCCGGTCACAAACAACTGCAGGTCGGCTGCCCGCAGCACGGCCAGGTGCGGCTGGAGGGCCGTCTGGTCCCAGCGGGACAGAATCAGAAAACCGAGGGCGCTCAGCAACAGGCCGCCGGCCGCCACCACTCGCCAGCTGCCCAGCGCGGACGACAGCAAGCCGCCCAGCACCGCGCCCAGCGGGATCCCAATCATCAGGCGGAAGAGCAGCCAGGCGGCTTGCCGCGAGTTCATCCCGAACACCGTGGGCGCCTCCGCCAGCAGCGGGATGTAAACCAGGGCGACGATCAGCGCCGCACCGGCGATGGCATTGGTCGCCGCCCCCCCGGCAAAGCGCGCATCCGCGAAGTAGCGAACGTCGATCAGCGGATGCGGCGCCTGGCGCTCGCGGAGCACGAACAGGACGAAGAAGACGATGGCGGCCGGGAACTGCCACAGGAAGCCGGATCCGACGGGACTCTTAATGGGGTCGGCGGCATAGAGGGCCAGGGTCAGCAGCGCCAGCCCGGCCGCGGCCAGCGCCGCGCCCACCCAGTCCGCATCGGCCGGCCCCTGCACCGGCGGGCGCTCGCGCACCCGCGGCCAGAGCGACCACAGGATCAATCCAGCCGCCGGCAGGTTGAGCCAGAAGATCCAGCGCCAACCCCAGGACGCCGCCAGCACGCCTCCCCACAGCGGTCCCAGCACGCTGCCGATCTCCTGGATCCCGCCAACCCATCCCAGCACCCGGCTGCGCTGGTTGCCGCTGTAGAGGTCGGCGGCCAGCGCCAGCACCACCGGGACCAGGGCGCCGCCGCCCGCCCCTTGCAGCAGCCGCCCCACGACGACCGAGGAAAGGGTCACCGCGGTGGCGGTCACCAATGACCCGGCCGCGAACAGGATGAGCGCGGCGCCGAAGGTGCGCAGACGGCCGAAACGGTCCGACAGGCCGCCACTGAGCGGCATCACCGCCAGATAGCCGAGCAGGAATCCGGTGACGATGGGGGTGGCCCGCTCCAGGTGGTTGACCGGGATGTGCACCGCGGTCAGCATCGGCAACAGGGCCGCCACCACCACGTAGGCGTCCAGGGCGCCCAGAAAGAGCCCGGCGCTGGTGAGCCCCAGCAGGACCGCGCGGTTACCCGAGGGCAGGCGGGGTGATCGTAACTGGATGGTCAAAGGCAGAAAAGCTGAACGTGATGGACGAGTGCGAGGCATCGAACAGCGGCCCGCTCAGGCTGGCCTGCCACAGGCTATTGGTGGTGGGGTCGATCCAGTACTGAACCGGATAGGTGCCGACCTGGGCGGCCAGCGGCAGCAGCCGATGAACCACGTCGGCCGGCAGTTGACCGGAAATCTGGTACGTGCTGTGACCACTGATGGAGCCCTGCTTCCCAGTGGCCGGGGAAACCGTGTGCGGCAGGGCGGCGAACAGGCCGGCATCGGGACTGAAGAGCGCCGACACATCGAAGTAGCGGGCCAGCTGACCCGGGCTGGTCTGCTGCCAGCCGCCGGTGAATGACTTGAGGTAGGCGGCAGAGCCCACCACGATCAGGTCCACCTCCAACAACACCTCTCCCTGATGGAGGTCCGCTTTGGCGAAGACGTCGGGGGGCCGCACATCGCCCTCCGCGTCCTGCACCAGGGGAGGATGCTGCGCCTCCCCCTCGGCTTGCAGCTTGAAGTGGAAGCTGCCCAGCAGCAGCATCCGGTGACTGGTGGCATCCAGGAGCGGCGCCGCGGTAGGCGGCGGGGACCCGCAGCTGGCCACCATCACGGCGCTTGCCACCAGCCAGCGGGCGTTCACGAGTGACACTAGGTCCTCAGGATACGGTCGTCACCAACCCGGCGGGTGATCTTCTGGGCGTCCAGCCATTCCAGCAAGGGCAGCACGTATTTGCGGCTGGACTGCAGCAGGTCACGGGCTTCGGCCACGGTGATCCGCTGATGGGTGCGCAGGTGAGTCTGGATGGTGGCCAGCGCCTGGGCGTACGCCTCCCGACCGAAGACGGTGTCGTCGGCCACCCGGACCACCTCGCCGGTACTCACCAGGTACTGGATCTGTTCGGGGGTGAGGCGATGCCGCCGCACCAGGTCCGACAACGGCGGGGGCGCGAACCCGGCCGCGGCCAGCTCGCGCTGGGCGGCGGCCACCCGGGCGGCCTCGTCCTGTCCCAACTGCGGCACATGACCCGGCAGCGAGACTTCCGCGCCCCGCTCGAGCACGATCCCGTCGGCGCCCATGCGGGCGAGCGCCTCCGAATGCAGCGCGGCCGGCGTCCCAGTCCGGCTCTTCAACTCCTCGCGGCTCATGCCCGGACGAAGCGGATGGGCGGCGTGATACTCAGCCAGCGCGGAGGTCACGCGCTCCACCAGCCGGCGGTACGCAACGCCGCTCAGCACGAAGGCGCCCAGCTCGACGGCGCCGGCCTCTTTGGTCAACCGCTCCACTACGTCGTGGTCTGCACCGATGGCCCGCAGCAGATCCTCGCGGCGCAGGCCATGCGGATACTTGGCCAGCTCGGAGACCAACGCTGCCACCGGGTCCTGCGTCTGGCGGCGGTCCAGATCGGCCAGCACCTGCGGGTCATGGCGGCGGTGGCGGCGGGGGGACACGTCCACGATCACCCCGCCGGCCACGGTCGCCGGCGGGGCCGGCCGGCGGAGGATGAAGTGATCGCCGGCGACAGCCACCACCGGGGTCTGCGCATAGAGCTGGGCCCACCCCACCGTGCCCGGCTCGAGGGCGTCGGCATCCAGCAGGATGGTTTCCACCGGGACCTCGGCCGTGCCGTGATAGAGGAGGAGGCGGTCCCGATGTCGGATCGGCTGCAGCCCCTCGAGGACCGTGACCTGGGCGTCGACCCGTCGGGTCGGTTTCAGCTGGCCGGGCGGGGCCAGCACGTCGCCCCGGCCGATTTCCCGGCGGTCGACCCCGACCAGGTTGGCGGCGGTGCGATTCCCGGGACGGGCCTCCACCACGTCCCGATTGTGCTGCTGCAGGCCCCGCACCCGGACGCGACGAACCTTGGGCAGGACCACCAGCTCGTCATCGACGCGCAGGCTGCCCCCGATCAGGGTGCCCGTGACCACGGTGCCGAACCCGGCCATGGCGAACGATCGGTCGACCGGAAGCCGGGGCCGGCCCGTGTCCGGCCGGGGCGTCGTGCCTGCCAGTTCCGCGTCCAGGGCCTGCTTGAGCTCCTCGAGGCCCAATCCGGTCGTGCTTGACACCGGGACCAGTGGCTTGTCGCGCAGCCGGGTGGGACGCACCAACCCGCGGATCTCATCGCTCACCAGCTGCAGCCACTCGGGTTCGACCAGGTCCGTCTTGGTCAGGACGATGACCCCGCGTTCCACCCCCAGGAGATCGACGATGGCGAGGTGCTCGCGCGTCTGCGGCATGGGGCCCTCGTCGGCCGCGATCACGAACAGCACGGCATCGATGCCGTGCACGCCGGCCAGCATGTTTTTCAGAAAGCGCTGGTGTCCCGGGACGTCGACGATCCCAACGTGCCGGCCGCTGGGCAGGTCGAAGTAGGCAAAGCCCAGGTCGATGGTCATCCCCCGCCGCTTCTCCTCCTCCAGGCGGTCGGGGTCGATGCCGGTGAGCGCCTTGACCAGGGTCGACTTGCCATGGTCGATGTGGCCGGCGGTCCCGACCACATAGGCGGCCGGCGCGGGATCCGTCATCGAACCGCGGCGATCACGGCGCGCAGGAGCGGTTCGTCCTCGTCCGGCAGGATGGTGCGCGGGTCGAGCACCGCCCGGTCGGCCTCGATGCGAGCGATCACAGGCGGGTCCTGGGCGCGCAGCCGGTCAATCAACCTGGGTGGCGTGAGCCGGGTAGCAACGATGGCCACCACAGTGGTCGGCAGCTGCTCCCCAGGCAACGAGCCCCCGCCGGCGGTGGAGGTGCTCTCTTGCGTCTCGGCGGGGACCCCGGCCGCCACCAATCGTTCGGCCAGCCGCCGGGCACGGACCGCCAGGTCGGCGGGCGTGCTGCGCAGCATCTCCCACACCGGCACCGGGGTCGGACCCTGGCGCAGGTAGAGGTCCAGGGTGGCGGCCAGGGCCGCCAGCGTCATCTTGTCCACCCGAACCGCCCGAGCCAAGGGGTGCCGGAGCGCCTGCGCCACCAGGGAGGTCTTGCCCAGGAGCAGCCCCGCTTGCGGCCCGCCCAACAGCTTGTCACCGCTGCAGGCCACCAGGTCGACGCCCGCCTCCAGGCTCTGCTGGATGGTGGGCTCTGAGGCCAAGCCAGCTTCGCCGGTATCGAGCAGCGCCCCGCTCCCCAGATCTTCCAGGAGTAGAAGACCGTGGGCGTGCGCCAGGCTGGCCAGGGCCGGCAGCTGAGGGCTCTCGGTAAAGCCGACCACCTTGAAGTTGCTGGCGTGCACCTTGAGGACGGCGGCCGTGCGGGGCGTGATCGCCGCCTGATAATCCTCGACTCGGGTCCGGTTGGTGGTACCCACCTCCACCATCCGGGCGCCGGAGAGGCGCATGACGTCGGGCATCCGAAAGGCGCCCCCTATCTCCACCAGCTCGCCCCGGGAGACGATCACCTCTTTGCCCTTTGCCAGGGCGGCCAGCATCAGCAGCGTAGCCGCCGCGCAGTTGTTGACCACGGCCGCCGCTTCGGCGCCGGTCAGGTGGCAGAGCAGGTCGGACACCAGGTCGTGACGGGTGCCACGCTTGCCGGTGCGCAGGTCCAGCTCGAGGTTGGAGTAGCGGGTGGCGACCCTGGCGACGGCCGCCGCCGCCTCGGGTGACAGGGGGGCCCGGCCCAGGTTCGTGTGCAGGATGACGCCCGTGGCATTGATCACCGGTCGAAGCCGTGGCCGCCGGAGCGCCTGGATCTGCTCTTCGACGTCGGCCCACCGGCGGCTGGACTCGGCGACCGCACCCTCCTGGCGTTCGCGTTCCAGCGCCCGCTGCACGGCGAACAGAACCAGCGGCCGGCCGTGTTCAGCCGCCAGCAGGCGGCCGCGCGGATCTTCGAGCAGCTCGTGCACGCTGGGCAGGTCGCGCAGCTGGGCCATCTGGAGACTCCCTCCTGCCCTCAGAGCAGCAACTGGCCGGCCAGTGAGTAGACGGGATTAAAGACCAGCGCGCGCACCCCGGGAACGAAGAAGAGGAAGACGAGGAGCACCAGGCCGATGATCTGGCTGTTGGCGTCGACCCGAGCGAAGAAGTATGGGAATGACCGTCGCAGGAGGGTCGCCACCAGGTTATAGCCATCGAGCGGCGGGATGGGCAGCAGGTTGAACACGGCCAGCACCACGTTGAGGAAGAAGGCCACCAGGACAAACTCAATCAGGATGTCGAGCGGCGGCTGCGCGAAGGTCTCGCGAGCGCTCAATCCAATCCCGCTGGCGAACGCCAGCTTCAGCGGGATGGACAGCGCGACCGCAATCAGGAGGTTGGTAAGCGGCCCAGCAGCCGCCACCAGGGCGGGATCAAAGCGGTGGCGCATCCGGGAGGGGTTGATCCGGACCGGCTTGGCCCAGCCGAAGTGTACGAGCAGGACGGCAATCGTGCCCAGCGGATCCAGGTGGTGGGAGGGATTGAGGGAGAGCCGGCCGTCCAGCCGGGGCGTCTGGTCGCCGCGGGCCACGGCCACCGCGGCATGGGCCGCCTCATGCAAGACCAATCCCAGGAGCAGGCCGGGGATCAAAAAGATGGCGGCGGTGATGAACTGGATCGGATCGCCAAAAAACACGCCCTAAGTGTAGAAGGGCTCCGGAACTCGGAGCCCTTCCAGATGAATTGGGTGGCGGATTCGGGCCTAGCTTAAGCGGCCACGGTCCTGAAGTCGGACGACGGCGCGGTCGAAGGGGCGGTTTGGTCATCGGCATGCACGGCGCTCTTCCCGCGCAGAATGCCGCCCTCATCGATGATCAGGGAGCCGACGGCGATATCGCCGTAGACCTTGCCGGTGGCCAGGATCTCGAGCCGGCCGGTGGTCTGCACATTGCCCTGGACGCTGCCGCCGACCACGACGTTACGGGCGGTGACATTGCCCTTGATGCGGCCGTGCTCGCCCACGGCGAGATCACCGTCGGTGCTGACATCGCCGGTCATCTCACCGTCGAAGCGGATGTTGGTGCTGGAATGCAGGCGGCCCTCCAGCTTGATCTCGTTGCTGAGCACGGTCTCGGCGGAAACGGGGACGGATTTGCGGCTGGGTCTGGGCTCGAACACGTATGGTCCTCCT
>WNFB01004598.1_pt1 | contig 15639 bp, 12 predicted proteins | sample 5400501 | NCBI WGS metagenome assembly WNFB01 (sample SAMN13153341, study PRJNA577476) | soil metagenome | isolation source: 200 cm saprolite under Douglas fir tree site 2 hole 1 | place: USA:California | collected 2015-04-18
AAGCTCAGCTTTGGCTTGTGGAATATCGATATTCCACAAGCCAAAGCTGAGCTTGCAGCTCTCGAGGAAGTTGGCATCCACTACGACCAGGTTACAAAGCAGCTCCAGGATGAAGGCGTGCAAAAATTTGCTGACTCTTTCCACGAGCTATTCCGAGGGATTGAAAGCAAGAAACAGGCCATCCAGGAGAAGACAGGCACGCGGTGATAGCCAACTCATTCACCAGAGCTGCACTGGGGCTTGCTCAATAGTGACCATTGTAGGGCGGAAAGTCTGAGACTTTCCGCCCTGGGATAAGGACGGTTACTTGGTGGTTATCTATTGTATATCCCAGCCGGTTCTGGTCTTTTTGCCAAATGGATGCACAATGGTATAGATTATGGTATGCTTCAGGCATACGGTGAGAGTTTTGAGATTCTGCATGCCAGACAGTCAGGGCAGGATGAATCTTTCTTAATAAAGGCTATCACTGCTTTGCCCAACGAATCCGGTGGACATGCCATTAAAGCAGAATAGGTTAAAGGTCACAAATTCTATATTGAAACTCTTCTATATCCTGGCAAAATATTGTGATACGTTTACAGTTAATTAACGAGGAGACTGATAATGCCTCAACGTAGTGTAGTCGAGGCTCCGAATCCCCTGCGAGAGGGGATACGCATTAAACACAGCCCTGAACCTAGCGCTATGGTCATTTTTGGAGCAACAGGTGACCTGACGCACCGAAAGCTATTGCCGGCACTCTATAATCTTGCGCTGGAACACCCGCTACCTGCGGGATTCTCTGTCGTCGGATTTGCACGCCGTCCTTACAGCGACGAGCAGTTCCGCGACCAGGCCCTTGAATCCATCAATCAATACTCTCGCCAGAAGCCGGTCAATCCGCAAGTATGGGAAAGCTTTGCGTCTGGTATTCATTATTTGCAATCTGATTTTCATGACTTAAAAGGCTATGAGAGACTCGGTACGTTGCTCACCCTGCTCGACCAGGAGCGGGGCACCTCTGGCAATCGCATCTTTTATCTCTCGACTCCTCCCAGTCAGTATCCTGAAATCATTCACAACCTCGGTGCCGCTGGCTTGAATAAGAGCCGCAAGGGTTGGACGCGCATTATCATCGAAAAACCCTTTGGGCACGACCTGGTCTCGGCACGAGAGCTTAATCGCCAGGTTGCAAGGGTCTTTAGAGAGGAGCAAGTATACCGTATTGACCACTACCTCGGCAAAGAAACAGTCCAGAATATCCTGGTGTTTCGCCTGGCAAACGGCATCTTTGAGCCTGTATGGAACCGGCGTTATGTTGACCATGTGCAAATCACCGTTGCGGAGAATATTGGCCTGGAAGGTCGTGGCGCTTATTACGAAGAGTCAGGGGCCATTCGCGACATGGTGCAGAACCATGCGCTTCAATTGCTCTCCCTGGTTGCCATGGAACCTCCCACCACTTTCGATGCTGACTCCGTGCGTGATGAAAAGGTCAAAGTGCTGCATGCTTTGCAGCCGTTGATCGGTCAGGATGCCGTTATAAACATCATACGAGCGCAATATGGTCCAGGTTGGGTAAGCGGTCACCAGGTCGTGGGCTATAGAGAAGAGCCTGGGGTCTCACCACGATCGACTACAGAAACCTACGTGGCATTGAAGGTATTCATCGATAGCTGGCGCTGGGCAGGGGTTCCTTTTTTCTTGCGGACAGGTAAACACTTACCCAAACGCGTCACTGAAATTGCCATTCAGTTCAAACAAGCGCCTCTCATGCTTTTCAAGCGCAGCGAAGCATATGGCCAGGTTGAGCCTAACGTGCTTACATTGCGCATTCAGCCTGACGAGGGCATCTCACTGAAGTTCGGCGCGAAGGTGCCGGGTACTGAGATGCAAATTCGCTCGGTCAATATGGATTTCTTCTACGGCTCTTCCTTCCTACGCGAACAACCTGAGGCATACGAACGCCTACTACTTGACTGCATGTTGGGTGATTCGACGCTATTTACCAGGCGAGATGAGGTAGAGGCCGCGTGGACCTTTATCCAGGGAATCCTGGACGAGTGGAAGAATGAGCCTCCTGAGACCATCTTGACCTACGATTCGGGTACCTGGGGACCTGAAGCCGCCGATGAATTCATCTGGCGCGATGGACGCAGGTGGCGTCGTCCATAGCCTGAGGAATATATTACAGCTAAAGCTACGGCGCCGCTTTCTGATAATAGTCAGTGACCCGTCCCATTCATGGGACGGGCTTGCGTGGAGGGCTAGCGCATCGTAAGCACTGACTAGAGGGCTTGTTCCACGAGATGCATTCTCTCACCCAGGGGTGTACGCTCGTCGCACAAGCAGCAGCGTATCTGGCTAAGGAAAGTACGTTCGGATGCCACCCTAGTCTGAACCACTACCTGCCGCGCCCAAGCAGACGACCGGAGGGGTCTATGCCGGATATGCCATCTCGAAGGGTCATATCACCCTGGCACGAACCAGGAGGTCCGCAATCGGACTAAGTTTAGCCGTTCTGACAAAACGGCTCCCCGCAAGGGGATAGCATTGTCCAGAAAGCACGCCTGCGGGCGCTTTCGTTTCCTCCCTTACCCCAAAGGGATAAGGGTATCCACGAAAGGTTTTTGATGACGTTCTTTAAAGATCAGAGGAAACGGGAATGACGAATGATATCGCCAAAGACCCCGGGGTGCACCTTCCCTGGGCAGGAAGAATAGTACGCTTAGAGGAAATCGAGGATACACTTGCCACCTTGTGGAAAATGTCCGCCGACAACTTACGCACTGGCGCTAACGTTAGCGTACGCACTAGCGTCTTGAATCTCGTTATCTGTGCGCCTGACATCGAAACAGCACAGCATGCCAGTAGAATACTACGCGAGTTGTCGAGTACACACCTGGCTCGTGTCACGATTTTGATTATTGACAGCGGTGAGAACAGGCCTGCAGCTATCAACGCATGGGTCACGCTGCGCTGCTTCTCCATGATCTCGGATTTGATGCGTCACTGCTTTGAGCAAACGACGGTCTTAGCTTCAGGGGCTGCTGTCCGCTCAGTTGCGAACGTGATAGAGCCTTTACTCAAACCTGACCTACCTATCTACCTGTGGTGGCTTGGTGATCCTCCAGGGCCAGATGACCCCCTCTTCAACGGCCTTGTTGATATGTGCACCAGGGTTATTGTCGATTCCACCACTTTTTTCAATCCAGAGCAGCATATTCGCACACTTGCTAACCTCTCTCAGGCAGCTCCTGACTGCGCACTGAGCGATCTAAACTGGGGGCGAATCACTCCCTGGCGGCAGTTAATTATCCAGTTTTTTGATGTTCCAGACTACAGACCTTACCTGGGTGGGGTAACTTCTATCGAAATCGAACACGCAGTCGCACCTCTTGCCACACCAATGCGTACGGAGCAGGGGGAGGTTTCACCAAATCCTATACGAGCGCTGCTCCTTGCCGGCTGGCTCAAAGCACGTCTTGGCTGGTTACTTACGACCCTTACGCCCGTCCACAGTAAAACAACAAAGCTGGGGAATGCAGCCAGCGTTTCTATTCGCCCAAAGGTAGACTCTGAGCAGCGCCCGGGTTCAATTTGCCTTGTACGCCTGGTAAGCAACCTGGAAAACAAGCAAGCTACCTTCACTATCAGTCGCGAAGACGACCCGAATACCGTGTTGACTTCAGTCGAACTTTCGAGAGAAACCCGTCCCACGCGGACGGTGATGCTTGCAGCAGTACTTAACGAAAGCGAATTGCTACATGACGAGCTAGAGATACTGGGCCACGATTATTCCTTTGAACAAACGCTTCAAGAGGTGGCTGAGATGTTAGCAGAGGAATAGAGAAATACTACAGGAGCATTTTCATACAGGGAGAGACCAATCCATGGATCTTGCAATTTATCCTGATATCGATACACTTAGCCAGCACGCGGCACAATATATTGTGGGTATTGCGACCGAATCTATTGCTACCCGTGGCCGCTTTATGATAGCCTTATCGGGGGGTAATACACCCAGGAAGACATATGGTCTGCTCGGAAGTGATCCATACAGAAGCCAGGTCGACTGGGAATTGGTGCACATATTCTGGTCAGACGAACGTTGCGTGCCGCCGGATAGTCCGGACAGCAACTATCTCATGGCGCACGAAGAACTCTTGAGCAAAATTTCTACCCCCGGGCTCCAGGTACATCGTATGCCTGCCGACATGCCAGATCGCGATGCGGCCTCGCGAGAATATACAGACGAGATGCGGCGTTTATTCGGCACAGAAGATATACCAGATTTTGACCTCATTCAGCTTGGCATGGGACCTGAAGGACACACAGCTTCACTCTTCCCTCACCAGGCATCTCTACACGAAACGCAACGCCTTGTCATGCCAGTCACAGTTCCCAAACCGCCGCCTGACCGCCTGACATTTACGCCGCCCTTGTTGAACGCGGCCCGGAACGTACTGTTTTTGGTCACCGGTAGTGACAAGGCGGATGCTTTAAAGGCAGTCATCGAAGGTGAGTACCAGCCAGATGAGTACCCAGCGCAAATCGTGCTCCCTCCAAACGGGGCAGTGGAATGGATGGTGGATAGTGAGGCGGCGAAGAAATTAAGAGCAAACGGGGATGGATGACCCTCATGGCGGTCGCAAGGGTCCCCACCGTACAAGCCAACTAAGCAGATACAACATGAACACAATGATGGGTGAGCCCCAGGGCGACCGCAAGGGTCCCCACCCCGCCCCACTCCGCCCCCGCCCTTACAATGATAACGAGAGGGGTATCACACGGCGGCGTATCATTGTAAGGGCGGGGGCGGAGTGGGGCGGGGTGGGGACCCTTGCGGTCGCCCTGGGGAATTATTTAGCGAGGATACACTAATATGACAATAGGAATAGTCCCCTCAATCTTATCCGCCGACTTTACTCGCCTGGGCGAGCAAGTGCGCGAGGCCGAGGCGGCCGGGGCCCAACGCATTCAGGTCGATGTCATGGATGGACACTTCGTTCCCAATATCACCATGGGACCATTGGTCGTCGAGGCGGTACGACGCTGCACCATACTTCCCGTTGAAGCGCACCTGATGATTTCCAACCCGGAAAAATACATTGAGGATTTCGCAAAAGCAGGAGCCGACGTTATCATCGTGCACCAGGAGGTCAGCCCGCACCTCCACCGCATTATCCAGCAAATCAAAGCCGAGGGAAAAATGGCGGCCATTGCACTGACACCTTCAACGCCCGTCTTCATGCTGGAGGACATCCTCTCATTGCTCGATATGGTGCTTATTATGACGGTCAATCCTGGCTTCGGGGGTCAGGAATTCATCCCTGAGACCCTGCCCAAGATTACACGACTGCGCCAGGTGCTTGAAGAACGAGGTCTGCAATGCGATATAGAAGTAGATGGTGGCATTCACGAAAGAACTGTTCCACAGGTCGTACATGCAGGAGCTAACCTGCTAGTTGCCGGGTCCGCTGTCTATAATGATCAGGAGAGCGTCGCGCAGGCGATAGCGAGACTGCGTAACGCGATTTAACGATGGCAGATTGCAGAGGATCATATGCACGACGACATCACCGACATTCCAGGTATTCGAGTAGGGCACGATACGAACCTTGAAGCAGGCACCGGCTGCACCGTCATCCTGTGCGATACTCCCGCTGTTGGTGGAGTCGATGTGCGTGGGAGTGCACCCGCGACCCGTGAAACTGATCTGCTGCGCCCAATGAACCTGGTAGAGGAAGTCAACGCCGTTGTCCTCACAGGAGGAAGCGCCTATGGGCTGGATGCAGCCAGCGGCGTCATGCGCTACCTGGAAGAACATGACATTGGTTACCACACAGGCGTAGCCAGAGTGCCAATTGTGCCGGCCGCAGCTATCTTTGATCTCGCATTTGGCTCCCCCACTGTTCGACCCGATGCAGCAGCGGGTTACCGTGCATGCGACAAGGCCACCACGGAGCCAGTTATGCAAGGGAATGTAGGCGCGGGAGCAGGAGCGACTGTGGGCAAGATGGCGGGACCTTCCTTTATGATGAAAGGGGGGCTTGGTTCAGCCAGTACGCAACTAAGCGATGGCACAATTGTCGGTGCGTTGGTCGTGGTCAACGCAGTTGGTGATGTGATTGATCCGCAAACACAGCGGGTAGTTGCAGGCGCACGAAACCAGGCGGGAGAGGACTTGTTTGCCACCAATCCTTTCGGCAACACCACAATAGCTGTGGTTGCTACCAATGCCTCCCTCACCAAAGAACAAGTCAACAAAGTCGCGCAAATGGCACACGACGGCATGGCTCAGGCCATCCGTCCTGCGCATACCATGTTTGACGGTGATGCTATCTTTGCGCTGGCGCTGGGACCAAAAACGCAAACCCTGACAAACTCATCAATAGCCGCTTCACTAACCAGCACCATTGGCGCAGCAGCAGCAATCACCCTTGCGCGAGCTATTCTCAAAGCCGTTCGTCATGCAACCGAATTACACGGCTTGCCAGCGGCTGGCCAATGAGCATCTACCAATTCAACATTCGTGGCCAGGAGTCCCCTTGCTTCCAGCTACGGGGTTCCTGACGGCAGTAACATCATAAATAACACAATCCCTCCACTAATCAACATGACCAGAATACAAGCCAGAATAACCAGGAGGAATGTGTAGCTTCGAGATGTAGCAGGTGTATCAGCCAATTGCCCGGTGGCACGTCGCTCAAGTTTAGGAGGCAACTCTCGCTTGGCGGTTAAGGTTTTCAAGCCACCTGTAGCCAGGTTCCGGGAGCGAGCTGCAATATGAGTGGCACGATTACGTGCAATCATAGCGGAGAATTCTGTCTCAGAACCAGGTGGCCTCAACGGGGAAGAAGGAAGGAAGGAGGGTGCAGGAGTCGTGGGGATCGAGTGCATTGGATGGGCGGGAGGTGTCGAGTGTGTTTGTTGCGACAGAAATCTCGGAGATTGGGCATCAGGTGTCGGCAAAGTCACAGCTTTTCTCCACTAGAGAACCAGAAGGCAACCACATCTCAAAGAAACAACGTACAATGAACGCACTACAACATCTGTCATAACGCTATACCTTCTATTGTAGTCAACGAATGGGAAGAATCAAGGTAACCATGACTAATGGGCGGTCAAAATTGATGAGCTTTGACGTCATGTACCAGACTGCAACAATTCCAACAGGGCATTGAGCATACGAGCCGTCGCGCCCCAAATTCGATAGGAGCCATAATCATAAAAGTAGACAGTATGCGGCACGCCATCGCGCATCCATTGCTCGGAGTGATAAATTGTAGGATCGGCAAGCCCTTTTAAAGGCAGAAAAATGACTTCTGCTACCTCGCTTGCCTGCAATTGTAGTGTTCCAGGACCTCCTGGCAGGTGTGCCACAACCGGGGTAATCAAAAAATTACTGACCACGGTGAATACCGGCGGCATTACACCCAAAACCTCTGCCCTGGACGGTTCTAAGCCAATTTCCTCTTGCGCTTCGCGCAAAGCTGTTATGATCCGCGTATCATCGGTAGGTTCGAAAGACCCTCCAGGAAAAGCGATTTCTCCACTGTGCGAACGAAGCGTACTGGCCCGGCGAATAAATATCAAGCTGGTTTCGTAATCTTGATCAAAGAGCGCTAATAACACAGACGCTCTACGAGCAGTGAGGTGATAGCCTTCCAGCGGATCTTTCCATGCATTGGCACGCTCAACTGGCTCCAATCGATCACGCAGAGCCAAAATGACCTCCGTAGTATTGCTTAAATCCATGCGTGTATTGTAACATAAACTGGTCATTCTTCCCTAACACCTTAAACTCTTGACATCTCCTGGTATCTCTTGTTCCTCTGTGATACAATGTGGCTGATAAAAATACATCGGAGCAATCTGCTAAATAGGTTATGTAGTGTCTTGCATTCAGGGAAGGCTTTTGGTATAATTAGAGCATCGAGTGGGGGTTTATTGCGCTCAGGTTCTATTGTGTCCATGGCATGGCTTGCCTGTCTGCAAGCGTTGTTTCGTATAACCGTCCTGTAGGACATATCAAGTTGTCCATTTAAGAGCAGTCTCAGTTAAAACGGAAAACCCTGAGACAGAAAAATGCGGAAGCGATTCTAGCCTAAGCAGCCTCCTCCGATAAATCCGTGTCCAATGACGTATCCCCAGGTTCCCAAAAATGAGCGTATTTTCGTCACTTTCGACAGGTTATTACCTGGATGAAAGCTCACGGAACATCGGCACACATCCTGCAGGATCGAAGGTTACTCATAAGGGCGGATAATAACCGTGGATCGAAGGGGGTATTTTACCCATGCAAGCACAACAGCACGACAACCTTTCGACAATGCCAGCGGCAAATCTTACAAGCGGGCGGGTACAGATGATGATTGAAGAAAATAATCCTGAAGGGCAAAACAACACCAACCCCGAGGAGATGGGCGATTTCAACGAGATGGAAGCGTTGCTGGCGGCATCAACCACTCCGATCAATATCAAGCGCGGCGATGTAGTCGATGGCGTAATCGTGCGTATTGACCAGGATGAGATCCTAGTTGATATTGGTCTCAAGTCCGAGGGTGTCCTCTCAACAAAAGAGCTTCCAGCAACTGGCGATTGGTCTTTCAATGAACTCCATCTGAATGACAAGGTGCTCGTGTATGTCATTCAACCAGAAACACCGGATGGACACGCGCTCCTTTCGCTCAAGCGGGCAAATGCTGAGCGCCAGTGGCGTATTGCCGAGGAGCAATATAAGAATAATGAACTGCTCAGGGCCAGGGTCATCGATTACAATAAAGGTGGCTTGATTGTCGATGTGTCTGGTATTCGTGGGTTCGTGCCAATCTCACAGATTCTTAACCTCAAACGGGAAGAAGTTGCATCTGGTGGTGATAACCAGGAGACAGCGGCCAAGCTCCAGAGCATGAAAGACAAGGAGCTGCAACTCAAGATCATTGAGATTAACCGGGCACGCAACCGCCTGATTCTTTCGGAGCGACTGGCGGTGCAAGAGTGGCGGCAGCGCCGGCGTGAAGAACTACTCGATGAACTGAAGCCAGGCGAAGTACGTCGCGGCGTGGTCAGCAACCTGGCCAATTTTGGTGCCTTTGTGGACCTGGGGGGCGCAGATGGACTGGTGCATATCAGTCAATTGGCCTGGAGCCGCGTCAATCATCCCAGCGAGGTGCTCAAGGTCGGCCAGGAGGTCGAAGTCCAGGTACTCAGTGTTGATAAAGACAAGAAGAAGATCGCCTTGTCGATCAAACGCGCTGAAGTGGATCCCTGGACAACCGTAGAGCAGCGTTATACTCCTGGCCAGGTGGTCACCGGTGTCGTCACGAAAATAGCGCCATTTGGAGCTTTCGCCCGCATCGAGGATGGCATAGAAGGACTTATACATCTTTCTGAACTCATGCCTGGCATGGATCCAAAGGCAAGTCTACACGAGGGCCAGCAACTTCAACTGCGCATCCTGCGTATTGATGCCGAGCGACGCCGTCTGGGCTTAAGTCTCCGCCAGGCCGAGGAACTGGATAAAGAGCCAACGGCAGAAACTGTGACAGTGGAGACTGGCACAACACATACTTCAGGTGATATGATGAATATGTCTTTAGAGACATCTTCATCGCATGCAGAAGAAACTTCTTCACAGGCGGAGAAGGAAACCAGTGCGGTCCGCCGTGAAAATAAAAGCGAACGTCGTGAACGCCCAGAGCGTAATAATGAAAATCCGCTTCTGAGCAATCTCCCGCTCAATGATGAGGGAGAGACGACTGCCATGGCTGAGGCGTTCCGTGCAGCCGCTCGTCAGCGTTCTAAAGAAGAATCGGAGGCATCTCAAGAGTAGCAGTTACTCGCGTGCAGCGATTTGTACTTGAACAGAAGATAGGGCGACCTCCTTGTTGCGAATACACGTAGGTATAGCAGCGGGGAGGTCGATTGTTTAAGAAATTAAGAGGTTGATTGATTCCTAGATTTCAGAGGGGAGGGCCAAAGATTGTTATCCTTGACGCTGAATGATCGGTGTTGTATGATGAACTACGCGGTTTACCTGAGCATCACAGAGGGCCAGGTTCCACCCTCTGCCACTGAAAGGGGGGTGACAAACAGGTGAACGATAGAGATAGGTTTGACAAGTTTACAGAGCGAGCCAGGAAGGTCCTGAGCCTTGCTCAAGAAGAAGCCCAGCGCTTCCAACACAATTATATCGGGACAGAACACCTTCTGCTCGGTCTTGTGCGCGAAGGCGAGGGCGTTGCCGCCAAAGTTTTGAGTAACCTCGGTGTGGAGCTAAACAAGGTTCGTAGCGCCGTTGAATTTATCATTGGCCGTGGGGATCGCATTGTTCTGGGCGAGATCGGTCTGACCCCGCGTGCCAAGAAGGTGATTGAGCTAGCTGTCGATGAAGCTCGCCGCCTGAATCATCACTATATCGGTACAGAGCATCTCCTGTTGGGGTTGGTACGTGAGGGCGAAGGTATCGCAGCGGGCGTTCTGGAGAGTCTGGGCGTGAACCTGGAGAAGGTGCGAACACAAACCATTCAGGTACTCAGTCAATCCGGCGCTCCACACGAGCGAGACGCAAAGCACTCTAAAACCCCCACAATCGACCAGATGGGAATCGACCTCACCGCCGCTGCACGTGCCGGGACTCTAGACCCGGTTATTGGCCGGCATCAAGAGATCGAGCGAGTCATTCAGATTCTTTCTCGACGCACTAAGAACAACCCGGCGCTGATTGGTGAGCCAGGTGTTGGTAAAACTGCTATTGTTGAAGGACTGGCGCAGCGCCTTATCGCTGGCGAGGTACCCGAGACGTTGGCGGGTAAGCGTTTGCTGACACTCGATGTCGGGTCCCTGGTAGCAGGCACGAAGTATCGTGGTGAGTTTGAAGAGCGCCTGAAAAAGATCATTGAAGAGATCCGCAGCAGCAGGGACTGCATTATCTTTATCGATGAGGTTCATACCCTCGTTGGTGCTGGTGCTGCAGAAGGCGCGGTTGACGCCGCGAATATCCTGAAGCCTGCGCTTGCTCGTGGTGAACTGCAGTGCATCGGCGCTACCACGCTCGACGAGTACCGCAAGTACATCGAACGTGACGCCGCCCTGCAACGGCGCTTCCAGGAGGTCATCGTCCGTGAACCCAGCATTGAGGAGACGCTTGAAATCCTCAAGGGCATACGCGAGCGTTACGAAACTCACCATCGCCTGATTATCACGGATGAAGCGCTCAAGGCCGCCACCGATATGGCAAGCCGTTACATCACCGATCGCTTCATGCCTGATAAAGCGATAGACCTGATTGATGAAGCGGCCAGCCGTGTTCGCATGCAGAACTCGCTCGCTCCCCTCAACCTTAAAGAGGCCATGAAGGGATTGGAGTCGGTACTGCGCGAAAAGGAACAGGCCATTCAGCAGCAAGAGTATGAACTGGCGGCTGAATTGCGCGACCGCGAGGTCAAGTTGCGCGACCGCATTGCCAAGCTGGAATCGGGTTGGCATCGCGAGCGCGGCAGCGAAAAGCCTTCAGTCGGTGAAGAGGAAATCGCCCAGATCGTCTCGATGTGGACGGGTATCCCCGTCATGCGTATCGCTCAGGAGGAGTCGCAGCGCCTGCTCCAGATGGAAGAGGCATTGCACGGCCGCGTCATCGCTCAGAACGAAGCAATCGAGAAGGTTTCCCGTGCCGTTCGTCGTGCGCGTGCCGGTCTCAAAGACCCCAAGCGTCCCATAGGATCATTCATTTTCATGGGACCGACGGGTGTTGGTAAGACAGAGCTGGCCCGTGCGCTTGCCGAATTTATGTTCGGCAGCGAAGAAGCCCTGATCAAAATCGACATGTCAGAGTTCATGGAGCGCCACGCAGCAGCACGCCTGGTTGGTGCCCCTCCTGGATATGTTGGCTATGAAGAGGGTGGTCAACTCACAGAGGCGGTACGCCGCAAGTCCTACAGCGTGATCCTGCTCGACGAAATCGAGAAGGCTCACCCTGACGTCTTCAATATGCTGCTTCAAATTCTTGAGGACGGCAAGTTGACCGACGCCAAGGGTCGTACGGTGGACTTCCGTAATACCATTGTAATCATGACCTCAAACGTCGGCGCGGCCTTGCTGAACAAAGAGGCCTCCATCGGCTTCAAACAATCTAAGGATAAGGCTAAAGCCAATCAGAGTGAGTATGAGGCGATGAAGAGTAAGGTACTCGGTGAATTGAAGAACACCTTCAAGCCCGAGTTCCTGAACCGTATCGACGAAGTTGTCGTTTTCCATTCGCTGCGCATCGACGAGATGTACTCCATCGTCGAACTGCTGTTGAAGCGTGTTCGAGTGCAGTTGACCGAGCAACAACTCGAACTGGTCGTGCCACCTTCTACCAAGGATTTCTTGATAGATAAGGGGTTCGATGCCCAGTATGGTGCTCGCCCGTTGCGCCGCACGATCCAGCGTATGGTCGAAGATCCCCTGGCGGAAGGCCTACTCGAAGGCAAATTCCACCCAGGAGACCTGGTGGAGGCGATCGTCGTCGACGACGATCTTGTCCTGCGAGTGCGTAATCGCATTGAGCAGTTGCCTGCACCTGCTTCAGCCGAAGCAGCCCTCTCGGCTGGCGGTGAGAGCAGTTCTGGCGAAGCTCAAGGATAATATACATAATATGGGGTGCGATTAGTCGCACCCCATATTATTTCCTTTAGCCCGATCTGATTGATATCCACCAATAAGTCCTCCCTATGATTGAATGTCGAATCTCTGATGGCAAAACTACGCACAAAATATATCTGCCAGCAATGTGGCGGTGAACAGAGTAAATGGGTAGGTAAATGCCCCGATTGTGGAGCATGGAACACTTTTGAGGAAGTAGCGGAACTGCCACAAAATCCTGCCCAACAGCGCCGGCAAACCTTGCTGGGTTCTTCGTCTATAGCCCAGGGGACACAGATTCCGCTCATTTTGCCTGATATTAAACCGTTTGCGCAAGCACGCATCTCCGTCGGCTATCCAGAAATGGACCGGGTCCTCGGCAGTGGTCTTGTTGCTGGCTCGCTCACACTGATTGGTGGGGAACCGGGGATTGGCAAATCCACGCTGCTATTACAAGTCGCTGGTAATATCGCTAAAAGCACAGGAGCAGTGCTGTACATTTCGGGTGAAGAATCAATAGAGCAGGTCAAAATGCGTGCCGAACGCCTGGAAATCACAGGTGAACGCCTTTACCTGCTCGCTTCAATCGAGCTTGATGTGATAGCGGAGGCCGTAAATCGTCTCAAACCCGCACTGGTGATCGTCGATTCGATTCAAACCGTGCTCTCCAGCCACCTGACATCAGCGCCCGGCAGCATTAGCCAGGTACGTGAATGCACGCTCCAACTCATGCAACTGGCAAAGAGTACCCATACCCCCATCTTTATCATTGGACATGTCACGAAAGAGGGCACCGTTGCTGGCCCAAAGGCGCTGGAGCACATCGCTGATACCGTCCTCTACCTCGAGGGCGAACGCTATCATACCTACCGGCTGTTGCGGGGAGTCAAGAATCGCTTTGGAGCAACCCACGAGGTTGGTGTGTTCGAGATGCACGGAGATGGATTGTCAGAAGTCCCCAACCCATCCGCTATGTTTCTGACCGACCGCTCGGCAAACGCAACCGGCTCCGCTGTTGTTGTAAGCATGGAGGGGACGCGTCCCCTGCTGGTCGAGGTACAGGCACTCGTCATACCCAGTAATTTTGGAAATGCCCGTTGCACCACTAATGGTATTGAATACAGCCGCCTTTTAATGTTGCTCGCTGTACTCACCAAAAGAGTAGGCTTAGCTGTAGGCAATCACGATGTCTACGCAAATGTCGTAGGTGGTTTCACCCTGGAGGAACCGGCCATTGACCTGGGAGTGGCAGCAGCAATTGCTTCAAGTTATCGTGAGAAAAATATCACTCCTGAAATGGTACTGATTGGCGAGGTAGGCTTGTCTGGCGAATTACGCGCCGTAAGTCGCCTCGGCCTGCGTGTACGCGAAGCCGCAAAACTCGGTTTTAAACGCTGCATTGTGCCCAAAGCTGGAGGTGGAGCGCAAGTCAGCGCCGAACTGGAAGGTTCAGGATTACCCGCAGATTTCAAAATTTTTGCTGCAAGTTCACTTGCAGTGGCATTAGAAGTTGCGTTACACTAGAAGTGAGTATTGATTTCAATGTCGTAACGGTGTATACTCGGTATTCGATATAGATCGTTTTAGCAGCTAAACGGGCGCGTTCTATGGTTCAGCATTGTATAGGTGCCCCACGCGGGTACCTTGGGCCAGGCGACATCAATTTGCTATTATCCTTTTTTGTTATCATCAATGACCCTGCCCACATGCCCTACCTCACGTTGCCCCTCAGAAGTGCTCAAGCCCATACAAAAGCACCATTTCGGAGGATGAAGGGATGTCTGTTAAATCTGTTGCTCGCATCATCGGGTCGGTGGTCGCTATTGTCGCGATCGCGGCTCTTTACTTCCTGGATCGCTCAGAGTTGCCATCCTGGGTCAATCTCTGGTGGGCGATAGGCACCGCCGTGGTCGCTGCCATTGTTATGTTCATTATCACTCCCTCTATCACTGTGGTGCCCTATCGCTGGATGCGCGAAACATCAGCCAGCGACCTGATAGCTGCGGTAATCGGACTTACAGTTGGACTTATCATTTCTGTACTACTCGCCATTCCATTAGCAAATTTGCCAGCCAATCTGGGGCATATCCTTCCCTTTGCAGGTGCAGTTGTCTTTAGCTTTCTGGGCGTTGCCATCGCTGTTCAGCGTAAAAACGATATAGCGCATCTCTTCCAAACTGGCTTTCTTCCGAGGCGCGCGCGCGAGCGCGAACGAGAAGAGGAACGCAACAAGGAACGCGAAAAAGAAAATACATCACCATCACAACCCGTCACGCAGATACTACTGGACACCAGCGCCATCATTGACGGTCGCATCGCTGACATAAGCCAGACGGGTTTTATCAGCGGCACATTAGTCGTTCCGCGCTTTGTATTGAACGAATTACAGCATATTGCCGATTCTGCAGATACGATGCGGCGGAACCGGGGAAGACGTGGGTTGGAGATGCTCAACCGCTTGCAAAAGGATGCCACTGTGCCTTTCAAGATCACGGACGCCGATGTTGAGGGCGTCGTAGAAGTCGATAGCAAGCTTGTGAAAATGGCACGAACATTGCATTGCCCCATCATCACCAATGACTTTAATCTCAATCGCGTGGCGGAACTGCAAGGCGTCAAAGTACTGAATATCAACGAACTGGCTAACGCTGTCAAACCCGTTTTGCTTCCAGGAGAAGACATTTATATCAAAATCATGCAGGACGGCAAAGAACTGGGCCAGGGAGTAGGATACCTGGATGATGGCACAATGATTGTCGTAGAAGGCGGCCGCCAGTTTATGGGTATGACGATTGAAGTTAGTGTGACGCGTGTCCTGCAAACAGTTGCGGGGCGCATGATCTTTGCCCACCCAAAACAACAGGGGGGACTTAGTAGCGGCCCTGCTGTTCAGTCCCCCCAATCTTCATCAACAAAACAAAAGTAACGTTTAGATATGCAAGAGAGATCCGCTGCCATCATCGTTGCTGCCGGTTCGAGCCGTCGTATGGAAGGACGCGATAAGCTCTGGATACCACTGGCAGGGCG
>WNFB01002633.1_pt1 | contig 15636 bp, 7 predicted proteins | sample 5400501 | NCBI WGS metagenome assembly WNFB01 (sample SAMN13153341, study PRJNA577476) | soil metagenome | isolation source: 200 cm saprolite under Douglas fir tree site 2 hole 1 | place: USA:California | collected 2015-04-18
TATCTGCTGATCACTTTATTTCTCGGCTTGTACTTCCGCGGCCGCTCGGGCAAGAGCACTGAAGACTATTTCGTGTCGGGCCGGAACGTTTCCTGGTGGCTCGCGGGAACCTCCATGGTCGCGACCACTTTCGCTGCGGACACGCCCCTTGCGGTTACCGGACTTGTCTACGCGAACGGGATCGCGGGGAACTGGCTGTGGTGGAGTTTTCTGCCGTCGGGAATGATGACGGTGTTTTTGTTCGCGCGTTTGTGGCGCCGTTCGGGACTCATCACCGACGTGCAATTCGCGGAGATGCGCTACGCGGGCAAGCCCGCCGCGTTCCTCCGCGGTTTTCGCGCCGTGTATCTCGGGCTTCTGATGAACTGCTTGATCCTCGGCTGGGTGACGAAGGCCATGGTGAACATCATCAGCACGTCGCTGGGGGTGAGCGATGCAAAGGCGCTGGGGATCTGCGTGTTCTTTCTGATGCCGTTCACGGGGATCTACGTTTCGCTGGGCGGATTGTGGGGGGTGCTCTGGACGGATCTGTTTCAGTTCGTGCTGAAGATGGCGATCGTAATTGGTGTGGCTTGGTACGGTGTGCATGCTGCGGGAGGAATGCAACAGATGCTCACTACGCTTGCGGCGAAGCGCGCTGCTGCCGGACCCGGAGCAAGCGACATCACCGCTCTTCTGCCTGATTTTTCCCGCGGTCTAACAACCGAAGCTATTTGGACCTTGCCGGTGATCACATTCGTGGTACATCTGGCGGTGCAGTGGTGGGCGTTCTGGTATCCCGGCGCGGAACCGGGCGGCGGCGGATATATCGCGCAACGGATCTTCAGCGCGAAGGACGAGAGAAACGGATTGTTGTCGGTCCTGTGGTTCAACCTCGCGCACTACGCGCTGCGTCCCTGGCCGTGGATTTTGACGGCGCTTGCGGCCGTGGTTCTTTACCCGGGCCTTGCGCAGCCCGAGCGCGGCTACATGCTAGTAGCGACGCGCCAGACGCCGCATGCGGTTCTGGGAATTCTGCTGGCCGGATTCATGGCGGCGTTCATGTCCACGGTGGCGACGCAACTGAACTGGGGAAGTTCTTATCTGGTTGAAGATTTCTACCGGCGCTTCCTGAAGAAAAACGGAAGCGAGTCGCATTACGTGAATGCGTCGCGTCTCGCGACAGTCTTCCTGGTGATGGCCGCGGCGTTCGTGGCGTTCCAACTGGGCTCGATTAGCGCCGGATGGAAGATCGTGCTCGAGCTGGGAGCGGGGACCGGCGGCGTGTACTTGCTGCGCTGGTATTGGTGGCGTGTGAACGCATGGAGCGAGATCTCGTCGATGGTCGCGGCGCTCTTGACTACGCTGGCACTGCATTCGGAAGCGTTTTGGATGGCGATTGCAGGAAGGCCGCAGCCTTTCAGCGGTTCTGATCCGGTAATCTTCGCGAAGACCACGTTGTGCACCACGGGCATCACAACGCTGGTGTGGGTCACCGTGACGCTGTTAACCCCCGCAGAAAAAACAGATACTTTGGTGAGATTTTACAGGAAAGTGCGCCCGCAAATTACCGGCTGGAAGCCCATCGCGGGACTGGCCGGAGATGAGCAAGGCACGCGCGATCTGGGAAAGAATCTCGTAAGCTGGTTGCTGGGCTGCGTCTTTATCTATTCCACGCTTTTCTGCATCGGCGAATGGTGTTTTGGCCGGTATCAATTGGGATTCCTTCTTGCGGGTCTGGCCGTTGTTTCTGGGGCTGCCATCTCCTGGTTGATGCCGAAACCGGCTGGGTGGCGCATGGACTGAGATGGCGAACTCCACTGAGCGAACGCGTCCCGGGGCGCATCACGCGGTGCTGGCTGGATTTCTCGGCTGGACGCTAGACGCGTTCGATTTCTTCATTGTCGTTTTTCTCTTCGATAAGCTCGCGCACCAATTTGGCGTAAGCAAGAAAGAAATCGTTCTCACCACTACGGCGACGCTCGCCATGCGGCCTATCGGCGCGCTGCTTTTCGGGTTGCTTGCAGACCGCTACGGGCGCCGCCTCCCGCTCATGGCCAACGTGATCTATTTTTCGCTCATCGAGGTTTTATGCGGCTTTTCGCCAAACTTCACGGTGTTCATCATCCTGCGCGCGCTGTTCGGCATCGGTATGGGCGGCGAATGGGGAGTTGGCGCGTCGCTCGCGATGGAAGCAGCGCCGGTGCGCTGGCGCGGAATTCTCAGCGGCATCTTGCAGAGCGGTTATTCGATCGGATATCTGCTGGCGGCGATAGCCGCGAGGTTTCTCCTGCCGGTTTGGGGATGGCGCCCGATGTTCTGGATCGGCGCGCTGCCCGCGCTGCTCGCGCTCTATATTCGAACAAAAGTCCCGGAGTCGGAGGCGTGGAAGCAACATCGCGCCGCGAGCACGGGGCAGATTCTGCGCATCGTTGCGGGAGAGCGGAAGCGCTTCGCCTATCTTGTCGTGCTCATGACCTTCATGATGTTTCTTTCGCACGGAACTCAGGATCTTTATCCGGACTTCCTGAAAGAAGTGCACAAGATTTCTGCCGCGATGGTAGCCAATATCGCCATGATTTATAACGTCGGAGCGGTCGTGGGAGCAATCATCTTTGGACACATCTCGCAGGTGGCCGGACGGCGCAAAGGCATGATCGCGGCTCTGGGATTGTCACTCTTGATAATTCCGCTGTGGGCCTTTGGCGGGGGCCTTGTGGTGATCATCGTCGCTTCGTTTCTAATGCAGGCGGGGGTGCAAGGAGCCTGGGGTGTGATCCCGGTGCACTTGAATGAGCTTTCCGCGGCCGCCGCGCGGGGCTTGATGCCCGGCCTCGCCTATCAACTGGGGATTCTGCTGGCCTCGCCGACGAATTCGATTCAGTATGCACTTCATATTCATTTCGGCTATCAGCGGGCCATTGCCGGCTTCGAAGTGGTGACGATTCTGACGCTGGCGGCCCTGCTCTGGCGCGGCTCCGAAGCGCACAGCCGAAGTTTCGTGCGTGGTGCACAAGCTCATGCCGGCGAAGCCTCGGCGTGATTCAGCCTTGTTTGTTTCCCCGATATGGTAAATGGCTTCTGATTCAATCTGGGCGCGAGGACGGAGCTCCGGCAGCGGCTGGATGCGCGGCGCGAGCCTGTGATAATATTTATGTACTGCGCGCCCGTAGCTCAGTTGGATAGAGCGTCTGGCTACGAACCAGAAGGTCGGGAGTTCGAGTCCCCCCGGGCGCGCCATCTTCCACAAGCACAGTGGGACGCAATCTGCCATTCTTCCCAAAATCTAAATTCGGGGCCATGATCGCTGCACGACCAGCCCTCCATGGGTTGACAATGTTTTAGCCTGTGGCGGTGATCGCCGCGAACGAAGAAACCGGAGGCCTCCATGATGCTGGATCGAGGAGAATTGAAGAGTCTCCCCAAAGTTCTGTTGCACGAACACCTGGACGGCGTGCTACGACCGAAAACGGTGATTGAGTTGGCGAGAAGCGCAAAATACGATCAACTTCCCACCGAAGATCCGGAAGAACTGGTGCGCTGGTTCCACCAAGGGGCGAACCAGGGAAGTCTGGCAAAGTACCTGGAAGGCTTTGCACACACCATCGCTGTGATGCAAACCGAAGAGGCGCTCGAACGAGTGGCTTATGAACAAGCGGAAGACCTAAGCCAGGACGGCGTGGTCTATTTTGAGACTCGCTTTGCTCCGATTTTTCATACTCGGAAGGGATTGAGCCACCAGCAAGTGGTCTCCGCCGTGCTGAACGGCTTGGAGCGTGGCCGAAAGGACTTTGGAATTCCTTCGGGGTTAATCATTTGCGCGATGCGCAATATGGACGTGTCGCTCGAAATGGCCGAACTCGCCGTTGACTTTCGCGAGCGGGGAGTTGTGGGGTTCGATCTGGCGGGTGAGGAGGGCGGTTTTCCTCCCAAAAAGCACGTGGAAGCATTTCACTATATTCAGCGGCAGAATTTCAACATCACGATTCATGCTGGCGAGGGGTTTGGAAAGGAATCGATTTGGCAGGCCATTCAATATTGCGGAGCACACCGCATCGGACACGGGACACGATTAATCGATGACATTGCCTTCGCGGACGGCAAGGCAGTGCAATTGGGCGACCTCGCGCAATACGTTCTAGACAAAAGGATTCCGTTAGAGATTTGTCTGCTGAGCAACGTCCATACAGGGGCCGCACGAAGCCTGTCCGAGCACCCCTTTAAGATTTTTTATCAGGAGAAATTTCGCGTCACCCTAAACACCGACAACCGGTTGATGAGCGACACGACCATGACCAAAGAATTCGAGGCTGCTCGGGATACCTTTGGTCTGTCCCTGGAGGACTTCGAAAAGATCACTATCAACGCGATGAAGAGCGCCTTCCTGCCCTATGACCAGCGCTGCGGTTTCATCTACTCCGTAATCAAGCCGGGTTACGCCAAGGTCCGCAATTCTCAGGCAACAAAGTGATCCCCGAGAATCTGTTTACCTTCAAAATTCTGAAGGACGAATATGCGTCCAATCCGAAGGGCTTAGAAAACTAGCCGCAGCGACATCTGAATCTGCCGCGGGCTGCCGATGGTTTTGTTGACGATGCCCAAGCCGCTCAACGTGGGAGAGGAATAGAGATTCGAGCCGAAGACCGGGAAATCGTTAAAAGCCAAGTTTTGCGAGACGTTGTCGATCGGGATGTCAAAGCTGGGGGTATTCGTGACGTTGAAGACGTCGAACGTGAACTTCATCGAGACCCGTTCGGTCAACTGCGTGGCTTTGATGACCGAGAGGTCCGTGCGGCGCTGCCAGGGTTGCCGGAAGATGTTGCGCTGCCCGGTGGTAAAGGTGGTCTCGTAGGTGTCGCCTGCCGCAATCGCGCCGCCTAGATCGCCCGGCTTGAGCAGCGGCAGCGTAAAGCAGTTCGGATCGAGGGCCGGCACTCCAGGAACTGTGCCGCTTGCGCCTGTGACGGCCTTCGAGGGAGAGCAGTTGGCGGCCAAGGGGACGATCGGGTTGGTGATGCCGTCGGATGTGCCGTAGTAGAGGCTGCCGACCGCTCCGGAGAAGTCGATGATGCTATAGGGCTGTCCACTCTGGATGATGGCCAAGCCCGAGATCGCCCATCCATCGGCGAGTCTGCCCCGCAGGGATGTCAGCTCATAAAACTTCGGCAGTTGATAAAGGTACGTGAAGTTGAGAACGTGTTTGCGGTCAAAGTCCGATAGGCCATAGCCACTGCGAAGGTTTAGAGGATTGTTGCCGTTGTAGAAGAGACCCAGGGCGCTTTGCTCGTCGGTGGCGTGCGAGTAGGTATACGAAACGCCCACCTGTAGTCCATGACTCAAGCGCTTTTCAAGGTGGGCCTGGAGCGCGTTATAGGCGGAGATGCCCGCGGCGGTGTAGGACTCGGATTCCGATGAATAGCCGATAAAGGGAACACGGAGATCCACGTTGCCGCCTTCGTAGGTCGCGATCATGGTAGTTCCATCCGGAAGGCCCAGGAATCCGCAGCCAGACGTGCTGCCGGGCGCTCCCGATATATTGCAATCGGGCCTGTACGCACAGGCGCCCGGGTTTCGAGTGGGATTGCAACCTGGGGGCGCAAGCACGTTGTAGCCGTACGTGTAGTTCTGGCCATGGATGGGATGGCTGGGCGTGGCGATCCCTGCCTGATTGAAAGGCAGAGGAATGACCGCGTGACGTCCCAAATTTCCGACATAACCGACGGTTATGGCGAGATCTTTACGAGGCTGCCATTGAATATCGAGCGTCTGGTTGAGGGTGTAGGGGAGTTTGTTGGCCCGGTTGTAATCGGCAAAGACGAACAGAGGCGTGCCATTGGCGATGGCGGCGGCATTCGGCACGCTAATTTTCGATGGATCGCCAGTCGGAGGCGCCTGCAGCGATGTCCCCCACGGATTGGAGAACGAGCCACCCAGTGGATGGCTGGAGGAGGCTATCGTACAAGTAGGAATGAATCCCTGGTAAAAACTCCCGATATCGCTGCAAACCTGTGAATTGACAAATGGAGGAGCCTGGTTGACGCCGAAGGGTCCTCCGGGAATTACGCCGGCAGCAAAGCCGGGGGAGAGATAAGTGAAGAGTTCGCCGCGATCGTAGTACATGCCCCAACCGGCGCGGACCACGATCTTGTTACTGAATTTTTTAGGGCTCCAGGCCAAACCCAAACGAGGCCCGAGACCCCATTGCCGGCCCGTCAAAGTGGAATCGCTGACGCCCTTGGTGGGAAAGACCTTGTTGTTGCCGGCGATCAGGAAGCCGTTCGAAACGATGGTGTCGGTGGACGAATCGTAGTTGTAACGTTTGGGATCGAAATTGTAGAGGCGGCCGAACTTCTCCGTTAGACCGCCATGGTCGTCGAAGCGCACGCCGGCGGTCAGGCTGAGATTGGATCGAATCTGGAACTTGTCCTGGAAATAGATGCCGGTTTCCCTGGAGCGATAGTAGCGATTGGCATCGCCCTGGAGAAATGCGGAAGTAATGAAGCCGTCGGGAGTGTATGAGGTGACCAGCCCTTGCAAGAATTGCGAGAAATCGGCAAAGGCGATGGTGCCTTTGTTGGTTCGCTGATCGCGCGCGTTGAGCTGGGTGTAGGAAAAGCTGCCGCCGAAGGTCAGTGTGTGCTTGCCAAGGGTCCAAATGGCGTTGGCGGAGGGCATGAAGCGGTTTTGGAACACGCCGGTAAAGGCCCCCTGGGAATTGGCGCCGTCGCCGATGTTGGTAGCGGCGTTGAAGACAAAGTTGGTGTTGTACGGCGCCGGAGGATTTCCATAGTCGTCAAGAATGGACATGCCGGGGAAAAAAGTTGAGCCAAAAGTGTTGATCGTGGAATCCGCCGCGGAGGCGTGCGTGAGTCCCTGAACGTAGGCGCCAAATTGCTGCGGCGTAAAGGGCTGGTCGATGGTGCTGTAGATTTTCTCCCGGATGAAGCCAAACACTTCGACCACGCTCAGATTCGGCTTCAGGACCTGTGTGTTGGTGATCGAAGCCACCTGGCTGCCCGCGTCCAGATGCTGGGTAAAGCCAGGTGAGCCCGAATAGGCATATGGAGCGATGCTGGGGTCATGTTGGTAGTAGTATTTCAGCGCCAGAGTGTCTTTCGGACTTACGATCCAATCGAGATCGGAAACCGCTTGATCCGCCAGGAAGTACGCCGTGCCGCGCGTAAAAGTATTTTCCGGAAAATTGATGGTTGGCACGAAACTGCCCGCGGAGGGAATCAGAAACTGACCGTTCGGCAGTTTGTAGTTGAGCAGACCGTAGGCAATAGGACTGATGTCGCCGGGAGCCGTTCCAACCGTCGGGTTTACGGTCGAAGCGAAGTTGCCATTGACGAGAGCGGCCAAGGCTGCGGCGCTCCGGTCGTTCGTGAGTCCGGGTGGAACTGCGACGCGGGAGCTGCCGATCTCCGCATCCGAATCGTGAATGTGTTGGTAGGAGAGAAAGCCGAAGAGCTTGTTCTTAAGGATCGCACCACCCAAGGTACCACCCGCAGTGTAGCGATGCAGCCCAGGCACTTTATCGCTGGCGGGAATGTTAGGGTCGGCGTTGTAGAAGAAGGGCGCCGCGTTGAGGGCGTCTGTGCCGCGATGGATGTAAGCGCTGCCGTGCAGATTGTTTGTGCCGGAGGCGGTGCTCATGTCAATGTGTGCGCCGCTGGTGGAACCTTGCTGGGCATCATACATCGACGTGTTTACGCGGAATTCCTCGATGGTTTCTGGAGCGGGCGTGGGCAGGGCCTGGCCGATGGCGAGATAGGGTGACGCCGTGCTCTGGAGAGGTTCGGCGGTGGTGCTGGAAAGACTGGCCGCCCCCCCGATGCCGGTGTTGTTCACGACGCGCGCCGAAGCCACCTGGCTGGTGCTCTTCCCGTTGAAGAGATTACTGGCGTCCACGCCGTTCAGCAAAAACGTATTGCTGGTGTCGCGCTGCCCGTTGGCCCAGATGGGCTGATTGCCGAGTCCGCTGTTCACGCCCGTTCCGCCGGAGAGTTCCGCGCTCACGCCAGGAGAGAGAATGGCAATGCCCGTAAAACTGCCAGTAGGCAAGGGAACAGACTCGATCTGATCTTTTTCAAGAATGTAGCCGTTGGTGGTGTCCACCGCGTTCATCAGCGGGCTGGCTTCCACCGTTACGGTCGTGCCCACCTGGCCGACCTTCAGCGTTGCGTTGACCGTTGCTGTGCGGTCTGCCTGGACCACGATCGAAGGTATTTTTTGTGTTTCAAATCCGTCGTGAGTGAAAGTCAGCGTGTAACTGCCGATGGCGAGGTTCACAAAATCGTAAATGCCCGCACTGCTGGTGATCTGCGTTCGGCTGAGCTTGGTCTGGTCGCTCACGATGTTCACGCTCGTGTTTGGCAGAATCCCGCCCGAAGCATCGGTAACCGTGCCGGTGATGCCGCCAAGAGTTTGCTGCGCTGGCACAGGGGAGGAGAGGACGAACTGGATGCAGCAGCAGAGGAATGAACCGAAGAAGAAGACGGAGAACGTGGCTTTCCTGTTCCTGATCATTCGAAACGGCCTCCTAAACTTGTCGAGATGCACTTGGCCTATAAAATCCTCCCAAGCCTCTTTCGGAACTCCGGTCCATTAAAGCGATGTTCCCGGCCTCGCCCCGAACTACGCACAGAGTGCGAATTGTTGGAAAGAAACTATTCCAATTCTGTTTGGAATAGTAATGAAATTTTTGATTTGCACAGATTTGTTTTTCGCTCCCTGTGGAAAACGGTCGCGGCCAGGAGGCGGCGTTCCCGATCTTCACGGCGAGGGGAATCGCGCCGCTTGTCACACGGCCGCAGGCGAAGCAACAGTCTTGACTCTAGGCTGGCTCCGCTTCCTTGCTGCGTCTTTGCAGGTGGAACCAGAGCCAGCCTGCGCACAAGTAGGCGAGGTAAATGTACGGCAGCTTGCCGTAGGGTCCTTCGGGAACGGGATAGAGATTGCCGATGAGCGCTAACAGCATGGCCGTGAAAGCGAGCCACGGGATGAACTGCACTCCGGGACGATAGGCGCCGTGTGCGCGCAAGTACCGTGGTAGCGCGATGCAAACCAGGGCATAAGCCACAATGAAGCCGTAGGTGGCCAGCGAACCCATCCAGCCATACACGTCCAACCCACTCGCGCCCCGAGCCCCCAGAACAGCCACGGGAGCGACTGCCGCGATTCCGGTCACGACGATGGCGCGGCCTGGCGTTTCGTGGCGCGCGTGCGTCGTGCGCAGCGAGCCGTGCGTCAGGCCGTTGTGAGCCATCAGAAGCAGCACGCGCGCGGCCGCGGTAATGCACGCCAGCGTTCCGGCGAACATGCTTACCAGCACACCGATATCAATGAGCAATCCCAGAACCGGCACGCCGCCCACACCGGCGAGGACCCGCATCGGAGCTTGGCTGGCGCCCAGGTCTTGCCCGACCGTGCGCAAGCCGAGCACTTCGGTGTAAGCGCAAAGGATGAAAATGGCGCCGGCGAGAAGGGCGCTCTGAATCACCGCGCGCGGAATTGTTTTCAGCGGGTTGCGCGCTTCCGCGCCAAGCGTGGTCGCGCTTTCGAATCCTACGAAGCTGAAGAGCGCCAGAACCAAGCCGAGGCGCAGCCGGCTCCCGGTCATGCCGCGCAATCGAAGTTGCGTCCAATCCAAATGCGGCCCGTGGCGCACCAGAACGAGCGCGACCACGGTCAAAATCAACGTAACGGAGACGGCTTCAATCCACAGCATCAGCCGCGCGGAGATTTTGACGTCGCGCCAGGCGATTCCGATGGATATGGCGGTGACCAGCAGCGCCAGAAAAACCGCGGAAGCGGCGTGGCCGGTGGCGTCGTAAAACAGCAAGTTGGCGTAGTGGTAGAAGCCGCCGATAACGCTCGACCCCGTGGCGATGTACGCGAGCAGCAGGCTCCACGCAGCGGTGGCTCCGAGCCACGGTGGAAGGATCATGGACGCGTAGGTGTAAAGCGAGCCGGGCGAAGAAGAGTAGCGCGCGAAACGGCTGATGCACAACGCGACAAGAAGAATTGCCGCTGTCGCCAGCACATAGGCGAGCCAGGTCCCGTTGCCGGCCAGAGCGCAAACGAGTGGAATTGTGGCTGCCGGTGTCGTCGTGGGCGCTATGGTGGAGACTGACTGTGCCAGTGTTTCCATTGGCGAAAGGACTTCCCGCCGCAATCCGTAGCCGGCGGACAGCGAATTTGCCTGCGTTGATTCCATCAAGGGGCGGTCCTTTTTTGTAATCACTTCAAGCGACAATAAAAACGGCAACGATACAGGTCTTGCGGATTCGGTGCAAGGTACAACTGCGGTGGAAAAACAGCCGTCATAATCCAGCTTCGAATGCGCGGAAACGCCGCTCGAGTTCCCATTGCTGGCTGGCTTTTTCGCTGGACCTGAGAAGATCGGCGCAGCGGGATGAAAACTTGTCTGCGCCCGGCGAATCCTGCAAGCAAGCGGAAACAGCGCGAGTGAAGGCATCCGGCGCGTTCCACAAACTGGCGCCGGGCAAAAAGCTGTGCTCCAGGCTGGTGCGCACCATCTGCTTGAGGTCAGCGTAGTGGAGATCGTAGGTGAGAACGGCGCGGACGAATTCGTGTGTCAGGTCGATGCGCGAAACGCCTTCATCGTCCGATGAGAGCGCCACGGGCACGCCGAACATCCGGTAGAGCAAGAAGGGATGATCTTTTCCACTCACGCCGAGGATCACGTCATTGCTGGTCAGGTTGATTTCCACCATCACGTGATTCGCCGCCATTTCCTTCAAAAGAGCGTGAGGACTATTCTCGTACATGATGTCGACACCGTGACCGATGCGCTCCGCCTGAGCCTGCTCGACGGCGAGGCGAATGTGGCAACACAGACCCTCGTACGGAACCAAGCCCGGAGCCAGCTCGCCCGCGTGCAAGCTCATGTGGATTTTCGGATACAGCGCGTGAAGGAATCCGACGATGCGCATGTGCAGCGCGTAGTCAGTCATCGCCGTGTAGCCGTCCTCGGGCATGACTAGATTGATGCCCACGAATCGCGGATCAGCCGAAGCCATTTCGAAGCAGAGCAGCGTTTGCGCAAACACCTGTTCCTTGGGGAAGCCGCGCAGAACCTGGCATAGATAGCGGACCTGTACGCGGCAGGCCGGAGCCGCATCCTGTTGGTCACAGTGCTCACGTTTCACGCGGAGAGCTTCGGCCTGGTCGAGGCTCGTTTTAGCAAGTGCCACGTCGTCGCGCAATCCGCGGGCCAGCAATTCCTCGCGCGATTGGCCGATATCGTCGCGCCAGCCGATTTCTCTGACGATCGCGGCGGTGTGACCGAATTCCGGCGTGTGCATCAGCTCGAGGTACTGTTCATTCTGTGCGGCAGCGCGCGTGGCGATCTCATCGATCCACTCCCCGAGATGGCGGTGATCGGTGCCGCTGAATTTCGAGAACGCCTCGAAGAAGTGATCGTGTCCCGTTACTCCCGGCGAGGGCACGAAACCGCGCATGGAAAAAGCATCCACAAGTGCATCAAAGAGGTGCTGGTCTTTGTAAGCATCCGCGGCCGGAACTTTGCCGTCTCCGCACGCGGCCTGCTCCGCTCCGCTGCCTGAAGAGGGTTGCGGCTTTGCGAAAGCGAGCATGCCAAGATCCACGCACAAATGATCTTCGGCTGCGGCGCGAATCCAGGATTCCGCGTAAACAGCGCCGCTCAAATGGTTGTGGAGGTCACCGCCCTTCGGCATCTTGAGCAGAAACTGACGAAGCTGCAGCGGATTCTCCCGCGCTGCTTGCAGATTGAGCTCAGCCCGCGGTTCGGAACTTTTTTGCGCCGCGGGAGAGGACGGCGCCTTCGTTTGTGCCAAAGCCGTCGAGGCGAACAGAAACAAAAGCACAGAAGAACAAGAAGTTCTGGAGAGATAAGAGCTTCGCAGGAATTTCATGGTCGAGTTTTTCATCGAGGCTCTTTCCTGGAACTCGCGGCACCATCGCAGGAGCCACGTAACAATCCAATTCTTGCGGCTGCAAGCTGTGATATAGAGTCTCATTCGCGCGAAGCACAGCATATCAGGCAGATCACGCCGACCAAGAACATGAAAGGATCTGTCGCTTTCTGCCGTTAACGCCGCGCGGCGTCCGGCCTATAGTGGCGCACCTTTTTATTTGAGGGAAATCAAATTGCTCGAGCGCGTATTTCACCTGCAAGAAAACCAGACCACCGTGCGGCGCGAATTGCTCGCGGGCCTGACCACGTTCATGACCATGGCCTACGTTGTCGTCGTCAACCCGCGCATCCTCTCTGAAGCGGGCATGCCGGTTGACGGCGTTCTATTTGCCACTTGCATCTCCGCCGCGGTCGCCACGCTCATCATGGGGCTTTGGGCCAACTATCCGATCGCCCTTGCGCCGGGCATGTCGCTCAACGCCTACTTCACCTACTCCATCGTCCTTGGCCGCGGCGTGCCCTGGCAGACCGCGCTCGGTGTCGTCTTTCTCTCCGGACTGCTCTTTCTGCTCCTGACGCTCACCAAAGTCCGCGAACAGATCGTCAACGGCATTCCCAATTGCCTCAAGTACGGCACCGCCGCCGGCATCGGCTTATTCATCGCTTTCATCGGGCTGCGCAACGCGAATATCATCGTAGCCAATCCCGCCACCTTCGTCGGGCTGGGCAAAGTCTCCGACCCGCAAGTGCGTCTTGCAGCCGCGGGACTTGTTCTCATCGCCATCCTGATGGTTCGGCGCGTTGGCAGCGCTATTCTCCTGGGCATCGTCGCCATCACCCTTGTCGGGATTCCTCTTGGCCTCAGCCATTGGCCCGCGCATTTTTTCTCGCTGCCACATCCGTCCGGCACGTTTCTGAAGCTGGACCTGCGCTCCGCCGCAACCATTAGTCTCGGCGAACTCATCTTCGTGTTTTTCTTCGTCGATCTCTTCGACAATGTGGGCACACTCGTTGGCGTCTGCGAAGAAGGCGGCTTCCTGCGCGACGGAAAACTGCCGCGCGCGAGCCGCGCGTTGCTCGCCGACGCTTTCGGCACCATGTTCGGCGCCCTCACCGGGACATCCACAGTCACCAGTTATATCGAAAGCGCCGCCGGAGTCGCCGCCGGAGCGCGCACGGGGCTCGGCAATGTCGTCATCGCCGCCCTCTTTCTTGTCGCGATGTTTTGCGCGCCGCTCGTCGCTGCGATTCCCGCTTACGCTACCGCTCCGGCGCTCATTCTTGTCGGCGCGCTCATGTGCGGCGCCGTCGCCCGCGTTCGCTGGAACGATTTCAGCGAAGCCTTCCCCGCATTTCTCACCCTGGTCGCCACGCCCCTGACCTTCAGCATCGCCACGGGCCTCAGCCTCGGCCTGCTCTCCTTCACCTTCGTCAAGCTCGGCACCGGCAGGCACCGCGAAATCAGCCCTCTCATCTGGGTCCTCAGTGTCCTCTTCCTCCTTCGCTACGCCTTCCTCGGCGCCGAATAACTCAAACCTGCCCCGCTTTGCCCAAATGTCCAGCCGCTAGTAGCGTGTCGGTTTCCGATTACCGCGTTTATCAGGCACTGACCAGTTACTTCTCTTATGCTGGCTCATTGCCTATTTACTAGATCGACCCAAGAAATGCAGCGATAGGGCCTCATTGTCGTGGCCGCCGCCCCTATCATCTTTTGGGGCGTTTTCTTTGGCAAGGTCTTGGCCGCTCACGTAACGGTGAGTTGCTACGCTTTCGGCAACAGACCGGACTCTGTCAGCTCTAGAATGCCAGCGTCGTCGCGCTCGCCACGTTCGAATAGGGGCTGAGGTTGCCGGCCGCGTCCGCCCCCCGCACTCGGTAACTGTAACTCGTATTCGCCGCCAACGCCGTATCATTGTATGTTGTGCCCGGTACCGCCGCGATCTGGGCAAAGGTGGAACAACCTGCGCCCTGACAGCGCTCCACCAGAAAGGATGTTATCCCCGCATCCGTCGCCGGCGTCCAGATCAGATTGATCTGGCTGCTGCTCACCGGAATTGCGGTCAGCACGCTCGGGTCCGTTGGCGCCGGCGGGCCTGCAGTATCCCCGCCTTGCCACCCCATGAAAGTGAAGTTCGGGGTAAGCGCCTCAATCCCGACATCGCCGGTGGCATAAGAACCGTCAGTCGTGTAAACGAACTGGGATACACCATTCTGGAACACCTCGAGGGTGTTTCCATCGGCGGTCAGCCGCCACTTATCCCCGGGGATGATAGTGGCAGTGAAGAGTTTGACCGCAGTGAAGGTCGCGTCCGGGTTCATCTTGTAGATACCCGAGCCGCTGGGATTGTCGGCCCACAGGAACAGCAGCCAACCCGTCTGTCCGGCGTTGCTGCGGTCGATTCGGACGATCGGCCCGCCGCCGCCGCTGACCACCGTACCTAACGTGACCTCGGAATACTGCTTCGCAGGCGGCGTGATGCTCCACACCCCCGAGGCGTTGTGAACCGAGTCCCGGCCGATGGCGAGACCGCCCACCTTTTTGAATCCGGAATAGCCTGGCAGCGGATACCAACGGTCTCCTTCGTCGAGGGGATTCTCAATCCCAGTAAAGGTCGAAGAAGCCCTGGTCCCAGACGAGACGGGGGCGGCGCCAGTGGACCACGAGGCGATCTTCGCATTCGTCACCCCACCATCACCCGCATACGCGAGCATCCCTGTCGTGCCCGTGGAATATTTCGTAGCGTCCGGCCCCGTGTTATAAATGAAGTCGCGCACGCCGTTCTTGATTCCGTAGATCACGGGGCCGCGTGCGATGAGTCGGAGCCTGTCTCCGTCGATGACGGGGGAAGTTGGCATGATGCCATTCGCCGTATATGCGGTTCCATTCGCGTCAATGCGATATAGGCCGTTGACCCCGTTCGCTACGCTCGCCCACCAGAGATAGTGGCTGTCAATCGAGGGCCCAGATGCCTGGACGCGAACAATCGGCCCCACATTATTAAAATTCGTGATGTTATTTCCGACATGCCCGACGACGATCTCAGAGTAGTGGTCGGCCGGGATGACCGCTGTGGTGCGCGCACCTGCGTGATTGCCGCCGGGGTAACCAGGTAGGTCGGGGTATGCTCCGTTGTTCTTCTGGAACCGACTACCGTGGGGAGAGAGGGACGTGAGGGCCGCCCACGCGCCATTCTCGGAGAGTGGGTCCTCCGCGCCGACGAAGCTGGAGGATGCGATAGGTCCATCGGCGATCGCCATGATCGCCATGAGCATGACGACGAGCAGACCGACCGGGAGTCGGCCCATCGCACGGAGGGTGCGCGGCGCGCGTTGCAGTTCAACGAGGTTCATGGGGGAGTCTCCTGGGAAAGCATGGCTGGAAGCTTTGCAGTTCGTGCCGATCTCGGCTCTCTCTTGAATCTTGACAAACGCACCTATCTCGGTATGGCCGGCAGCTCCGCAACCATTTGCCGAACTTAAAGAACTTTCGTCCTGGTGTCATTTCGAGGCCTCAACAGAAGAACTATCGCGTACTAGTTTCCCAACGGCTCTTGCGGTTTCAACCCATGCCCGGCGCTACGCGAGACTCATATACGCGAACTCCGGCGCTTTCACCCCCCGTGGCAATGCTCAAACGCCAGTTCTCCAAACCAAACGTTTTGCATGCGAGCACTCTTCTCCAATCCCACTTGGCTAGCAATCAGGTGGACACCTTGAAAGAAGCTCGGGTGAAT
>WNFB01002870.1_pt1 | contig 15634 bp, 21 predicted proteins | sample 5400501 | NCBI WGS metagenome assembly WNFB01 (sample SAMN13153341, study PRJNA577476) | soil metagenome | isolation source: 200 cm saprolite under Douglas fir tree site 2 hole 1 | place: USA:California | collected 2015-04-18
CAGCTCAATCTATGACGCCCGTTGAGTTCTCTTCACGAGAACTCGCTCTTCTGAAGCGCCATGACATTTGCAGAATTGCAACTATTACACAGGACGGCTGGCCCCACTGCGTCCCAGTCGGATATCTGTACCGAAAGGGACAGTTTTACATTCCTGTGAGTAAAAGTTCCAAGAAGGTTTCTAATCTAAGAGCCAACCATTGCGCATGCATAGTCATAGATGACGAAAAGGAAAACGTATTGATGGTCCAAGGGCACGTGGAGATTATCGAGGATAAACGCTTCACGAAGCTAAAACGATGGATGACTGCGAAAACGGGTTGGACCATCAGCAAACCGTCCCTTGGGGCAATATTAGTTCTGAGACCCGAGAAGAAAACGAGTCGGAAACTGACCTGAACTAGACAAATATTATTCGATGAATCGAACAACCTGGTCGGCTCAGAAACCTCATCGTGAGAAGCAACCTAGACGAAGTTTAATGCGGAACCGTTCTTGTAGGAGCCTGTTAAACTCCTTTGGACCTCTTACGTGTCGCTCAAATCGTCTACTTCCCCTCGTCACGATGAGCTTCGTATCTGTCAGAGTTACTCTTCCATTACTTGTTAACAGAGTGCACACTCGGCCTTTCTTGAAATGCGAGTTCGGAGAAGTCTGCTGGTAGCGGCATCTACGAACAAAATCCTGAAGCCTTCGCGGTCGAACGAGACAACAACCCTCCTTCAGGTCCGCGGGTGATACGGAAGACCCTTCCACTGTCAGATTGTGGACCTGAATAATCTAGCCGTTTCGGTTCCGTGAATAATTCGCCGAATCCAACGTCAGCCAGCCAGCGATCCTTGAGCCGGACCAGTAGCGTCATATGATCAAACTCTGGGCTGAAACCGCCGTTCTTCCTCGCAACACGCGCCGAAAGCATGCTCACTTTGAAGCCCAGACTGGTCAGTAAAGCTGCAAATGAGCCGTTGAGTTCGTAGCAGAATCCTCCGCGACGGCTTTTGACGATTTTCTCGTAGAACGCGTCCTGACTCAGAATTATCGGCCGACCCGAGTGAATGTCAAGATTCTCGAACGGTATCGACAGCAAGTGCTTCCTGTGAAGCCTCCGCAAACTCTCCAGGTTCGACTGAGGCCAGCTACGATAGTCAATTCGATCCAGGTACGCACGAGCTGTCTCGGCCAAGACCTTGGTCTTCAGTGAAAACTACAACTCTGCCCGGATCGATCGCAGGACAACCCTGAGCGGGCCTTTGGCTAGGCTAGCTGCAGCATTCTCTCGATGGAGAGCCTGGCTCTGTCAGCTGTCTCTCTTGGAACTTTGACCTCGTAGACCATGTCCCGGAGCGACCGGTAGACCTTCTCCAAGGTTATGGTCTTCATGTACTGGCAGACAGCATCATCCTTGACTGGCAAGAACGTCTTGTCAGGATTCTCCTTCTTCATCCGGTGAAGGATGCCGGTCTCGGTAGCTACGAGGAACTTGTTGGCCGATGATTGTCGGGCATGACGGACCATTCCTTCCGTAGAATAGATCTGTGTCATTGGAAGGTTGAAGTCACCCTTCTCGGAAAAATACAGGAACTGTGTTACACACCCGCATTCTGGGTGGACCAAGAATTCCGCATCCCGGTGCTCTTCGAGCTTCCGATTAATGACATCCGGTGTGATGCCTGCGTGAACATGACACTCTCCAGGCCAAACCTCCATCTTACGCTGAGTCTTTTCCATAACATAGGCCCCGAGAAACATGTCCGGCAAGAAGAGAATCTCCCGATCCCGCGGAATACTGTTCACCACCTTTACAGCATTACCTGAGGTGCAGGCGTAGTCGCTCTCGGCCTTCACCTCGGCCGTTGTATTAACGTACGAGACTACGACCGCATTCGGATGTTCCTTCTTCCAGGCTCGCAGCTTATCAGCGTCAATGGTTGCAGCCAGGGAACATCCCGCTCCCAGGTCTGGGAGGAGGACCTTCTTCTGAGGAGATATGATTGAGGCGGTCTCGGCCATGAAATGGACCCCGCAAAACACTATCACATCAGCCTGGGTCCGGGCGGCAGCCTGAGACAGTCCGAGAGAGTCGCCAACATAATCGGCGATGTCCTGAACCTCCGGGACCTGGTAGTTGTGTGATAGTATGACGGCGTTTCGTTCACGCTTGAGCCTCGTGACCTCCGCTACCAGATCCTCTCTACCGTTGAGCTGGAGCGTGGTCGGCAATGGTCGGCGTCTGATTGATAGGATGTCAAATCCTCGGTTAAAATGTTGCTTCGAGGATGCCCCGTCCGAGAGACCTTTGCTAGGGTGCTAAGTAACAACACTGTTTTCCTCGACGTCTACGATGCTAGACTTGGGTTCCTTGAGATTCCAAAATAGCTGATGATGGATTGAATCCCTCTACTGGATCCCGAGATGCCACGTGCTCAGGTACTAAGGCAACGGTTGAGATAGAGATGATTCACGAGTGAAGATCAGCTGGCACGACGTGGCTGAAGATGTCGAGAAGCATGCTCACAAACTTGCCGAGGACATATTCGCCCTTGAGCCGGACGTTACGGAAGAGGTTGACCTCAAGGCATTATTCGAGCGCATTCTTGGGAAAGAGGACTGGACTGACAAGCTAGCTGCCCAGCTCGGTAGAGTCAAAGGGCTCTTTCATCGACCTCAGAAAGACACTGAGCTCCCTGAGGATCTCAAACAACTAATTCCAGACATGCGCGACGTCGAGCGCGCCTACGTGGACATTACGAGCGGATACAAGGACTTCATCAAAGCAGTCTGGGTCGCCCAGCACGAGCGCCAGTGGAGCGAGTAAGAAACCCGCTAGTACATTGGCGACTGGAGTCGAGCTATCTGGGAGGACACGCGGTCAATATACTCCTTCAACCGTGCCAGCATCGTCTTAGCCGTGATCACCCCGAGAACCTTGTGGTCTGAGATAACGAGGACCCGTCGTATTCCCTTCTGAGTCATTATCTGAGCCACCTGGTCGATGCCCTCATTCGCATCGACCGAGACTAGGTTGCTGGTCATTATGTCAGCTAGCTTCACTCCGGCAGGGTCCTTTCCATCAGCCATAATCTTCGCCAAGAAGTCCCATTCCGTAACAATGCCCTCTGGGCCGCTACCTGATGCAATTATTACGAAACCGTTGCTCCTGGCCTTCATCTGACGAGCAGCTTCGAGAGCGCTAGTACTTCTCGGGAGGGAGAGAAAATCCTTCTCGACGATATCCTTCGCGACTAAGACCATGATTGAAGATCAGAAAGTCGAATAATTAATGGTTAAGATGAGAATGACTCAGGCTACTTGTTCACGGACCTCAAGTTTCTGGCTGACAACTACTCCGACTCCTTGACCTCTGAGAGCGGAGGGAATGATTGCTACGAGACTCATCAAGGCCATGATCCAGAAGATCGTGTGCATAGGCGGGATGAAGAGGCGTACGCTCGGCGCTCCTGATGGGAGAGGTAGCCCAGCAAAGACTGCCTGCAAAACGTTGATGGGAATACTGGTGGCCAAAACGGCAAATGAGATTGAAAGACTGAGAAGGGCTCCCGTCGTCACTAGAGTCGCAGACATCCCAGAAGCCACACCCCTCCTCGTAACTGGGGCGGAACTCATGATAGAACTAATGTTTGGGGCTACAAACATTCCCCCTCCGGCTCCCACGAGGATCATAAGGAGTGCAAGAACTGGGTAGGAAACGTCGGCTGGAATGAGCGCGAGACCTATCAGGCCGGTGGTCGAGATTGAGAGGCCGGCCGTTGTGAAGACCCGGGGTCCATACTTGTCCGAGAGGTAGCCGCTCAAGGGCCCGAGGGCGACGAAAGCCACGGCGAACGGTATCAGGGCAAGCCCGGCCCTGAATGCATCATAGAGAAGCACTCCTTGGAAGTAGATTGTGAGGACTAGGGACACTCCGGTCCGGGCTATCGATGCGAGAAAGTTGCTGAATATGCCTGCGGAGAAGGCTCGAAGCTTGAACAGTGTCAGGTCCATCAGGGGAGTACGAGAGTGCAGTTCCACATACACGAAGCCGCCGACCATCAACAAGCCCACAGCCATCGACGCCACATCAAGAAGCGTGTATCCCGACAATGCACCGAGAGTCAGCCCGACCAGGAACGCAGTTAGTCCGCCGGCAAACAGTACGTTGCCCGGAAGATCTATCCTCTCGTGATGGACCGTGCCTAGTTCTCGCAGCTTCTTGTAAGCCCAGAAAGTTGCAAAGGCCCCGATCGGAAGGTTGATCCAGAAGATAGACTGCCAGCCTAGGGAGACTGTTAGAATTCCGCCTAGTATGAGGCCGATGATCGAGCCGCTGATGCCGGCGACGAGGTTGACGCCGATAGCTCGTCCCCGCTCATTGGGCGGAAACGCGTCTGTTAGGATCGCGGCGTTATTGGCCCAGATGAGGGCCGCTCCTACTCCCTGGACGAGACGGAAGAAGACGAGCATTCCCCCATTGAGTGAGAGGCTGCATAGACCTGACCCTACTGTGAAGATTGCGAACCCGAGGTTGTAGAGGCGAACCTTGCCGTACATGTCGGCCAACCGGCCGAAGGCCAAGAGTAGGACAGCGGTCATGAGGATGTAGCCCATCAGGACCCAGAGGGCTTCGAAGGCCGAAGCGTTGAGACTCCGAGTAATTGTCGGGAGAGCGATGAGGACAATGTTGCCGTCCAGCTGGGACATGAAAGCCCCAATCGTCGTGTTGGTCAGAACAGTATACTTGTACTGCAATTTGTAGCCTCGAAGATGGCTCAGGCCGGTTCCAAGGCTTGTACTTGTAGGCCCTCTTTTTCAGACGAACTGTGCCGGAGTTGTCTCGCGAGTGCTAGGATGCTCTCTTAGCTCCAATGTAGTAGTGTTCTTTGGCTACGTCCTGAAAGACAACAATCGTCTGATCCCTTGGGGCTTTTGCAATGTTCTCGACCGCATCAGTAATCGCCCTGGCTAGATCATCTTTCTGCTGCTGGGTCCTGGGGCCATACATCAAGACTTTGACTATTGGCATAGTTTGACATCGGATCGGGTCTGAAAATGTGGTTGAAGAAAGTTACCTTTACGAATACAGTGAATAGGCCGATGAGAATCGGTCGTCTAGTTTAGCTTCTGGACAAGTCGAAATGTTGCGGCGACTGCAACAATCGTGCCGATGAGGACGCCCTCTAGATCGTTGAGGAATAGTGCCAGCAGCGTGGTCGCTCCTCCTGCAACAAGGTCTCGAAAGAGTCCTCTGTTTCGCGGAGACTTGTCGATGAGGTCAGCGGCGAGAACTAGGACTAGAGCTAGGAAGTATGCGGGTTGCTGGGAGATTGCTAAGGTCAGAACGAAGAATACCGGCCATGCTACGAACTGGCTGACTGGGAGCAGGAACGATCGGATTTCCGTCAGCCGTAACGACAGGCCGCTCATACATCGTAGTTAGATAGTGGGATAGAAAAAGCGACCCAACTATTTCTACTACTTTTCGGTTTAATTTTTCTTACTGCGTCTCAGTCGAGACACGGTTCTGTCAAAACCCTTCAACATCATTTTTCCAGGTTCCACGCAGACTTGCTGTACTTGGTGTCATAGAGTGCCTTTGCGGTTGACAGCTCACTCTTCGTCAGTGTTCCCTCTTCCAATCGTACATTGTACGAGTTCTCGATTCCCTGAACTATTCCATCTCTTACATCTCTCGTCGTCACGTTCTTTCCCAACTCGTCACGAATAGTCGTTACTCTCTTCTGAACGCTAGCCACGTGCCTCTCAGCTAGCTTGACCTGGGACACTTTCAGGACCCGTCCGAGGATCGCTAGGTCAGAAGCCACGAGAATACAGCCATGATGGAAGACGGTTCCCCATCTGATACTTCCTGCAGCACCGGAGACTTTCTTCCCTTCGACCTGAATATCGTTGATTGGTTGAAACTCGGCCTTCACCCCGAGACGCCGCAATCCTTCGACGGTGCCCTCTGAGAGTTTCTTGAAGACTAGTTGAAGATCTGCGTCAGGGACTAAGGGATGCCCCTTCCTCAATGAGATTGCGTAGTTCAGGTTGCCATCATCATGATAGACCGCGCCGCCTCCGGTAAAGCGCCTAACGACTGTAGTTCCAGTCTCCTTGCACGCGTCAAAATTGACTTCTAGGTTTGCGGACTGAAAGCATCCCAGAACTATCGTGTTCGAGTTATGCCAGAAACGGACAGTGTTAGGAGCCTTACCCTCACCCACCGCGCGAGGAATCGCCTCCTCCACGCTCATGTTCATGAACGGATCATCCGGATACTCCACATCGACTAGTCGCCAAGTCTCCATCAGAACCCTGCCTCCCCGGGCTTGGCCGCGAGAATCGCCTTCACAAAATCATCAGGTGATACGCCCAAGCCCTGTGCGCCTGTTCCACGGAAGAAACGATCAACCAGAAGCTTCAGTTCCTTCTCCTTCAAAGGGACGTCCTCTAACATCATCTCAAGTTTCGGGAGACTGTCTTCAGGAATCAGAAAGAAGTCTCCGGAAATTTTCGCTGACTCGATCCGTCCTTCCGCTTCCCTCAATCTGACTCTCAGCATCTTTCCGCCTGGAGCCTTGTAGTCCGCTGAGAGCAAGGTCGCGCTGCTCATCGATGATTGCGCGATTCTAGGGTCGAGAAGTCTGAGCTTTAAGTTCGCCCCCACTTTTGGGTTTCGTCCGATCGACATATGGGCATGAAGGGCTTAGAATCTAGGAAAAGATGTAAATCGATCATTCTATGAGTCCCACTTCGGGAACAATCAATGGTAACGGAGAAAACCTTACGATTCGAAGGCAAGAACTGGGACTTGAACGAGCTGTCTAACCAGATCATGCAACAGCTCCAGGCTGATGGTTACAAGACACAATTGAAGAGCGCTCCTCTGGGAACGATTGTTCAAGCCCAGAAGGCAGGCATCCTACGCGACATTATCACCGCCGACAGAGCCTTCACTATAATGGTCTCCGGCCAGCCGAACGACTTCACCATACACATAGGAATCGGAAAGTGGCTACAGAACATCGCAGTGGCGGCAGTAGAGACCCTTCTGATATCAGCGCTATTCCTCGCGGTCGATGTGCCAGAGATGCTCTGGACAACACACGTGGAGAAGGAAGTCATCCGGAAGATATCGGACATAGCCTCAAAACCCACACTGCAACAGACAGCCGCAATGTAGAACTAGCAACCCGTCCCTTCCCACCTTTTTTCCTGGTCGTCCAAGCCTAGAATGGCTTGACCTTAGGCGCTAGCTCTTCGTGAATCGTTTCATTTGCCTCCTCACAATCCTCAAGCCAGTTGGAAGATACTCTTTACTGAAGAGGCCGCCCAGGACCTCGTTTCCGTTGCCCGGCGCTCTCGGAAGATCCTCGATAATCTCCTTCATCTGCGAGAAGAGCCTATGGTAATGTTCTAGCTTGTGTTTTTTCCTATCCGATAGTTGCCAGTAGAATCGCGTGCATACGGTCTCTCTGTCTCCCCCATCGCCGTCATCGATAACCGCCTGTGCTTCAACCGTGAAGTCTCTATTCTTCTTTCGAAGACCGAGATAGAGTGTGAACGCCACATTGGACGGTGGAGAGAATGCGAGATATCCGCTCTCATGACGGTTCACTTTCCAGCGAGGATTCGTGGGGTGACCCCCGCTACACGATGAAAACGTCCGATATCCCCTCTTGTTCAGCAATGAGACAATCTCTCTGATCGCTGGATCTATACGGTCAAAGTTCCGTCCATCCCGAAGACTCTTCCAGTTGGACCTTTCAAGCTCCCCCAGCCTCTTGGAGTGGGCGCGAGGAAGAAACTCGTCATTCATTTTTTCTCTACTTACGACCGGACCCAACGGAAGACCGATTCGTCAAAAACATAACTCTCGTTCCGATCGGCTGAGGCGAATCCTTTGAACTTGTGCCATCTATCAGAACTCTTGTCGTACTCCGCCTCAACAAGTTCCAGAGGTTTCTCCATCGTCTCAGGACGTAACATCTGACCTAGAATCCCGGTGAGGTGTCCGACCTGGTCCATGGCAGAACTCAACTCCTTCTCGTCAAGGACCCCAGGCTTGAAGACCAGCCTACGATTGTCATCTAGGAAAGTGAACGTGACTGCGGCGCCTGCTTTTCCTCTTCGATATCTGACCTGTCTAAGCAGCTCCTTGAGGTCACGCCAGTTCTCCTGCAGAACATTGGTAAAAATCGTCGTGACGTAGGGATAGTGGAACGTGACGTTGATTCGCGTGGCTAAATCCTCGTCCACGAGTTCTGTATATGATGGATGTTCGAGCCGGAATCCTTTCCGGAGGATCCTGTAAAGAGCCTCGTGTTCAAAGGGTGACAGTTCACCCTCGACCAAGACCTCGGCAAGGGGCTTCTCTGGGACGGTGACAGCCTCGCGAGCAGTCAAGCTAGGCATTAATTTGGTTAGAGTCTGAGATAAGCGCATGGCTCTGCCACTCAAGGGTTTACGAGTCATCGACCTGAGCAAGGATTTCGCGGGACCCTTCTGCACCATGATCCTCTCAGACCTGGGAGCGGAAGTCATCAAGGTTGAGAAGCCCGGGTCCGGCGACGAGACGCGTGCCTGGGGACCACCCTTCGTCAAGGGTCTCAGCTACTATTTTCTCAGCCTCAACCGTGGAAAAAAGAGCATCACACTCGACCTCAAGAGTGCCGCTGCTCAGAAAGTAATCCGGCAGCTAGTGCAGGATTCTGATGTTCTGGTCGAGAGCTTTCGTCCCGGTACCCTAGCTCAGTTCAACCTCGACTACTCGAGACTCCGGCGAGTAAACAAGGCCCTCGTGTACTGTTCTATCTCAGGATTCGGACAGACGGGTCCCTACCGAGATCGATCAGGGTATGACATCGTCGCGTTCGCGATGAGCGGGATCATGAGCACCACCGGCGAAGTGGGCCGTCCATCGGTTCGAGTAAGCATCCCTGTCGCGGATATCGCAGCAGGTCATTACGCATCAACTGCAATCCTCGCCTGTCTCTCCCGCCGACTCGTGACGGGAAGAGGAGAGTGCATCGACATATCACTCTATGACTCGATTGTTTCCTGGCTCAGCTATCTAGCGACCTACTATTTCGCGACCGGGAAGGAACCCAAGAAAATGGGGTCAGCCCATCCCAGCATTGTTCCCTACCAGGCCTTCAACTGCAAGGATAAGGAACTCATCATAGCTGTGGGTAATGATTCGCAATGGCAAGCCTTGTGTCGTACTCTTGGACTAGAGAAATTGTCCGAGGAGAAACGGTTCAGCACTAACCCCGATCGAGTACGCAACCGGACAAGGCTGATCCCGATATTGTCGAGACGCCTAGGAAAGAAGACTGCGGCTTACTGGAGCAGAGCGCTGAATGAAAACGGGGTCCCATCCGGGCCAGTCTACAAGATAGCGGACACGGTCAGAGACCCACAAATCAAGCATCGAGGACTATTCAAATCCACAAGGTCTGATATCCCAGAACTAGTTTCGCCAATACGATTCATCAAAGAAAACAAAGTTTTCTCAAGTCCAGCCCCAAGATTGGGCCAGGATACGCGAGAGGTTCTTCATGAACTGGGATATTCGAACGCGTTGATCAAGAGACTAGCCGAAACCAAGGCTATCTAGTCGTCACCATAACGATCTACACAAGAAGCCTTTTCGCAGGAGTTCTAAAAGCGGTCAATCCAACTCCTCTGAGCCGATTCCCTATTGTTGCAATAACTCCTGGCGCATCCGTGTCAAGCTTGCAGACTAGACATTGCACTAGGAGAGATAGTGTCTCGATCTTGATAACGTCCAATCCAAGATTTGCTGACTGCACGATTTTCTCCGCATAGTCTCTGTCGATGCCAACCGCGATTACCCGGTCGAAGAGTAGTTTACTCCACCAGAGAAGCTGGTCACGGGTCCTGTCAGCTAGTTCGACGGTGACGTTCTCTCCTTGAAGCTCTGTAACAATCACGTCGACAGGGAAATAATCGGCGAGGGCTTGCTCCTGGAGAATCTCTCGGGAAGACTTCAACGCGCCGTCGGAAAGTTGAGCCCGCATTCTGTGCAGAGGATAGAGCGCATCCTTCCGAGTAGGCTCGAGGATTCCTATGTCGACATAAACGCCGAAGCCTACTCTTCCCGATCCGGTGATGAATCCCTTGCGAACGTCCCAGCGCTCCACCTCGGAGCGGAGAACCGGTGCTTCTCCGAACTTTTCTTTTAGAAGATTGAGAAATGCCTCGGCATCCTCTCCCCGAGCCCGGACCTGCAGCCATTGCTGTGGAGCGGCGATTTCCCAGTCGACCCTTAGACCCTGAGCCTCTCTCGATAGAACATTCCAGACTGGCTTGGGTCCTCGGTTCAGAACTGGGTCAGGAATCTTCTCAGCCAGGGTGGCTGATTGCCAACCCTCAGCCAAGACTATTCCTCTCTAGATTTTCTCGGTGACGAAGGCCGCAGGGCGGTCGGAGAGCTCCGATTCCAGTTTGCGCGAAAGATCCTCTAGCAACTGTATCGTCTTACGGTTATCATCACTCACCATCTGTCCATTACAGCCGCTACATCGGAAAGCAGACTCCATCGCGTCCTCAAACGTCACACGCACGTTCAAGCATTCTTTACACATGAAGAAGCTATGACCCTTCTCAAATTCTAACCGGGTCCGCAGGGTCTCCAGAGCCTTCTTCTTCCTGCTTCTGACAAAAGCGTCCAGCTGGTCTGGCTGAAGCTTCCAGTGATAGATGAACCATCCAGTCTTCTCATCCCTCGACCTCTGGCAGGTCACTAGGGCATGATCGTAGAGCTTGTAGAGAACCTTGCGGGCCGTGTTCAGCCGCACGTTAGCCTGGGTCGCGATAACATCGTCTGTAGTGGTCCCGGCTTCGGCCAGGGCTTTGACCACGTTGATGGCCTCCTCTCCCCCGAAGAAGCTGGCCAAACGAGCAAGATCATCGTTACGATTCCCCATAATCTCTGATAACCCTCGATACACCCTATATTGTGCGCTTCTCCAATTTAATGTATTACCCTAGCAAACGACCCTGCCAGCATTGGCGAGAATATTCATTCTCCGGATAGGCCACCGGGTCTTCAGAGACTCACGAGTAACCACCCACGTCTGTCTCACTGCCCGGGCCTTGGGCGCTGACGGGGTCATCATCGCGGACCAGGAGGACAAGGTTGTGGAATCCACAATCCGAGACGTGACAGATAGATTCGGGGGGCCCTTTGAGATCCAGAGCGGAAAACCATGGAAGCAAGCTATCCGAGAGTGGAGAACCATGGGAGGACGAATAGTCCACCTGACAGCTTACGGGCTATCGTTACCGAAGATGCTCCCTGAAATCCAGGAAGTGAGCAAAGACATTCTCGTAGTCGTCGGGTCTGAAAAGATGCCGGGTGAGATCTTCAAACTCGCCGATTGGAACGTATCAGTTACGAACCAGCCCATGAGCGAAGTGGCCGCACTAGCCATATTCTTAGACTGGTTCAAGCAGCATCGAGAGTTTGGTCACGAGTTTTCGAAAGCCCAAGTCCAGATCATTCCATCAAGAACTGGAAAGGAGATTCAACACCTTTCCAGTTGAATAAGCTCCTATCAGATCACGTGAGCCGTAACGCTAAGACAGTGGCTACGACGACGAGGACCGGCCCATCTTCACTACTCGTCAACGTCATCTTTGTGCTTCACCAAGGCCACATCGCCCAAGGTGGCCACGGGAGACGGCGAAGTCCTTCGAGGTGGAGAGGGAAGATCAAGCTCTTCCCGCGGGACAAGCAATCTGACTCTCAGAATATGCTCTAACTCTTTCGAGAGTCTCATCGTCGGCAGCATCTTGCCAATCTCAATCTTCTGAATGACCGTCAGCTTCTCCTTCGCTTTGAACGCTAGGTCCTGTTGAGAGATGCCGAGCTTCTCACGACCCTCCTTAACGACGCGGGAATATTCCTCGATAAGATCAGACTCTTCAACAGCTTTCGGCAATCTCTCAATTGGTGCGTGCGTGTGCGATGGCGCTATCATCGGGCGACGGGGTCTATCGGAAAAACTGGGCAGTTTAGTGCCAATACTCGAACATTGCTGACATACGATGAGAGTGGCTCCTTCGACCAGCGACCTTCCAGGTTTGCCGACTATCTCGCGCCCACAAATCTCACAGAACAAGGGTTCAGGATACCTCTGAACGAGAACGTTAGAAACAGGCTCCTAGGATACTTATGTAGGTATCGGATTTAGAATGCCCCTCCAGCTTGTAAAGCCCCGGCTTCACGAGCTGAGAAGAATAAAGGTCGTGGCCAACTACCAGTTTGGCAGAGGCGCAAGCAAAGCCTTCCCGAAAACCATCCTGATTACAAGGTCCCCTAACACTCACAGAATCCGACACATCTACAACGACGGCGAATTACTAGCAACCTACCGTCCCAGAGACGGATTACTAGCTCTATCGATTCCTGGAGGACAAGTGCTACTTCGAATTTTCAAAGCGCCTAGACTTAGGGTCAAGGTAGTCGACGGGGTCGAGGAGTTTATCGAGAAAGGAGGCAACGTGTTCTGCAAACACGTTCAAGACGTGGATCCTGAACTCCGCCCCGCAGAGGAAGTTCTCGTAGTCGATGAGAAGGATCGCCTGCTGGCGGTTGGCAGAAGCTTCTTCAACGCGGAGGAAATGTTGAGCTTCAAAATTGGCTTAGCAGTAAAAGTCCGACATGGAATAGAAAGCTGATAGACTTAACAATCAGGATCAACCACGGAACTTAGAGCGTTTCATCATGCAACGCAGAGTCAACCCTAGAGAAGCGAACCGAATGATGCAACGCATGGGCATGCAAGTCAAACAAGTAGACGATGTCACTCGAGTCGTCATCGAGACTTCTTCAAAAAGAATAGTCATCGACGACCCCGAAGTTGCGATCGTTACGGTTCAGGGACAGACGGTCTACCAAGTCGGTGGAGGGACAACCAGAGAAGAAGGTCCAGCAGGGGCATCTACACAGGACGATGCAAAACTTGTCGCTTCACAGGCTGGTGTGTCGACAGAGGAAGCCGCCAAAGCTCTCCAGCAATCTGGAGGCGATCTAGCCCAAGCCATTATCATTCTCAAGCAGAAGAGACCCGTCTGAGCCGCAGCGGTCCTTGACTATTCAAGCAACCCTCTGCCTATTACTCAAAGACGACAAGATTTTGCTACTCAAGAAAGGCAAAGGCCTACTCGGGCAAGGAAAATGGAACGCTCCCGGCGGCAAGGTGCTCCCGAATGAAGAACCTAAGACTTGTGCGATTAGAGAAGTCTTCGAAGAGACCCGGCTCATCGTGAAGAACACCGAAGAAGTCGGACTCCTAAACTTCTACAACAAGGGCCAACGCGAGAGTCCCATCTGGACAGTTCACGCGTTCCTAAGTCGCCAATTCGACGGGGTTCCGATTGACGGACGGGAAGGCCGGCTCAGATGGTTCAGTATAGATGCTCTGCCGTTCGACGAAATGTGGGAAGACGATCAATACTGGTACAGACTAGCAATTGATGCGACCAGATTTGAAGGATGGTTCTATTACTCAGGCGAATTTGAAAAACTGATCGACCATAGGATAGAAGCCAAATCACCGCTAATTCGAATGGAAGCGTGAAACTGACTGGTCTAAGGTCTCTCAGGCTTTAAGACCCGAAGCAGACCCGGGACGTGGCAAGAGAAGATTGAAGCTCGTAGAATGCGTGCCTAACTTCAGCGAAGGACGACGACAAGAAGTAATCAACTCAATCGCGGATGCGATCCGATCAACCCCCAGCGTCACCCTTCTGGATGTAGAATCGAACCCGGACCACAATCGCTCCGTGATCAGCTTCGTCGGTGAACCGGGTCCGGTAAAACAAGCCGCGCTTGCAGCATCTGCGAAAGCCATCGAGCTCATAGATCTCAACAAACACAAGGGCGAACATCCTCGCATGGGAGCAGTGGACGTCGTCCCGTTCGTGCCCTTGTCCGGAGCGACGATGCAGGATTGCATATCTCTAGCGAAGGATTTCGGCGGAGAATTCGCAGAGCGATTTCATGTCCCAGTCTTCCTCTATGAGGAAGCCGCTTCGACGCCTGGGAGACGAAACCTTGCAGATGTAAGAGCGGGCGAATTCGAGGGGCTCCGCGACAAGATAGGCAAAGATCCTGCCAAAAAGCCGGATTTCGGTCCCGAGAAGATTCACCCAACTGCGGGAGCCACTGCTGTGGGTGCGCGGGAAATACTGATCGCCTACAACGTTAACCTTGGGACAAGGGACCTAGCGATAGCGAAGAAGATCGCACACCAGCTTCGGGCGAAGGACGGCGGACTCGCCTACGTCAAGGCTCTAGGCTTTGAGCTGAAGGAACGCGGAATCGTCCAGGTCTCAATGAACATGACTGATTATCACAAGAGCCAACTCTTCAAAGCCGAAGAATTGGTCGAGCTTTTCGCCGAGAGATATGGGGTCCCAGTTGTTGGCAGCGAGATTGTAGGACTCGTTCCGATGGACGCTCTAGTTGATTCAGCTGAGTTTTATCTGAAACTTGAGAATTTCAGCCGCGAACAAATTCTGGAGAAGCGACTCTTCAAACCCAGCCCTTCGAGCCTTACAGACATGAGCCTTTCACGTTTTTCGGAAGAAGTTGCCTCAAAGAAAGCGACGCCAGGAGGGGGTAGTGTCTCAGCGTATATCGGCGCACTCGCAGCGGGACTGGTCTGCATGGTTCCGAGAATAACACTCTCCAAGAAAGATGTCGCGCAAGAGAGTGATCGGCTGCAAGAGCTTGTTAGGAAGGGGGAAGACCTTCGACAGCTGTTCTTGAGATTGGTTGTCGAAGACGCGGAGTCTTTTGACGCCGTCATGCAAGCGTTCAAGCTGCCAAGAGACAAGCCGGATGCTCGGAGAAAAGCGATTCAAGAAGCCACTGTCAAAGCGGCCGAAGTGCCTCTACGAACGATTGAATCTTCTGTCCAGGTACTACGCCTCGCGGAGGAGGTCGCGAAATACGGCGCCACCAATGCGCTATCCGACGTTGCGACATCCGTAGCGGCAGCGCGAGCTGCAATGGAAGGAGCCGCCACCAACGTGCTGATCAACCTCGACACACTGGACGATCAACACTACGTTGGCAAGACGCGCTTGCGTGTTTCCGAGTTCAGAAAAGACGGACTGCAGTTAGAGCAACGAATTCAGGAACTTGTGGAATCCCGTTCTCGCAAGAAATAGCCTAGGCTTCCAATTGCATCAGTCCCGACTTCTTGTCGGCCCAAATCAGCAATGGTGCCACTAGCATTGTCAACTCCATTCCCTCTCGGGTAAGGAAATACTCGACCCGAGGAGGGATTTCCTGATAGGCTACGCGTTTCACAAGTCCGTTTCGTTGCAGGTCTTTCAAAACAACGCTCAGGGTCTTCGCGCTTATGCCTGGAAGCTTCTGAGCCAAGTGGTTGAAGCGAAGCGTTCCCTCATTTCCAAGCTGAGCTAGCGCACATAAGACCCATTTCTTCCCGATAACATCAACGAGCCCCTCGCACGGACAGGGACAGATGCAACATGGTTCTCCTTCCTTTTGTCTAACCATTCCGTAACCCAGTTACCCGATGGGAACTTCCCCGATTAAATACTTCACTTTGGTAACTCACGTTACTTACGGAGGT
>WNFB01002635.1_pt1 | contig 15629 bp, 10 predicted proteins | sample 5400501 | NCBI WGS metagenome assembly WNFB01 (sample SAMN13153341, study PRJNA577476) | soil metagenome | isolation source: 200 cm saprolite under Douglas fir tree site 2 hole 1 | place: USA:California | collected 2015-04-18
GGTGGTGGCCTTCAACACCGTCTCGGTGAAATCCCGAGTGGATGGCCAGCTGCTGAAGGTGGCTTTCGTTGAGGGACAGGAGGTTCGGCGGGGAGACCTGCTGGCGCAGATCGATCCTCGGTCCTTCGAGATTCAGGCGCGGCAAGCCGAGGCGACCTTGGCCAGAGATCAAGCGCTGTTGGCGGTGGCCCGCCTTACCCAGGCGCGCAACCTCCTGCTTCGCAAGGAAAGCTTGATCGCCCAGGACCAGGTGGACACGCAGAACGCCACCGTCGCGCAACTGGATGCCACCACCCAGGCCGATCGCGCGCAGGTGGACAACGCGAAGCTTCAGCTTTCCTACGCGCGAATCACTTCTCCGATCGACGGGCGCACCGGGCTTCGGCAGGTCGACGCCGGAAACATCATCCACGCCAACGATCCCAACGGCCTGGTGATGATCACCCAGCTCGATCCGATCGCCGTGCTGGTGACGCTCCCCGAGGACGTGCTCTCTGCGCTGTTGGAGGAGATGGCCCAGCACCCGCTGGAGGCCGATGCCTTCAGCCGCGATGGCAAGGGCGCCCTGGGGGTGGGAAAAGTCGCGCTGCTGGACAACCAGATCAACGCCACGGCCGGAACCTTGCGGTTGAAGGCGATTTTTCCCAATCCCAAGCGCGCGCTCTGGCCGAATCAGTTCGTGAAGGTGCGAGTGCTGCTGAAGATGCGCAAGGACGCGCTGGTGGTGCCTGCGTCGGTGGTACAGCGAGGTCCGGACGGCGCGTTCGCCTACGTCGTCAAGGCCGACATGACGGTCGAGGCCCGACCGATTCAGGTGGCAACGGGCGCGGGCGAGGCGGCGGTGGTGGAGAAGGGCCTCACTGCCGGCGAACAGGTGGTCACCGATGGGCAGTACAAGCTTCGCGCCGGCAGCCGGGTCATTCCCAAAGCGGCGGACAAGGTCGCCCCCGGCGCTTCGGCGAACGGAGCCGGCGCGAAGGCGAATCCGTGAGCATTTCCGAGCCGTTCATCCGCCGCCCGATCGCCACTTCCCTTCTGATGGTAGGTCTGCTTCTGGCGGGGCTGGGCGGCTACCGCTTCCTGCCGGTTGCCGCGTTGCCGCAGGTGGACTACCCGACGATCTCCGTCGCCACCGCGCTACCGGGGGCCAGCCCGATCACCATGGTCTCGGCGGTGACCACTCCGTTGGAGCGGCAGTTTGGACAGATGCCCTCGCTGAACCAGATGACCTCCGTGAGCAGCTTCGGAACCTCGGCGATCACCTTGCAGTTCGAGCTCGAGCGGGACATCGATGCGGCCCAGCAGGACGTCCAGGCAGCGATCAACGCCGCCTCGAATCTGCTTCCCCGGGCATTGCCGGCACCTCCGACCTACAGCAAGAGCAACCCCGCCGATGCCCCCATCCTCACCCTCAGCCTCAGCTCCGATTCCATTCCGCTGAGCCAGGTCGACGACTACGCCGATTCGGTGCTCGCCCAGAAAATTTCTCAGGTCAGCGGGGTCGGCCTGGTCAGCCTCAATGGCGGGCAGAAGCCCGCGGTCCGGATCCAGGTAGACCCGATCGCGCTGGCCGGCGTCGGATTGAGCCTGGAAGACGTGCGGGCGACGATCGCGGCGGCCAACGTCAATCAGCCCAAGGGAATCTTCGATGGGCCCCGGCAGGCGTACACGCTGGCAGCCAACGACCAGCTTTTCAGCGCCGCCTCGTATCGAACGCTCGTGCTGGCCTACCGCAACGGCGCCGCGGTCAGGCTCAGCGACGTGGCGGAGGTGGTGGATGGGGTGGAGAACGCGCAGCTGGCGGGCTGGGCCAACAACCACCGGGCGATCATCCTCAATGTCCAGCGGCAGCCGGGCGCGAACATCATCCAGGTGGCGGACCGGATCAAGGCGCTGCTGCCGCAGCTCAAGGCTTCCATCCCGCCGGCGATCGATCTCTCCATCCTCACCGATCGGACCGAGACCATCCGCGCGTCGGTCAAGGACGTGCAGTTCACCTTGATCCTGACGATCGTCCTGGTGGTGGTGGTGATCTTCTTCTTCCTGCGCAATCTCTGGGCAACGGTGATCCCCGGAGTGGCGGTTCCCCTCTCGCTGATCGGAACCTTCGGGGTGATGTACCTGCTCGGGTACAGCCTGGACAACCTCTCGCTGATGGCCTTGACCATCTCCACTGGCTTCGTCGTCGATGACGCGATTGTGATGATCGAGAACATCTCCCGCTACATCGAGGCGGGAGACCCGGTCTTCGAAGCCGCCCTCAAGGGAGCGCGCCAGATAGGATTCACCATCGTCTCGCTCACCGTCTCGCTGGTGGCGGTGCTGATCCCGCTGCTGTTCATGGGGGGAGTGATCGGCCGCCTGTTCCGGGAGTTCGCCGTCACCCTGGCAATCGCGATCGTCGTCTCGGCGCTCCTGTCTCTCACCCTGACGCCGATGATGTGCGCCAAGTTGCTCAAGCCCGCCCACCGCGCTCGGCACGGTCGCGTCTACGCAATCTCGGAGCGGTTCTTCCAGTGGCTGATCGGCGGCTACGAGCGGGGCTTGAAATGGGTCTTGAAGCATCAGCCGCTGACGCTGGCGGTGACAATCGGCACCTTTTTCCTCACCCTCTTTCTCTTCTACATCGTTCCCAAGGGGTTTTTCCCTCAGCAGGATACCGGGCTGATCATCGGTGTGTCGGAGGCATCGCCGGACATTTCCTTTCCGAAGATGATGGAGCGACAGCAGGCGTTGGCGGAAGTGGTGATCCAGGATCCGGAGGTGAGCAGCGTCTCGTCCTTCATCGGCGTGGATGGAACCAACACTACAACCAACAGCGGTCGGCTATCGATCACCCTCAAACCTCGCGACCAGCGGTCCGCCAGCGCGTCGCAGATCATCTCCCGTCTGCAGGCGCGGTTGGCAAAGGTGGAGGGGATCACCCTCTACATGCAGTCGGTACAGGATCTGAGCGTGGAGAATCGAATCAGTCGGACCCAGTACCAGTACACTCTGGAGGATGCCAATGCGGAGGAGCTTCAGCAATGGGGTCCGCGCGTGCTGGAGAAGCTGAAGAGCTTGCCGCAGCTGCGCGACGTAGCGAGCGACCAACAAGTCTCGGGGCTGCAGACCACCCTGAAGATCGATCGCGATACCGCTTCCCGGCTCGGCATCCAGCCGCAGGCGATCGACGACACGCTCTACGACGCCTTTGGTCAACGGCAGGTGTCCACCATCTTCACCCAGCTCAACCAGTACCGCGTGATCCTGGAGACGAAGCCCGAGCTCGCCCGCGATCCGACAGCGCTGGAGCACCTCTACGTCCGCTCTGCCTCCGGAGAGCCGGTTCCCTTCGCGGCATTCAGCAGCTTCGAGCCGGCGATGGCTCCGCTGTCGATCACCCACCAGGGACAGTTCCCCGCGGTCACGCTTTCCTTCAATCTCTCTCCCGGGGTGGCGCTGGGTGAGGCGGTGACATCGATCAATCGAGCCGAGCAGGAGATCGGTCTCCCCGCCAGCGTCCGCGCCGAGTTTCAAGGGACCGCGCAGGCGTTCCGCTCCTCATTGGCGAGCGAGCCATTCCTGATCCTGGCCGCGTTGATCACCGTCTACATCGTGCTGGGAGTGCTCTACGAAAGCTACATCCATCCGATCACCATCCTCTCCACCCTGCCCTCCGCGGGGGTGGGCGCGCTGCTGGCGCTGATGTTGTGCGGAGTGGAATTCGGGATCATCGCCCTGATCGGAATCATCTTGCTGATCGGCATCGTGAAGAAGAACGCGATCATGATGATCGACTTCGCCCTCGAGGCGGAGCGCGAGCAGGGACTGAAGCCGGAGGACTCCATCTATCAGGCTTGCTTGTTGCGCTTTCGGCCGATCATGATGACCACCATGGCCGCGTTGCTGGGCGGCATTCCCCTGGCGCTCGGAACCGGAACGGGGTCCGAGCTGCGCCGACCGCTGGGCATTTCGATCGTCGGCGGCCTGCTCATTTCCCAGGTGCTGACGCTCTACACCACGCCGGTGATCTACCTCTACCTGGAGCGCGCGAGCCAGTGGTTCGCCGGCCGGCGAGGGCGACACCTGCCGGGGGAAGCCCCCGCGGTTGCGCTGGCGTCCGGCGAGGTAGGCGTCAGCTCGCCGAACGCCAGATGAGCTTCTCGGAGCCTTTCATCCGCCGGCCGATTGCCACCTCGCTGCTGGCGGCGGCACTCCTTCTCTCGGGTTCTGCTGCTTTCCGCTTCCTCCCGGTGGGCCCACTGCCGCGGGTCGATTTCCCCACCCTGAACGTCAACGGCGGGCTGCCTGGCGCCAGTCCCGAGACGATGGCCTCGGCAGTCGCCACTCCGCTCGAACGCAGGTTCGGCCGGATTGCCGGGATAACCGAAATCACTTCCACCAGCACGCTGGGGTCGACATCGATCTCCCTTCAATTCGATCTCGACCGCAACATCGACTCGGCGGCGCGCGACGTTCAAGCGGCGATCAACGCCGCCGGCGGCGAGTTGCCCGCCAACCTTCCCAGTCGGCCCAACTACCGCAAAGCCAACCCCTCGGATGCGCCGATCCTGGTGCTGGCGGCAACGTCGGACACCATCCCGCTCTCGGAGATCTACGACAGCGCCAACAGCATCCTGGCCCAGAAAATCTCTCAGGTTCCCGGGGTCGGACAGGTCTTCGTCGGAGGCGGCCAGCAGCCTGCGGTTCGCATTCAGGTGGACCCGGTCGCGCTGGCAGGCGTGGGCCTCAGCCTGGAAGACGTCCGGGCGGTGATCGGGCGAATCAACGTCAACATTCCAAAGGGGAACCTCAATGGGCCACTAACGGCCAGCACCATCGACGCCAATGATCAGCTTTTCAAGGCCGCTGCCTACCGTTCGCTGATCATCGCCACCCGCGACGGGGCGCCGGTCCGACTAAGCGACATCGCCACGGTGATCGACGCCGTAGAAAACAACCGGGTCGCGGCATGGACCGACGGCCGCCGAAGCATCCTGATCATCATCCGCCGCCAGCCAGGGGCCAACATCCTGGACACCCTGGACCGGATCAAGTCCCTGCTCCCGGTTCTAAGCCAATCCCTCTCGCCGGCGATTTCCATTTCGATCGTCACCGACCGCGCGCAGACCATCCGCGCATCGGTGGCCGAGGTGGAGCGGACGTTGTTGGTGACCTTCTGCCTGGTGGTGCTGGTGGTCTTCCTCTTTCTGCGCGATCTGCGGGCGACGGTCATCCCCGCGGTGGCGGTCCCGCTGTCGTTGATCGGGACCTTGGGAGCGATGTACTTGCTGGACTACAGCATCGACAACCTCTCGCTGATGGCGCTGACCATCTCGACCGGATTCGTGGTCGATGATGCGATCGTGATGATCGAGAACATCTCCCGATACATCGAGCAGGGCGAGGACGTCTTTCACGCTGCGCTCAAGGGCGCCCGCCAGATTGGATTCACCATCGTCTCCATTACCCTCTCGCTGCTGGCGGTGTTCATCCCGATCTTGATGATGGGGGGAATCATCGGACGGCTGTTCCGGGAGTTCGCGGTCACTCTGAGCATTGCAGTGGCGATTTCCGCGCTGGTGTCCCTGACCGTCACTCCGATGATGTGCGCCAAATTCCTGCGCCCCGAGCACAGCCGGCAGCATGGCCGCTTGTACCTGCTCTCGGAGCGATTCTTCTCGGGCATGCTCGGCGGCTACCAGCGCGGGCTGAAATGGGTCCTGCGCCACCAACTGGTGATGCTGCTGGCCACGCTCACTACCCTGGTCCTGACCATTTGCCTGTACGTGATCGTCCCCAAGGGCTTCTTTCCCCAGCAAGATACCGGCAACCTGATCGGCTTTTCGGAGGCTGCGCAGGACATCTCCTTCACCGCGATGAAGGAGCGGCAACAGGCGGTTGATGCGATCGTCCGCGCCGACCCGGATGTGTTGCACGTCAATTCCTTCACCGGAGGCGGCGGCGGATCCACTTCCAACACCGGTTTCCTGTTCATCCAGCTCAAATCGCTCCCTGCCCGGAAGGCTACCGCGGACGAGGTGATCAACCGGCTGCGGCCAAAGCTCGCCGGGGTGGAGGGAATCAGCCTCTTTCTCCAGGCGGTTCAGGACGTCCGGGTTGGAGGGCGAGGCAGCAGGAGCCAGTACCAATACACGCTGCAGGACGCGAATCTGGACGAGCTTCTGCACTGGGCACCACTGCTTCAGGAAAAACTGAAAACTCTGCCGCAATTGAAAGACGTCGCCACCGACCAGCAAGTCACCGGTCTCCAGACGACGTTGCAGATCGACCGGGACACCGCGGCCCGGCTGGGCATCTCAGCGCAAGCAATCGACGATACGCTGTATGACGCGTTCGGACAGCGGCAGGTTTCCACCACTTACACCCAGCTCAATCAGTACCGGGTGATACTGGAAGTGAAACCAGAGTTTCAACGCAACCCGGATGGGCTCAAATACCTTTACGTCCGCTCCAGCACCGGCGAGCAGGTGCCGTTGAGCTCCTTCACCAGCTATCAGCCCGGGATCACTTCCCTCTCGGTCAATCACCAGGGGCAATTCCCGGCCATCACCCTCTCTTTCAACCTGTCGCCGGGCGTGGCCCTGGGTGACGCGGTGCAGAGCATCTCGCGGGCGGAGCGGCAGATCGGGTTGCCCGCCAGCGTCCGCGCCAGTTTTCAGGGGACAGCGCAGGCCTTCCAGGCATCGCTTTCCACCATGCCATTTCTGATTCTCTTCGCCCTGATCGCCGTTTACATAGTGCTCGGCGTTCTCTACGAGAGCTACGTTCACCCGATCACCATTCTTTCCACGCTTCCCTCGGCAGGCGTGGGGGCGCTCCTGGCGCTGCTGGCGTGGAAGATGGAGCTCAGCATCATCGCTTTGATCGGCATCATCCTGTTGATCGGCATCGTGAAGAAGAATGCGATCATGATGATCGACTTCGCCCTCGAAGCAGAGCGAAAGGACGGGATGAAGCCCGAGGAATCGATCTACCAAGCCTGTCTCTTGCGATTCAGGCCGATCATGATGACCACCCTGGCGGCGATGTTTGGCGGGTTGCCGCTCGCGCTTGGGAGCGGAACGGGTTCGGAGCTTCGGCGACCTCTGGGAATCGCGATCGTCGGGGGGCTCCTCTTCTCGCAGCTGTTGACGCTCTACACCACGCCGGTCATTTACCTCTACATGGAGCGCTTCGCGCAGAGATTCCGGAAGAGAGCGCCGTGGAAACAGGCAGGGGCGATTCAAGCAGGCTGAGGGAATCTCTTGCGCCAGGCCAAGGCGAGCTGCATCTTCACGCCAAGCGTAAACCATTCACACGAGCTATATCTTCACGGGAGGCGTAGACTATTCATCCAGGATCGAGCGGGGTACATCAATTAGCAACCCAGCTTCTTCGTGCTCTAATACTCTGGGGTTTGGAATGGCGACTCTTCGCGTTCTCATTCTCGAGGATTCCAACATCGATGAGCAACTCCTGCTAGAACAGCTTCGCCGCGCGGGTTTTCAAATCACCAGTAAATGCGTTGATACCGCCGAAGAAATGCAACAGGCGCTTTTGTCTTCGGAATGGGACGTTGTTCTCTCCGATTACAACATGCCCGGATTCAGCGCGCTGCACGCGCTGCGGATCCTCCACGAGTCCAAACAAAATGACCTGCCATTCATCATTGTTTCAGGCTGCATCGGCGAGGCGAGCGCGGTGGCGGCGCTGAAGGCGGGAGCCTCCAATTACGTGATGAAAACAAACCTTCCGGAGCTGGTGCCGGTCCTGGAACGGGAGCTGAAGGACGCTCAGACGCGCCGGGAGCGAGGGGAAGCGGTGGAGGCGCTTCGCCAGGTAATTAAAGCGCAAGACGAGTTTCTCTCCATTTCCACGCATGAGCTGAAGACTCCGCTCACCTCGCTTCAACTCCAAATTCACAGCCTGCTTCGCGCGGCGAAAGCGGAGAATCACCCGCTCAGCTCCGCTCGAGTAGTGTCGAAGCTGGAGACGGTCGCGCACGCCTCCACCCGGCTGATCGAGTTGGTCGATGGGCTTTTGGATATCACCCGCGTTCGAACCGGACGTCTGGTGCTGTGTCTCAGACATTTTGATATCACGGAGGCCGCCCGAAGCGTGATCGAGCGCCTGCGGGACCTTTTCCGCGATGCCGGCTCGCCGATATCGCTGGAGGCCCCGGGCGCTTTGGTCGGCCATTGGGACTCCGAGCGCATCGAGACGGTCATTTCCAATCTTTTGACAAACGCCGCCAAATACGGCGCGGGCAAGCCAGTGCGAGTCGGCATCGAGGAAATCGACGACCGGGCGAGGCTCGAGGTCAGCGACCAGGGAATCGGGATTTCGCCGGCGGACCAGAAGAGAGTGTTCGAGCGCTTCGAGCGCGCGGTCCCCGAGCGCCATTACGGCGGCTTTGGAGTCGGCCTCTGGCTGTCCAAGCGAATCATCGATGCCCACGGAGGAACGATCGACATCTCAAGCCAGGCCGGGAAGGGCGCCACTTTCACCGTCACTCTGCCCAAGGACCTGCGCGGATGATTGCTCAGCTTCACAGCGGCCCAGCGATGGTCAAAACGGTGTTGGTAGTGGATGACGATGAGGCCATTCGCGAGACAATAAAGGAGGTCCTCCAGGAACAGGGGTTTAGTGTCGCCACCGCCCGCAATGGGGCGGAGGCGCTGGCCTGGCTTCGCGCTTCGACCGCTCCGGCGCTCATCCTGCTCGACCTGTCGATGCCAATGATGGATGGACAGACCTTCCGGCAGGAGCAGCGAAAGGATCCGCTCCTCGCGCCGATCCCGGTGATCGCCATTTCCGCAGCAGCGGGGCTCGCCGAAAAGGTGCGCCCGATGCAAATCGACGGTTACCTGCGCAAGCCGATGGCGCTAGACGATCTCATTTCGACCGTCGGCCGCTATTGCACCGGTGTCTCACCGGGGCCTTGAGATTTCAGGACTGAGAAAAGGCCTCGATCGCTGGCCCAAATGCGCGTGTATCGAGCGGCTTGGTCAGATAACCATCGAAACCCATGTCCAGGAACCGCTCGCGATCCCCTTGCATCGCGTAGGCGGTGATCGCAATCACCGGCAGGCGAGCCGTTGACGGGTTGCTTCGAATTTTCCGCAGCAGGTACTCGCCACCCCCTCCGGGAAGCTGGATATCCATCAGAATGATTTGCGGGTTGCCCTGCTGCAGCTCCAACCATCCCCCCTCGACGTCCACCGCCTCCGACACCTGATGCCCTCGCTGCTCGAGGATCGCTCGCGCCAGCTGCCGGTTGAGCGGATGATCTTCGATGATCAGAATTCGCAGGGAAGGCACGGAGAATTCCTAACCAGCTGACAATGCTTTCTTGAGAAGCTCTTCCGGGTCGCGCGAGTCGAAGGGATACCAAACGACCCGGACCGGCCCCGCCGGCTCCGAGAGCGTCCGGGAAAGCAGGTCGGAAAAGCGTTGAGACAACGCCTTCTCGATCGACTCGGGTGCCCCATACGCCACTAGGCCGATGGTATTCTCATCGGCCAGGCCCAGGAAGTCTCCGGTGCGTATGTGGGCTTGGAGAGGCTGCGCCCACAAGGCGGGGGTGGACCGCGAGAACTGCGGCAGCTTCGCCACCAAGAGGGCAACTTGCTTGAACTGGCGATCGGCGAGATTCACGGCGCCTCGCAGGTGAGCGACGAGGCTCGCCGGCATCGGCAGACCGCTGGCTTCGTGCAGCTCAGGCTCTGTCAGGTTGGGGCCTTTGGTCCCCGTCAGAGGCAGGCGGACCGTGAGCTCGGTTCCCTTTCCGAGCTCGCTGGCGACCTGGATACTGCCACCGTGTAACTCAACCAGGCGCTTGGTCAGGATCAAGCCCAGTCCAGTTCCTTCCCTCGCGAGGCCATCCGCGGGCTCCAGCTTTTCAAATTCCCGAAACAGCCGGGGCAGGTTTTCCGGCTTGATCCCGATTCCACTGTCCTCTACCGAGATGTTCACTCCGTCCGCCGATCGGGAAGCCCGCAGCGTCACCGTGCCGCCGGCCAGAGTGAATTTGATCGCATTCGACAGGAGGTTGTAAAGCACCTGCTTGATCCGCATCGGATCGGCGTAAATCTGGGGCAGGTACGGCTGCACCCAGACTTTCAGGTCGATCTTTTGCTGCAGCGCCAGCGATTGCCCCACGGCGCTCACAGCCTCGACCATCGCCGGAACCGATATCCACTCGCGCGAAAGCTGCGCATGGCCAGCCTCGATCTTGGACAGATCGAGGATCTCATTGACCAGATTGAGCAAATGTCGGCCACTCTGAACCACGTTAGTGACGAACTCCTTCTGGCGCGGCACCAGCGGGCCGAATGTCTCCTGGTCGAGAAGCTCGGAAAATCCAATGATCGCATTGAGCGGAGTGCGCAGCTCATGCGACATGCTGGCGAGAAATCGAGACTTGATCCGGTTTTCTCGGTCGGCGTTCTCTCGCTGCCGCTGCAGCTTGGCGTTGTCGCGCCGCAGATTCTCGCGTTTGGGCTTGCCACGCACGCGCAAGAATTTCTCCACCTTTGCCACTGGCATCTTGGTCTCTAGCTCGTGGGGGCGGTCGTTGAGAACGAACCAGCGAAACCCAATTGCCTTCTGTAGCCTAGCCTAATTCATCTCAGTGCGATTGCTGATTCGCACGTGGCGAAGGTCCCACATCCGCCCGAAGCACCGGCGTACTTGCCGGCCAGTCCATTAAAATACACGCCTAGTATGGGCAGCGAATGGCTCCCTCTCTGGGCCGAGCAATTCCCTGTTGGCGATTTAAGGTGTTTGTGGCGACTTCTTGCTCACGCTTTGGCGAAAATTAGGCGTCTTGCTCAATGATTCTCCGCCGATGCTGAGGTTCGGATTTCCGATTTGAGAGCGAGGCACTGAATTTGTTGCATTTAGCGCCAGATTTTCTGGCCTTGCTCACCGCTAGTTTGCCGACCAAGCGTTGGAATGGAGTTTGCTGTTCTCAAACTTCCGCGTTTTTTCCGAAAAGGACAGACCTCGTGGCCGAAAACATCAAGGTGCAGCAGGTGCCCCTGGACCAGATTCGCCCCTCTCCCTTTCAAATTCGACAGGCTTTTCGGGATGAAGACATCCGAGAGCTGGCGAAGTCGATGAAGGAGGGGGGCATGAGTCAGCCAATTCTGCTGCGTCCCGCTCCCCGAACCATCAGTCCTTCGGCGTACGAACTCATCTCTGGCGAGCTTCGCATGCGGGCAGCTCAGTCCCTCGGCTGGACGGAGGTGAGGGCGATCGTCGAGGAAATGACCGATGTGGAAGCCGCTTCTCGGGGCTTCGTTGAAAACATCCAGCGCCACAGGCTCAATGTCATCGAGAAGGCGAGGGGCTACAAGATGCTCTCGGACCCCCCCTTCAACATGACTCAAGCGGAAATTGCCGCCCGGGTCGGGCTGAATGACAACTCTCTCGTTTCCCGAATCATGGGGGTCCTCGATCAGCCGATCGAGCTCCAGCAAATTATGACTCGTGGCATAATTTCCGAGGGTCACTCCCGTGCCTTAAGTAAAATCAATGAGTTAAAACTGAGAGTCGCCATCGCGAGCCAGGCTGATGCAGAGGAATGGTCCGTTCGGGAAACCGAGCAAAGGGTTGAAAAGCTGCTCGCCGGTCGCAGCCAACCGGAGAAAACGAGCTCCGCGCGCGGTGAGCAGGTTTCAGGCAACGGCTTCTCGGCCAGGTGGAAGAAGAACGGAGTGGCGATTCGATGCCGACTCTTCAAGCCCCAGGACGAGACCGTGGACCAGTATTTGAATCAATTGAGGCCCGTCCTTGAGCGGGCCCGGCAAGCAAGTCCGCCCGAGATGCCTCCTCAGACGCCGGGAGCAAGCTCCAACGTTGGCCCTACCCGTGCCGACGCGTCGGATCCCGCTTCCCGTTAAGGCGGGGCTGCCGTGGACGAAGCTCAACCCGTGTGGGCCGCATCAGCGACCCGGTTGAGTACCAGCTCGCGGGCATCAATCAGGTCCCGGTCAATGCCAAACGAGGGCTCACCTTCGCCACCGCACTCCGCGCCATCCTGCGGCAGGATCCGAACGTGGTGCTGGTGGGAGAAATTCGAGATCAAGAAACTGGCCAGATCGCCGCGCAGGCTGCGCTCACCGGCCACCTGGTAATGAGCTCGCTGCACACCATCGATGCGCCCAGCCCGATCGTCCGGCTGGTGGAGATGGGCATCGAGCGGTACCTGGTTGCACCGACTCTAATCGGTGTGGTCGCTCAGCGGCTGCTCCGGACCGTTTGCGACAGCTGCCGGGAGGAGTACTCGCCCAGTGAATCGGAGCTGCAAATGCTCGGGTTCAGCGTCACTCCGCCGGACATCAAGTTCGCGCGAGGCCGAGGATGCGCGGCTTGCTTGAAGACCGGCTATCGCGGGAGGACGGCGGTCCGTGAAATTCTGGAAGTCACCGAGCCGCTTCGCCGCTCGATCAGCCGGGGAGCGCTCGCCGAAGAGCTGCGCAACGAAGCGCAGACTCGGGGATTTCGAAGCATGCGCTTTCAGGCCCTGAAGAAGGTGATCGCCAAAGTCACGACGGTACAGGAAGTGGTCCGGTTGACCCGAAGCTAGCCAGCTCCGACGCGAGCTGCTGGGTGGCGTTGTTCAGATCCGAAAGCTTGGCAACCCCGGCCACCAAACCCTGCTTACGCACCAGCTCTTCCATCTCGGTCGCCGCCGCGGCGGCGCGAGGGGCTCGAAGCGCCAGCAGAGCGCCCCTGAGCCGGTGCACCGCATCGGCTACGCCGGCGGGATTGGCGCGTTCGATCTCCAGCGAGATGGCGGCGAGCATCCCGGGAGCGCTGGAGACGTAGAGCTGGACGATTTCGTGCATCACCAGGTGGTCTCCATCCAGACTTTCGAGCAGAGTCGCCGCGTCGAATGCCGGCTGGCTCTCCGCAGCCGGCGGCGCCGCGCTGTCGTGCGCGAGCTCCGGGATGCTCGCCACTGCCCTATCCAGTGTGCGCTGGAGATCCTGGAGTGTCGTCGGCTTGGACAGATAGTCATTCATGCCCGCTTCGAGGCACTTTTCGCGGTCGCCCTTCATCGCGTTCGCGGTCATGGCGATGATCGGGATCTGACTCGGAAATGGAGGTTCTGCCGCGCGAATGGCGCGGCTGATCTGGCATCCGTCCATCTCCGGCAGCTGGCCATCCATCAACACCAGATGATGAAGGTTGGTCGCCAGGACCCGCAGCGCTTCCTTGCCGGTGGCCACCACGTCTCCGTGGTAACCCAGTCGGGTCAGCATTTTCAAAACAATATTTTGATTGATTACGTTGTCTTCGATGACCAACACGCAGACTTTGGGCGCCAGCGAGGATCTGGGGACGATCGCAAGCCTGGGCGGCGTCGACGCCGGCTTGGTGCTCCGCTCCAGGGCGACCTGAAACCAAAAGAGCGAACCCTTTCCCGCCTCGCTCTCAACGCCGATTTGACCGCCCATCAGGTCCACCAGTTGCTTGCAGATTGCCAGGCCCAATCCAGTTCCGCCGAATTTCCGGGTGGTCGAGGCATTGGCCTGAGAGAATGAAGTGAACAGCTTGCCTAGCTCGTCTCGAGCAATACCAATTCCGGTATCGGCGACCTCAAGCCGGAGCGTTTGAGAGGTTTGCGAATCGGCGGGCAGGCTAGCTCGCACCACCACCCGCCCCTGTTTGGTGAATTTGACCGCGTTTCCGACCAGGTTGGTGATGATTTGACTGATCCGGATCTGGTCCCCCTTCAGCGAGCCTATCGATGGCGCGATCTGGATTTCGAACGCAATCCCCTTCTGCTTCGCCACCAGCTCCAGCGGTCTGAGCACGTTGCGGATGAGATTGGGACCATCGAAGTCAATGCTCTCCAGACTCAGCTTTCCTGCCTCGACCTTTGAAAAATCGAGAATGTCATTCAACACCGCGACCAGCGTCTCCGCCGAGGCTCGCACCGTGTCGACGTACTCGCGCTGCTCGGACGTGAGCGAAGTGCACAGCAGCAACTCCGTCATCCCCACCACTCCGTTGATCGGAGTACGAATCTCGTGGCTCATGTTGGCCAGAAACTCGGACTTGAACTTGGAAACTCGTTCCAGCTCCCGGTTCTTCTCGGCGAGCTGTTCCTGTTTCGCTCGAAGGGTCGAAAGAAGGAAGACCTTCTCGATCGCGCTGAGGACCGCGCGCCGGAGCGACTGGGCGGTCAGGACGCCCTTCACCACATACTCCTGAGCTCCCCGCTGCATCGCCTGGACCGCGGTCAGCTCATTGCCCTGACCGGAAAGCATCACCACCGGCACCAGACCTCCGGGGCGGCGGGCCAATAATTCCGGCAACAGCTCGATTCCCTCGCGATCCGGCAAGCGATTGTCAAGGAGGATGCAGTCCGGGGTCTGCGCGTCGACAAGGCGGAGCGCTTCTTCGCCGCTCGCCGCTTCGAAGCAAGAGAACTGGACAATCGAGTCCTCGCACAAGAACCGGCGATACATCTCCCGGTCTTCGGGGCTATCGTCGACAATCAATACCTTGATCGTTTGTTTCTTCATTGTGCTTTAGCCTTGGGGAAAAGCACCAGATCGAACCAATAATCCTTGACCCGCTTCATCGCGTCGACAACGCCGGCAAAGCTGAGCGGCTTCTGAATGAAGCTATTGGCTCCCGCTGCATAAGACCAAGCAATGTCCCGCTCGTCCGAAGAGGTGGTCATCACCACCACCGGGATCTGTCGCAGGTCCGGGTTGCCTTTGATCTGCGCCAGGACCGCCCGGCCATCCGTTCCCGGCAGGTTCAGATCCATCAGTATCAAGGAAGGACGCGGCGACGTCTCCCGATTCTCGTACCGGCCCCGGTGGAAAAGGTAATCAAGTGCCTGGTCGCCATCCTCGGATCGGATCAGCGTATTTCCCAGGTTGACCTGATTGAAGGCGCGGCGAATCGTTTCGTAGTCTTCGTCGCTGTCTTCCACCAGCAGGATGACCGGCTTCTCATTCATCGTTCTGGCCTTTCCTATTGCAGGGTGAAGTAGAAGGTTGAACCCTGGCCGTATGTGGATTCCACCCATACCCGGCCGCCATGCCGCTCGACGATCTTCTTCACCACCGTCAGTCCGAGGCCGGTGCCGCCCCCGAACTTGTCGCGCCCATGGAGCCGTTTGAAGATCCGAAAGATCGAATCCTGGTGCTCCTTGCGGATGCCGATGCCATTGTCGCGGACGTAGAACGTTTTCTCTTGCTCCTTCGTGCAACCTATCTCAATCCAGCGACTGCTCTTATCGTTGTATTTTATTGCATTTGTAATCAAATTCCTGAACAGCTCCGCTACTCGAACCTGATCGCAGAAAGTCTCGGGCAAGGACTGGGGGACCTTCACCTCGGTGTTCGTCTCCTGCAATGAGACCTGGAGGGAGTCCGTCACCGAGTGAACCACGGTATTGAGGTCGGTGGTCTGGAGCGCCAGATCCACCTTGCCCACGCGCGAGTAATAGAGGAGTGAATCGATCAGGGCCTCCATGTGCTGCGCAAGCCTGGGAAGGGTCCTGAGCTTCCTCTCGCCTTCCTCGTCGAGCTTGCCCTGATAATCCTCGAGCAGGAACGATGCGTAATTGGCAATTCCGCGCAAGGGCTCCTTCAGGTCATGCGAGGCGATATAGG
>WNFB01002637.1_pt1 | contig 15626 bp, 15 predicted proteins | sample 5400501 | NCBI WGS metagenome assembly WNFB01 (sample SAMN13153341, study PRJNA577476) | soil metagenome | isolation source: 200 cm saprolite under Douglas fir tree site 2 hole 1 | place: USA:California | collected 2015-04-18
CCCTCGTCGCCCTCGCCGAGACGTCGCTGGCCCGGGGGCTCGAGTCCCGGGCGGGGTCGGAGCGCACCCAGGTGATCGTGCACGTGTCCGCCGAGACCCTGTCGGGCGCCGGGGACGGCGAGCGCTGCGAGATCGAGGACGGAGCCGAGATCGCCCCCGAGACCGCACGCCGGCTGGCCTGCGACGCCGTGGTGGTGTCGCTGGTGGAGAGCGCGTCCGGGGAGCCGCTGTCGGTGGGGCGCAAGACCCGCAAGGTGTCGCCAGCGCTGGCCCGGGCGCTTCGGTGCCGGGACGCCGGCTGCGTGTTCCCGGGCTGCGGCCAGACCCGCTTCGTGGAGGCCCACCACATCACCCACTGGGCACAGGGGGGCGAGACCTCCCTCGACAACCTCATTCAGCTGTGCTGGTTCCATCACCACCTGATCCACGAGGGGGCTTCGGCCTTGCCAAGGATCCCGAGACCAAGTCGGCGGTGTTCAGCCGGCCCGACGGCAGCGTGATCGACCAGGTGCGGATCGTGACCGGGCCGCACGACGGGCAGCTCGACCTGGCGGCGGACCTGTGTTGCAACGACAAACGCGACGGGTCGCAGCGGGTGGACTACAACGACATCATGGTGTACTTCTCTCGCCACGACAGCCGGATCCCGAAGCAGCATCCACCCCCCTAGGGACCCGGCTAGGATCGCTCGAAACATCTCGCAAGGTAGTGTGAGCTTGGCGGTGCTGGTTGTGGTCGAGGGGGTGGCCATCGCCCTCCTTGGTGTGCTGGTTGCCGGCCTCCTTCGCAGCCATGCCCGGATCCTCACTGCCCTGTACCACCAGCAGGGGACCCCGGTGGAGCCGGGGGGCGCGGATCCCGCAGCCCGGGGCACGGATCCCGCAGCCGGTTGCCACCGACTTGGTGGGCGTGACGCCGCGCGACGAGACGGTCAGCATCTCGGTGGGCAACGGCGTCGACACCCTGCTCGCCTTCCTGTCCGGTGGCTGCTCGGTCTGCCGCGAGCTGTGGGCCGGGGTCCCGGCGGGGGAGGCGGCGCTGCCCGACCGGACCCGCCTCGTCGTGGTGACGGCCTCGCCCGATCGGGAGAGCCCCAGCCGCGTCCGCCGCCTCGTCGCCCCCGGGGTCACCAGGTCGTTATGTCGAGCGACGCATGGCAGGACTACCGGGTGCCGGGCGCCCCGTACTTCGTCCTGGTGGACGGCGCCACGGGCAGGATCGCCGGTGAGGGATCGGCGCAGACCTGGCACCAGGTGGCGTCGCTGATGGGGAGCGCTGGCGGCGACGCGTCGCCGCGTGAGCGATTGGTCGACGCGGAGCTTGGGGCGGCCGGCATCCTCCCCGGGGATCCCTGGCTCTACCACCCGCCGCTTTGATCGCCTGGATGGCCCTGGTCGTGGGGGTGCTCGCCGGCGTGCGCTCCGCCTGGTCCCCGTGAGGAGAGTCGATCCTGGCGAGCATCCACCCGCTCGGGGAGCGGGTCCGGCAGAACCGGTGGTGACTCACGGCGACCGCCCACGTGGTGGGATCGGCCGCTGCGGGAGCCCTGGCGGGAGGCCGCCCTCGGCGGCGCCGGCCGCCTGAGCATCGGGCGCCTCATGCCCTCGACACCGGCACGTGCGGCTCTCGTGGTAGGGGTCTGCGCGGTGCGGCGCTTGTGGACCTGATCGCCGAGCACCCCGGGTGGCCGGTGCACCGCCAGGTGGACGACGGCTGGCTTCCCCGCTACCGCGGCTGGGTGTACGGGGCCGGGTTCGGCCTCCAGCTCGGGCTCGGCGTCGTGACGATCGTGACGACGGCCGCCGTCCCAGCGGTGTGGCTGCTCGCTCTCCTGACGGCCTCCCCGTCCCACGGCGCCGCCGTGGGCCTGGCGTTCGGACTCAGCCGCGGCCTGCCCGTGCTGGCGACCGCCGGGATCGACTCGCCGGGGCGCCTGTGGAGCTTCCAGCGCCGGTTCCAGTCCGGGGCGGCCGCCGCCCGGTGGGCCACGGTGGCATCGCTCGGCGCCGTGCCCGCCGCCGGAGCCTTGGTCCTCGCCGTGCAGCTGTGACGCTGCTCTCCAGGTTCGGGCTGGCCGAGGGGGTGGGAGGGCGCCGTGTTCTGCAGGTCCCCGGGCCCGGGGGAGGAGACGCATCCCGTGCTGCACGCGGGGAGCTTCCCCCTGCCACCGGACCGGGGGGACTACGGCAACGGGGCGGTCGAGGTCATGTTGGCCCGCGACGTGTTCATCGCCCTCCTCCAGGACCACCCCGCAGCGCCCAGATGGTCCTCTACGCCCGCCGCCCGCTGCCGCGTTCGCTCGACGCCGCCAGCTTCAACCCTTCTACCCTTCAGCGGGCGATCCCCGGCGATGCGAGGACGCAGGTCTTCTGCACGGAGTCCGGCCGGCCCTTCTGCCTCTACGTCGTCCTGGGCTCGTGGGCGCTTGCTCGCCTGCTCGTCCCCAGAGTCAAGGCGGTCCTCGCCACGCTGCGGGTCGAGGGGCCGTGAGCGCTGCGGCGGGAGCGCTGTGGGCGGGACCCTACCTGGCAGGCGTTGCGGCGCGGCTCGCCCGTCAGCTCCTGCGGGTGTTTCGGCAAGGCCGACTCCCCGCCCACGGTCTCCCATGTGGTCCTCAACCTGGCTGCGGCCGCCACCGGGCTGCTGGCTGCGGCCGGCAGCCACCCCGGGACGCTGGCCCTGCTGCGCCACCAGCCGCTCGCCGGCATCCCGCTCGTGGGCCTCAGCGCGACCGTCGCCTACCTCGCCTACCTGGTCATGACCGCCCTGCCCACGGCCCTTCCCAAACTGTGAGCGAGTGGCTCGCCGAGCGAGTCGGCGGCTGGCTCGCCGCCCGGAGCACGCGCCGGGACGTCCTCGTGCGGACGACGATCGCGGGCGCCGCCCTGGCGACCTACCGGATGCGCTACGTCCTGCGGCCCGCTACGGCCATGGAGCTGATCGCCAACAACCCCGCCCCCGGCCGCGCCTGCCTGGCGGGGAGCCTCTGCAAGGCGGACGGCTACGTCGAGTTCTGCTGCACCATCAACCAGGGGATCAACACCTGCCCGCCCGGCACGATCGCCGGGGGCTGGTGGAAGGCGGACGGGTCGCAGTACTGCGACGGGCCCCGCTACTACATCGACTGTTCGGGGTCCTGCACCCGCTGCCAGACCGGCTGCGAGACCGGGTTCTGCCCCGACTGCGACGCCGGGCCGGGGTGTGACTGTGCCAACGGCGACTGTAGCAACCGCCGCACGGGATGCCGCACCTTCCGCTACGGCCGGTGCAACCAGCACGTCGCCTGCGTGGGGCGGCTCACCTGCCGGGTGGTCTCGTGTACCCCGGCCTGGATGCTCGACCCGACCTGCACCACCTCGGCCACGACCGACAACCGCACGGCGAACCACCACGCCGGGTGCCTCGACCACCTCGTCGTCCCGACGGTCGGCATCGCCCGCACCCCCAGCGGGCAGGGCTACTGGCTCGTCCAGCACGACGGCACCGTGAGCATCCACGGCGATGCCAGGTTCTTCGGCTCGATGGGCGACCGTTCCCTCAACGAGCCCATCATCGGCATCGCCCCCACCGCAAGCGGCCAGGGGTACTGGCTCGCCGCCGCCGACGGGGGCATCTTCAACTTCGGCGACGCCCCGCTCCTCGGCTCGACGGGCAGCCTCAAGCTGAACCGGGCCATCGTGGGCATCGCCGCCACGGCGTCAGGGAACGGGTACTGGCTCGTCGCCGCCGACCGCGGCATCTTCGCCTTCGGCGACGCCCAGTTCCACGGGTCCACGGGCGGGATCCAGCTCAACCAGTCCATCGTCGCCATGGCCCGCACCCCCGCGGGGAACGGGTACTGGCTCGCCGCCGCCGACGGCGGCATCTTCGCCTTCGGCGACGCCCAGTTCCACGGGTCCACAGGCTCCATCGTCCTGAACCAACCCCATCGTGGGCATGGCCCCGACGATCTCGGGGGGTGGCTACTGGCTCGTGGCCGCCGACGGCGGCACCTTCAACTTCGGGGACGCTCCGTTTCTCGGCTCGGCGGGAGACGGCGGCAAGCGCGTCGGCGGCATCGCCGTGACGCTGAGCGGGCGGGGGTACTGGCTGGCGGCATCGGCCGGCCAGGTGCTCCCGTTCGGCGACGCCGTAAAGTAGGTTCAAGCCCAGGGTGGCCGCCCAGGGGAAGACGGCCCAGCCCGCGAGGGGGACACTTGGACTACACACCGCATACCGAAGAGGATGTCCGGGCCATGCTGGCCACGATCGGTGCCGAGAGCATCGAGGAGCTGTTCTCGCCGATCCCGTCGTCGGTTCGCCTACAGCGGGACCTGGCCCTCCCGCCACCGATGACCGAGGCCGGCGTGGTGGGGCTGCTCGAAGGCCTGGCCCGGGCCAACCGCCCTGCCGACTCGATGGCCTGCTTCGCCGGGGGCGGAGCCTACGACCACTACATCCCTGCCGTCGTGCGCCACCTCGCCTACCGGGCCGAGTTCGCAACCTCCTACACCCCGTACCAGCCGGAGCTCTCCCAAGGGGTGCTGGGCGTGCTGTTCGAGTACCAGAGCATGGTGTGCGAGCTGAGCGGCATGGATATCGCCAACGCCAGCCTCTACGACGGGGCGGCCGCCCTTGTCGAGGCGGTGAACCTCGCCACCGGTGCGACGCGCCGGAGCAAGGTCGTCGTCACCCAGGCGCTCAACCCCAACTACCGAACGGTGCTGGAGACCGCCGGGGCAGGCCCCGGCTACACCTTCGAGACCGCCCCGGCACCGTCCGGCACCACCCGGCTTCCCGACCTGTCCGACGCCGCCTGCCTCATCCTGGCCCAGCCCAACTTCTTCGGGTGTCTCGAGGATATCGAGGCGGCGGCTACGGCGGCGCACGACGCGGGGGCCCTACTCGTCGTGGCCTTCGACCCGACGTCGGCAGGGATCCTCGAGGCACCGGGCCTGCTTGGTGCCGACGTCGCGACCGCCGAGGGCCAGAGCCTCGGCAACGGCCTCAACTACGGCGGCCCGTACCTCGGGATCTTCGCCACGAAGAAGGAACACATCCGGCGGGTCCCCGGCCGCATCGTGGGGGCGACGGTCGACGGCGCCGGGCGGGGCGGCTTCGTCCTGACGCTGCAGGCGCGGGAGCAGCACATCCGCCGGGAGAAGGCGACGTCCAACGTCTGCACCAACCAGACCCTCATGGCGATCGCCGCGACGGTCTACCTCTCCTGGCTGGGGCCGAAGGGCCTCGAGGAGCTGGGGGAGAGCTGCCTGGCGAAGGCGCACCGGGCGGCCGACCTCGCCTCGTCGGTGTCCGGATGCAGCCTCGCCTTCGACGCTCCGTTCTTCAAGGAATTCACCCTCCGGGTCCCGGGCGACGCCGCCCCCGTGCAGGCGAGGCTGGCGGACTGCGGGTACCTCGTCGGGCCCACGCTCGGCGCAGTCGACCCGTCGCTGTCGGACTGCCTCATCGTGGCGGTGACCGAGCGACGGAGCAACGAGGAGATCGAGGGCCTGTGCAAGGCGCTGGCGGAGGTGGTGGCATGAGCCCGACGATCTTCGACGTCTCGGCTCCCGGCCGGCGGTCGTCCACCATCCCGGAGGCTGGCGTGGAGGCCCCCCCGGCGTCGGCCATCCCCCCAGGCCTCCGCCGCAAGGCGGCCCCCCGCCTGCCCGAGGTCTCCGAGCTGGAGCTCGTCCGGCACTACACCCGGCTCTCGCAGAGCAACTGGGCCATCGACGTCGGCGTCTACCCCCTGGGGTCCTGCACGATGAAGTACAACCCCAAGGTCAACGAGGAGACCGCCGCGCTGGCGGGCTTCCGCAACCTCCACCCGTGGCAGCCCGAGTCCCACGTCCAGGGGGCGCTCCGGCTCCTCTGGGAGATCGAGCAGATCCTCGTCGAGCTCACCGGGATGGCCCGGGTGACGTTCCAGCCGGCCGCCGGCGCCCAGGGGGAGCTGACCGGCCTGCTGATGATGCGGGCCTTCCACCGGGCGGCCGGGGATCCCCGCTCGGTCGTGCTGATCCCGGACTCGGCCCACGGGACCAATCCTGCGAGCGTGGCCCTGGCCGGCTTCGGTGTGCGGCAGGTCCCCTCCGACGAACGGGGCCTGGTCGACCTCGGCGCCCTGGAGGCGGCCCTCGACGACGACGTGGCCGGGCTGATGCTGACCAACCCCAACACGCTGGGGCTGTTCGAGCGGGACATCGAGAAGATCGCCGCAGCCCTCCACGGTGTCGGCGGCCTGCTCTACTTCGACGGTGCCAACCTCAACGCCATCCTCGGGAAGGTGCGACCGGGGGACATGGGCTTCGACATCGTCCACATCAACACCCACAAGACCTTTACGACGCCCCACGGCGGCGGCGGTCCGGGGGCCGGCCCGGTGGCGGTGACCGAGCGCCTCCAGCGGTTCCTGCCCGCCCCGGTCGTCGGCTACGACGAGGGCGAAGGCCGCTGGTACTGGGACCACGACCGGCCGGACTCGATCGGCCGCATGCACGGCTTCAACGGCAACTTCGGCGTGCTGGTCCGGGCGTACACCTACCTGCGGTCGATTGGCGGGGAGGGCCTCACGAAGGTTGCGGAGCGGGCGGTGCTCAACGCCAACTACCTCCGCGCCCGCATCGAGGAGGCCTACCCGATGGCCCACCCGGGGTTCTGCATGCACGAGTTCGTGGCGACCGCCCGGCGCTACCGGGCCAACGGGGTCCGGGCGATGGACATCGCGAAGCGCCTCATCGATCTGGGCTTCCACCCGCCGACCGTGTACTTCCCGCTGGTGGTCGAGGAGGCCATGATGGCCGAGCCCACCGAGACCGAGTCCCGTGAGGGCCTCGACGCCCTCGCCGACGCCCTCCTGCAGATTGCAGGGGAGGCGGCGACCGATCCCGAGTTGCTGCACCAGGCGCCCGTGACCACGCCGGTTGGCCGCCTTGACGAGGCGCGGGCCGCCCGGCGGCTTCACGTGCGCTGGGAGCCGGGTGCTCCCTGGCTCTCAGACTAGAATCCCGCTGACTTGATTCCACCCTATTCGAGGAAGACAGCTGCCCAGCGTCGCCGCCGGCGACGGCTGGCCCGCACCATGATCGCCGCCGCCGCTCTCCTCCTGCTGATCGTGGTCGTGTTCTTCAATCCGTTCGGTGGCGGGAAGAAGGTGGTCACCTCGGGATCGCCGGCTGCGCCGTCCTCGGCCTCCCCGAGCCCGACGGGCACCGCCTCGTCGCTGCCCCCCATCGTCCCGGTGTCGCCCACGGTGGCCGCCACACCGCCGACCTTGAAGATCAATCCCATGGTCAAGGGCTTGGGAACCGGGCTTGCCCGAGCGCAGGCGGTGGCCGACGGCCCCACGATCCTCGTGCTGGGCGGCCTCGCCGGCGGTAGCTCCTCGTCGTCGGTCAAGCGCTTCACCCCGGTGAGCGACACGGTGACCGCGGCCGGGACGCTCGCCGTGCCGACGCATGACGCAGCCGCCGTCCCCTTCGGCACCAACGCCCTGGTGTTCGGGGGCGGTGAGGCGGTCACCATCGACCAGGTGCAGACCTTCGGCGCCAAGGGCTCCCAGGTGGTCGGCCACCTGCCCCAGGCCCGTTCCGACCTCGTCGCCGCGACGGTGAGCGGGCGGATCTACCTCATGGGCGGCTACGACGGGAAAACCGACCAGGCCGACGTCCTCATGACCACAGACGGCGTCACGTTCAAGGTGGTGACCCAGCTGCCCACCCCGGTGCGCTATGCCGGCGTCGCGGTGCTCGGCACCACGATCTACGTGATCGGTGGGGAGCACAACGGCGCCCAGGTCTCCCAGATCCAGGCCGTCGACGTCGCCGCGGGGACCGCCAAGGTCGTCGCGACCCTCCCCGTCGCGCTGTCGCAGGAGAGCGCGTTCGTCCTCGGGGGGACCGTGTTCATCGCCGGGGGTCGCAGCGGCACCACCGTCCGCAACCAGGTCGACACCGTGGACCCGGGCACGGGGGCGCTCACGAGGGCCGGTCTGCTGCCCCGGGCCGCGGCGGACATGGCCGTGGGCCAGCTCGGCAACGACGTGTATCTGTTCGGGGGCGAGTCCCCGGCCCCGCTGTCGACGATCGTGCACATCGGGACCGTCTAGTGCACCTCGCATTGATCCCACGCATGTCAGCGCAGGCTCTCTGGCATGTCAGCGCAGGCTCTCTGCGATCCTCGCAGGGCGCCGTTTTCGTCGGCATGAACCGTCCCCGGAGCCGGTGACCCGGCTCCTGGACGGCTCTCCTGCGAGCGACGCCCAGGTTTCCCCGGGCGGCCCGGTGCCGGGCAGGACCTGCGCTCGTCGAAGAGGTGGCGGGTCACACACGTGCTGGGGGTCTCCCAGCCCGACGGTGCGTGACGCGTGCGGTCGCACGCGTGGACCCGCCGCCCCGGGCGGCGATGTTTCGGGCACCGACCAGATCCCGGTGCCCGGCAAACCCGCAGTGCGGGCAGAAAAACTCACGTCCCTTCGGCTTGGGGGCCGCCCTGTGACATTCCGGGCAGGTGGACGACGTCCCCCGCTCGTCCACCTGCACCATCCTGATCCCCGCCACCTCGGCCTTGTCGGAGAGGCAGGCCAGCAGGTGGGTGCGCCGCCAGTTGTGCAGCCGCAGGTTCTGGTGGCGGCCGCAGTCCCGGGTGGTGATGCCCTTGGGGTCCCCAACCACCACGGTGGCAACCTTGCGCTCCACCAGCCAGGCCACCACCGACCTGGCTGCCTCGTGGTGGGCCTGGCGCACCCTGCGGCGGTGGCGGGCCTCGGCCCTGCGCCGGGATGCCCGGTGGCGTCGCCAGCGGCGGCTTCCCCTCTGGCCCTTCGAGGGAGCCCTGCCTGCCGCCTTCTGGGAGCGGCGCTTGGTGTCCTCGAGGTGCAGGCGCTCCTCGGAGCGGATCGCCCGGCCCGAGACCAGGAGGCCCTCGTCACCGGTCACGACGGCAAAGGGGTGGATGACGCCGAGGTCGATCCCGGCGATCACCATGGGATCGAGGTCCCCGGCTGCCACGGCCACCTCGGCCGTCACGTCGAGGTAGAGCCGGCCCGCGTCGGCGACCAGGGTGAGCGAGCGGATGGACTCGGAGGCGTAGGGGACCTCCCTCCCGAGGCGCACCCACAGCCCGGAGCACCCTTGGCCACGCCCAGGCGGACCCGGGAGCCATCGAGAGCGAAGCATCCGAATCGGAACCGCACCGGGACCAATCCCCGCTTACGGCGGGGGAAGCCGGCCCTCCGCCCATGCTTCTGGCGCTTGGCTGCCTCGAAGAGACGGAGCGTGCGAACGGCCCCGCCTGGTCCAGCGACGAAGCGAAGGCGATGAGCCCCGAGCGAGAGACGAGGCCGTACGTCGGCTTCAGCCCGACGACCCCGCACAGCGATGCCGGCTGGCGGATGCTGCCGCCCGTGTCCGTGCCGATCGACCAGACCGCCTCGCCTGCCGCCACGGCCGCGGCGCTGCCGCCCGACGATCCGCCGGGCACCCTGCCCAAGTCCCACGGGTTGCGCGTGGGGAACCAGGCGGAGTTCTCCGTGGACGACCCCATGGCGAACTCGTCAAGGTTGGTCTTGCCGAGCATCGGCAGGCCCGCGGCGTCCAGGCGTTCGGCGACGGTGGCCGAGTAGGGCGGGATGTAGTTGTCCAGGATCCTGGACCCGGCGGTCGTCCTGACACCTTTGGTAGCGATGATGTCCTTGACCGCCACCGGTACGCCCGCCAGGGGCCCGGGGTCCTCCCCGGCGGCCCTGGCGCGGTCGACGGCTGCCGCCCTGGCCAGCGCACGCTCGGGCGTGACGGTGATGTAGGCCCGGACATCGCGGTCCACCTGCTCGATGCGGTCCAGGAGGGACTGCGTCAGCTCGGTCGCGCTCAGGTCACCGCTGCGCAGCAGTCCGATGAGCTCCGTGGCCGTCAGCGTCCAGGGGGGCCGAGCCGAACCTGGGGTGGCGCTCAATCCTCCGCCTCGAGGATCCTCGGCACCCGGAAGTGCCCGGCCTCGACAGCGGGAGCGTTGGCCAGGGCTTCTTCCTGGGTCAACGACGGCGCCGGCTTGCCCGGCTCGTCGGGGCGGAAGACGTTGGCCAGCTCGATGGCCTGGGCGGTCGGCGGCACCCCCTCGGTGTCGAGGGAGGTCACCCGGGCAGCGTGACCGAGGATGCGCCCGAGCTGCTCGGCGTAGAGGACCTTCTCCTCCTCGGTCAGGGCGAGCCGGGCAAGCCGGGCGACGTGTTCGACCTCTTCCTTACTGATCGACATGATGGTCAAGGATTGTAGGGGGCCTGGGGTGAAGAGGTCCTGGGGTAAAGAGGTCCTGGGGTAAAGAGGCAAAGACGTTTCGACCGTGACGGTGCAGAAACGTCCTGCCTTTTCCCGCTGTAGCGCTCAAACGTCCCGCTTCGGTCTCCGTCTTGCCGCGGCGCCGCGATACGCTGCTGTCACTTTGGGGACCTCAACCATGGACCGATTTTCGTGATCCTCGCACTCTGTGCGGGCCGGGCAGCCCCGGCCGAGCTGCGGACTCGGCTTGCGTACGACGAACCGGCGCAGCGCGCCGTGCTGGAGGCCGAGCGGCCCGGCGTCGGCGAGCTCGCCCTGCTCTGCACCTGTCACCGGACCGAGGCCTACTTCACCTCGTCGGGGGACGAGTCCGAGGCGGTCCACGGCGTTGCCGCCATCCTCCCGGGGCTGCTGCCGACCGACCAGCACGACCTGGAGCTGCTTGCCGGTATGGACGCCATCGAGCACCTGTTCACCGTCGCCTGCGGGCTCGATTCGCTCGTTGTCGGCGAGCCCCAGGTCCTGGGGCAGGTCCGCCGGGCGTACGCCCTGGCCCGGGAAGCGGGCTCGACGGGCCCCGCCCTCGCCAATATCTTCGGACGGGCGATCCGCCTCGGGAAGCGGGTGCGGGCCGAGACCGAGCTCGGCACGATCGGCCAGAGCATCGGCTCGATCGCTGCGGACCATCTCAAGGAGCGCCTCGGCGGCCTGGGCGGCCGCGCCGGCACCATCGTGGGAGCCGGGGAGGCGGCCGCGGACGCCGCGAACCGGCTGTGGAAGCAGGGCGCCCGCCTGTCGATCGTGAGCCGGGGCAAGGCGTCGGCCGCCAAACTCGCCGAGCCGCTCGACGCGCAGGCGTACGCCCTTTCGGAGCTCGGGGCTGTCCTCGACAAGAGCGAATTCGCCGTGGTGGCGGTCTCGGGGGGCATCGCGGTGCGCCCCCGGCACATCCCGGTCCGCAGCCCGGAGCACCCCTTCGTCATCGTCGACCTGTCCGTGCCGAGAGCCGTCGACGTCGACAGCCGCCCCGACGTCGAACTGCGCAGCCTCGAGGAGATCCCCGGCCCCCGCAGCCCGCAGCTCACCGCCGGTTTCAGCGGTGCCGAGGAGATGGTGGCCGCCGAGGTGGCCCGGATGGAGCGGTGGCTGGAGACCCGGGAGTCCGGGACCGCCATCCAGCGCCTCCGGGAGCGGGCCGGCGCGGTGGTGGACGAGGAGGTGGCCCGTGCCCTGTCCGGCCTCGACCTTCCGGAGCAGGCGAGGGCCCGGGTCGAGGCGCTGGGGATGCGCATCGCCAACAAGCTGCTGCACGGGCCCACGACGGCCCTCAGGGATTCCGATGACGACATCCGGGCCGCCATCCTGCGGATCTTCGGCCTGGAATAGCCCGTGTTGGCGAGTGGTACCCCGGGCAACTGCACAGGGACGGCACCCAGCGGCCGGTGCTCAGGCCCGGTGCGGGGCCTGGCGAAGCCGTGACAGCGGTCGGCACCCGGGCGAGCCGGCTCGCACGGGCACAGACCGCCTGGGTCCTTTACCGTCTGCGGGCCGCCGTGCCCGACCGGCGCTGGGTCGAGGTGCTGATCTCGACGGCGGGAGACCAGGGCCACGTCGGTGCGCTCGGGACCGGCGTCTTCGTCAAGGAGATCGAGCAGGCCCTCCTCGATGGGGGGATCGACCTCGCCGTGCACTCGTTGAAGGACGTGCCCACCGACCCCGTGCCGGGCCTGACGATCGCCGCCGTCCCCGAGCGGGCCGACCCGCGGGACGCTCTCGTGGGGGCCGAGCTCCGGGCACTCCCGGCCGGCGCCCGGGTCGGCACCGGCAGCCCCCGGCGGGCCGCCCAGCTCCTGCGCATCCGCAGCGACCTCGAGGTCGTCCCCATCCGGGGCAACGTCCCCACCCGCGTCGAAAGAGTCCGCTCGGGCCAGGTGGCGGCGGTGGTCCTCGCGGCGGCGGGACTGGAGCGCCTCGGCATCCCCGCCGACGACTTCTTCGACCCCGAGGAGCTCCTTCCGGCGCCCGGGCAGGGGGCCCTGGCGATCCAGGTCCGCGAGGGAGACGCCGACCTCGGCCCGCTCGTGGCGGCGCTGGACCACCCCCCCACCCGCAGCGCCGTCACCGCGGAACGGGCGATCCTCCGGGGCCTCGGCGGGGGTTGCATGTTGCCCGTGGCCACCTATGCCCGGCACACCGGGGGCGTCCTTGTCGTCGAGGGTGCGGTGACGTCTGCGGACGGCACCCGCCAGGCGAGGGCGCGCGCCGAGGGCGAGCCGTCGATGGCCATGGCCCTGGGTGCGGCCGTGGCAGAGCAGTTGATGGACCTGGGAGCCTTGCAACTCCTGGAGCAAGGGACCGTTGCCCGGCAGCCTTGAAGGCCGGCGGGTGCTCGTCCTCCGCCCCGAGGGCCAAGCCGGGGACCTCGCCCGGGCGCTGGTCGCCGAGGGGGCCGAGCCCGTCGTCGTCCCGGCGATCCGCATCCTGCCTGCGTCCGACGCCGGGGCACTCGGCTCGGCGCTGGGCCGTGGGCACGACTGGGTGGTCTTCACGTCGGTCAACGGGGTGGCGGCCCTCGGCGCTGGGCCGGGGCCGCGGGCGCGACCTGGGGCGGGATCGGCACCGGGGCCGGGACCAGGGCCGCTCGGCGCCCACCGCGTGGCTGCCGTGGGGCCGGCAACCGCGGAGGCCCTCGCCGGGCTGGGCGTGACCGTCGATTTCGTGCCGAGTGCCTACACCACCGTCGCCCTCGCCGGCGAGCTTCCCGGGCCTCCCGGCCGGGTCTGCGTCGTGCGGGCCGAGGCCGCCGGGCCGGACCTCGAGGAGATCCTCTCGGGCCGGGGCTACGACGTGGAACGGGTCAACGCCTACCGCACGGAGCACACCGGGAGCGGGCCCATCGTCGAGGCCCTGGAGGCGGGCGTCGACGGGGTGGCCCTGACCAGCGCTTCCATCACGGAGGCCTTCGCCAGCGCCGCAGGCGACCCGCCGGACACCCGCGGTGCCGCGGTGTTCTCCATCGGCCCCGCCACGACCGCCGCCTGCCGCCGGGCGGGGCTGGCCGTCACTGCGGAGGCAGGGACGCATACGATCCCGGGCCTCGTGGCCACGATCGCTGCCAGAATGGGCAGATGACCGTTGATACCCGCCGGCTCCGCCGGCTTCGCTCGACGCCCGCCCTGCGCCGGCTCGTTGCCGAGACGCGCCTCTCGCCCGACCGTTTCGTCCTGCCGCTGTTCGTCGCCGACGGGCTGAGCGTCGAGGAGCCCCTCGCCTCCCTCCCCGGCCATCACCGCTGGCCCGCGGAACGCGTGGGGGTGGTCGCCAAGGAGGCAGAGGCCCTCGGCGTCCCGGGCGTGCTGATCTTCGGCATCCCCGCCGTCAAGGACGAGCGCGGTTCGGCAGCCGCCGCCCCCGACGGCCCCGCGCAGCGGGCGATCCAGGAGGTGAAGGCGGCCGCGCCGGGCCTGGTCGTCTTCGCCGACACCTGCCTCTGCGAGTACACAAGCCACGGCCATTGCGGGATCGTCGAGGACGGCAGGGTGCTCAACGACGCGACCGTGGAGGTGCTCGCCGCCGCTGCGGTGTCGCAGGCGCAGGCGGGGGCCGACTTCGTCTCGCCCTCGGACATGATGGACGGCAGGGTCGGAGCCATCCGCCGGGCCCTCGACGGCGCCGGGCTCGGCGAGACCGGGATCATGGCGTACTCGGCCAAGTTCGCATCGGCCATGTACGGCCCCTTCCGGGAGGTCGCCGAGTGCGCCCCGTCGTTCGGCGACCGGCGTTCCTACCAGATCGACCCCCCCGACGGGCGCCAGGGGCTCGCCAGCATCGAGCGGGACCTGGCGGAGGGGGCGGACATCGTCATGGTGAAGCCCGCCCTCGCCTACCTCGACCTCATCCACGCCGCCCGGCAGCGCTTCGACGCTCCCCTGGCCGCCTACAACGTGAGCGGCGAGTACGCCATGGTCAAGGCCGCGGCGGAGCGAGGCTGGATGGACGAGCCGCGAGCCGCCCTGGAGATCCTCACCGCCATCGTCAGGGCGGGCGCCGACTTCGTGATCACCTACCATGCGCTCGACGCCGCCGGGTGGGTGACATCGTGACCGCCCGGTCCCAGGCCCTCTTCGACCGTGCCCTGGAGGTCATGCCCGGCGGGGTCTCGTCGCCGGTGCGGGCGTTCGGAGCGGTGGGAGGGACGCCGCGGTTCATCGCCGCCGGCGAGGGCTCCCGGGTGACCGACGCCGACGGCCACAGCTACATCGACCTGCTCGCCTCCTGGGGCCCCCTCATCCTCGGCCATGCCCACCCGGCGGTGGTCGATGCGGTGGCCAGCGCGGCAGCGCGCGGCACGTCGTTCGGAGCACCGACCGAGGGCGAGGTGGAGCTTGCCGAGCTCATCGTCTCGGCCCTTCCCTCGGTCGACATGGTGCGGTTCGTGTCGTCGGGGACCGAGGCGACGATGAGCGCCCTCCGCCTCGCCCGGGCCGCCACCGGCAGGACCAAGGTCCTCAAGTTCAGCGGCTGCTACCACGGCCACGTCGACTCGTTGCTCGTCTCGGCGGGTTCCGGGGTCGCCACGCTCGGCCTGCCCGACTCCCCCGGCGTGACCGACGCCACGCGTTCGCAGACCGTCGTCGCCACCTACAACGCCCCGGAGTCCGTCGCGGAAGCCTTCGCCGCCTACGGCGAGGACCTCGCCGCGGTGATCGTCGAGCCGGTCGGCGCCAACATGGGCGTCGTGCCGGCGGTGGACGGGTTCCTCAAGGATCTCCGGCAACGCTGCGACGAGGCGGGGGCGCTGCTGATCTTCGACGAGGTCGTCACGGGCTTCCGCATCGGCTGGTCCGGCGCCCAGGGGGCGCTCGGCATCACCCCCGACCTCACGACGCTCGGCAAGGTCGTCGGGGGCGGCCTGCCCATCGGGGCCTACGGCGGGCGGCGGGACCTGATGGAGATGGTCGCCCCGTCCGGGCCGGTCTACCAGGCCGGCACCCTGGCAGGGAACCCGATCTCGGTTGCTGCCGGGCTCGCCACCCTCCGGGAGCTCTCGAAGCCGGGCACCTACGAGCGCCTGGAGTCGTTGGCCTCGGAACTCGAGGCGGGCATCGGCGGCGCGATCGATCGGGCGGGCGTTCCCGCCGGCGTCCAGCGGGTGGGCTCGATGATGACGTTGTTCTTCGTCGACGGCCTCGTCACAAACTTCGACGAGGCGAAGCTGTGCGACACCGGCTGGTTCCGGCACTTCTTCCACGAGATGCTGGCCTGGGGCGTGTACCTGCCACCGAGCCAGCTCGAAGCATCGTTCGTGTCCCTGGCCCACACCCGCGAGGACATCGCCGAGGTTGTGGCGGCCGTCGAAGAATCCCT
>WNFB01002638.1_pt1 | contig 15626 bp, 13 predicted proteins | sample 5400501 | NCBI WGS metagenome assembly WNFB01 (sample SAMN13153341, study PRJNA577476) | soil metagenome | isolation source: 200 cm saprolite under Douglas fir tree site 2 hole 1 | place: USA:California | collected 2015-04-18
TCCGCCCGGTCTTGATCACCGGCCAGAACTCCTTGCTCTTTGCCTCCAGGGCGCGCTGCAGACGCTCCAGCGCAGGCACGAGCTCGTCCTGGATCGCCATCGCGGCCGCCAGCTGGATCGCGGACGGAATGACGTCGTTCGAGGACTGGCACAGGTTGACATGGTCGTTGGGGTGGACGAGTTTCGAGCCTCGCTCGCCGCCGAGGATCTCGGTGGCGCGGTTGGCGATCACCTCGTTGGCATTGGTGTTGGTCGATGTTCCGGAACCCGTCTGGTAGACGTCGATCGGGAACTGGTCGTCGAGCTTGCCGTCGATGACTTCCTGCGCGGCGGCCGCGATCGCGCGCGCGCGCCGGCGTGGCAGGAGCCCGAGCTCCCGGTTTGTCTGCGCTGCGGCCCGCTTGACCATGCCGAGGGCGCGGATGAATCTGCGCGGCATCGGCTGGCCCGAGATGGGAAAGTTGATGACGGCCCGCTGGGTTGACGCGCCGTAGTACGCGTCGGCCGGGACCTGCATCTCGCCCATGGAGTCACGCTCGATGCGGGTCCTCTTCGCCACGCCGTGATTCTAGAGTTCCAAATGAATGCGTCTTGCCGCGCTGGACATCGGTTCCAACACCGTCCACGTCCTCGTCGCTGACGTCGTGCGCGGCCGGCTGGAGGAGGTCGCCCACTATGTCGACATGCCGGAGCTCGGTCCCCAGGTCGCCCGCAGCGGCGCCATCGGCAGCCGCGCGAGCGTCGCCCTCCGCGCCCTGCGCAAGGTTTGCGGGCAGGCCCGCGCACATGGCTACGACGAGCTGATCGCCTGCGCCACCCAGGCCGTGCGTCAGGCGTCGGACGGCGCAGCCTTCGTCCGGCAGGCCGGCGCGGCGATCGGCGTGCCGGTCAGGATCATCTCTTCCCGGCGGGAGGCCCAGCTCAGCTTTCTCGGGGCGGCGAGCCGCCACGCCAGCCGGCGCGAGTGGGCGCTGGTCGACCTGGGGGGTGCCTCGACTGAGATCGTGATCGCACGAGACGAGAGGATGCTGCGCTCCGCCGGCCTCGCGATCGGTTCCGGCGTGCTTGCCGCCACCTACCTGTCAGACCCGCCCAAACCGCAGGAACGAGCCCGTCTGCGCAAGGCAGCCCTGCGCGAGCTGGCCCAGGCGCCGGACGGGGACTTCGAGCGCCTCGTCGCCACAGGGGGCACGGCTTCCAACCTGCCATCGGTCCTGGCCAGCCGCAACCCGCCGGCCGTCCTGACCACCGCTGACCTCCTGACCTGCGAGGCCCGGCTCGACGGGCATCGGGCAAGCCACCTGGCGACCAGGTACCGCCTGCCGGCCAACCGCATCAAAGCGCTGCGGGCCGGCGTGGAGGCCTTGCTCCTCCTGCTCGATTGGTACGGCCTGGCGCTGCTCCACGTCAGCCACGAGGGCCTGCGCCACGGGATGCTCCTGGCCTACCTGAAGCACAGAGGGGATTGGTGGCGCGATGGGTAGAGTGAAGTCATGGAACAGATAAGCCGGCGCGGGGCAACCCTCAGGACAGCGCTGGCCCTCACCGTGGTCATCCTGCTGGTCGAGTTCGCCGGGGGGCTGATCTCGCACTCGCTGGCTCTGCTTTCGGATGCCGGTCACGTCCTGACCGACGTCTTCGCCCTCGGCCTCGCCTGGTTTGCGGTGGAACAGTCAAAACGGCCCGCGGATCGCCGGCGCAGCTACGGATACCAACGGGTGAGCATCCTGGCCGCGCTGGTCAACTCGGTGACCCTGATCATCATCGTGATCGCCATCGCCTACGAGGCGGTGCGGCGGCTGGCCAGCCCTGAACCCGTTCAGGGATGGGTGGTCATCGTTACCGCACTGATTGGAATCGCCGTCAACTCCTATGTGATCTTCGGGCTGCGCGGGGAGACGAGGAGCCTCAACATGCGGGCGGCTTTTCTCCACGTCGCGGGCGACATTGGAGCTTCGGTCGGTGTTGTCCTGGCCGGCGTGGTGATCCTGTTGACGGGGTGGCTCTACATCGACCCGATCCTGTCGCTCGGAATCGCGGCGTTGATCGCCTTCGGGGCCTGGAGGATCGTGTTGGAGACGGTCAACCTACTCCTGGAGGGCACGCCGCCCGATATCGACCTGTCCGCCGTGACCGATGAGATCAAGCACACATCTGAGGTCGCGAGCCTCCACGACCTGCACGTTTGGGCCCTGTCGTCCGAAGACACGGCCCTCAGTGTTCACATCGTTGTCGGTGACTGTCCTCTTGGCGACGCCGAGCACCTCGTCCGAGACCTCGAGCACAGGCTGTGCGACAGGTTTGACATCGGCCACACGACGATCCAGGTCGAGAGCTGCCACCCGTGTGGCGAGATCCACCACGGTCCCGGCGAGCACAACCACCCGCACGAGCACGCGGTGTTTACTTCTGGGGAACCAGCGCCTCCTCGCGCTGCAGGATCCTCCGCGCCACCGCGATAGCGGACGCGTACGTCGAGTCCATCCCGCGATAGCTGAGCCCGCGCGCGCCGAGGGTGCGGGCCTGGGTGTACGGGGTGTCCGAGGCGTAGTGGACGATGCCCAGGTCGAAATGGGCCTGGGCCATGTTGACGCTCTCGTTGACCGGGTACCGGTCCGGCTGGCCGATCTCGTAGCAAGCGTCGAGGTAGGGCCCCGCCTCCATCTCGACCACGGTGTAGCGGCCCTGGTAGTAGAAGTCCAGGTAGTCGCGGTTCTGCAGGAACGTGCCGCGCACCGTCACCGCGCGCTGGTTGTCGAGCGCTGATCCGTACACGAGGTTGGGCTGGACGTCGCTCGCGGTGAAGCAGTTGTCCAGCCAGTACGTGTTGCCCGAGTGCTCGTTGTAGACCACGTTCGGGATCATCACGTCGCCGACGTCGGCGTTGAGGGTGGCCGCCTTGCCGAGAACGTACACGCCCGCCACCCACGCCGCCTGCTCCGCGACCTGGCGGAGGATGTGGTACGCGGCTTCGCCGAGCGGGTAGTCGACGTTGAGGATGCAGGCGCCGGACTCGCGGAGCTTGCGCTCGTCGACCGCACCGACGCGCGGGTCGATGGTCGAGGAATCCAGCTTGGAAAGCATGAAGATCTGCGCCGCCGAGTCGACGCCGGTGCGGACCGCGGGAATATGGCGCACGCCGTTGGCAGCCTCCAGCTCCGCGCGCCACTTGCGCAGGCGCTCGCGCTCAGGGTGGACGTCGAAAACCTTGCGGGCCCCGTAATACAGCCAGTTCTGGCGCGACGCGCGGCTGTGGCCGGCCTCCAGCTTGCGCCGCTCAGCGTCGAGGTCCTGGTCTGACTTGCCGATCCAGTCGACGATCTCGTCCTCTATCCGGCGGGCGACTCCCGTCAGCACGTTGACCAGGCTGTGCGCGTTGGACGAGACGAAGTAGATCGGCGCGTCGCGCGCGCCCAGCTCATCCATCGCCGCAGCGATCGGCAGCCACCAGCGGCTCGCGTTGCGTGCGAACCCGAGATGACTTCCGCCGATCAGACGCAGCACGATGCGGCACTCGTCGCGCTTGATCGCGGCGAGGTTGGCGTCGAAGGCGTCGCCCCAAGCCTGGTGGAGCCGGCGCCAGTCGTCCTGGGTCGCGCCGGCCGCGTGCCGGGCGTCGTCGTCTGAGAGGTCGACGTCTTGCAGCAGGCGGTGCAGCTTGTTCCATTCGATCTGAAACGCGACCAGGGTGGGCACGAGGTCGTCGATGTCGGACGCTGACGCGATCAGCACGGCAAGCGTGTTCTTGCCGTCGTGATACCAGCGACGGCGCCGGGCAGGGGCCTTGACCGCCTGCCAACCCATGATGTCTGCGCCGAGGACCGCCTTGAAGCCCTGCGGGCTCTGACCCATGACCACGCGCCGGGAGGTATTGATGGCGGCGGGCAGGCGCCGCGCGGCGTAGAGCAGCGCGCCCATGTCGGTCTGTGGCTCCGCCGCCAGCGGATGCAGCACCGAGCCCATCAAGAGGTGGGCCTGGACCAGGGATTCGACTTTGATGTCACCTGAGCTCTGCAGCATGGTCGTGTACGTCCGGACGTACAGCTCCACCGCGTGCTTGCCGCTCCAGCCGGAGTCCGGGTGCGCTGGTGGCCCTTCCACGGGCCGAATATAGCCCGCCGACTTACAAAACCATGAGGAAGGTTGGACCCCGGCCGTGCCTAATTGGAGCCATGACAAGCCTCCTGAGAGCCCGAACCCTTCGCATCGCCGGCCTTGCCCTGGGCGCCGTCGCCGTGGCGGGCGCCGCCATCGTGATCACCGCGTCGGCGGCCGGCATGAGCTTCGGCCTGCGGTCCTCTGGATCAGCCCAGCAGGGCGGCGCCCCCGTGGCCGCCGCTGACGCCACCAAGGCATCGACCGCCTGCAGCGATTTCATGAAGCATTTCGCGGTCGAGATCGGCAAGACCCAAGCCCAGGTCAACTCCGCCTTTCAAAAGGCCATCGCCGACACCCTGGTCGACGAGGTGAAGAGCGGGCAGATCACGCAGGCCAGGCTGACGCGATCAAGCAGAAGCTCGCCGGCCAGACTCCGTGCACTCTGCCGAACATGGCCGGTCGCAAGCCTGGTGGCGACAAGACGGCGATGGCCGCCTACATGCAGCAGTACCTGGCAGCCGCGGCTTCCGCACTCGGCATCACTGAGGCTCAGCTCAAGACGGACCTGGCTGGCGGCCAGTCGCTGTCCCAGGTGGCGGCGGCCCAGCACGTGTCCGAGGCCGACTTCCGGACCAGGGTGATCGCCAGCCTGAAGCCGGCCCTGGACAGGGCGGTGACCGACAAGACCATCACGGCGGCCCAGGAGCAGGAGCTGTTGAACCGTCTGCAGACCGCGCCGCTACCGCTGTGGAATACGCCCGTCAAGCGAACCAACCCGACGCCGTCGGCAACGCCGAAAACCGCGGCCTAATTCAGCTCGTCGGGCGGCGGGTTTCCGCCGAGGCGGCGCATCAGCTCCTCGAGGAGCTGGCGTGTCTCCGGGTCGGCCATCAGCCGCTCCTGCATCTCCTCGGCGGAGCGCCGGATCTCCGGGTCCGACATCAGCCGCTCCGACATCGCCTCGAACCGCGATGCCATGTCCTTCATCGCGCTCTCCTGCGCCACCTGGATCAGGATCGGCTGGCTCGCCGCGGCGGCCACCGCCTCGGCCTGGGCGCGGACCATCTCGATCCCCTTGCAGCCCAGGCACTCGCCCTTGAGCCCGCAGTGACAGAGCTGGGGACGCAGTCGGTCGAGCGCCGCGTGAAGGTCGGAAAGGTCGATGGGTCCCGCCACGGCAGCAAATCTACGAGGGTTTGGACTTCTCCGTGTACATCGACTCGATCTGTTCGCGATAGTGGTCGGCCACGACCTTGCGCTTGACGTCAAGCTTCAGCGAGAGCTCGCCCGAGTCCTCGGTGAAGTCGTGCGGCAGCAGGGTGAAGTACTTGATCGTCTCCCAGTGGCCGAGGTTGGCGTTGACGCGATCAACCGTTTGCTGGATGCGCGACTTGAGGGCAGTCTCATCGAGGCCCTGGCTCTTCGCGGTGTCCCAATCGGGCACGATCAGCGCGGTCACGTACGGCCTCGACTCGCCGATTACCACGGCGCGAGACATGATCGGGTCGCTCAGCAGGGCTTGCTCCAGCTGCTGCGGAGCGACGTACTTGCCACCTGCGGTCTTGAAGAGCGACTTCTTGCGATCGGTGATCTTGAGGAAGCCGTCGGGATCGACTTCGCCGATGTCGCCCGTATAGATCCAGCCGTCCTTCAGTATCTCGGCCGTGGCTTCGGGCTGCTTGTGGTAACCGAGCATGTTGCCCGGGCTTCTGACGAGGATCTCGCCGTCGTCGGCGATCTTCAGCTCGACGCCAGGAAATGGTTTGCCAACCGTCAGGAAGCGGTGCTCATGAAGCGTGTTCGAGCAAACACCGGAAGAAGTTTCGGTCATGCCCCAGCCGTTCAGGATCGGCACTCCGAGCGCCCAGAAAAACTCCTCAATCTCTTTCGCCAATCCTGCGCCGCCGCTGACGAAGAACCGCAGACGCCCGCCGGTAAGAAGCGTGCGCACGCTTGTGAGCACGAGGCGATCTGCGAGCCGGCGTTGGGCTTTCAGCAGGGGACCGGGATTGGATGTCTGCGAGAACCGCGCGCCGACGGCGACCGCCCACTTGAAGATCGCCTGGCGCGTTGGGCTCGACTTGTGCACGCGGGCCATCACGGCCGCATACATCTTTTCGTAGACGCGAGGAACGCTGTTCATGACGGTCGGCTTGATCTTGCGAATCTCCTCGGCGAGGTGCTCGGGACCGGGCACGATCCAGGTTTGGCCCGCGTATAGGAGTCCGACGAAGATGTCGTTGATCCGGCCGTAGACATGCGAGTAAGGCAGCCAGGAGATCGAGGAGTCCTGGTCGGTGAGAGGGTGAACCTTCACCGCGGCGCGGCTTATGTCGACCATGTTGCGATGCGCGAGCTCGACGCCTTTCGGCACACCGGTCGTCCCCGACGTGTAGACGATCGTGCAGAGATCGTCGGGGGAGATGCTGCTCAGACGGGAGGCGATCTCCGGCACGTTTCTCCCCGGCTGCTTGACCCACTGCGCGATTTCGCGGTCCATCGATGCGACCTGGCGCAGGGGGCCGCCCGTGGCGAGCTTCGGTGCGAGCTCGGCGTCGGAGACGATGGCGAACGTGGCGGCGCTGTTCGCGGCGATGACCCGGGCGGCGTCTGCGGAAACGTTCGGGTAAACCGGCACGGTGACCGCGCCGATGGCCTGGATGGCGAAATCGCAGTACAGCCACTCCGGCCGGTTGTCGGACATGATGATCACGCAGTCGCCGTGCCTGACGCCTGCTTCGATCAGACCGGCCGCGACCGCAAGGATATCGCGCTGCATGTCCGACCACGTCTCGACCTGCCACGGCCCATCGCCGTCGCGGTAGTGGATCAGCGGGCGGTCCGTGTATCTGGCCGCCTGGCGAAAGAAGACACCGACGGTGGTGCGATCCGCGATCGACTCGGGATCGATTTGCTCTGCGGCCGCGGTGGTCCTTAACGAGGACGTGGTTTTATTTGACCGCCTTGATCGTTAGAGTCAGCGTCCCCGACGGCACGCTCACCGTGACCTTGTCGCCCCTCTTGTGCCCGACGAGCGCGCGTCCGACGGGCGAGTCCACCGAGATGCGGCCGGCCGACGGGTCGCTCTCCACCGCGCCGACAAGGTGATAGGTCTCGCTCTCGCCCTCATGATCGACCACCTCGATCGTCGAGCCTGGACCGACGACGCTCGAGTGCGTGTCCCGGATGATCTGGGCGCGACCGATCATCTCCTGCAGCTCGTAGATGCGGCCGTCGAGAAGTCCGACCTCCTCCTTCGCCTGCTCGTACTCGGGGTTGTCCTCGATGTCGCCTGGCTGAAACGCCTCCTTCAAGCGCTCGCCCGCCTCGGCGCGGCGCCGCAGCGCAACATCGAGGTCGCGCTTGAGCTTCTCGAGCCCCTCCGGTGTCAGCAAAACAGGTTCGGTTAGATCCATACCCAAGCCTTGACTGAATAATAGCCCGGCGTATGGACCCCTCCGATCTCAGGGCCGAGCTCGCCGAACGGTTGGCGAATAGTACGCCAATCGATGCTGAAACATTCAACGCGGCCTGCTTCCTGCTGACCCGTGCGCTCGAGGGCCTGGAGTTCAGCGTCCCCGAAGCCGGACCGCTCGTGCGCCGGTTGCTGCGCGTTGCCGGCCGCGTCGTGATCGATACCGGGATGCCCGATTCGTCACCCGAAGCCTGGCCCGACACCAGGGAGATGGCGCTGCAGTGGATCGATGAGGCGCTGCGGGCGCTGGGCTACGAGGCGCGCCCTGCCGAACCGGCCTAGTTGATCAGCCGCGCGGCCGGCGGCGCCGGAGAGTAGTTGGGGTTGAAGTCGACACCGACCTGCGCGCCGCCTGCCACGGTGGCTGACCAGGCGATGACCTGCCCCGCCAGAGGCGCGCGATCGCCACCGGTGATCTTCCAGAACGACGACGGTGTGTAGATGGTCCCGATGTACTGGGTCGCAGCCCCGCCGTCCAGCGTGTTGTTGCAGGTGACCGGCACTCCCGCCTGCTGGTAGATGACGATCCAGTTGTATTGCTCTCCGCTGAACACGTATGTCGCGCCTTGCGCGTTCTGGGTCATGCATGAGCCGGCGGGGAAGTAGAACTGCACCGCGCCTGGTGTGATCTTCGCCGTCGTGCACGGCGCGTTGGGGTCGCCGGTCGGACTCGGGGGAGACAGCTGGCAGTAGTTCTCGTTCGTCACATCACCACCCGTCCAGGGCGGATATTGGAGCTGCATGGGTGCGTTTTCCTGCGACAGCGTCGGCGGCGGCGGCGTGCAGTTGCTGAAGCACTGCGGAGGCGTCTCGTCGTCGGGCGGCTGGCAGTTCTTCGAGCGCAGTTGTGCGTAGCACAGTTTGTTGGGCAGAAGCGTGCTCGCGGTCACCGAGCAGATCGTGTGACCAGGTGCCAGGCACGGCCAACCGCCGGTCCCGCCGGACACGACGATGCCCGATCCGCCGTTTGGAAACGCGCCGCCAATCCAGCTGCCGCCGCTGAATCCGGGAGCGTCGAATTGGCCGATGAAGGAGAAGTTGTTCGGGTTGCCGTCACACCCGTTCGGGTTCAGGTAGACGTTGTAGAACTCCGCTCCAGGAGCGTTCTGGGTGATGCTCACATCGATCACCTGGTCCTTGATGGGGGGGTCGACCGTGGCCACCACCTGGCACGCCGAGGGCGCACTCTCGCGCTGGCAGCTTCCCGCGGGCGCACAGGGGTTGGGCTGGAATTTGGCGGTGTTGTCGAGGAACTGATCGAAGCGAACGGAGGTCAGCTCGACACCCCAGTTCCCGGCGCCCAGCCCTCCGTGCTTGACGCCGTAACCCGAGGCCGTGTTCACCGCCGTCGTAAAGTTGCCCGCGCATCCGGCGCCGTTCAGGTTCCAGAACTGTGGGCTGGCGCCCGCGGTCGTGCCGGGGCCAAGCAGCGTGACAGGGTCCACGTACTCCTCGTTGGGCGCCTTCAGCTCATTCGATAGAAGGCTGCCTGTTGCATCCGACGTGTAACCGTTCATCCACTGGTACACCCCGGCCGCGAGGAAGGCGCATTTTGGAGGTGATGCGCCGGTCAGGTGGAAGGCGCTGTTGTACATACCCGCAAACATCTCGGTGTATGTGCCACGGTTATCCAGGTTGAATGCTTGCGGGCTGTTATACAAGCCGATGGATGGCGCCGTGTATCCCGGGTCGGGCAGGCTCGGGGCCGGGACGACCGGGCCTCCCAGAACATCTCCAACCTTGCATGACCCACCGTTCGTCGCCGGGTCGTAGGGCGTGAATCCTGGGTTGGGGTTGTAGCACCAGTATTCCGCCGAGCTGCAGGTCGAGCCCGCCGCCCCGTAGCAGTTCCCTGCCTCATGCAGGTTGCCGTTGACGCACGCCTGCCCATCGGAGTACACGTCGCCAAGGACCGTGAGCTGGCCGCCACCGTTCATCGTCAGCGAGCAGCCGTTCGGGTTGAGCGTCAAGATCGCGGGGGTTTGCCGCTGGTTGCCGACGATCGAGGTAGCTGTCGCACTGACCCCGACCGACGGCGAGCCGCCAAAGATCTGGATGAACGCGAGGGGCAGGCTGTGATTTGTCGTGTAGGTGAACTGATATCCGTTGAACTGCGTGTTCGTGGCGACGATCTTCAGCGAGTATCCGCCGGGGAACACGTAGTCCCATTCGTCCCAAGGCAGGAAGTTGTTGGGCGGGACGCCAGTGGTGCCGCTGGTGTGATTGCCGGGGGGAATGCCCGAGTAGATGCGGAGGTTGCTTTCGTACACAGCGACCGACGCCGGGATGACCTTGTTGACCAGGTCGAAGTAGTTGGGGTAGTTGTTGTACCAGTCGCCCGCCGCTAGCGCACCCGCGTCGACTGCGGTCTGCTGGTCGCGCCTGTCCACGTAGGCGCGTCCCGAGTCGACCGCGAGGCCCAGCATCCCGAACAGGACAAGGATCAGCAGCGCGATCAGGACGATCGCCTGGCCCTCCTGCAGGGTGGCCCGCGAAGGCCTAGTTCGAGTACTCGGCACGGTAGATGGCATATGCGGTGATGACGATGTTGTTGCCGACAACTTGCTGGATGATCGGTGTGACCGGCTGGAACGTGTACCAGAGCGTCACCTTGAGCGGTTCGTTCCCGTTCGCGGCGACTGCGTCGTTACAACCCGCAGGCGGAGGATTGTAGGGAAGTTGACCGCGGGGCGCATTCGGCGTGCCGTTGCCTGCCGCGCTGGGATCGGTGATGAAGACCCAACCGGTATTCATCGGCGGGATCTGAGGCGAGCCCTGAGGGCTGCCTCCGTTGGGAATGGGGCCGTTGGGACACGGGTTCGCCAGCACGGTTGCGACTGCATGGCCCTGAACCGCCGCCAGCACGTCAGCGTTCTTGGGCCAGTTGTGCGAAGCGCCGTTCGGGTCGATGAAGTAAGAGGCTCGCACCGCGACGCGCGCCCCCTCGTTGGCAGCCTGCTGCAAAGTTATGTAGACGTATAGAGCTCGACCGAAATCGATGATCCCGAAGGTGAGCAACAGGATGATCGGGGCGATGATCGCGAACTCGGTCAGCCCCTGCGAGCGCTGGCTGCGCGTGTATGAGCCAAGTCTCTTGCTCATGGTTTGCCCTGGATCGTGAAGTGTTCGTTGTAGGCAATGTCGAGGCTGTTGCCGAATAGGCTCTGGATAAACGGCGTGATGAGCTGGAAATTCATCAGCAGAATCACGTTGATGTCGCCCAGGCGCCAGGCGTTGTCCTGCGGGGCATTTGTCAGGCTGCCGTACTGTGCGCCGCTGGGAGTGGTGTAGCAGGCGTACACGTATATCGTCTGCGGGGTCGGCGGATAGGCTGCCAGGGGATAAGGCTTGTCCCCGGCGGAGTTGCCGTCGGTGGGGGATAGGCAGCCGTTGGTCGCGATGAACGTCACCTGAGTCGAGTTGAAACCGGCGCCGGTCAACGCTAGCGTGACGGCGCTGCTGACCTCCGAGTCCTGGAGGAACAGGTTTGCCCGCCTGGCGGTGTCGAACCAGGCGGCGTGACGCGCGCCCTCCCGAGCGGCGCCCTGCATGGCGACGGAAAAGTAGAACGCGCGGGAGAGGTCGATAAGGCCCATCGCCAGGAGCAGCAGGACCGTCGAGGAGATCGCGAACTCGACCAGCGACTGCCCGCGCTGTTTTGGGCGGTAAACGCCCTTTTTTCCTTCAGGCACTTTGGCCACGACATTTAAGCAACCGGGAAACCATTCTGTTGGCCTCTAACGTGGAAAAAGCCGATTTCGCTCGCGAAAAAAGCAAGGAATCTGTAAGCGGCGCCCCCCAGCGCGTCCGGAAAGCCTGTAGCTAGCTGATCAGCAGGTGGGCGGGGTCTCCTTTGAGGCCGACCGCGAAGGACAGTGTGTCGGTCGAGGTGACGCCGGTCGTCATCTGGTACCGCAGCGACCACCACCAGCTGTTTGGGTTGGTGCCCGGGTTGTAGGTGCCGGGGAGCCGGGCACGGCACGGGCGGGTTGGTCAGGCCTCCGGTGCCGTTGGAAGTACGGATTGCGCTGAATTTGCGTTCTCAGGGTTCATCATTAGCCCTCGCCTAAAAGCCATGTCCCTCCCAGGGCTTCGCGAACCGTGATCCAGGCGCAGAAGCAATCGCCTCGATGGCAGGACGTCCGGGCCAAGGCGATCGACGCGACATTCGATGCCGACCGCCGCCGGGTCGGCGAGCGCGTAGCGCTCGTTTTCAGGTGGTTGTTCCTGATCGTCCTCGGCGCGCTCAACTACCTGAACCCACTCACGGGTCCCGAGGCGAAGGTCACGATCGACGTCGTCCTTTTTTTCTGGGCCGTGATGACCGTGGTCGTGCAGGTCCTGCTGGTACGCGGTTACCAACCGGGCAAGCAGTTCAGCCTGACCACGATGGTGCTGGACATCTTCTTTGCGGCCGGGCTCGTCTACCTGTCCGACGGCTTCAACAGCCCGTTCTTCCTCGCCCTGTTCCTGGCCGTGATCACCAACGCGGTGCGGTTTGGCGCGACGGCGAGTTTTCTGTCCGCGCTCGTCATCTCTTTTCTTTATCTGTTCATCGGCGGAACCTTCACGCCGGCGAATTTCAACATCGACGCCAACGCCACCATCGGCAAGGTGTTCCTTTTCCTCGTGGTTGCCCTGACCACCGGCTACATGACGCGGGAGCTAGAACGGGAGCGGCGCTCCGCGGTGGAGCGGGCGGCGCAGGCGGACTCGCTGCGCGAGCTGAGCATGAACCTGGTCAGCGACACCGACATCAAAGACGTGTTCGACGTGCTGGTCGACCACGCGGTGCAGATGACGACGGCCGAGCACGGACGCGTCATCCTGTCGGCGCCGGACGGTTTTTCGGTGGTCGCCGCGGCAAACCGTGACGGCGCCGAGGTCGTGCCCGAGGGTGAAGCCTTCGACGAGCACCAGATGTCGCAGGCGTCCAGCACCGGCGAGGCGGTGTTCTCGTCGGACCGCAAGAGCATGATGGTGCCGATCGCGTCCGGCGATGGCGCGACGGTGCTCGTCCTGTTGAGCCAGACCGCGACCGCCTTCACGAACCAGGACCTGTTCGCGGTGGATGCGCTGACCGGCAGCTCGGCCGTGCCGGTCGCGAACGCGCTGCGTTACCAGCGCAGTCGCCAGGAGGCGACCACCGACGGGCTGACCGGCCTTGCGAATGCACGCGAGTTTCGGCGCCGCCTCGATGCCGCCTTCGCCCGGCCGGACCGCCGGGACGTCGCGCTGTCGCTTCTGCTCGTCGACTTCGACCACTTCAAGTCGGTCAACGACCTGAAGGGCCATCAGCACGGCGACCTCGTCCTGCAGATGGGCGCGCGCATCGTCCGGGCCACCGTGCGCGGCCAGGACCTGGTGGCGAGGTACGGTGGCGACGAGCTCGCCGTCATCGTCCACGACGCGAACGGATCGGCGGCCCAGCGGCTCGCCTATCGCATCGTCGACTCGGTGCATGCGGCCGCGGTCTCGACCATCCCCGGCCACCAGCTGACGTTCAGCATCGGAGTCGCGTCGTATCCCGAGGACGGTTTCACCGCGACCGAGCTAGTGGCGGCGGCGGACCAGGCGCTCTATCTGGCCAAGCGCGAGGGCAAGGACCGTCCGTGCACCTTCCCGCAGCTCGTCACCGAGCTGGAGCTCGCGGATGGGAACCTGGTGTCGATGCTCGCCGAGGCCGGCCCGCAGGTCATGGTCGCTGTGGCGCACGCGGTCGACCATCGCAATCCGGTCACGCAGGGCCACTCGAGCCGCGTCGTCGCGATCGCCGAGGCGATAGGCAGGCGGGCCGGTGTCTCGTCGACCGACCTGGAAAGTCTCCGCGCGGCGGCCTTTCTCCACGACGTCGGGCACATGACGCTGCCGGCCGGCGGTGAGGGCTTCGAAGTGCCGGGGCACTGCGAGGAAGGGGAGCGGATCGTCGCCGGCGCGCAGTTCCCCGATGAGGTCGTGGCGGCGGTGCGGCATCACCACGACCGCTGGGACGGACCGGGCGATCAGGTTCCGCTGATGGCTCGGATCCTCGCCGTCACGGAGCGGTATGAGTCACTGACTGCGGGCAGGGGTTGCAAGCGCCTGTCGGCGTCGGACGCGCTTGGCGAGATCAAGAAGGCATCGGGAGTCGAGTTCGACCCCGCCGTGGTCGATGCCCTAACCCGTGCCGTCCAAGATGGGGGCCTCGAGCTGAACCTGCCGGACATCGCTTTGCCCGCGACCGCGGCTGCGCCGGAGTCCGTCGCCGCTTCCTGAGCTGACCTTGCGCAGCAGGCGCGTTCGGCGCTGCTCGAGCTCCGGCGCCGTCTCGGGCATGCGGCGCTGGGCGTCCTCGACCACGCTGAGCGCCTTTTGCGGGTCGCGGCGGCGCCACTCCAACAGGCGCGCCCTCGCCACCGACACCCGGACGTCATCGCGTGCGCGGGCCTCGAGCCAGTCGAGCAGCCGGTCCGCGCTGGTGATCGAACCCTTTCGCACCAGGCGCCTCGAAAGGAGGAGGCCCGCGGTCGCAGCAGCCTCGCCCCTTGCGAACGCCGTCGCGTTACGCAGCGCGCGCCACCCGTCAGCCCGCGCGCCTCGGCGCCAGCGATGGCGTCCGAGCGCGAGCCAGTCGTCCGCGTCCATGTCGACGTCTGCGCCCTGGAGCCGGCGCAGGAGTCGCGAATGCAGGTGGACGAGGCTGATCACGTCCAGGCGGTTGTGCTCCAACGCTGCTTCTAGAAAATCTCGCGCCCCCGCGCGCAGGTAGCCGAAGTAGGCGTCAGGCACCAGCGCGCCTGGCAGTGGATCGTCGCGCTCGTAACCCAGGACGCGCTGCTCCACGTAGCGCAGCGTGCATGTCTCGAGGCGATGTCGATAAAGCGCGCGCACAAGGGTCAGCAGGTCGACGTGCGCGGCGTGCGTGAACTCTCCGGGCATGCGAGCCATGACCCATCGAGTGCGCAGCACTGGCAGGTCGAAGGAACCGCCGTTGAAAGTGGCGACGCCGTCTGCGCTTGCGAGCTCGGCGTGCAGCGCCTGCAGGAACGCGGACTCCATGCCTGGCTCGGGCAGGAAGAACTGTGCTACGCGAAGACCGCAATCCAACGGTGTCGCGATGGCCGCGGCGAAGACGTACGTGCCGGCGCCGCCGGTCAGGCCGGTGGTCTCGGTGTCGAGATAGGCGACCGCGCCGGGATCCGGATCCAGCGCAGGCAGCGCCAGGACTTCCTGGCGGACTGCAGCCGTGCCGTATGGCGTCATCACCTCGTCGAACCCCCGCGGCAGCTGGTAGCTCCGCTGCGCTCGAGACTGAGCAGGTGCGCCTAACCCAGGGGTCCCCACGAAATCGTCAGATTTCGTGGCGTGGGTTAAACGGGTAAGGCGCTCGCGGAGAGAAGCAACAGGCAAGCTTGTTTAGCTCCTTCGACGAGATGCAGTGGACCGACGCACGACGGACAGCCCGCGGCGCATGGGCAGTCGCGAACAAGCGCAGCAGCGTCGTCGAGCAGCTCGCGATGGAGCTCAAAAAGACGGGCGGCGAATCCAACGCCGCCTGGGTAGACCTCGTACACGGTGACTGTCGGCAGCTGAGTCGTGATGGAGCGGACCTCCGCCACCGAGCCGAGGTCGCGGGGGTCGCACATCAGCCGCAGGCTCGCGACGTGACGCAGGGAGTGCGCCATGCCCTGCAGGCCGGCCTCCAGGGTTTCGCGGCCGAGCGAACGCCACAGACCCTCGTCGACCGTGATCCAGTAGCCGGTCGTGTGCAGCGTCTGCTCGGGAAGATGGATCGGCCCGGCGCCGATGTTCTCGTGCGTGTGGAAGCGGATCTTCTTGAACATCGAGGCAAGACTGGTGATCTTGACTTCGCCATGACTGCGTGTCAGGGGGTCGCCATGCGGGCCGTCAAACGTGTCGAGCACCTGCACAGTCACCGACGCCAGCGCGTCCGTGTAGTAGTCGACCTCGACGGGTCGCACGTAGGCCTTCTTCTCGTTCCAGTCGAGCCGGTCGACGTGGTACTGCGCGCCTTCATGGAGGTACACGGCCTCTTCGTGCAGCAGCACCGGGG
>WNFB01002642.1_pt1 | contig 15621 bp, 13 predicted proteins | sample 5400501 | NCBI WGS metagenome assembly WNFB01 (sample SAMN13153341, study PRJNA577476) | soil metagenome | isolation source: 200 cm saprolite under Douglas fir tree site 2 hole 1 | place: USA:California | collected 2015-04-18
GGACGCCCGCGATGATCGGGGTCGTGAACGGCACGGTGGAATGGATCTTCGTTTTCCGCGACCGGGTGTCGGTGACGATCAGCGGCGCCGATCGCCTGCTCGACGTTGCGCGCGAGAAGCTCGCCGAGGACATCTGGCAGGAGGTGGCGAAGGTCCTCGGCGTTGCGGTTGGAATGCCGCGATGGCAGGTTATCAAGGAGCGCCGGGCGACCTTTGCGGCACTGCCCGGCCAGGAGCGCCTGCGGCCCGGCGCGGCGACGCGGTTCGGCAACCTGGTTCTTGCCGGCGACTGGACCGCCACCGGGCTGCCGGCAACCATCGAAGGCGCGATCCAGTCGGGCAATCGCGCCGCGGACCTGATCCACCAACGCACATGATCGGAACGACGTGACGATGAAGGATGCAATCGCGATCGACGAGCGGCAGGCCGCGACGGCGCCGCCGGACGGCAAGCTCGATGCGCATATCGAGGCCGCCACGCGCTCGCTCATCGATTTGCAGAAGCCCGATGGCCACTGGGTGTTCGAGCTGGAGGCCGACGCGACCATCCCGGCCGAGTACGTGCTGCTGAAGCACTACCGCGGCGAGGCCGCCGATCCGGACGTCGAGCGCAAGATCGCCGCCTATCTCACGCGCATCCAGGGCGCGCACGGGGGCTGGCCGCTCTTTCACGACGGCGACTTCGACATGAGCGCCAGCGTGAAGGCCTACTTCGCCCTCAAGATGATCGGCCACGCGCCGGACGCCCCGCACATGCGCCGCGCGCGCGAAGCCATCCTGGCGCGCGGCGGCGCGGCGGCGAGCAACGTCTTCACCCGCATGCTGCTCGCGCTTTACCGGATTGTCCCGTGGCGCTGCGTGCCGGTGATGCCGGTCGAGATCATGCTGCTGCCCCGGTGGTTCCCGTTTCATCTGACCAAGATCTCGTACTGGGGCCGCACCGTGATCGTGCCCCTGCTGGTGCTCCAGGCGCTCAAGCCGTCCGCCACGAATCCGCGCGGCGTGCGCATCGACGAGTTGTTCCGCGCGCCGCCCGCGACGTTGGGGCCGCCCAAGAAGGCGCCGCACCAGAAGTGGGCGTGGTTCGCGTTCTTCCGCGCGGTCGACGCCGTCCTGCGCGCGGCGACGCCCTTGTTTCCCAAAGCGTTGCGCAAGCGCGCGATCGCGCGCGCGGTTGCGTTCGTGACCGAACGGCTCAACGGCGAGGACGGGCTCGGCGCGATCTTCCCGGCGATGGCCAATTCGGTGATGATGTTCGACGTGCTCGGCTACGCCAAGGACCATCCCGACCTCGTTGCGGCACGCGCCTCGATCGAAAAACTCCTCGTGCTCAAGGACGACGAGGCCTATTGCCAGCCCTGCGTGTCGCCGGTCTGGGACACGGCGCTGACGTGCCACGCGCTGCTGGAGGTGGGCGATCCGCAGTCCACCGAGTGCGCGGTCAAAGGTCTCGCCTGGCTCGAACCGTTGCAGGTCCTCGATGTGGCGGGCGACTGGGCGGCGGCCCGGCCGCACGTGCGCCCGGGCGGCTGGGCGTTCCAATACGCCAATCCGCATTACCCCGATCTCGACGACACGGCGGTCGTGGTCATGGCGATGGAGCGCGTTGCAAGAGCTTCAGCCAAGGCCTCCGACTACGAGCAAGCGATCGCGCGCGCGAGAGAATGGATCGTCGGTCTGCAATCGCGCGGCGGGGGCTGGGCAGCGTTCGACGCGGACAACGATTACGACTACCTGAACAATATTCCATTCGCCGATCACGGCGCATTGCTCGATCCGCCGACCGCCGATTTGACCGCTCGCTGTATCTCCATGCTGGCCCAGCTTGGCGAAATGCCGCAAACGAGTTCCGCGATGCGCGACGCCATCGACTATCTGCGGCGTACGCAGGAACAAGAGGGCAGCTGGTACGGCCGCTGGGGCATGAACTACATCTACGGGACCTGGTCGGTCCTGTGCGCGCTCAACGCGGCCGGAATCGAACGAACGTCGTCGGAGGTGCGGCGTGCCGCCGATTGGCTCGTTGCGATCCAGAACCCGGACGGCGGCTGGGGCGAGGACGGAACGAGCTACAAGCTCGGTTATCGGGGATACGAGCGCGCGCCCAGCACCGCCTCGCAGACCGCCTGGGCGCTGCTGGGGCTGATGGCGGCCGGCGACGTCGGCCATGCGGCGGTCGACCGCGGCGTCGCGTATCTGTGCGCAAGCCAGGGGAGCGATGGTTCCTGGGCCGAGGAGCGCTTCACCGCGACGGGCTTTCCGCGCGTCTTCTACCTGCGCTACCACGGCTATCGGAAATTCTTTCCGCTTTGGGCGCTGGCCCGGTACCGCAATCTCAAAAAGGGAAACATGCGCGCGGTCGCCTACGGCATGTAGGCCGGCCGCTACCAAGCGTGCGCCGGCGAGTTTCGACCCAGCCGGCCAGCCAAGATGAAGGAATGTTCATCCGACCCCGTCAACCATTTTTGCATGGGCTCGGCAAAAAAGAATTTGAACAACGGCCTGCCTGCGGTAATTATGGAACAATCGAACCAATAACCAAGAAAAATGTTGCCTTCGGGGTATAGGGGACGGCCACTGGAATGCGCGTTACATGACGAGTAACGGGCCGATTATCGCAATCACCTGCCTGGCCTTGGAGGCGCGCATTGCCCTCGGCCCCGGCGTATCGGTGATCTGCAAACAGGCCTCGCAACTTGTCGGCTCGCTCGAGGCGGCGATCCGCAACGGCGCTTGCGGCGTCATCAGCTTCGGCATCGCGGGCGGGCTCGCGCCCGATCTCGAAGCCGGGGATTGGGTGGTCGGCGCCGGCGTCAAGAGCGAGCAGGGACGTTTCCCGGCCGATCATGAATGGGCGCGCAGCCTGCTTGCGGCCCTGCCCGGCGCCGTCCATGCGGACATCCTCGGGGTCGATGCCCCGGTTGCCGATGCGACGGAAAAGCGCCGCCTGCATGCGCGCACGGGGGCGGTCGCGGTCGACATGGAATCGCACATTGCGGCCCGCATCGCCGCCGCGCACGGGCTTCCGTTCGCCGCCTGCCGCGCGGTGATCGATGCGGCGCACCGCAGCCTTCCGCCAGCCGCGCTGGTGGGATTGCGCCCCGACGGCACGCCCGACGTCGGCGCGGTGTTCCGCTCCGTGGTACGTCAGCCCGGTCAGCTGCCGGCGCTGGTGCGCACGGCGCTCGATGCCCGCATTGCCCGGGACGCCCTACGCCGCGGCCGAGGGCTGCTTGGCGCGGGCCTCAGCTTCCCCTATTTCGGCGAGCTTGCGCTCGACGTGGCGTGAGAACACGTATTCGGCCGGCCGCTGCCGGTCGAGCGGGATCTCCGGCGCCATCGGGCCGTCGGTGCGCAGGCCGCGCAGGCTCACCGCCAGCGCCTTGAGCGGGTGGGCGACCGCGTCCTTCACGGCCGTCGCCTCGTAGCCGCTGTGCACCATGCAGTTGGCGCACTTTTCGTAATTGCCGGTCCCGTAGGCGTCCCAGTTGGTGTCTTCCATCAGCTCGCGGAACGTGCGGGCGTAGCCTTCGCCCAACAGATAGCAGGGGCGTTGCCAGCCGAACACGGTGCGCGTCGGGTTGCCCCACGGCGTGCAGTGGTATTCCTGATTGCCGGCGAGGAAATCGAGGAACAGGCTCGACTGGCTGAACGACCAGGCGCGGCCGTTGCGCCCGCGACGGAAGATGTCGCGGAACAGCCGCTTGGTCCGCTCGCGGGTGAGGAAATGCTCCTGGTCCGGCGCGCGCTCGTAGGCGTAGCCGGGGGAGACGGTGATCGCGTCGACCCCGATCTCGCGCACATGGTCGAAGAAAGCGGCGACCCGCTGCGGATCCGCCGTGTTGAACAGCGTGCAGTTGATGTTGACGCGGAAGCCGCGCGCCTTGGCGGCGCGAATGGCGGCGACGGCGCGATCGAACACGCCTTCCTGGCACACCGAGCGGTCGTGGTCCTCCCGGTCGCCGTCGAGATGGACCGACCAGACGAAGTACGGGCTCGGCGAATACTGGTCGAGCTTCTTCTCCATCAGCAGCGCATTGGTGCACAGGTAGACGAACTTGCGCCGGGCAAGGATCCCGCGCACGACCTCGGGCAGCTCCTTGTGCAGCAGCGGCTCGCCGCCGGCGATCGAAACGACCGGGGCGCCGCACGAATCGACCGCCTCCAGGCATTCGTCGACCGACAGGCGCTGGTTGAGGATCTTGTCCGGATAGTCGATCTTCCCGCAGCCCGCGCAGGCGAGGTTGCAGCGGAACAGCGGCTCGAGCATCAGCACCAACGGATAGCGCTTGCGGCCGGCGACCGACTGCCGCATCACGTAGGCGCCGACCGCGATTTTCTGGCGTAACGGAATTCCCAACGCGCTTCTCCTTTGCGATCGTTATGGGGAAGACGGCCCGCGCCGTTCAGACGAGCTCGGCCGGCAATCGGAACTGAATTTTCTCCTCGCGGCCCGGCATTGTCGAGACCTCGACCGGGCCAAGACGCCGCAGCGCCTCGATCACGTCCTCGACCAGAATGTCCGGTGCCGAGGCACCGGCGGTGATTCCGATCGTCTTCGCGCCGCGCACGCTTTCGGCCGGGAGCTCGTCGCCGTTGGCGATCAGGAAGCTCGGAATGCCGGCCTCCTCGCCGATCTCGCGCAGCCGGTTGGAGTTCGAGCTGTTCTTGGCGCCGACCACCAGGAGCACGTCGACATGGTCGCTCAGCTCGCGCACCGCCGCCTGGCGGTTTTGCGTGGCGTAGCAGATGTCGCGGGTGTCGGGACCGACCAGATCGGGAAAGCGGCGCTCGAGCGCCGCGATGATCGAGCGCGTATCGTCGACGCTCAGGGTCGTTTGCGTCACGTAGGCGACGGACGCGTCCGCGGGAAGGTCGAGCTTGTCCACGTCGGCTTCGTTCTGCACCAGGAACACCGGAGCGGAAATCTGCCCCATGGTTCCCTCGACTTCCGGATGCCCGGCGTGGCCGATCAGGATCAGGGTGCGGCCCTGCGCCACGTAACGCTTGCCCTGGTTGTGCACCTTGGTGACCAGCGGGCAGGTCGCGTCGAGCACCGGAAGCTGCCGCCGCGCCGCCTCTTCCTCCACCGCCTTGGAGACCCCATGGGCGCTGAAAACGGTGACCGCGCCCGGCGGAACGTCCTTGAGGCTCTCGACGAAGCGCGCGCCCTTGGCCTGCAGGGTCTCGACCACGTACTTGTTGTGGACGATCTCGTGGCGCACGTAGACCGGCGGCCCGTTCTTCTCGATCGCGCGTTCGACGATCTCGATCGCGCGCACGACGCCGGCGCAAAATCCGCGAGGTTGAGCGAGAATGACGCGCATTGTTTGATTCTCTCGTCTCTCGCCTAGGCGCCGCGCGCAAGCTTGCCGATGCTCGGGGCCTGCTCGAGGCCGAGCGCGGAGACGACCTTCGCGACGATCCCGTCCGCATTGAGCCCGGCTTGCGCGTACATCTTGTCGGGCTTGTCGTGGTCGATGAACACGTCGGGCAGCGTCATGGTGCGGATCTTGAGCCCCTGGTCGAGCAGGTTCCGCTCCGCCAGCAGCGCGAGAACGTAGCCGCCGAAGCCCCCGCGCGCGCCTTCCTCGACGGTGACCAGAACCTCGTGCTCCCTGGCGAGGCGAAGGATCAGATCCTCGTCGAGCGGCTTGGCGAAGCGCGCGTCGGCGACGGTCGTCGACAGGCCGATGGCGCCGAGCGACTCGGCCGCCTTCAGGCATTCGGCAAGTCGCGTGCCGAGGGAGAGCAGCGCCACCTTGCTGCCCTCGCGCATGATGCGGCCTTTGCCGATCTCGAGCGGGATGCCGGCTTCGGGCATGTCGACGCCCACGCCCTCGCCGCGCGGATAGCGGAACGCGATCGGCCCCTCGTCATGCGCCGCCGCGGTCGCCACCATGTGCACGAGCTCGGCCTCGTCGGCCGCCGCCATCACGACGAATCCCGGCAGGCAGCCGAGATAGGCGATGTCGAACGAGCCGGCATGGGTCGGTCCGTCCGCGCCCACCAGCCCGGCGCGGTCCATGGCGAAGCGCACCGGGAGGCGCTGGATCGCCACGTCGTGCACGACCTGGTCGTACGCGCGCTGCAGGAACGTGGAGTAGATCGTCGCGAACGGCTTGTATCCTTCCGTCGCCAGACCGGCCGCGAAGGTGACCGCGTGCTGCTCGGCGATTCCCACGTCGAAGGTGCGGTGGGGAAACTCCTTCTCGAAAATATCGAGGCCGGTGCCGGCCGGCATGGCCGCATTGATGGCGACGATGCGCTCGTCCTTCCTCGCTTCCTTCACCAGACTTTCCGCGAAGACCTTGGTGTATGACGGGGCGTTGCTTTTGCCCTTGGCCTGCTTGCCGGTGACGACATCGAACGGCACCACGCCGTGATACTTGTCGGCGGAGCCCTCGGCCGGGGGATAGCCTTTGCCCTTCTGCGTCGCGACGTGAACCAGGATCGGCCCGTTCTGCGCGTCGCGCACGTTCTTGAGCACCGGCAGCAGGTGGTCGAGATTGTGGCCGTCGATCGGGCCGATGTAGTAGAAGCCGAGTTCCTCGAACAAGGTGCCGCCGGTCAGGAAGCCGCGGGCGAATTCCTCGGCGCGCTGCGCCTTCTCGTAGAGCGGTCCCGGCAGGTAGCGGGCGAACTGCTTGCCGAGCTTGCGCAGCGACCGGTAGGTCCCGCCCGAGGTCAACCGCGCCAGATAGGCCGACATCGCTCCGACCGGGGGCGCGATCGACATGTCGTTGTCGTTGAGAATGACGATGAGGCGCGAATTCATCGCGCCCGCGTTGTTCATCGCCTCGTAGGCCATGCCGGCCGACATGGCGCCGTCGCCGATGACGCAGATGACGTTGTGCGGCTTGCCCGCGAGATCGCGGGCGACCGCCATGCCGAGGCCTGCCGAAATCGAGGTGGACGCATGCGCGGCGCCGAACGGGTCGTATTCGCTCTCCGCACGCTTGGTGAAGCCGGAGAGCCCGTTGCCCTGGCGGATGGTGCGGATGCGGTCGCGCCGGCCGGTGAGGATTTTGTGCGGATAGGCCTGGTGCCCCACGTCCCACACGAGCCGGTCGTGCGGCGTGTCGAACACGTAGTGCAGGGCCACGGTCAGCTCGACGACGCCGAGCCCCGCCCCGAGGTGACCGCCCGTTACCGAAACGGCATTGATGGTCTCGGCGCGCAGTTCGTCGGCCACCTGCCTGAGCTCGCGCTCAGGAAGCCGGCGCAGATCCGACGGGGTTTTGACCGCGTCGAGCAAACATGTTTGCTGCAACATTACAGACCGTGGTGTGCTGGAATCTGGAGCACGGTTCGAGCCTTAACGTCTCACCGGCAGTCCGGTTCCGGGCGAAACCGGCCTCGAACGGGGCCCTTTCGTGGCACACCGTGAGCCTGGGCGGCAACCGAGCATACTTCGCCTCAATCCATTGACGCGGCGACACCATCGTACCGCCTCGGACCCACCTTACAACGGTGCGACGGGCCTGACCAGTGTTGGGACACCGTCGCCTGGACCCCGCCCCTGCATGCCTCATACGCGGTCAGGTGGGCCGGCCGGCAAGTCAAGCGCCGCACACACGAAAACTGCCGATCCCGCTTGGGTGGCCGCTTCGCGCCTTGCCTGCAAAGCGTCAGATTGCCGCTTCGGAGACGGGATCGAAGAAATGCAATCGATCCGCGTCCAGCGCCAGGCGAATCCGGTCGCGGACTTTCGCGCGGACCGAGGGCTCGACCGCCGCCACCATCGTGGCGGAGCCGACCGTCATGTCCAGGAGGATCTCCGAGCCGAGCGGTTCGACCACCTCGACCACCGCATCGAAACTGTGTTCGGCGGGGTCGGCGCCGCTTGCCACGTGCAGGTCCTCCGGACGAATCCCCAGGGTGAATTTTTGGCCGACGTAGCGGGCGGCGCGCCCGGCGATCTCCCCCGGAATCCTGATGCGCATCCCGTCGTTTGCCGCCCACAGGGCGCCGTTCGCCTCGCTCACGCCGACGGTCGTGAAATTCATCGCCGGCGAGCCGATGAAGCCGGCCACGAACCGGTTGGCCGGCCGATTGTACAGCTCGAGCGGCTCGCCCACCTGCTGAACGTAGCCGTCCTTCATGACGACGACGCGGTCGCCGAGCGTCATGGCCTCGACCTGGTCGTGGGTCACGTAAATGGCGGTGGTGCCCAGCCGGGTGTGCAGCTTCTTGATCTCCACCCGCATCTGGACGCGCAGCTTGGCGTCGAGATTGGAGAGCGGCTCGTCGAACAGGAACACCTGGGGATGACGCACGATCGCCCGGCCCAGCGCCACCCGTTGGCGCTGGCCGCCGGAGAGCTGCCGCGGCTTGCGCTTGAGGAGGTCCTGAATCCCGAGGATCGCCGCCGCATCCTGCACGCGCTTGCCGATCTCCGCGCGATCGAATTTGCGCATCTTCAGGCCGAACGCCATGTTGTCGTAGACGCTCATGTGCGGGTAGAGCGCGTAGTTCTGGAACACCATGGCGATGTCGCGGTCCATCGGCGGCAGCTCGTTGACGATCTTGCCGTCGATCAGGATATGGCCCGAGGTGATGGATTCGAGCCCGGCCACCATCCGCAATGTCGTGGTCTTGCCGCAGCCGGAAGGGCCGACGAGAACCACGAATTCCTTGTCGCGAATCTCGAGGTTCACGTCCTTGACGGCATGAACCTCGTCGAACCGCTTGTTCAATTGCCGAATGACGACCGGCGCCATGGCGTGCTCCGCCTATCCCTTGACGGAGCCGGTGAGGCCCGCGACGTAGTGCTCGACGAAGAACGAGTAGACGAACGCCACCGGGATCGAGCCGAGCAGCGCGCCTGCCATCAGCGGCCCCCAGAAGAACACGTCGCCGCGGATCAGCTCGGAGGTGACGCCGACCGGCACGGTCTTCTGCTCGGGCGAGGACAGGAAGACGAGCGCATAGATGAATTCATTCCACGACAGCGTGAAGGCGAAGATTCCCGCCGACAGGATGCCCGGCACCGCGATCGGGAAGATGATGTAGATCATTGCCTTGAAGCGCGAGGCGCCGTCGATGCGGGCGCATTCCTCGAGCTCGCGCGGGATGGCCTTGAAGTAGCCCATCATCAGCCAGGTGCAGAACGGGATGAGAAACGTCGGATAGGTCAGGATCAGGGCCCACGGCGTGTCGCCGAGGCGGAAGTTGCGGATGATGTCGGCGAGCGGAATGAACAACAGCGTCTGCGGCACCAGGTAGGTGACGAAGATGCCGGTGCCGAGGCTGCCGGCGAACGGAAATTTGAGGCGCGAGAGCGCATATCCGGCCAGCAGCCCGCAGAACAGCGAGATCAAAGTGGAGGCGAGGGCGATCAGCATCGTGTTCAACATCCAGGTGTTGAACAGCGTCTCCTCCAGCAGATATTGGACGTGCTCCCAGGTCGGATGCGCGGTCCAGAACGGCGCGTAGTTGGCGGCGTTCCACGGGCGATAGAGCTCGCCGTCCGGCCGCACCGTCGTGATCGCCATCCAGTAGAACGGAAACAGCAGCGAGAAGACGAATACGCCGAGCGGGACGTAGAAGAACGCCCAACGCCTCCACCTTGCACCCTCGACCATGACTCAGTGAGTCTCCACGCGGCGGATGTACAACAGCTGCACGATCACCACGATCAGCAGCACGGGGAACATGGCGAGCGAGATGGCGGCGCCCTCGCTGAGCAGGCCGGTGCCGACGCCGATCTGGTAGGCGTAGGTGGCGAACAGGTGGGTGGCGTTGGCCGGGCCGCCGCCGGTCAGCACGTAGACGAGCTGAAAGTCGGCGAAGGTCTGGATCACCGAGAACAGGACCACCACCATGGTCACCGGCAGCAGCAGCGGCCACGTCACGTGCCAGAAGCGCTGGAACGGCCGCGCGCCGTCGATGGCCGCGGCCTCGTGCAGCTCCGGGCTGATGGTCTGCAGGCCGGCGAGCAGGCTGATCGCGTAGAACGGGACGCCGCGCCACACGTTCACGATGATCACCGAGATCATCGCCAGGTCGGGATCGCCGAGCCAGTTGATCCGCCCGTTGATCACCTGGAGCTTGAACAGCACCCAGTTGATCACGCTGAAGGTGGGATCGAACATCCACTTCCAGGCGAAGGTCGACAGCACCGTCGGGATGATGAAGGGCAGCAGGATGAAGGCGCGGGTGAGCGCCTTGCCCTTGAAGTGGCGGTTGAGCAGCAGGGCGAGCCACAGGCCGAGCGCCAGCTTGAATACCGTCGTGACCGCCGTGTAGACGAAGGTGTTGCGGACGGCCACGCGGAAAATGCTGTCGTTCCAGATCTTGTCGAAGTTCGCCCATCCGACGAACGCGCCCGGCACGCCGACCTTGGCGTCGGTCACCGACAGCATCACGCCCTTCACGAACGGATAGGCGATGAACAGGCCGAGCAGCACCAGCGTGGGGAACAGCAGGAAGAACGCCAGCCAACCCTCGTTTTCGAGCAGCCGGGTAACCGGGCCGCGTCGCGGAGCGCCGGCATAGGCCGTGCCAGCCAAAGTCAGGGCCATGGCGAGGTCTTCTCCGCTGGCAAGGGAAGCGCGTCCAAAACCCCTCCGGGCGCGGGGGCAAGGACGCGCCGCCTCAACTCCGCGTCACGCGTAGATCTTCACGAGCTCGTCATGGGCCGCCTTCACGGCCTCCTCCGGCGGCGTGCCCTGCACCGCCTTGGCGTACATGTCGGTCAGGATGTACTTGGTCAGGACCTCGGCCGCCTTCCTGGTGGACGGCCCCGCATGGCCGGCGAATCGCCCGGTGCGCGCCGCCGATTTGAACGGCAGCATGACCGGATCGTCGTTCCACAGCTTGTGCTTCTCCCAGTCGGTCGTGGAGCCGACCGAGAAGCCCTTCTGCGACACGAACCACGGATCGTACACGTCTTTCGAGTTGATCCAGCGGAGGAAGTCATTGGCCGCCTTCTGGTTCTTCGAATAGCCCATCACCATGTTGGAGAACGGCACGTGGAAGCTGAAGGGACCGGCCGGGCCCTTGGGCAGCGGCGCGTGCAGGATGTCCTCCTTGAGCGCCATTCCCTTCTCGGTCTTGTAGGCGTCGGGCTTGCGCAGCGCCTCGATATAGATCGAGGCGCCGTTGTTGGTGGCGGAGCAAGTGCCGGCGAGGAAGGCTCGGTTGTTGCTGGAGTCGTCCCAGGCGAGCCCGCCCTCGTCATGCGCCTCCTTCCAGAAGGCGACCATGAACTTGACCGACTCGATCGTCTCCTTGCTGTTGAGCACCACGGTCTTGCCGTCGGCTTCCACCTCCTTGCCGCCCCATGACCAAAGGTACGGATAGGTGAAGGCAGGCGCGTCGCCGAAGGTGTGGCCGAGGGTCTGGCCGAGCGGGCGTCCCTTGGCCTTGAGCTTCTTGCCGACCTCGCGATACTCCTCCCAGGTCTGCGGAAACTTGCCGCCGCTGTAGCCGAATTCCTCGAACCAGGACTTCCGGTAGGCGATCTGCAGGCCGACGATGCACCACGGCACCGCGATCCAGCGCTTGCCGTCATTGGCGACGGCCTTCGATGTGTCGTAGAAACCGCCCTGCGCCTTGCCGATACCCTCCGCCACGTCGCTCACGTCGGCGACGCTTTCGCCGTAGAGCTGCGGCCAGTTGTTGAGCGCGCAGACGATGTCCGGGCCCGAGCCGGACTGCACCGCCGACGTGATGCGCGCCTGGATGTCGTTGCCGTTGATCGTCTCGATATTGAGCCGCAGGCCGAGCGCCTTCTGGCACTCCGCCGTGATCTCCTTGCGCAGGAGCTGGTCGGAGGCCGGCACGAAATCGTTCCACCGCAGCCAATGGAGCGTGCTGGCCTGGGCATAGGCGGGCGCCTGTCCCGTGGCCAGGATTGCCGCCAGTCCGCCGGTCTTCGCCGCGACGGCGCCGGCGCCGGAAAGCTTGAGAACTGTACGCCGAGTGATGCGAGCCATGATGGTCCCTCCCGTGGCATCTTGCGCGATGCTTTGTGGTTCTATCTTTGCGTGGCGCAGGCTTTTTGCCGGAACATGCGCCAGGGACAAAACCTTAGATGCAAACGCGGGCGCCGACAAGGTCGCGCCGTTCGCGAAATGCGGGATAGAGCGCATTTGCCACCCGGCTAGCGGCAAACGTGCCAGCGGCTGGCGTCGAGATGGAAATGGTCGCTCGCTGATTGAAAGCGAGCGCAATTGGTGAGACGTTCGGCCGCGGGAGGACGTGCGATGCGTACGCAGGTCGGGATCGTGGGGGCAGGGCCGGCCGGCCTGTTCCTCGCGCACCTGCTCGCGCGCGACGGCATCGATTGCGTCATCCTGGAGTCGCGCAGCCGCACCTATGTGGAGGAGCGCCAGCGCGCCGGCCTGCTCGAGCAGGGCACGGTCGACCTGATGATTGAGCTCGGCCTCGGCGGCCGGCTGCAGCGCGAAGGCATCGTGCACCACGGGCTCGAACTGTCCTTTTCCGGCGAGCGCCACCGGATTGCGCTCAGCGATCTCACCGGCGGCAAGACGGTCACCATCTACGGTCAGACCGAAGTGGTGAAGGACCTGATCGCCGCGCGGCTTGCCGCCGGCGGCGAACTCCTGTTCGAGGCCGAGGCGACGGCGCTCGAGGGGCTGGACACGGCGGCGCCGAAAATCCGCTTTCGCCGCGGCGGCGAGGACGCGGCGCTCGACTGCGATTTCGTCGCCGGGTGCGACGGATTCCACGGCATGTGCCGGCCGGCGGTTCCGGCCGAAGCGCTCGCCGTCTATGAGCGCGACTATCCGTTCGCCTGGCTCGGCATCCTGACCCAGTCGCCGCCGGTCTCGCCCGAGCTGATCTACGTCAACCACGAGCGCGGTTTTGCGCTGTTCACCATGCGCTCGATGGAGGTCAGCCGGCTCTATCTCCAGTGCGACGTCCACGAGGACATCGCCAACTGGTCCGACCGGCGCATCTGGGAGGAACTGCACCGGCGGCTGGGCGACGACAGCGGCAGCGAGCTGACCGAAGGCGCGGTTCTGCAAAAGGGCATCACGCCGATGCGCAGCTTCGTCGCCGCGCCCATGCGCCACGGGCGGCTGCTGCTGGCCGGCGACGCCGCCCATATCGTGCCGCCGACCGGCGCCAAGGGGCTCAATCTCGCGGTTGCCGACGTGCGGGTCATGGCGCGCGCGCTCGCCGAGTTCTACGCCACCGGTTCGCCGCGCCGGCTCGATCTTTATTCCGACACCTGTCTCAAGCGCGTGTGGAAGGCGCAGCATTTTTCCTGGTGGATGACCTCGATGCTGCATCGCTTCCACGACCACAGCCCGTTCGAGCGCCGGGTGCAGCTCGCCGAGCTCGATTACGTGACCGGCTCGCGCGCGGCCTCGACGGCGCTTGCCGAGAACTACGTCGGCCTGCCGTTCGAGAGTGTTTGAGGGAGGCGTCATGGCGCCGCTGATCGACATCTACACGCACATATTCCCGGACAAATTCTTCGCGGAGATGAACAAGGTCTCGCCGCAGCTCGAGAACCTCGGCAAGCGTCTGCGCTCGGTGACGAAACTGTTCGATCTCGATGCGCGCTTTCGCGAGATGGACGAATACGACGACTACCGCCAAGTCATCTCGCTGCCCACTCCGCCGATCGAGGACATCGCCAAGGGCGAAGTCGGCCTGACGCTGGCGCGCATGGCCAACGACGCCATGGCGGAGCTGTGCGCGCGCCATCCCGACCGTTTTCCGACTTTTGCGGCGGCCGTTTCTCTCACCGACGTCGACGGCTCGATCGGTGAAGCGCACCGCGCCGTCAAGGACCTCGGCGCGGGCGGCATTCAGATTTTCACCCATATCGCCGGCCGGCCGCTCGACGATCCGGCGTTTCGCCCGGTGTTCGCCGCGCTCGCCGGGCATGACTTGCCGATCTGGCTGCACCCGGCGCGCACCGCGAGCATGCCGGACTATCCGGCGGAGCAGAAATCCCGCTTCGAGATGTGGTGGTGCTTCGGCTGGCCCTACGATACCTCGGTCGCCATGGCGCGGCTGGTGCTGTCCGGCGTGTTCGACCGCCACCCGAAGCTCAAGATCATCACCCACCACTGCGGCGGCATGATCCCGTATTACGACGGGCGGGTCGGGCCGGGTCTTTCGGTGCTTGGTGCACGCACGTCGGATGAGGACTATTCGCACATCCTCCCCTCGCTCGAGCGCCCGCACCTCGATTATTTCCATGATTTCTACGGCGACACCGCGATGTTCGGCGGCGTGCACGGCCTCAAGTGCGGGCTCGCGTTCTTCGGCCCCGACCGGGTGGTGTTCGCGACCGACGCGCCGCTCGGCCCGATCCGCCCGACCATCGCGGTGGTCGACAAGCTCGGTCTCGACGCCGCCGACCGGCGCAAGATCTTCACCGGCAATGCCGAGAGACTGTTGAACCGGAAGTTCGGCGAATAGCGAAGGGCGAATAGCGAATAGAAATCGACCGCTACTACTCGCTATTCGCTATTCGCTATTCGCCTCAACGGTCGGTAGTGGGCTCCTTTGATTGTGGCACGGGCTTGACCGGCCTAGAAGGCAGGACTCAGCCGGCTTACCCTTCCGTGCATGGGCGGGGCCAAAATCTTACGGGCGCTAATCAGCAAGCGGCTCGAATTGCTCACCGCGCTGGAACGCCACGAAAGCGCGGCCAGCGCCCTCCATGATGACCTGGTACACGTTGACGCCACGATCCTGCTCTTTATCGAGGGCACGTCTTGGAAGCTGTTCCAGGCGCTCCGCTTGGCCAGCAAGCCCATGTCTACCGAATGGCTGGCAACACTCGCGAAGATCAATCCCAAGCGGGCGGCGCTCGTGCTGCGGTGCATGTGTGCGTCCGGGCTCGTCCGGCAGTCAGCCGGCCAGCCGGCGCTTTGGACGGCCGCCTATTGAGGCTATACTCCGCCCATGCGTAAACGCCCGCGTGACCCGGCCCAACTCGCCAAGCTGATGATCGATATCGCCAGCGGCGAGGTTGAGGATCGTGGCGCCACGCCAGAGGAGCAAGGGAAAAACCCTAGTCGAGTAGCACGCGGCAAGACTGGCGGCCCCAAAGGCGGGAAGGCGCGGGCATTGAAGCTAACTCCCGAACAAAGGACCGAAATTGCTCGATTAGCTGCCCGAACACGATGGAAAAAATCGCGATAATCAGCCGGTTTCGTCCACCTGATTTAATTCCTCTAGGTCTACATTGAAATTGAAATCAATCTGGATTGGCCGATCGGGGCAGCGGCGCTCGTTATAACTATCAGCATCATTCTTAAGCTGCAAACACTGGCCCAAAATCTGATTTCTCCTATTCGCGGCTGCGACAAGCATGAAGGGGCGCTCCGCATTTAGATCGTCCCATTTCATCACAAGCTGGCCGTTATCACGGACACGCGCAGCATAGTACTTTCTGACACTGCGACCCTTGTGATCTTTTACATGCTCCAAACCCATAGCTCGCGAGAGCCTCTCCGCACACTGGCTAACAGCCATGCCTCTTGTTAGTTGATAGCGGTCATTGGCTATTGCCCACTCCGCTATTTGCTCTCTTGTTGCAGGCCAATCGCCGCCTGACGCTCGATAATCCTCAACAATTCGTAACAGTTGTTCATTGAGGGTCGCCATAGCTCATGCTCCATGTTG
>WNFB01002643.1_pt1 | contig 15620 bp, 10 predicted proteins | sample 5400501 | NCBI WGS metagenome assembly WNFB01 (sample SAMN13153341, study PRJNA577476) | soil metagenome | isolation source: 200 cm saprolite under Douglas fir tree site 2 hole 1 | place: USA:California | collected 2015-04-18
TCCTCCTCGACATCAACATGCCGGTCATGAATGGCCTGGAGTTCCTTCAGCGCCTGCAGAAGGAGTCCGCCTATCAGGCCATCCCCGTGATCATCATTTCCACCGAGGGGCAGGAAGAAGACACCATCCGGGGCCTCAAGATGGGCGCCAAGGGATACGTGAAGAAACCCTTCCAGGCCTCGGAGCTGCACGGGCTCATCGAGAAGATCACCGCCGCGGGCTAGGGTTCAGAGGCGGTGACGGACTTCCCGATCTCCCCGGAGCTGCTCAACATCTACCTGGAGGAGGCCCGCGCCCACCTCGAGGGGCTCGACCACGCCCTGCTCACCCTCGAGCGCGAAGGGCTCGACCCCGAGGTCGTCGCCGGGATCATGGGGCCGCTGCACACGCTCAAGGGCAACAGCGGCATGATGGGCTTCACCGGGATCAAGGATTACGTCCACCGCCTGGAGGACGTGTTCGTCCGGGTCGGCCAGGGCGCGGTCACGCTGTCCCGTCCGCTCTTCGACCGCCTCTTCGCGGGGGCGAGCGCGCTCCGCGACGCGGTGGAGCAGGCCTGCCGCCAGCGCGGCGAGGTCCGCAGCCTCGACGGCGAGCGGACCATGCTGGACGCCCTCCTCCGGGAAACCACGCCGAGGACGCAGAGGGGCGAAACGAGCCCGCAGAGCACGCCGAGCGGAACGACGCCGAGTACGCAGAGCGCACCCGCCATCTCTGCTCGCGAGTCGTTGGCTTCCTCTGCGGTCTCTGCGTCTGCTGCGGTTTCTGCGTCGTCTGCCGTCTCTGCGGAATACATCTCCGCTCACTCCAGCATCGTCCGGGTGGACTTCTCCCAGCTCGACCATCTCCTCAACCTCGTCGGCGAGCTGATCATCCACCGCACGAAGCTCCACGAGCTGGGCCGCGAGCTGGCCGAGCAGAAGGGAGGACGCGAATCCGCCGAGCTGCTCTCGGCGGTCCAGCAGGTGGCTTCGGTCTCCACCCAGCTCCAGGAAACGGTGATGGACATCCGGATGCTGCCCATCCGCCACGTCTTCGAGCGGTTCCCGCGGCTCGTGCGCGACCTCGCCCGCCAGCAGGGCAAGGACATCGAGCTGATCCTGGAAGGGGAGGGCACCCGCATCGACAAGGCCATCATCGACGAGATCGGCGAGCCGCTCGTGCACATGATCCGGAACAGCGTGGACCACGGCATCGAGACGCCGGCGGTGCGGGTGGCCCGCGGCAAGACGCCGACCGGCACGATCCTACTCTCCGCCATGCAGGAGTCGAACCACGTCCTCATCACGATCATGGACGACGGCTCCGGTATCGACGCCGCCGCCGTGCGCCGCAAGGCGGTCGACGGCGGCCTGCTCAAGGCCGACGAGACGCTGCCCGATCGCGAGCTGCTGCAGCTCATCTTCTCGCAGGGTTTCTCGACCGCGGAGACCGTGAGCGAGCTGTCGGGGCGCGGCGTGGGCCTCGACGTGGTGCTGAAGTCGATCGAGCGGTTGAACGGCCTGGTGGAGGTGGAGACGGTACCGGGGGTGGGGACCAAGTTCATCATCCAGCTTCCCCTGACCCTCGCCATCATCTCCGCGCTGCTGGTGGAGGTCTCCGACCGAACCTACGCGGTGCCGCTGGGCTCGGTCGTCGAGAGCTTGAAGTTCCGCCCCGCCGACGTGCACACGATCAACGGCCGCGAGACGCTGCGCATCCGCGACCGCATCGTGCCCCTCGTGCGCCTGGAGGCGTTCTTCGGCCTGCGCGCCGCCACGGAGGAGCCGGCGCACTACGCGGTGGTCCTCGGCCGCGGGGACAAGCGGGTGGGCCTCGTGGTGAACCGGCTCCGGGGACAGCAGGAGGTCGTCATCAAGGCGCTCGATCCGGCGGTATCCGGGATCGCCTTCGCCCTCGCCGGCGCCACGATCATGGGTGACGGCCGCGTGGTCCTCATCCTCGACGTGGCCGCCTTCTTCGAGGGCCGTCGCCAGGCCCTGGCTCACGGGCGGTCGCGGCCCGCTCTCGCCGGCGGGAGCTAGGCCCCCGATGGCTCAGACTCCCTCCCCGCGCAAGAGGGCGCCCCGGAAGAAGGCGGCGGCCTCCGCGACGCCGGAAGCCGCGGGCGGGGAGTCGATCGCCGACTCCTCCCGCATCGCCCTGCCTTCGTCCGGGCTGGCCGCCGACATCCTGGCCCTCGCCGCGAGCGGAGCCCTGGAGCCCGTCGGCGGCTCCGGAGCCGCCCCTCTGGTGGAGCGGCGCGCGCCCGTCCCCGAGCCGGAGGCGGCGGCGGCCCCCACCCACAACATCTCGCTCTTCGGGGCTCCGGTGCGCGAGGAGCGCAAGGCGGTCGAGGCGACCGAGCACCTGGCCACCTTCTTCCTTTCCGGCGAGGAGTACGGGATCGACGTGCGCCTCGTGCAGGAGATCATCCGCGTGAGCGAGATCACGCAGGTGCCGCGGGCCCCGGCCTTCATCAAGGGCGTCATCAACCTGCGCGGGCGCATCATCCCGGTCATCGACCTGAAGCAGAAGCTCGGCCTCGGTGAAGTCAGCGAGGCCGCGCGGCAGTCGCGCATCGTGGTGGTGAAGGTGCGGGACCGCCTGGTGGGGCTGCTCGTCGACGGGGCCTCCCAGGTGCTCAAGGTGCCGGTGGCGAGCGTCGAGGCGGCGCCCGAAGAGGTGGTCGAGATCGACGCCAACTATCTCCGGGGCGTCGCCAAGCTCGAGAACCGGCTGATCATCCTCATGGACCTGACCAAGGTGCTGGCCCTCGAGCTGCGCGAAGGCGGGGCCGGACCGGAGTGAGCGCGATGAACGGGATGCGGGGGGGGCTCTCCCTGGTCCTGACCCTGACGCTGGCCGCGTCCGGCCGCGCGGCGCAGGTGGTCATCCTCAAGAGCAGCGAGCAGCCCGGTGTGCGGCTGGTGGTGGACGCGCTGCGGCGGGCGGGAGCGGCGCATACGTTCGCGGAGTTCGACCTCGGGGGCAACCGGGCCCAGGGCGAGCGCATCGCCTCGGGGCTGCGGGGCCGCGCGGTGATCCTGGTCGCCGTGGGTCTGCTCGCCGCCCAGGTCGCGCGGGCGGCCCTGCCCGAGGCTCCCCTCGCGTTCTGCATGGTGTCCGACCCGAACCAGGCGGGCCTGGCCAACGCGGCCCGCGTGGGCGGCGTGGCGGCCGGGGTCCCGGTGAAGAACCAGCTCGCGGCCTTCCGCCTCGTCAACCCGAAAGGCGTGCGGATCGGCGTCCTGCACGGCCCCGACACGGCGGACCTGATCGACGACGCGCAGAAGGGCGCCCGGCTGGTGCGGGTGGCCCTCGTTCCCCGCCTCGTCTCGTCCGAGCGCGACGTTCCCCAGGTGATGCGCGAGCTGCTCAAGGGCGCCGAGTCGGTGGACGCGGTGTGGCTGATGGGCGACCCCATCCTCACGACGGAGCAGACCCGGCGCTACGTCCTCGCCGAGACGCTGAAGGCGGGCCGCCCCGTCTACGGCTACTCGGACACCCTGATCCCCGAGGGCGCCCTCGCGAGCGACGGCCCCGACCCCGTGTCGGTGGGCGAGCTGCTCGCCGACCTCGTCGACCGCCTCGCGGCCGGCGAGCGGGGGCGGCTCGACATGCTGGTGCCGCGCTCGGAGCTGGTCATCAACAAGAAGATCGCGGTGAAGCTCAGGATCGAGATCCCCGCCGATGCCCTGAAGGCCGCGAGCCGGGTCTTCTAGCGGCGGAGGTTTCTGGAGCCCATATGGACTTGAGGACGCTTTCGATCCGCACGAAGCTGCTGCTCCTGGTCGCCGGCGTGGCCTTGCTGGTCGGCGCCGTGTCCGCGGTGTACTCGTCGGTGAGCAGCGGCAGCGTGCTCCGGGAGCAGATGGTGAAGCGGGGCACGTACATCGCCGGAAACCTGGCTTACAACAGCAAGTACGGCGTCCTCACCGAAGACCGCCCCCTCCTCACCCAGCTCCTCGACGGCGCGATCGCGGCGGACTCGTCGGGCCAGGGCTCCGACGTGGTGGGAGCGATGATCCGCGACGCCAGGGGCGCGATCCTCGCCCAGAAGGGCGTCTCCATCCGCGAGCTGCCCTTCGCTCCCGCGAGCACCGTCGAGGACCGCGACGTGGTCACGAACAACGGCGAGGACGTCATCCTCTTCCGTGCGCCCGTCACCACCGCCGCCGCGGGCGAGGCCGGCGCGGGCCTGAGCAACACCACCAGGCGGCCCGAGGAGCTGAAGGGCGGGGTGGAGGTCGCCATCAGCAAGAGACAGATGGCCCAGCAGCAGCGGGGCATCCTCCTGCGCACGTTCCTCCTCGCCCTCGCGCTGTTCGCGGCCGGCTCGCTTGTCGGGTGGTACCTGACGGGCAAGTGGCTGGACCCCGTGCGCCACATGGTGGAGGTGGCGAGCGCGGTGGCCAAGGGCGACCTCACCGAGACGCTGAAGATCGACTCCGCGGACGAGATCGGGGTGCTGGCCCGGAGCCTCCAGGAGATGGTCGCCAACCTCCGGCGCGTCGTGGACAACATCCAGGAGGCTTCGGTGCAGGTGGCGTCCTCGGCGGGGCAGATCTCCGCCAACGCGAAGCTGATCAACCAGGGCGCGCAGAGCCAGGCCCAGGCCGCCGAAGAGACCTCGACCTCGATGGAGGAGATGGCGGCCTCCATCCAGACCGTGGCCGGCAACGCGCAGAGCCTCGCCACCTACGTGGAGGAGACGAGCAGCTCCATCAACGAGATGGGAGCTTCGATCGAGGAGGTGGCCCGCTCGAGCTCGACCCTCGCGGGCACGATCACCGAGGCTTCGGCCACCATCGAGGAGATGACGGTCTCCATCGACCAGATGGCGAAGAACCTCGAGAACCTCGCCGGCACCGTGACCGAGACCTCGGCCACCGTGGAAGAGCTGACCACCTTCATCGCGTCCGTGGCCCACAACGCGGAGTCGCTGAGCCAGGCCGCCCAGAAGACGGCCCACACCGTTGCCGAGATGGCGGCGGCGGTGAGCGACGTGGCCAAGATCGCCGAAGAGGCCGACCGCATCAGCCGCCGCGCGTCCGACGACGCGCGCACCGGAGACGAGGCGGTGGGGCGCACGATCGCCGGCATGCGCACGATCTCCGAGACCATGGAGAACACGGCCCGGGTCATCACCGGCCTGGGACGCCGCTCGCAGGAGATCGGCAAGATCCTGGAGGTGATCGAGGAGATCGCCGATCAGACCAACCTGCTCGCGCTCAACGCCGCCATCGAAGCCGCCCGGGCGGGGGAGGCCGGCCGAGGCTTCGCCGTCGTGGCCGACGAGGTGCGCAAGCTCGCCGAACGCTCGGTGGAGGCGACCAAGGAGATCGGCGAGGTCATCCGCCAGGTCCAGGCGGAGACCGGGGACGCGGTCGAGACGGCCAAGGCGGGGGCGGCCGAGACGAAGGAGGGCATCAACCTGGCCGACAAGGCGGGCCTGGCCCTGCGCAGCATCATCGACTCCGTGTCGCGCTCCAGCCAGCTCATGGCCCAGATCGCCTCCGCGACCGCCAAGCAGTCCCTGGCATCGTCGGAAGTGCTGCAGACGGTGTCGAACATGACCTCCGCGACCAACCAGGTCACGAACGCGGTGCGGGAGCAGGCGGAGGGGACGAAGCAGATCCGCCAGGCCATGGAGAACATCAACCGGATCATGACCCAGGCCGCGTACTCCACGAAGGAGCAGGCGGCGGGCGGGCGCCAGGTACGGGTGGCCGTCGAGAACATGAACAAGATCGCCGGCCAGGTGAACATCGCCACCAAGGAGCAGGCGGAAGGGAGCCGGCAGATCGTCCAGGCGGTGGACAACATGAACCGCATGACGCAGCAGGTGTCCTACGCGACCGCGGAGCAGAAGCGGGGCGGAGAGCTGGTGGTGCGGGCGATGGAGAACATCTCGGAGATCGCCCGCGACAACCTGTCCACGGTCGAGGAGATGTCGAAAGCCACCGCCAACCTCGCCCAGCAGGCCGAGAACCTCGCGAAGCTGATCTCCGTCTTCCGCGTGCAATGACGCTCGACATACAGGCCGCGCTGGAATCGCTGCGCACGGGAGAGGAGCCCATGCGGAGGCGCGTGGTGGAGGAGCTGGGCCGCTCGGGCCAGCCCGACGCCGTCACGCCGCTGCTGGTCGCGGTGGCGGACGAGAGCTGGCCCGTCCGGCAGGCGGCGGCCGAGGCCCTCGTCGCCTTCGACGAGGACGCGCTGCTTCCCCGGCTGGAGGCCGCGCTGCGCAACGACGAGGATGCCGCGATGCGCAACGCGGCGATGGAGATCTACGTCAAGCTCGGGCCGCGGACGGGGGAGGCGCTGCTGCGCCTGCTCGACGACGGCGACGAGGAGGTGCGCAACTTCGCGGCGGTCATGCTCGGCGCCCGGCACGAGCGGCGGGCCGTGGACCGGCTCATCGCCGCCCTCGGCGATCCCGACGTCAACGTCCGCCACGCCGCCGCGGCGAGCCTGGGCCAGATCGGCGATCCGAAGGCGGTGCTGCCCCTGGTCCAGGTGTTGCGCACCGAGCCCTGGTTGCAGTACCCGGCCATCGCCGCCCTCGGCGAGATCGGGGATCCGCAGGCGGAGCCCGCCCTCCTCGACCTGCTGGACGACGAGCTCCTGCGCGGCCCGGCCATGGAAGCGCTGGGCCGGCTGGCGGGACGGGAGGCGCTGCCGCGGCTCGTGCCTCATCTCTACGATCCCGACCCGCTGCTCCGGAACATGGCGATCCAGGCGGTGGTCGCCATCGAGCAGCGCGCGACCGCGAGCGGGGAGAGCCTCGACCCCGAGGTGCAGGCGGCCTTGCGCCGTCCGGGGCTCGTCGACCACCTCCTCGCGACCCTCGCCGACGACGAGCCGAGCAACCGGCGCACCGCCGCCGTCACGCTGGGCTGGCTGAAGGAGCCGCGGGCCGTGCGCCCCCTCGTGGAGATGCTGTCGGAGACGGCGCTGCAGGAGTACGCGACCCACGCCCTCGTCTCCATCGGGTTCCAGGACCCCGCGGCGTGGGCGGCCGGCCTCGCCCATCCTCACGACGCGGTGCGCCAGGGCACGATCCGCTGCCTCGGGTTCGTCGCTCCGGCGGAAGGCATCGCGCTCGTCGCTCCCCTCATCCACGACCCTTCGGTGGAGGTGCGGGCGGAAGCCACGGCGGCGGTCGGCCGCCTGGGCGACGAGGACGCGGCGATGCTGCTCTTCGAGCTGCTCGGCGACGAGAGCGAGCTGATCCAGGAGAGCGCCATGGGCGCGCTCGCCCGGCTGTCGCCCGCGCGCGTCGTGCCGCTCCTGCTGCAGTCGCTCGGCAGCGGCGACGTGAACGTCCGGATCCGGGCGGCGGACACGCTCGGCCTGGTGCGGGACCCCTCCGCCGCGCCCGCCCTCGTCGCGCTCGCCGAGGACCCGCGCGAGAGCGTGCGGCGCTCCGCGCTGAAGGCCCTCGGCGAGATCAACGCCCCGGGCGTGGCGGACCAGCTGCGGCGCGGCCTCGTCGACGAGAGCAGCCTCGTGCGCCAGCAGGCGGTGCTGTCGCTCGGCAAGCTCGAAGAACCCGAGGCCGCGGTCCAGCTCCTCCCGCTGCTCGACGACCCCGACCCGAAGATGCGCTTCGTCGCCCTGCGCGCCCTGGGCCAGATCCGGAACGCGGAGACCGTCCCCCGCATCCTCCCGTTCCTCGACGACCGGCGGAAGGAGCTGCGCTTCGCGGCGGTGGAGGCTCTCGGCTCGATCCGGGCCTTCTCGGCGGTGCGGCCGCTCACGGCGGCGCTCCGCGACCTCGACCGCAATCTCCGCCGGGCCGCCGCCGAGAGCCTGGGCAGCATCGGCGATCCGCAGGCGGTGCCGGCGCTGCTGCTCGCCCTCGAGGACGAGCACTGGAGCGTGCGCTGCGCGGCGGCGACCGCCCTCGGCCGCATCCGTAGCGGCAAGGCGGTACCGGGCCTGCTCGCCCGTCTCGGCGATGACGATGCGACGGTGCGCCGGGCGGCGGTGGCGGCGATGGGCGAGATCGGCGACGGGCGGGCGGCGGGACCGCTCGTTCGCGCGCTGGCGGACGCGGCGCTGCAGCCCGCGGCCCTGGAGGCGCTGCGCCGGATGGGGACGGCGGCGCTCGGCGATCTGGAGCGGGCCTTTGCCGCTTCGGATCATGAAGCGCGGCGGCTCGTGGTGGACCTCGCGGGCCGCCTGGAGGATCAGCGCGGCCGGAAGCTGCTGCTCGCCGCCCTCGCCGACGACAGCGCCCGGGTGCGCGCGGAGGCGGCTCTCGCGCTGGGCGAGGGAGTTTTCATGGACGCCCTGCGTCCCCTGATGGACCTCAAGGCGTCCGACCCGTCGCCGGAGGTGCGTCAGGCCGCCGCCGTCGCGCTCAAGAAGCTCGCCCCCCGATGACGACGTTACTTTTCAACGCGGAGGACGCGGAGATGGCAAGAATAGCCCGAGAACGCGGAGACGGAATCAAGGGAACGGATAGCCCAGTTGTCAGCGCAGTTTAGTCCTTCATCTCTTTCCTCCGCGCCCTCTCCGTTCGTTCCTCCGCGCCCTCCGCGTTAAAGGGCCTGTGTTCCATCCCTCCGATCACGATGTGGATCTCGCGGAGGAGGAGTTCCGGCTCCTCCGCGACTTCATCCATGAGCGCTTCGGGCTCTACTTCGAGGACAACCAGCGGGCCTCGCTGCGCTCGCGGCTGGTCGGACGGCTCGCCAGCCTCGACCTGATGAGCTTCGAGGACTACTACCACTACCTCCGCTTCGGCCCCCAGCGCGCGGAGGAGCTGGAGCGCATGGTCAGCCACCTCACCAACAACGAGACGTACTTCTACCGGGAGTCGCCCCAGCTCCAGGTCTTCGCCGAGCACGTGCTCCCCAACGTCAAGGAAAGGAAGGTGGCGGGCGCCGGCGGCGAGCAGCGCACGCTGCGCATACTCTCCGCCGGCTGTTCGACGGGCGAGGAGGCCCACACGCTGGCGATGCTCGTCTACGACAGCGCCCAGTTCTTCTGGAACTGGGACGTGCAGGTCGTCGGGCTGGACGTGGACCACCAGGCGCTGGAGAAGGCGCGCCGGGGCGTCTACTTCCCCAACTCCTTCCGCTCCCTGAGCCCGGCCCAGCTCGAGCGGCACTTCGTCCGCCAGGGCGCGGGGGCGTCGGTGAAGGACGCGATCCGGCGGATGGTGACCCTGCGTCACGGAAACCTCGTGGAACCAGCGAGCTTCGACGGACTCGCCCCGCTCGACGTGATCTTCTGCCGCAACGTCCTCATCTACTTCTCCGATGCCATGATCCTGAGGGTCGCGCGGACCTTCCACGACCTGCTCGCGCCCGGCGGTTATCTCTTCCTCGGCCACGCCGAGAGCCTGTCCCGCATCACGGACCAGTTCACGCCCGTACGCTTCCAGGGGGCGATGGTGTACCGGAAGCCGCTCGGCGCCGCGGGGGGCCCGTGATCCGGGTGGTGGTGGTCGACGACTCGGCCTTCGTCCGGCAGGCCCTGTCGCGGATGCTCGGCGCGGCCCCCGACATGGAAGTGGTGGCCACCGCGGTCGACGGCGCGGACGGCGTCGAGAAGGTGTGCGAGCTGCACCCCGACGTGGTGACCCTCGACGTGAAGATGCCGCGGATGGGAGGGCTGGAGGCGCTGCGCCGGATCATGGCCGAGTGCCCGACGCCGGTGCTCCTCCTGTCGTCGCACACGACCGAAGGCGCCGAGATCACGCTCCGTGGCCTCGAGCTCGGAGCCATGGACTTCGTGGACAAGTCGAGCGTCCAGGGCCACATGAATCTCCTCGGCCTCACCGACGAGCTCCTCGCCAAGGTGCGGGCGCTGGCGAGCGTGCCCCGCGAGCGGCTGGGGGAGATGCGAGGCCCGATGCGCCCGGCGCGGCCGCCGGCCGGCCACGACCAGCAGGCCGACGTCGTGGTGATCGGCACGTCCACCGGCGGCCCTTCGGCGCTGCAGGCGATCATCCCCCGGCTGCCCCGCGGGCTGGCGGGCGCGATCCTGATCGCGCAGCACATGCCGGCGGGGTTCACCCGTTCCCTCGCCGACCGTCTCGACCAGCGCAGCGCGATTCAGGTGCGCGAAGCGCAGGATGGGGAGCCGGTGCCGCGGGGCAGCGTGCTCATCGCTCCGGGCGGGCTTCACATGAAGATCCGGACGCGGGGCGGCCAGGCGCGGGTGTGGCTCGACACGGAGCCCCGCTCCGCGCTGCACCGCCCGTCGGTCGACGTACTGATGGCCTCGGTGGCGAAGGTGTACGGAGCCCGCTCGATGGGCATCATTCTCACCGGCATGGGCGCGGACGGCGTCGAGGGGCTGCGCGCCATCCGCGAGGCCGGCGGCCGCACCTTGGCCGAGAGCGAGGAGACCTGCGTCATCTACGGGATGCCCAAGGCCGCGGTCGAAGCGGGCGTCGTGGACCGCACGGCGCCTCTTCCGCGCGTGGCCGATGAGATCCTGGCCGCGGTGTAGAATCAGCCGGCCCAGATGAGCCTCACCGGCAACCTCGAGGACCTTCCCCTCCTCGACATCCTCCAGATCGTCTCTTTCAGCAAGAAGACCGGCTACCTCTCGATCCGCACCGGCGCCGGCGAGGGGGCGATCGTCTTCCGCGACGGCTTCGTCACCGCCTCCTTCACCTGGGACACCGCCTCCCTGGACCCTCGGGCGAGGACCCTTCCTCCGGACCAGCGCTCGCGCATGCTCCGGCACCGCATCGAGGTGGCGCTGCAGCAGCTCATACGGCTGCGGGAGGGACAGTTCAACTTCAGCCTTTCCGAAGAGGCCCCCACCCGCGTGGGTGCCCGCGACATCCTCGACGAGACCCTGGCGGACGGGATCAATCCCCAGGAGCTGCTGCTCGATCTCGCCCGGGGCATGGACGAGGACCGCCGCGACTCCACCGCCGCGCTGGAAGCGTCCTTCGCGGAGCCGGAGGACGACACCGCCCCCGTGCCCGCGGCCTCACTGCCGCCCGCTCCCGCGGCGCTCGAGCCGTGTCTGGCTCCTGAACCGTCCACCGGCCCGCCCGTCCACGCGCCCAGGCCCGCGCCCGTTGCCGCCGCCCCGCCCCCGCCTCCTCGTCCGCCGAAGTCGGCACCCGCTGCGCCCTCGGCGGCCCCCGCTCGCGCTGCGGTCGCGGCGCCGACGCCCTCGGCGGAGCAAGTCATCCTCCTCGTCGACGACGAAGAGGAGGTGCGCCGCGTCCTCGCCGACCACTTCACTGCGGGCGGCTACCAGGTCGTGGAGGCGGAGGATCCCGAAGCGGCGGTGAGGAAGGCCGGCCGGCTGGGCAAGTCCGGCATCCCCTTCCTCCTCGTCTCCGACCTCGGAATGCCGACCTCCGGCGGGTCCTCGTTCCAGGGAGGCTTCGAGGTCGTGAAGCGCCTCGGCAAGATGAACCTGCATCCGCCCGTGCTGATGATGACGGAGAGCCTCGGCTCGGCCCTCCAGTCGCGCGCGAAGCAGATGGGGATCGCCCGGATCGTCTTCAAGCCGGGACTCTCCAAGCTCGACCCCGACCAGTTCGAGGCGGACTTGCGGGCCTTCGCCCACAAGCTGATCGCCGACGTGATCCCGCGCCTGTCTCCCGCCGCATCTCCCCCCCCTTCCCGCCCCGCCGCCAGGAAGGCGAGCCCCTCGGTGCCCTCTGCCCGCCGGCCGTCCGTCTCCTCGGCGCCCTCTGCGGATCCTTCCCTTCCGTCTGCCGAAGAGCTTTCCCGGGAGTTCACCGTCCTCCAGAAGCGGCTCGAGGAGCTGCGCCGCCCGAACGACGCGTCGCAGATCGCCATGCTCGTGATGAAGATGGCGCGGGAGTTCTTCGAGCGCGGCGTGCTGTTCCTGGTCAAGAACGGGGAGGCCCGGGGGCTCGGGGGGTTCGGCCCCGCTCCTCGCGAGGAGAGCCTGCACCTGCTCGCCCGCGACGTCCTCATCCCGCTCTCCGACCCGTCCGTTTTCCTCGACGTCGTCGTCTCCCACAAGCCTCTCGTCGGACCCCTCCCCGAGGGGCGCTGGAGCCAGTACCTGATGGGCAAGATCGGCCGCTTCCACTCGGCCACCGTGGCCCTGCTCCCGCTGCTCACCCATCGCGAGACGATCGCCCTGCTCTTCGGCGACAACCCCGAGACGGGCCGCCCCTTCGGCCGCCTCGAGGCCCTCGAAGTGTTCATCGATCAGGCCGGAATCGCCCTCGAGAACGCCTTCCTCCAGCGCAAGGTGCACACGCTCCAGGGCCGCGATTAGGTTAAGATCTCGCCGAGGCTACCGGCCCATGGACAAGCCCGACGATCCCGCCAAGAAGGGCCAGGAATTCTTCCAGATGTTCCTCAAGGCCAAGGAGTTCACCGAGGAACTCATGCGGGAGAACGAGCGCCTGCGCTACAAGGTGGCCAACCTGCAGAGCTCCCCCGGCAGCGCGGCTCCCGCGGGGCCGCCGGACGATCACGTGCGCGAGCTCACCGGGCGGATCCGCGAGCTGGAATCGAGGCTGGCCGAGCTGGAAGCCCGCTACCGCAAGGTCGAGGAGGAGAACAAGGAGTTCGCCGACCGCTACATCGAGATCGAGGAGCAGAACAACAACCTCGCCAACCTGTACGTGGCCTCGTACCAGCTCCACTCGACGCTGGACTACCGCGAGGTCCTGCGGATCGTGCAGGAGATCGTGATCAACCTGATCGGGGCGGAGGCGTTCCACATCCTGATGGTGAGCGAGAAGACGGGGCAGCTCGACGTCGAAAGCTCCGAAGGCCAGTCGGCCCCGGTGGCCAGCGTCACCGTCGGCGACGGCCTCATCGGCAAGGCCGCCAAGACGGGGGAGAACTACTTCGCGTCGCAGGTGGCCCACCGCGAGCCCACGCCCTTCGATCAGCCCGTGGCCGTGATCCCGCTCAAGATCAAGGACAGCGTGATCGGGGTCATCTCGATCAACAAGCTGCTGGTGCAGAAGACGCAGTTCACGACGATGGACTACGAGCTGTTCACGCTGCTGGCCGGCCACGCCGCCACCGCCATCTTCTCGGCCAAGCTGTACTCGACCTCCGCGCGGAAGCTGACGACCCTGCAGGGCTTCCTGGACATGCTCAAACAGCCGAAATAGTCGGCTTCCTCCAACACCTTATAATGACGGTGGAGGATCTGAACCGATGGCCCAGGCACGGACGCTCGGCGATCTGAAGAAGGCGGGGGCGCCCGCCGCGCGCGAGAGCGTCAAGGACGAGATGCGCCGCAACCTGCTCGTGAAGCTCCGCGCGAAGGAGACGCTGTTCCCCGGGATCCTGGGCTACGACGAGTCGGTCGTGCCGCGGATGGTGAACGCGGTCCTGTCGCGGCACAACATGATCCTGCTCGGCCTGCGCGGGCAGGCGAAGAGCCGGCTCCTCCGCAGCCTCACCACGCTGCTCGATCCGGCCGCCCCGATGGTGGCGGGCTGCGAGATCCACGACGATCCTTTCCGCCCGCTCTGCAAGCGTTGCCGGGACCTGGTCGCGGAGCGGGGGGACGACACAGAGGTCGCCTGGATCACGCCGGACGACCGCTACGTGGAGAAGCTGGCCACGCCCGACGTGACGATCGCCGACATCATCGGCGACGTAGACCCCATCCGGGCCGCCCGGGGCGGGCACGACCTGGCCAGCGAGCTGACCATGCACTACGGGCTGCTTCCCCGCGCCCACCGGGGCATCTTCGCCCTCAACGAGCTGCCGGACCTGGCCGGCCGGATCCAGGTCGGCCTCTTCAACATCCTTCAGGAGGGCGACGTCCAGATCAAGGGGTACCCGATCCGCCTCCCGCTGGACGTGTGCATGGTCTTCACCGCCAACCCGGAGGACTACACCGCCCGCGGAAAGATCATCACGCCGCTGAAGGACCGCATCGGGAGCGAGGTCCGGACGCACTACCCGGCCACGGTCGAGCAGGGGGTGGCGATCACGCAGCAGGAAGCCTGGACCGAGCGCGGGAAGGGCGTGCGCATCCCGCGGTTCATCCGGGAGGTGGCGGAAGGCGTGGCCTTCGCCGCCCGCCGCGACAAGAAGGTCGACAAGCGCAGCGGCGTGAGCCAGCGCCTGCCGATCAGCGCGCTGGAGAACGCGCTCTCCAACGCCGAGCGGCGGGCCCTCCTCCGGGGCGAGAGCCTGGTGGTGCCGCGGATCGCCGACATCTATGCCGCGCTGCCGTCGCTCACCGGCAAGTTCGAGCTGGAGTACGAAGGCGAGCTGATGGGCGCCGAGAACGTCGGCCGCGAGCTGATCCGGGAGGCGGCGGGAGAGACCTTCTCCGTCTACATGGGCTCGGTCGACCTCAGGCCGGTGGTCGCCTTCTTCGAGAGCGGGGGAAGCCTGAAGCTGCGCGACGACGCCGCCGCCGAGGAGATGGTCTCGCAGCTCAAGCGCGTGCCCGGGCTGCTCGACCATGTCGGGTTCCTCGGCGTCCAGCCGGGCGACCCGGTGCCGCTGCTCGCGGCCGCCGGCGAGTTCGTGCTCGAGGGGCTATACGCGCAGAAGAAGATCGGCCGCAGCGACGACCGCGGCTACGTCGCCCCCGAGCGCCGCAGCGACGCGGACGTCGACCTCGAGCGGCTCGAGCGGCTACGGCGGATGAAGAAGCAGGTGAATTAGCCGACATGGCCGTCACCCGTTATCACCGGTACGTCGGCGAGCTGTGGGAGGACCTGAACCTCGAGGAGCTCGTCGGCGAGCTGTCCGACTTCCTTCTCCAGAGCGGCTTCGGCTACGAGGAAGGCGAGTGGGACGAGGACAGCCTGCAGTCCCTCCACGACGCGATCCTCGAAGCGCTCATGCGCCGCGGCCTGCTCTCCGACGAGGACCTGCAGAAGCTCATGGACGACGCCGACGCCCTCGAGCAGTTCCTGCAGAAGACGGTGGAGCGCCTCATCCGGGAGGGCTACCTCAAGACCACCGAGGGAATGCCCTTCCACGATCCCACCCAGGGCCGCGGAGGCGGCTGGGGCCCGGCCAGCCCGCCGATCAAGTTCGAGCTGACCGAGAAGGGGATCGATTTCCTCGGCTACAAGACGCTGCGTGACCTGCTCGGATCGCTGGGCAAGTCGTCCTTCGGCCGCCACGACACGCGCGACCTCGCCACCGGCATCGAGGCCTCGGGGCCGACCAAGGAGTACGAGTTCGGCGACACGCTCAACCTCGACGTGAGCGGGACGCTGCTGTCCGCGCTCGCCCGCGAAGGCGTGAAGGTCCCGATCGACGTGGACTACAAGGACCTGCTCGTCCGCCAGACCGAGTACCAATCCTCCTGCGCGACCGTGGTCATGCTCGACTGCTCTCACAGCATGATCCTCTACGGCGAGGACCGCTTCACGCCCGCCAAGAAGGTCGCGCTCGCGTTGTCGCACCTCATCCGCACCCAGTACCCGGGGGACAGCCTGCAGCTCGTCGTCTTCCACGACTCCGCCGAGGAAGTGCCGCTGTCCCAGCTCGCGAAGGTGAGGGTGGGGCCGTACTACACGAACACCCGCGAAGGCCTGCGCCTCGCCCAGCGGATCCTGTCCCGGCAGCGCAAGGACATGAAGCAGATCGTGATGATCACCGACGGAAAGCCGTCCGCCCTCACCGAGCAGGACGGCCGCATCTACCGCAACCCGTTCGGCCTCGACCCGCGGGTGGTCG
>WNFB01020722.1_pt1 | contig 15620 bp, 20 predicted proteins | sample 5400501 | NCBI WGS metagenome assembly WNFB01 (sample SAMN13153341, study PRJNA577476) | soil metagenome | isolation source: 200 cm saprolite under Douglas fir tree site 2 hole 1 | place: USA:California | collected 2015-04-18
CGGGCTCCCGCTTCGCTCACGCCCGCAAGACGGCTCAACTTGGCTACCGCGCCCGATAGCACGCAAACAAAAAGCCCTCGCGGGCCGCGGGGCTCAGAAAACTGGAGCGGGAGACGGGATTTGAACCCGCGACTTCGACCTTGGCAAGGTCGCACTCTACCGCTGAGTTACTCCCGCTCGAACTTCATGAGTATAAATGAGCTGCCAACGGGGAGCAAACGAGCTGTAAGAGTAGCTCCGCCGTCCCGGCGGCTGTCGTGGGGGCGTCCCGCCCCCGCCTGCGAGGGCAAGATGCCCTCGCGACAGCCGGCAAGATGCCGGCGCTACAACTAGTATTGTCCCCCGCCCGGCTCCTGGTTGGCCGCTGCCGTGATCCGATTCCGGATGTCCCACAGATCCTTATAGAGCCAGTGCTCCATGCGCTGTTGCAGGACTTCCACCGGCGTTCCCATCGTTCCCACCACATGCCCACCGATGATGCGCTCCGCCAGCTTCAGGTGGTGAAAGCGGAACAAGGCCCAATATGTAGCAGGGATAGAAACCCCGGAGAGTCGAGCCCACTGCCGTGCCCAAGGCCGGCGCGAATCAGATGGTAGTCATGGGGGGTGATGGTTTCGAGCACGTGCAGCAGGGTAATCGGTTGCTCGACCATCTGGTTCGCACGACGGATCAGGCGCGTCGAGTTAAAAAAATCTCCCTGTTCGATATATGCCAGCGACCGCTCGAGTTCGAATGCGGCCCCTTTCATCAACAGTTCTGAGGCCTGATGGACCACGATGAACGTGGTTTCATCTTTATGTAGAAGTTCTTCCGGCAATTTTTGTAGAGCCAGCAGTTCATCGGTGCGCAGATAGCGCTCGTAGTCGGAAGCGCCCTTGCCGGGAAGGATCGGTTTTCTGAGGTCCTCTGGATGTGCCATTAAGCCTCAAACGCGAAACTGAGGTTCAGGATCCCACACGGACAGCCGGATGATGGGGCGCCCACTGCGGGTCCTCGTCCGGGCTCACGATCTGTCCGTCGCGCATGTGAATGATGCGATCACCGTACTCGGCAGCCTCGGGATTATGCGTGATCATCAGCACGGTCTGCCCCAACTCCTTGTTGGATTGCCGAAGCATGTTCAGAACAATCTCGGAGTTCTTGGAATCTAGGTTGCCGGTGGGCTCGTCGGCCAACACGATGGCTGGCCGGTTAATGAGGGCACGGGCCAAGGCCACGCGCTGCTGCTCACCGCCCGATAGCTCTGAGGGGCGATGGTCGAGCCGCCGGTCAATCCCAAGCAGTTCCGTAATCTTCTTGAAGTACGCGGGATCGGGCCGCGAAAGCCCAGCGATGTCAGCCGCAATCTCAATGTTCGCCCTCGCATTGAGGGTAGGCAGGAGATTGAATTTTTGGAACACGAATCCGATCTTGCTCTTGCGTAGCTTGGTGCGCTCGCCGTCGGAGAGCGTTGCGAAATCCACTCCGTCGATCGTTACGCTGCCTGAGTCAGCCCGCGTCAACCCACCGAGCAGATAAAAAAGCGTCGACTTGCCGCTGCCGGAAGGGCCTACGACGGTGACAAATTCGCCCCGCTCTACACCAAAGGAAATTCCGCGCAGGGCGGGCACATCGATTTTGCCCACACGGTAGGTCTTGCACAGGTCATGTGCTTCGATGAAAACGCTCATCCATTTGAAACGATATCACACGGTGGAGACGGCAAAGGACCAGGGTTCAAGCCACGGTGGCGTGCACAGCGGCGCGGGCACGGAGCTCGACTGGACGCTTGGGACCGCGCTTCCGCACCAGCAACAGCCGGATACGTTCCAGCAATTCAGCAGGCTCGTACATTCCCTTGGGCAGGAAAAGATCCGCCAGCGTGTCCCGCTCGTAGATCTTCACGCGCCCCGAGATCAGAACGGCCGGAGTCTGAGGAGACAGTTCCTTGATTTCCTGGATTAGGTGCGAGCCGTCCAGTCCGGGCATCACCAGGTCGGTGAGGACCAGGTCAATCCCGCCGCGCTGGAAAGCCTCCAGAGCCTGCCGGCCATTGTTGCAGGCGACCACGCGGTAGCCGCGCGTCTCGAGCAAAACTTTGCGTATGGAAAGCGCTTGTTCGTTGTCGTCAACACACAGAATCGTCTTCTTAGGCTTCATGGGGGGATTTGGGAGTCCGCACTCCGCCAAAATCTTTCTATAATTTTTTTGAGAACCGCGAGCGATGTGCATGCTAACGGGAATCGTGCTCGCAGTAAAGTAGCGCGCTCGCCAATGGCACGCTCGTGGACTCAACCATCGTGCCATATGACGAGAGCCACGACTACTGCGGAGTTCAGCTGGCTAGTCCGCGAGTGTCACTTGGCCGCGGAGAACTTCTACACAATTTCCACCGACACGCACATTGATTACCTGGTTATCTTTCTTCGTGGCGCGCACAAAAATGCGACTCGGACGGTGCATTTCGAGCCCCTGTTCGATCATTACATGCTCATCGCTGGCGGCGACCCCGTGCGCGACCATCCACCGTTGTAAAAGAGCATGCGGGCATGCAGCCGAGCCTTGGGGTCGACAGTTTCGCGGGAGACAAAATATAGAAACTTGCTGCCGCTCTGGGCGAGGTACTCGAGGGCACGAGGCAGGTCGAGGCGCAGACTCTGCAGCTTCTTCAGCGACCGAATGGCCGTGATGGTGAATGGCACGCCTGTGGATACGGTTTGGATAGGCACGGAGTCATCGAAATCGGCTGGGCTCAGGTTCGTGAACTTGGCAATCACGTCAGGTGAGTGGGTGGCTCCGAATTCCGGATTCTTCTGAGTCATTTCGCCAAACACCGGACGACCATTTGACTGCTCAAAGCGAACTGGTACCGTGCCGACATTCAGTTCCAGCCGAATTTCGGATGCGCCGGTTTGCCTATGCAGCACATACGCCGTCCCCAACGTGGGATGCCCCGCGAACGGCAATTCTTCCTTGACGGTAAAGATGCGAACGCGGACTCCGCGTCCTTTCTCTGCCGCGGCTTCGCCGGGAAGAATGAAAGTCGTCTCTGAAAGATTCGTCTCGCGGGCCAGCGCCTGCATTTGTTCCGTGCTCAAGCCGCGGCCATCGAGACATACCGCCAGCGCATTCCCAGTCAGGGCGCGGTCGGTGAACACATCCAGTTGAATCATTGCCAGTTTCTTCATTGAAGCCTCCCCAATCTCGAATTTTTAGCTGGACGCGGCACTCCCCGGCGCCGATGGGATACCATAGTTAGAAGTTCAACGCGCGAAGCCTATTTGACGGAGCGCTTTGCCGCTCTGTACCCTGTTCCCCGCTGGTTTTTAGGGTTTAACAGTCGGCAGTTAATAGATGCCGCTCAACGACGCAGGAGATCAAAATGTCTATTCGTATCAATTCCGAAGCTCCCAACTTCACCGCCGACACCACCCAGGGCAAAATCAACTTCCACGAGTGGATCGGAAACGGCTGGGCGATTCTGTTTTCGCATCCCAAGGACTTTACGCCAGTTTGCACGACCGAACTGGGCTACATGGCCGGCCTGCAACCGGAATTTGCCAAGCGCAACACCAAAATCATCGGACTGAGTGTCGACCCAGTCACCAATCACGGCAAGTGGGCTGCCGATATAGAAGAAACGCAGGGACACAAGGTTAACTATCCGATGATCGGCGATCCGGAACTCAAAATCGCGAAGCTTTACGACATGCTGCCCGCCGAAGCCGGCGACAGCTGCGAAGGCCGCACCGCCGCAGATAACGCCACCGTGCGCAATGTGTTCGTGGTTGGTCCCGACAAGAAGATCAAGCTGATGCTCGTCTACCCAATGAGCAGCGGCCGCAACTTCGACGAAGTGCTGCGCGTACTAGATTCTCTTCAGCTCACCGCCAAGCACAATGTCGCGACACCGGTGAACTGGACGCCGGGAGATGACGTCATCATTCCGACGTCGGTCACGGAAGAGCAGGCGAAGCAGAAGTACCCCGGTGGATGGAAGACACTGAAACCCTATCTCCGGGTGGTGGCGCAGCCGAAGTAGGTCCGTTCGAGTTGAGTTTCCGACGCTGGAAGGAATTTCGTTAATCGCAATACCTGGCGGGCGAGTCTGGCAGATCGCTCGCCCATCACACCCGCCGCGCTTCGCCAACCGGCAAGAAAGATCACAGTCGTTGCCGCCGATTATCAATGCACAACGAATCTCGAAGGCTTTCGGAGCAAGTCCGCTCTTTCAGGATGTTTCCTTTACAGTTTCCGAGGGCGATCGCATTGGACTGATCGGCCCGAATGGCTCCGGTAAATCAACTCTTCTTCGGATTCTCGCCGGAACCGTGGTTCCCGACAGCGGCGAAGTGTCGAAGCGAAAGCGCTCCCGTCTAAGTTACGTCGAGCAGGAGTCAAAGTTTGATCCCGGGCAAACGGTACGGTCCGTGATCGAGAGCGCCCTGGAACGGGCAGTCGTGCCGCCGAACGATCGGGGAAGCCGCTTTGCCGAGTTGCTGGGACGGGCAGGTTTCGAGGATCTCGAGGCCGATGCGACCACGCTGTCGGGAGGCTGGCAGAAGCGCCTGGCAATCGTCGAGGCCCTGGTCCAGGGCTCGGATATCCTGCTGCTGGACGAACCGACCAATCACCTTGACCTCGCCGGGATCGAGTGGCTGGAAGCGCTGATTGAGGAAGCAGCGTTCGCCTGCGTTGCGGTAAGTCACGACCGCTATTTTCTCGAAAATATTGCGACCGAGATGGCAGAGCTCAGCCGCGTGTATCCGGACGGCGTATTGCGGGCGCGCGGGAATTACAGCGAGTTTCTGGAAAAGAAAGAAGAGTTTCTACGTGCCCAATCCAAACGCCAGGAGGCACTGGAGAATCTGGTCCACAACGAAATCGAATGGCTGCGACGCGGGGCCAAAGCTCGTACCAGAAAATCCAAGGCGCGCATCGGCAAAGCAAACGAATTGATGGGAGAGCTTGCCGACCTGAATGCCAGAACACGAACCGCAACCGCGCAAATTGATTTCTCGGCGACAGATCGTAAGACCAAGCGACTGGTCGAACTGGACAACGTCGCGTACGCGATTGGCGACCGCACTCTCTTCGAAGGACTTAACTTCATACTCACCGCCGGAGCGAGGGTTGGGCTAGTCGGGCCGAATGCCAGCGGCAAGACGACCTTGCTGCGACTGCTGCGAGGAGAACTGGCCCCGACCAGCGGGCAGATTCACTGGGCCGATTGGCTGCGGATCGTTTATTTCGATCAGAGCCGGCAACTGGATCCCACGGTGACTCTGCGACGAGCTCTGGCTCCGGAAGGCGATTCGGTTGTCTATCAGGACCGTGGGATTCATGTGGCGTCGTGGGCGGCAAAATTCCTGTTTACGGGCGAGCAGCTTAATCAACCGGTGGATCGTCTGTCGGGAGGCGAGCGAGCACGCGTCCTGATCGCTCAACTCATGCTTCAGCCGGCAGATATTCTTTTGCTCGATGAGCCGACCAACGATCTCGACATTCCGACGCTGGAGATACTGGAGGAGAGCCTGCTCGAGTTCCGCGGCTCGCTCGTTCTGGTGACGCATGACCGGTACATGCTCGATCGCGTCTCGACCATCGTGCTGGGCCTGGATGGACAGGGCACCGCTCAAAGCTTTGCCGACTACTCGCAGTGCGAGTCCTGGCAGGCGGAACGCCAGCGGTCGGCGAAGCTGGGCGCTGGTCCTGGTCGTCGTGCTCCCGCTTCCGAGGAGTTGTCACCAACCGCGCAGTCAAAGAAGAAGCTTTCCTATCTGGAAGCACGCGAATACGCAGTGATCGAGAAACGTATCGCCGACGCCGAACAGCTCTTGCAGGCGAAACGCGCCCTACTCGAAGACCCGGCGATTGCCAGTGATGGTCCTCGCCTTCTGAGTGCGCATGCCGAAATGGAGGCGGCGCAAAAGGATCGGGACGCGCTTTACGCTCGATGGGCTGAGCTGGAAGAAAAGAGCAACTGAATCTTCTATCGCGTCGAATCAGCGCGCCAACGCGAAGGCTACGATCGTTTCCTCACGGACCCCGGTGGTTCTTTCCAGCTGCTGAAGCAGGGCCGATTCCAGATCGTCCGGATCAGGAACCATTTCAGACGAGGCAATCTCCTCGTCGGAAGCTCCGTGATAGCAAAGTTCGCAAACGCCCAGGCCCTCCTCGGAACGAACTGGCGGCCCAAACGTGCGACAGGTCATCGGCCGCGATTCGTAGAGTTCACAATTCCCGGTGTCGGGATCAAGGGCGGGGCAGGGCTCGTCGTTGGCGAATTGAGCGAATCGTTGTTCGGCAAGCTCTCCCTCATATAACAAACCGGTGGCGGGATCGCCGGGAAATTCTTGCGCCAAACGAGACACCGCCTCGCGAGCGCGCTCTCGCACGCGAGCTGCACGCTCGGGTGCGAGCACTTCGAGATCCGCCAGACCTTGGCGCAGCCGGAGAACGTCCAACTGATTGATGGAAAACACTCCGATGCAACATTGTGTACAACCCGGACGGCAAACGAGCCATTGGCCGCTTCGACGCGCGGCATCTGCCAGCGCGGAGTCCACAATCTGGATCAATTGCTGATCTCCCGAAGATGGTTGGCGAGGTCGCACTTCAGTAAGGATAACCTGTCGCAAGGCCGTGATATTCTAATTGCGTAGCTGCGTCCCCGCCGTTGGGCAATTTCCCGCAGTTCCCAAAATCATGATTTCAGTCAGTAATGTGTCGATGCGCTACGGCGCCAAAATTCTGTTTGACGAAGTATCCACCGGCTTTACGCCGGGCAAGCGGTATGGCCTGACCGGGCCGAACGGCTCCGGCAAATCCACTTTCATGAAGCTTCTTACCGGTGAGCTGGACCCGCAGAAGGGAAATGTCGTCCATCCAAAAAAACTCGGCGTGCTGAGCCAGGATCAGTTTGCGTTCGACCGCTATCGAGTTATCGACACCGTGATCATGGGGAACAAGCGGCTGTGGGCGGCGCTCGAAGAGCGCGACAAGATCTATGCCAAAGTCGAAATGACCGATGCGGATGGCATGAAGGATGGCATGAAACTCGGCGAACTGGAAGGGATCGTCGGCGAGGAAGATGGCTACACCGCCGAGAGTGACGCAGCCATTCTTCTGCAAGGCCTTGATATTCCCGACCATTTGCACGAACGGAATATGGGCGAAATTCAGGGCGGCGAAAAAGTTCGCGTTTTGCTGGCGCAGGCCCTGTTCGGAAATCCTCAGGCACTGCTTCTCGACGAGCCCACCAACCACCTCGACCTGGATTCAATCCATTGGCTGCAGGGTTTTCTGAATAAGTATGAGGGCGTGCTGATTGTCATCTCGCACGACCGCCATTTCCTGAACAAGATTTGCACGCACATCGCCGACATCGATTACGAAACCATCATTACCTATACCGGCACGTATGACGACATGGTGGTGGCGAAGACGCAGATTCGCTCCCAGATCGAAGGGCAAAACGCACAGCGGGAAAAGAAGATTGCGCAGCTCAACGAGTTCATCGCGCGCTTTTCGGCCGGCACTCGTTCCAGCCAGGTCCAGTCGCGCAGGAAAGAAGTAGAGCGCCTGCAGGTAACGGAACTGGCGCAGTCGAATATTCAGCGCCCTTTCCTGAAGTTTGAGCAAAAGCGGCCGTCCGGCAAACACATTCTGGAACTGGAAGGCGTTACCAAGTCGTATGACACCGCCCACGTAATTCAGAGTTTTACGGCGAGCGTCATCCGTGGCGAGAAGATTGCCCTGATGGGCCGCAACGGCGCCGGCAAAACCACGCTCGTGAATGCTTTGTTGGCTAATTCCCCCACAGTTCCTGAGGAGGAACTCCGCAAGACTGGCGGCTACGACGGCGAATTTCTGACTGACGGCAAAGTTACCTGGGGACACGAAGCCTCGGTGGGATATTTCGCACAGGATCACAAGGCGCTAATCCAGCCTGGCATGACGGTCTTCGAATGGCTTCATCAGTGGGATCTGTCGGCGTCGCACGAAGAAATTCGCGGCCTGTTGGGACAAATGTTGTTTCCTCGCGATGATGCCGACAAGCGCACCGACGTTCTTTCCGGCGGCGAAGCGGCCCGCTTGATTTTCTGCAAGCTGATGCTGCAGAAGCCCAACGTATTGGTACTGGATGAACCGACCAACCACCTGGATCTCGAATCGATCAATGCTCTCAACATTGCTCTCCAGCGTTATCCAGGAACAGTACTGCTGGTCACGCACGACGAAGACTTGATCGACGAAGTCGCCACTCGAATCTGGCGCTTCGAAGGCAACCATCAGATCACCGACTTCAAAGGAGTGTACGAGGAGTACCAGGCAGTCCTCGCATGACCGGTCGCCGGGCCTGGTTTGAGGATAGGTGCTCGGCGGCCGCAATCAGCCATCGTGATTGCTCTTGCAATTCGGCGTTACCACTCGCCCGACCTTAGTTGCGGCCGAATCGGTTTCCGGTTGGATCAGGTGATCTGAGCACCCCGGGGGGCGAGAAGCCTGCTTTCGCCGACGATCTAGCGACGATCCTTCGCGGACCGTTTCTTCGGTTGTGCCCACCTGGGGAACCAGTGCCCAGTAGGTCTTGCCTCTAGCCGACCGCAAACTCCTTTGCTCGGCACCGCCGAGAAGTCAGGCACACGCCCACGGAAGCCCGGCAGTTACCCTCGTAACCCGCCCGAGAACCGACGTGTCAATTCCAATCCCACAACATTTGTTACGATTTGCCAAAAGCCGTCCGTGCCCGTGCCCAATGAACACGTCAACCAACCGTCGTTTCGGTCGATACGAGATCCTCGACGAAATCGGCCGGGGCGCCATGGGAACGGTTTATCGAGCCCGAGATCCCAAGATTAACCGCACGGTTGCAATCAAAACTATTTCCATCGCCAACCAGGCTCCCGATGCCGAGCGTGAGTTTCGCAAGCGATTTCGGCGCGAAGCCGAAGCTGCGGGGCGACTTTCCCATCCGGGCATCGTCACTATCTTTGATGTGGGGGAGGAGCCTGACACGCATGATTTGTATCTTGTTATGGAATGCGTCAAGGGAAAGTCCCTCGACAAGGCTCTTGAAGACCAAGGCAGGCTCGCGGCCGACGTTGCGGTGCGTTTAACATCCGAACTGGCGGAGGCGCTGGACTGCGCCCACGGAGAAAACGTCGTTCACCGGGATCTCAAACCGGCAAATATTCTGATCACCGAAGACGGACACGCAAAAATAGCCGATTTTGGGATCGCCCAGCTCAACGTCGACAACCTGACCGCCCACGGTCAGGTGTGGGGAACGCCGGCGTTCATGTCTCCGGAACAGCTGAATGACGAGCCGGTCGACGGCCGTTCCGATCTCTTTTCCCTGGGCGTGATTCTCTACATGCTTCTCACCGGGCATCGGCCGTTTCAGGGCAATAGTCCCCTCACGATCTCGCTAAGAGTGGTTTCGCACGAGCCCGTTCCAGCAATCGCTTTTGATCCAGACCTGCCCTTGGGACTCGACTATGTTCTCGAGCGTGCGTTGGCGAAAAATCCGGTGGAGCGTTATCAGCGAGGGATGGAAATGTCTCTCGATCTGCAAAATATTCTTACCGGGCACGAACCCTGGGGTAAAACCAAGCAGCAGACGACGAAGTCGGCGACACGCCCTCGTTTGGATCGCCCTCCAGTAAGGGGTGGCGTTGCCGGTGGATTCGGAATTCGTGGGCTCCAAAGTCGCTGGCGGAATTTTGGTGAGTTCTACCGCAGGATAGTTCGCGAAACGCGGAAAACCTGGGTCGCTTTTCCGCTTCTCCGACCTCTGCCCTTCTTGCTTCTTGGAATTGCTTTGTATGGCGTGGGCCGGCAAATCCCTTCGGTATCGACGAAATCGCCGGATCGAACTCAGGCGTTATCTCCGCCACCGACTGTTTCGTCGCCTGTTCCTTCGCCGACGCCAGTAGAAAGCGTTGGGGCATCGCCGACGCGAGCAGAAACAATCGTACCGTCGCCGGCACGCCTCCCCGCCTCGAGTGCACCCATTTCACCCACTCGCGCTGCGATGGTGAACATTCAGGTCGAGAACCAAATTCCACAGGGCAATGTGACGATTTGGGTTGACGATCGAGCGGTGTACCGTCGGATGCTTCCGGACGCGCCGAAGAAGAAACTCGGAATTTTTGGAAGCGGACACAAACAGGAATCAGAGAAAGTGCAGATTGCTTCGGGGGAGCACCAGCTGCGCGTGCGTGTGCAATCTCGCAATCCCTTCTACGACCAGTCGCACGCACTGGTTGGCGACTTCCCAGTGGGTTCCGAGCGTGTTTTGCGGGTGAGTTTCGATAAGCATAACGAGATGCATGCAAGTTTGAAATGACCGCCGCCATCTGCCCACCTTCGCCGCCTAGTAGCTGACGATCGATCCCCCAACGAATGCCTGCAGGCCCGGGAAACCGCGGATCAACGTCTGACGGCAAGACAGCATCTCACGTCTGGCCAGAGAGAGGATAGTACCGGCAAAGTCTGTGATGAAACGGTCTCTTTTGCTCGCCGTGGTGGCCTGCGCACTGTCCAGTCCGTCGGCCGTCAGCGCTGAAGAAGTGGGTGTGCGCCACACCGAAGGCTTGGTACATGGTTTTCTTGTTCTTCGAACAATGGAGGGTAATACTCTCGCCGAGGGTGACTTGACCGAGTTCGCGCACGGCGATACCGTCACTAACCGCCTCGTGTTCCATTTTAAAGATGGCTCGGTGCATGACGAGACCGCCGTCTTTTCCCAGCGTCGCAGCTTTCGACTACTGACGGATCATCTGGTGCAGAAAGGTCCGGCATTCCGGCATCCGGTAGACGTCTCAATCGACACTTCCAAGGGCGAAGTCACGGTGCGTTACGGCGATGATGATGGAAAGGAAAAGGTCACGACTGACCATCTCGACCTCCCCGTGGACGTGGCCAATGGTATGGTCCTTACTCTTCTGAAAAACATCCACCCCGATGTCCAGGAGACGAAGGTGTCGATGGTCGCTGCCACCCCGAAACCCCGTCTCGTGAAGCTCGCGATTACTCCCGGCGGCGAAGAGACATTCACCATCGTTCAATCGCGCCGCAAAGCCACGCGCTATGACATCAGCGTGGAGATCGGAGGACTCACCGGATGGCTCGCCGACCTATTAGGAAAGCAACCTCCACCCATCCACGTCTGGATCCTCGGAGGTGAGGCTCCGGCCTTCGTCAAGTCTGAGGGACCGCTTTATATGGGTGGTCCGGTCTGGCGGATCGAACTGGCGAGTCCGCTGTGGCCGGCAACTGCCGACGTTAATGCAAAGAACTAAAATCAGAAGCAATAAGGCACCGTCAGACCGAGCGCAAGGCTGCCGGGTTACAAAACTGCGGAGTAGTCTGTGTCCATAAAAGCGAGCTGTTATCGGTCCCCGCCATCTACAGTCCTTTCGCAGACGACGCTCATGGGATCCAGCGTTTGGCTTCAAACAAAAGATTGAAAATTCTACAGCGAATACTGTATCGAACATAAAGTGATTCTTATGGCACAGTTTCGTTGTGCCCACTTCAACCGACGCTAAGATCAAGCAGCTCTTTGGACAGGCCATGGCCGCCAAAGACGAGGCGGAGCTGAAAAGGGTGGCGAAGGAACTCCAAGCAGCCATTACGGAGCATGCTCGCGTCGTTAACCGTTCGCTGGCGACCGAGGGGTCCATGATCGCGGCCCGCGATGCTGCCGGCGATTAGGCCGAGATTGCAAGCAACACTAAAAGGTAAGAGCATAGAGTTTCTGGCGACGCCATCCGAGGACAGCATGCCTGAAAAAGCCAACGTCACACTCCCTGGAACCGTGGAGAAAATCATCACGCCGCCCGATCCCCGCGAACCCGAAAAGGCGCAGATAAATATCCAACAAGGCGCCGACCCGCTTTACAAAGAAATTCGTATTGAGAACACCTTGACCGACCAACATGGTAACGAAGTGAAACTCAAAAGAGGCGCAACCGTGGAGGTCACCGTCGAAGCGACCCCCTCCGGAATAATCCCCAAGTAGGTCATTCTCAACGACGACAAGGTGATCTCCGCAAACGCATCTCACACCGGAGAGGACCCCAAGGGTGGCGCTTGGGGCGGCCACATCCCTGGTTGATTGTCGGTGAAGAGGTGCAGCGATTCCAGCTACCGTCTTCCCGGTAGGGAAAAGCGTCCTGACAGGAAGGCATAAATTGCTCTGCCTGCCAAAGTACCGAGCGCATGTTCCATATCGGTAACGAATTCGGTTGGCCTACAGCGTGCTCTCCTGACTGGCGTGCATCTTAAGGGAGCGATGACACCCTGGATCAAAGCACAGTTGCTGGCGATCGGATCGCTTGTCCTGCTCTGCGGGGTAGGAATAGCTCAACAGACCGCTAATTCGGCAGGGCTGCCCCTCAATTCGATCGTCGAGGCAGTAGAAAAAACGCAGGCGGCAGTTCATTCGCAACTGCCTTATCAGGTGCTCCGTGAATACCGCCTGTTCGGTACGAACAGTTCGAGTTCCAATTCGAATGTAGTAGCGGAAGTGAATTTCAAGCCGCCTGCCAGCAAGGACTACAAGATCCAGAAGTCATCGGGGAGCAAGCGAGGTGAACAAGTCGTGCGGAATCTGCTCGATCATGAAGTAGAAACCGCCTCCAACCGGAGTCAAGCCCGAACTGCGGTCACTCGCGATAATTACGACTTCACATACCTGAGCGAAGTGGTTCTAGATGGCCAGCCTTGTTATCTGTTAGGACTCAAGCCGAAGCGGAAAGAGAAAGACCTGATTGCGGGAGAGGCATGGGTCGATACGCATTCATTTTTCGTCCGCCGCATAGAGGGAGAAATCGCAAAAACACCGTCCTGGTGGCTGAAGGCTGTACGCGTCAAACTTGCATTCGCCGATTTCGAAGGAACCTGGCTGCAGACCAGCATGGAAGCGGTAGCCGATGTCCGTATTGTTGGTCCGCACACCTTAACGTCTCAAATTCTGGATTACCGTGGCACGGACGTAATTGCCCAGGCAGGTCGGAATGTCGCAATGGGCGAGCTAGCCCCGCCACTACTGGCTCTCATTCCATACGTATAAGAAGGTGTCGTCGCTGGCGGTGGCAACACTCCGCCCGCCTTTGTGAATGGCGCGATTAAGCGCGGACCGCACTTTTTCCTTGCTTTCCGCTAATCCCGCCAATGGCACTTTGAGCGCCACCCCTGCCGGTACCTGATCGAGATCGGAGAGGATCTTCGTGACAACCTGTTTGTGCTTTCCATTTCGACCTTGCGGAACATCCAGCTGCGCCATTGTCTTGAAGTTCATCGGAGCTTTATTAGTCCGAGGGCTCACGGGAAAACCTCCTTCACGATAGACAATCATTAAACAAACGTGACGTAATCGTAATACTGCGTTACGCGAATCTGCAAGTAAAAAAATCGGACCCTTAAACGCAGACGAGCTCGCATAACGGCCACGTCCGGCAAAGCGGCCTACAAGTCCCGGTAATTGAGTAGCATTGCCGCGCTAAAAGGGAGTAAACGCGCTCCAAAAGATATGACCCGTACTGACCTAGAGCCTGCTATGTTTTTGGAGTGATGACAAGGAGAAATCGAGTGCAAACGTCGAAAACAAATTTTGAGCAGATTCCGGTTTCGATGGTGAAGCGGATTGTTGAAGAGCTTTACGAGCAGAAAGAGGTCAGAGATCAGAGTGCGGATGTCGAGATTCATAGCGGAAAAACGGATCCTGCTCGTGTGCTATCGCACTCGCTTCGCAGAAAAGGACACTGAAAATGGACGACTCAAGAAGAATGGACGAACACGCACAAGACCGGGAGTTGCAAAGGCTTCTGCAAGCGGCACGGGCTGAGTCTAACAAAGACGGTGAAGGCACTCTGCATCCAAACGCAAGTGAGTCTGCTATACCAGGCGAAGGCCTGTCTACTGAGGAAGACTGGCGCGAACTCGCGCGACGAGTCCAACAAGAAAGAGATCCGAACAAGGTGATCGAACTTGTTCAGCAACTCATTTCCAAGTTCGACGAAGATCATCTCCGAAAGGGCTTGCGCCCTCCTTCACAGGCAAAATAGTGGGCCGCTGGACAGGGCTGATCCAGGTACCGAGGTCTTTGGACTAACTTCGCTTCGGGTCCATCTTCCGAATCACCGATGCTGTTGTTCCCAGCGAACTCTTCGCACGGCGGAGGTGCTCCGTTATCGCAGCACGGAGTTTGCCGACGATTGCACTCACCTCACTGTCATCTTTCGCAGTGCAAAGGCGGGCGCACAGGTGTCGGATTCGGTCATCGGTGTCGGCGGGCATAATACTGCGGCGAGCTCATCAATCTCCTTGGCAGGCTGCTGGCCGGGCCACTTCGTGTAGGTCAACGGACGGCGACGAGGAAGGTAATTTGAACCTTACTCACTGAGCTAGCGGAAGGGCAATACGGTGGATACTGTACGATGACAGACGTTGATGTGTCCGCTAGCGCACAAAATAAACTGAAGCACCGCGTCGAGTCAAATCGGTAAACTGCTCGGAATGATGGCTCGCAAACAAACGGAAGCGAATGAGTTCCGGTGAACTTCCCGGTCTTCAAAACCGGCGGGCGGCATCTCTGATGTCGCCGGTGCGTTCGACTCGCACACGCTTCCGCCATTTGTAGGACAGCCACCAATCAGGCGATTACGATTTTTCCACAGTAAGGGTCCTGATGGTCGCTGGGACCGCGCTCAGCGGGAAGCAGGAGGAGCTGCCGGCCTCCGGAGCCGCAGGCGAAAACTGTGCGGGGGTGGTACGCCTCTGGCTGGAATCGGGTTGGAACCCCAATGATGTAAGAGTTTTTTGATCGTCGAACGAGCGGTCTATTTTTATTTCTTCCCGGCCCGAATCTTTGCCCACCGTTTCCGTTGAGCCGCAGCAATCCGCTTGCGCCCGGCAGGCGAGATAGTTCTCTTTTTGCGAGATGCGGCGGGCCCGGATTTGGTCCCGTGCAGGTACACCCTTCCGAAGGCGGTCAAAGCAGCTGTTACGCGGTGCAGTTCATCTTCAAGTCGCTTGCGTTCTTTCTGGAGCTGGCCGACTACAGACTGCATCATTGATTTGGGCATGACGCCATCGTATCACTCACGGTTGGCCTCCAGAAAGTTTCCGCGCGAGGTACCTTCGTAATTTTCCCTTAACAGCTCCGTCAGGTTTTAATAAAATGGCAATCTCACATTGAAATCATAGTCATGAATAATTTGGGGCTGTGCCTTGTTCTCCAGCTGTGCCTGGCCTTCGGGATGGGCGGACTGTTTTGGCCGGATAAATTCATGCCACTCTTCGATGTCTTAATGTTCCCCTGGGCAGCCAGCTATCGCGCGATTCGGGCCAACAGCATCGCTGCCATCGGATTGTCACTTCTGCTTCTCGTCGCCCTGCTCACTGGCAATCACTGACAACGACGCGCGTCCTTGTCCTACTACTTAACAGCGACTGGCTCAGGTAGGCGCAGCGTGCCTTTTGCCTGTGCTCTGACGATCACGGTTTGTCTATGCCGGCCGTAATGCGTGAGAACAGCGGGCTTCGCCCAATCCAGATCCCAGCCGTTTTCAATCGCGATGACCGTATAAGAGCCGGGACTCACGTTGAAGAGGCTGAAACTGCCATCC
>WNFB01005666.1_pt1 | contig 15615 bp, 11 predicted proteins | sample 5400501 | NCBI WGS metagenome assembly WNFB01 (sample SAMN13153341, study PRJNA577476) | soil metagenome | isolation source: 200 cm saprolite under Douglas fir tree site 2 hole 1 | place: USA:California | collected 2015-04-18
CTTCATCATCCCTCTATCCCCCGATCGCTGTTCCGTTCGCCTCCGGCTCCTTGCCTGTGTTCTGCTACCTGACCTCTTCACCCACTCTCTTAGATGCGCTACCCTGTCCTTAGGGTCTAATGAAATCCCTTGCACCTGTCCCATTTGACACCTTGCGGTCCGCAAAAGCGATGGTACAGAAGATACATTTTTAGTCCTAAACGACTCTCCTAGTACCGCAACTCGCTAAATTAAGATCCTCTAAACCGCACGAAACCAATATGTTACACGGCATTCGACTTTCGCCCCAGTTTTCGCCTCGTTTTCCCTGTACTAGCTGTGGAAAACCTGTACTTACGTACAGGAGTTTTTCGAGCTCCATCTGTAGTGACTCCAGGCTCCCCCGCGTTTCATCTGTGTCTCTCTGCCCGCTTTCAGGAATGCCTCGGTGGCTTGATCGGCTCCCTCACAAGCCGTCTAAGTCCGGCCGGGCGAGAGCCTTCGCCCCGGCTTTCCCGATTCGCTCCAGAGAAGGCAAGGCGGGTGCTTGAAACGGCAGACCTCGCAATGGACAACTGACCGGTCTTGGCTGGTTAACACAGATGCGCGGATTTCTCAAGCGAAGGAGAATCTTCTTGCCAGGCTACTTTAGGTCCAGCCGGCCGAAGGAAGAGTGTTTTCAGGGGACCCTGCAGCCAGCACTCTAGTTCCCTTTCAGAGCGTAGCCGGCATCAAACGGCAGCTTACCATCCACGCGCAGGACTTTCACCGAACTGTTGATGGAATAAACGTCGAGAATTCCTACCGCGCCGGGCGTGGATTCCACGGTGTGCAGCAGATCCTCGTCGCTGCCCACGATCTTTACCGTCAAGCGGGCCCCATTCGCTTTCGCGATGGCCGCTTTGATGTCGCCGGGGGCATCACCGAAGAGTTTCTGCATCGCCAAGCGCATCTCCGGAGCTTCGGGATTCTTGATGACGAGAGTGAAGCTCTTTCCGTCCGGCCAGTTCTTCTGTGTGCCCTTGCACAATTTCGCAAGGTCGGCCAGGGGGACGTCCGAGAGCTTGCTCCCCGCGGCAATAACGACCGCCATGTTCTTGATCGCCGCAACGCCCGAACCACCGGGCATCGTAGCAATACACAATAGGGCGGTGATTCGCAGCCATTTCCCGCGGGCGTTCCGCTTCATAGCTTCCTTGCTCGCTTTCTGGCGGATGATTTGCAGTATGTTCACTCGCCACTGTACGGAGCAAGTGCGCGTTTTTGCCCTGTGCTCAACTGTGGGCCTCCCCTCCTTTCTCATCCATCAAACTACACGCCATTGAAGCATCAACGCGCCCCGACAGTCGATGGACTTCGGTTGCGTATCAGTACGCCGGGACATCCCACTGGATTTGTCTGCAAACAAAAAACACGTTGCCCAGGCCGCTCGCCCTGCCGCAGCAACGCGTTTTTTATTCCCGGAAAACTTTGCTACGCCTTCTTCACCACCCGCGTGATCCACACCAAAATCACCGCCCCCACAAACGCCACGATGATCGAGCCGATAATTCCTCCGCCTGGCCAAATGCCGAGCATTCCGAACAGCCAGCCGCCGACGATGCCGCCGAGAATCCCGAGAATGATGTCGGTCAACACACCATATCCTCCGCCCTTCATCACTTTTCCGGCCAGCCAGCCGGCGATCAGCCCAACCACAATCCAGTAAAGCAATCCCATGGTTGCCTCCACTTTCTTTCCCTGCGAAAATGCCCCCCTGCCGCGCGTCCCTTTTAGAACGCGCCTTGCCGAATGTCAACCGCGCGGCTTACACTGGCTCGCAAGAAAACTATCTGGCCGTAACGGAGCGTTAATGACTTCTCGCATTCGTTCATTCTTTCTAGCGCTGCTCGTGCTTGCTCTGATTGGCGCCGCCTGCTCGAAGTCTCCCGCACAGAGTGATTCGGCCTCCACTGGTAAATCTGGGGCGCGTCCTGCGATTGTCTTCATGACCGACTTTGGCACAACCAACGACGCCGTGGCCATCTGCAAAGCCGTCATGCTCGGCATCGCCCCCGACGCCCGCATCATGGACATCACCCATCAGGTGCCGCCCTTCCAAATCGATGAAGGGGCGCGATTCCTTGAAGCCGTATCCCCTTACTATCCCGCTGGAACGGTATTTGTGGCGGTGGTCGACCCTGGAGTCGGGACCTCGCGAAAAGCGATCATCGTCAAATCAAAGAAGGGTCAGTATTTTGTTCTCCCCGACAACGGCTTGATCACCCCTGTCATTGATCGCGACGGCCTCCAGTCCGCGCGCGAGATCACCAATCCAAGCTGGATGATCCCATCCGCCATTTCTTCCACGTTTCATGGCCGCGACATTTTTTCTCCGGCAGGCGCGCACCTCGCCGCGGGATGGGATTTCGTTCTCGTCGGCCCCGAAGTTCCGCAACTCGTCCGCCTTACTCCCAAAACTTCCACCACCACCGACAAGGGCATCGCTGGCGACATCATCGGCCTCGACGATCCCTTTGGCTCCCTGATCACCGATATTCCCGGCGATGAATTCAAGAAGCTAAGCTATAACCTCGGCGACAAGCTCCGCATCGAGATCAACAAGAAACCCGTGACCCTGCCTTACGTGAAGACTTTCATGGATGTCCCCGTCGGGGATTTGCTGCTGTTCATCGATTCTCGCGACCGCGTCAGCATTGCCGTCAACCAGGGCAACTTCTCGAAGAAGTTGAACATCGAGCCCCCCGGCACCATCTTCATCCCGCGCAAAGGCGCCCCTCTCAAGTAAAAGTAAATCGATTGTCATCCTGAGGCGAACGGACAAGGTTCGTCGATCGACCTGTCCCGACCCCGTTGGGAAGCTTCCGGCTACTGCCGGAAAGGATCTCAACCTCCCGTCTTTGCTCCACGTTTCCATTGCGATTCTTCGCGCATCTTCATCCCATGCTTCCGGGAGGACACCCACGATTGCTTCTTTCGTCTCCATCACGCAATCCTGCCGGGAACCCCGCGCCATCTGTCTGCTATGCTCAATCCATGGAAAACCGTTCTTTCAGGGACGTCGGTGGCACCCCCGGCGGCCTCGGCCATTTCCTAGTCGGCGTCATCATGGCTTGTCTCGGCGGCTACTTCCTCGCCAATCAAGTCAGCGTTGTCGGTTCCTTTTGGAGCTTTTTCGGCGCAAACACCTTCGGGATCACTCTAGTCCCCTTGCTATTCGGCGTAGGTCTGCTCTTCTGGAACGGTCGCAGCACCGCCGGCTGGATTCTTACCCTCGCCGGTTCCCTCTTTATCTTCGCGGGCGTGCTCGCCAACATGAGTATCTATTTTCGGCCCACCAGTCTTTTCAACACTCTCGTCATGCTCGTCCTGCTCGTCGGCGGACTCGGCCTCATCGCCCGCTCCTTGCGTGCTCATCCTTCGTCCTGACCCCGTTCCACGATCCATAACCGCCGCCGCGCATCAGATTTTACGGAACATATCCCGCGTCCTACCGTACCACCCTGTCAGAACGTCAAAAAAGTGTGTCTTTTCAACATGCAGGCGCCCAGGGGGTGAAGGATGGAATCTTTTAAGAACGAGCTAAAGCAAGTTCTACGCAGGCTCGGCCGCGCCCCAATGTTCACGGCCATCACCCTCATCACTCTGGCTGCAGGCGTGGGTGCCAACACCGTTGTTTTCAGCGTCCTCGAAGGCGTTCTGCTGAAGCCTTTGCCCTATCCCAAACCCGATGAGTTGGTCGGTGTCTGGCATACCGCACCGGGCATCCAGATCAAGGACCTGAACATGTCTCCCTCCGACTACTTCATCTACCGCGAACAGAGCAAGACCTTCCAGGACATCGGCCTCTACACCGGTGACTCCGTGAGCGTGACAGGTGTCGCCGAACCCGAACAAGTCCCGGCTTTGCGCGTCACCGATGGCACTCTCCCGCTCCTCGGCATTCCTCCCATGCTCGGTCGCACCTTTACTAAACAAGATGATTCCCCCGGCACGCCTGAGACCGTGATCCTCACTTACGGCTATTGGGGACGCAAATTTGGTGGCGACGCTTCTGTCATCGGCCGCACCGTCATCGTGGATGGCAAAAGCCGGCAAATCATCGCTGTCTTGCCGCAGCGATTTCATTTCTTGGACCAGGACGATCCCGCCGTGATTATTCCGTTCCAGTTTGACCGCAACAAAATCCACCTTGGCAATTTCAGCTACGAGGGTCTCGCCAGGCTGAAACCCGGCGTCACCCTCGAGCAGGTCAACGCCGACGTAGCTCGCATGCTTCCCATCGTCATGACTTCCTTCCCCGCCCCGCCGGGATTTAGCCTCAAGCTCTTCGAAGAAGCGCATATCGGCCCCAATGTCCGTCCTCTCAAGCGCGACGTCGTCGGTGACGTGGGCAGCGTGCTCTGGGTCCTGATGGGTTCCATCGGCATGGTCCTTCTGATTGCCTGCGCCAATGTCGCCAATTTGCTGCTTGTCCGCGTCGAAGGCCGTCGTCAGGAACTCGCCGTGCGCGCCGCTTTGGGCGCGAGCCGCGGCCGTATAGCCGCCGATCTTCTGCTCGAGAGTGTCATTCTCGGATTGCTTGGCAGCACTATTGGTTTGGGCCTCGCCTACGCCGCGTTGCGCATCCTTGCGGCCATCGCTCCTGCGGGGCTTCCTCGCATTCGCGAAATCGGTATTGATGGATCCGTCTTGCTCTTCACGCTTCTAATTTCACTCCTCGCCAGCATCCTGTTTGCTTCCATTCCCATCTTCAAATACGCCGGGGTGCGACTCAGCACCGGCATCCGGGAGGGGGGCCGCGCCCTCAGCCAGAGCAAGGAGCAACATCGCGCACGCAGCGTCCTGGTGGTCGTCCAAGTCGCGCTCGCTCTCGTCTTATTGATCTGCTCCGGCTTGATGATTCGCACCTTCCGGGCCCTCACCAACGTCAATCCCGGATTCGTCAGTCCCGCCGCGTTGCAGACCTTTCGTATCTCGATTGTCAGTGCGCAGGCGAAAGAAGACGAAAAGGTTGTCCGCATGGAAGAGGAGATCTCGCACAGGCTCGCCGCGATTCCTGGAGTCTCTTCCGTCGGAATCAGCTCTAAAATCCCAATGACAGGTGGAGGCTGGACCGACCCGGTCTTCCTCGAGGAACGCACCTACGCCGAAGGCCAGCTTCCCCCGCTCCGCCGCTTCAAGTTCGTCTCGCCAGGATTTCTCGGTACCCTGGGCGCTCCGCTGGTTGCCGGCCGGGAGATCACCTGGAATGACACCTACAAGAAAATCCATGTCGCCATGGTCTCTGAAAACATGGCTCGCGAATACTGGCACGACCCTTCCGCCGCGCTCGGCAAACGCATCCGCGTTAGCTCCAAAGACGACTGGCGTGAAATCATCGGCGTCGTCGGCGATATTTACGATGACGGAGTCAGTAAGCCGGCCACCACCTCCGTTTATTGGCCTCTCATGATGGATCATTTCGAAAGCGATGACTCCATGTCCATGCGCGACGTGGCCTTCGTCCTACGCAGCTCGCGCACCGGCTCGGAAAGTCTCTTGAACGAAGTCCGCCAAGCGGTCTGGTCCATGAACCCCAATCTTCCCCTCGCCGAAGTTCATGCTCTGGACTTTTTCTACAAGCGCTCCATGGCCCGCACTTCCTTCACGCTCATCATGCTCGGCGTGGCCGGCAGCATGGCCCTTTTGCTCGGCGTCGTCGGCATCTACGGCGTAATCGCCTATTCCGTCTCCCAGCGCACCCGTGAGATCGGCATTCGCATGGCCCTCGGCGCTCAGCACGAAATGCTCACCGGCATGTTCGTCCGCCACGGCTTGACGCTGACGGGCATCGGGGTAGCTTGCGGCCTTGCCGTCGCCATCGTCGTAATGCGACTGATGTCGTCTCTTCTCTTTAAGGTGAGCCCCGTTGACCCAGTCGCTTATATCGCCGCCTCCCTCAGCCTGGTAGCCACTGCGTTCCTGGCCAGCTACTTGCCCTCGCGCCGCGCCTCCGCCGTCGACCCCGTCGAGGCCCTCCGCTCCGAGTAGCGTCTGGTCAATACCGATGGAATCTTGCCCCGGGCATGGCGGAAATGGACTGCTGCCAGAATCTCCGTAGCGTTTCAGTTTCCATCTAGCGCATTAATCAGGGGTTGGGTTCATTGGCTGGGGGAAATCCAGCTATGGACAGTTGGTGCGTGTGAAGTGACCGGGCTCAATATGTCCCGCGGGAATGAGAGAGAATCGCTCTAACGGAGGGTTGGATGCGAAGAATCAATCGTCGAATGGTGGGAATCCCGCGCCCTTTCGATTAAGACACCCGGACCAGCGCTGTCTGACTGCACCCACAATCGAACGACATCGCATTGTGGCTTCCGAGAAATTCTGCAACTGCTTTCTTGACGCCTCCGAGATGAAAATCATGAATCAAGATCAGTCCACGGTCACTCATTTTCTCCCAGAGAAAATTCAGGCTGTCAATTGTCCCCTTGTACAAGTCAACATCGAGATTTACAAAGCTAAGCCGCTCACCATTCAAAATGGAACCGCTTTCTGGAAAGATCCCCTTAACCAACGTGACGCCCGGAAATTTTGCTAGCTTTGCCGCGACGTCTTCTTGGCGCGAGCTGAACTGTTTCTCGCGAAACCATTTTTCGTCCTCCTCACCGCGGCCAGGCAAGCCCTCGAAGGTATCGAATCCATAGAATTTCTTGTCGCCTTTCAGGTGACAGATGATTCTGGCGCTGCCGCCCCTCCACATTCCGATTTCCACCATGCTTCCGGGAGCGCTCGCCTGCATGCGCACGAGGCTGTACAGAGCGTAAGCATCGAGTGGATTCATCCCCAGACCGGCTTCTCCAAAAGCATCGTCAATGACTGCCACGGCCTCAGGCTCTCGATAGAACTTCAGCAGTGACACTTGGAAGTGTTTGTTGGCTAACTCGAGCGCGTTGAAAAGGGGCGGTGTGTGAAGCAGATTTGCGAACGCCTTGTTCATCAAACCTCCGGATGCCCGCGAATAGTGGCATGCTCTTTACCAGTCCTAAAATGCTGTCGGGTCCCCCCAACGTTGCACCGGCGACTACAACCCTGAGTTTTACGATCGGCCCAGCTTCCAGTTTTGCTTTCGTACCTGCAATCACTCCACGCGCATAACGCGAGTGTTCGAAGGCCGCATGTATCGCACTATCGGCTTTTCGAGAGGTCAACCCGCGCAAAAAGCGATCGGCGCGTCCACCTCCGCACCGTACATAGCACAAAAGGCATTGGCACCCCGCGAATGGTCCTGTCAAGCATAGTAAACCAGATAATAAATTTGCAATCGCGCGTCTGAATTTCAACTAACCGTATTCGATAACATCGCGGATGGCCGTCCCATTCCCGAATCTGTTCTGAGGACCATAGCGATAAAGATTGCCTATTTTTTCCTCTGATTGAATACTGAGAACTGACAACTGAAAACCATTCCGTCTGCAGTCACCAGTCCCCAAGAGTTGCTTTTTCCTTTCGCTCGCCCAACAATGAAGTCTGAATCTCGACCTGCGAGGTCCGCCATGCCCGAAGCCGTCATCGTCTCCGCCGTCCGCACTCCCGTCGGCCGCGCCTACAAAGGCTCCCTGCGCGCTACGCGCCCCGACGATCTCGCCGCTCTCGCCATCAAACAAGCCCTCGCCCGCGTCCCCGGCCTCGACGCCAAGGAAATCGACGATGTAATTCTCGGCTGCGCCATGCCCGAAGGCGAACAGGGCATGAACGTCGCGCGCATCGCCGCTCTGCGCGCCGGACTCCCCGTCGAAACGAGTGCTATGACCATCAACCGCTTCTGCTCGTCCGGCTTGCAAGCCATCGCCCTCGCAGCCGAACGCATCCGTTCCGGCTCCGCCGAAGTCATCGTCGCCGGCGGCACCGAATCCATGTCCATGGTCCCCATGGGCGGCAACAAAATTTCCCCCAATCCCTGGCTCGTCGACAATTACCCCGACGCCTACATCAACATGGGCCTTGGCACCGAAAACATCGCGCGCAAGTTCGGCATCACCCGCGAACAGGCCGATCAGTTCTCCGCCAATTCTCACAAGAAAGCTCTCGCCGCCATCGCCGCCGGAAATTTCAAAGACGAAACGATCCCCGTTGAAGTGAAAATCACCGCGCTCCCCAATGGCAGCGGCGTATCGTCCAAAGCGAAGTCGGCGCCAAAACCCGCGACGCAAACTTTCGTCTTCGCCACCGACGAACTCCCTCGCGCTGACACCTCTATCGAAGTCCTCGCCAACCTCAAGCCCGCGTTTCATGTGAAAGGAACGGTCACCGCAGGAAACAGCTCCCCGATGAGCGATGGAGCCGCCGCCACCGTCATCATGAGCGACACCCGCGCCAAATCGCTAGGCCTCAAGCCGCTCGCACGTTTCGTCGCTTACGCGACAGCCGGCGTTCTCCCCGAAGAATTCGGCATCGGCCCCGTAAAAGCCATCCCCAAAGCACTAAAGCTCGCCGGCCTCTCGCTCAGTGATATGGCCGTCATCGAACTCAACGAAGCCTTCGCCGCGCAATCGCTCGCCGTCATCCAGCAAGCCGGCCTAGACGCCTCCCGCGTCAATCCCAACGGCGGCGCCATTGCCCTCGGCCATCCACTCGGCTGCACCGGCGCAAAACTAACCGCCTCCCTCATCCGCGAATTAACGCGCCGCAACGCCCGCTACGGTATGGTGACCATGTGCATCGGAGGAGGCATGGGCGCCGCCGGCATCTTCGAGCGCCTCTGAACTCTTGCTTTTGTAGAGGCCGGGCTTTAGCCCGGTGGTTTTGATTTTGTAGCGGCGAGTTTATCTCGCCATCTTTCTTTTGATTTGCTCCCATTTTTCGGAGGTCTCGACAGATGAAGCCGCTTCTCTGCTCACTCCTTTTTCTTTTCGCATTTTCCCTCAGCGCTCAAGCGCCGGTCGCCGTCCCTATCCCAAAGGAGCCGCATCATCATCTCGTCCTGGAAAACTCCTACGTGCGAGTCTTCCGCGTAAGCGTCCCCGGCCACGACGCGACGCTTCTTCATCAGCACGACGTCCCCTACCTTTACGTTTCGCTCGGCCCCGCCGACGTCATCAACGCCGTCCAAGGCAAACCCGAGGCCCATCTCACCATGGCCGACGGCCAAATCGGCTATTCCCGCGGCGGCTTCGCCCACATCGCCCGCACCGATGCCGGCAGCTCCTTCGACAACGTCACGATCGAGCTGCTCCGTCCCCAAGGCGAGCCGCGCAATCTTTGCGAAAAGATAATCGACGGCCCACTGAACGACTGTCGGAGTTCCGGCTCCAGCAATCTCCCCGCTGACTCGCCGCTTCGCGCGCTCGCAAGAGCCGCGATCAGCCAGAAGCGGTTATTCGAGACGGAAGAAATTCTTGTGACTTCTAACTCGATCTCTATTCAGGAGAGCTACAACGAGTCGAGCGCTCAGCCCGCGCGACTGCTCGTTGTTGAAGAGGGCTCTGAGTTGCGGGTGGACGTGCCCGGGGAATCTTCTAAGTCTCTGGGTGGCGGTGAAGTCCTGTGGCTTGAATCAGGAACAAAATGGACGATCGTCACTCCCGGCGAACACAAGATCACACGCTTTCTCCTGGTTCAGTTCAAAGACAGTGTGACCGGCGCAGGAAACTAGAGCGGCGCCCACGTTACTTTTTCTTCGCTTCGACTCGCACTGGCAATGTCTCCGGCGTATCTTTCATAGCGATGAATTCTTCGCTCTCGATTTTTCCCGGCGCGGTGAGCCGCGTGACGTTTCGTAATTTCAGCGCTGTGCTCTCGACGGAGGACTGGCGCCGGTAAAACACCCCGGTGGCCCAGTGGCCTGTTACTTTACCGTGGCTTGGCTTTTGTTTCTTCAGTCGGGCCAGCCTCGTGCTATCTTGCGCTACAACGCCACCCGCCTTCGTGGAGGAAGTCATGCCTGATCCGACAGTACAGCCGGGAGAGAAACCACAATCAACAAAACCGCGTAGTTTTCGCGTAACCGCGTTTTTTGTCCTGCTCTTCGTGGCCGGATACACGGCAGCCGTAATGTTAGGCCTGCCAAAGGAGAGAAGAATTGATGCATCTACGTTGGGCGTGATTGGCATCGGGTCCCTCATCGCGGTCGTCTTGTTTCGCCCCGACATCGTGGATCGTGTGACTCGCCTGGAAATAGCCGGCTGGAAACTTGACATTGAAAAGAAGCAGGAGAAACAGGACAAACAACTCAACGACATCCAACTCATCTTGCCCATCCTGTTGGCGGAGAGCGAGCGCAAGCACCTGCTCAACCTGGCCAGTCAAAATACAAAGCCCTACAAAGGCAATCAGGACGTTCGCACCGAATTGAGGCGGTTGCGCTCCCTGAAATTGATCAAGATGAAGCCCAATCAGGAAATCAGACGCATGGAGGACGGAAAAGAAGTGGCCCTCAGCGACTTCGTGGAACTCACGGAGTTGGGCCAACATTGGGTCGACAGAATCAAGGAGATCGAAGCGGAAGCAGCAAAGGCTAAGGAAACCACAACGCGAGCTGCCGTCAACTAGGAAAACCTCCCTTGCGGCATTCTCGCCGGCCGAGTGCGGGCGCTACCTTTTCTTGGCTTCGACGCGCACGAGCAATGTTTCCGGCGCGTCTTTCCTGGCCATGAATTCTTCGCTTACTAGCGTTCCCGGGCCAGTGACCCGCGTGACGTTTCGCAAATTGAGCGTTGCGCCTTCGGCCGGAAACTCCGAGCGGAAAACCAGCGCGTCGCCCTCGAACTGCCCGGTTTCCACAAAGGCTCCGGGAAAGTCATTCCCGAACACATACGCTTTGTACGCTTTTTCTTTCGCGTCCCACGTCATCACCAGCAAGCCCTCGAAGTCGCCCACGGGCCCTTGCGAATGAAACGTATTGATCAGCGAATTCCCGCCCGGCCCGAGCTTGCTGGTGTACACGCCGGTGTTCTTCCCTCCGTTCGGAGAGAACGCCGATTTCGGATACGTCTCGGTGTAGTCCCACTCGCCCAGATAAAATTTCAGCCGCTCCATCTCCGCCGCGCCGGGTTTCGACGCCGCCGCAACCGCAGGCTTCTCCGCCGTTTTTTCTTGAAGCGCCGCCCACAGCGGCACACACAGGACAAACGCAATCCCAATGGTAGCCGTCCCCACTCTCCGATTGATTTTCATTCTTGCCCCTTTCCAGAATTCATCGCGGATCGACAGGCCCAACTCCTCGTAGCTTGCAGCAGCTCTGAGATCGACGGGCTGGTTCGCGTCATCGGACGGAGCGTGGTAGCGGTTGGTGAGCCAATCTTTGAAAATTTTCTGCTCGGGCGTGCCAAGCTCGAAGCCGACGTCGCACTTGACCGCAGGAACGCCGTGCCTGATGAAGTTGTATTGATCGCTGCGGATAAACGTGTTGCGAAGCGGCTCGGGATCGGCGATGGGTTTGATCCCCATGGACTGCGCGATCGCGGCGGCGCGAGTGCCGAGGTCGGATTCTTCGAGGCCGCCGATCTTCAGGATTTTCATCGGAACGATGGGAAGAAACATATCCACGTTGACGTCGGCAATGATGGATTTCGACGCGACGGTGGGATGAGCAGCGAAATATTTGGAGCCGAGAAGGCCCTTTTCTTCGGCGGTGACGAGGAGGAAGAGGATGGAGCGCTGGAGCTTCTCCGGATGAGCTTTCAGGCTGGCGGCTATGTCCATGACGAGGGCGCTGCCGGAGCCGTTGTCCATGGCGCCGTTGTAAATGCGATCGCCGTTGATGGGCGCGCCGATGCCGACGTGGTCGATGTGGGCGGAGAGCACGACAAATTCATTCTTCAGAACCGGATCGGAGCCGGTGAACTTAGCGACGACGTTGGAGGATTCGAGGGTCTTGGTTTGGATGACGGCGTTGGCTTTGAGCGAAGTGCCCAAGGCGAAGTGCGGGAGAGGCTTGCGGTCTTTGCCCAAGGCGGCAATTTCCGCGAAGGTGTGGCCGGAGCCGGAAAAGAGTTGTTCGGCGGAAGCAGGGTTGAATGTCACTCCGATCTGCTGACCCGGAGTTTCATTGAACTCGGCATCGGCGAGATCCATCGATGCGTGATTGCGATTGACGGAAATTCGTGACCAGGGAATATCCATGGACGCGGGATTGAAAATGGTGATGGTGCCGATAGCGCCTGCCGCGCGCAGGGACTTCCAGCGCTCGCCGGCGGTTTGATAGTGCGAGGCGAGGGCCGTGGGGATGTCCGAAGGGGAGCCGGCGAGATAGACGACGATTTTCCCTTTCAGGTCGATGCCGGCGAGTTCATCGAGATTTTTTTCCGGGATTTGCAGGCCATAGCCGACGAAAACCAGCGGCGCGGTGAGAGTAGCGGAGGCACGCGTGGCGCGCGTGTTGATGTAAGCGTCGTCGGCGAAAGAAAGAGATTTGGATTGGCCGCCCGTGACCAGAGCGAGAGAGGATTTGGATTCATCATCGGCGAGAAATTTGACATGCGACCACCAGGAGTTGCCGTCGAAGTGGGAAGCGGGCGAAGTTTGCTGAGCTGCGGAACTGGATGCAAGGACAAGGAAAAGAATCGCGGAAAGCACTTTACGCATGAGATTCACTCCTAAAGCAAATTGAGAGGCTAGAGGATAGCAGGGACGAAGCGGAAGAGTCACGCCGAGTGCGCAATGGAATTGGCTCGACTCTCGACCGCCATGCCTCACGGCGCGGAGACAAGCGGCAGCTCAATGAAAGTGGCCTGGCCGGGTGCATGATAGAGGTGCTGGGTGGCTTTGCGATAGTCGCCGGGCTTGGCCCAGAAAATGTTGGGTACGAATGTTTGCGGATTGCGGTCGTACAGCGGGAACCAGCTCGACTGAATTTGCACCATGATGCGGTGGCCGGGGAGGAACACGTGATTTGCGGTGGGCAGCGCAAAGCGATAGAGCAGCGGCTTGTCCGGCGCGAGGGCCTTAGGCGCTTCAAAACTTTCGTGGTAGCGGCCGCGGAAGACATCAGCGGCAACCATCAATTGATAGCCGCCCATTTCGGGTTGCGTGCCAACTTCGTCGGGGTAGAGGTCGATGAGCTTGACAACCCAGTCGGAGTCCGTGCCGCTGGTGGAGGCGACCAGGTTGGCGATGGGCTGTCCGCTGATTTTCACCGAAGCGCTGAGCGTATCGGAGACGAACACCACGACGTCGGGGCGGCCGGACGCTTCGCGCTGGTCATCCACCAGCCACTGCGGCCAGGTCATGCCGTTGGAGTAGCCAACAGGTTGACTGGGGCGCGCGCGGAAAGGCACGGGCTTGGCAGGGTCGGAGACGTATTCATCGAATTGCGCCTCGCTCGCTGCGGGCGCGGTGAAGCTGAGTTTTAACCCCGCATTGAAATAGAGCGGTGTTGGTTTGACGCTGCAGCCGCTGGCGCAACCGGAGGGCCACGCGGGCAAACGCCGCCAGGTGTTCGTGCCGGTCTCGAACGCCATCACCGGCGCTAGGTCGCTCTTCGGCGCGTCGTCTTTCAAATAATGCGCCAGGAACGGCGCGAGGATCTCTCTGCGAAAATACAGTCCGGTATCGCTGCTGAATTTCAGCGCGCCGAGCGAACTGCCGTCATCGATTTCCTGCCCGTGATGCCAGGGACCCATCACCAGGAATACTTTGTCGTTGCCTGTGTCCTTTGGCTTGAGCGCTCTGTAGACGGCCATCGCCCCGTAAATGTCTTCCTGATCCCACAAGCTGTCCACCAGCATGGTCGGAACTTTCAGCGGCTGCGCGGCGAGAATCTTGTCCATGGCCTGCTGCTGCCACCAAGAGTCGTAGGCCGGATGCTCGAGCAGTTTGCGCCAGAAGCCAATTTGCTCAAGACCGTGGCTGCGGCCAAGCTCGCCGGCCGAACCGGCTTGCATGTACAAATCGTAGTCGTCGTGGTTGCTGGTCCACCAGTGCTCGTCGTTTTTCCGCGTGGCTTCCTGTTCGTAGATGTAGGGCATGTTCTGTTGCCGGAAGGCGCCGTAGTGAAACCAGTCGTCACCCATCCAACCGTCCACCATGGGATTCATCGGCACGGAGACTTTGAGCGCGGGGTGCGGATTGATGAGCGCCATCAGTGGCGTGAAGCCGTCGTAAGAAATGCCAAGGATGCCGACCTTGCCGTTGCTTTCCGAAATATTTTTCACGAGCCAGTCGATGGTGTCGTAGGTGTCGGTGGAATGATCGACTGCGGTAGGATTCAGCGGGCCGTGCAGCGGGCGGTTCATCACGTAGTCGCCCTCGGAGCCGTACTTGCCGCGCACGTCCTGGACGACGCGGATGTAGCCGCCTTCGAGGATGACTTCGAGCGCGTTGTCATAGCCATGAAGGCTGGGTCCGAGATGCGAGCTGTGCTCGTGAGTGGTGAGATCAGTGGCGTCATACGGCGTGCGCGTCAGAAGAATGGGCGCGTTCCTGGCGCCTTTGGGCACGAGGACGACGGTATGCAACTTCACACCGTCGCGCATGGCAATCATGACATCGCGCCGGGTGTAGTCGAAGCTATCGGTGACACGCTTGAACTGCGCCGGCGTTTCGCTTGGCAACGTGGAAGGGGCGGACGGCGGCGGCGCCTGAGCCACGGAGGGATCGGCGAGCAAAAGAGCGCCGAGCAGCGGTGCGAGCAAGGTTAATGTGCGAACGCAGTTGACCAGCTTCATCAGGGTCCCTCAGTGATGCGTGGAATGAGCGTGGATTATATCGCTGTTGTGCCATTGCATACCACTTTCAGAGTGTGAGCGGGGTACTGCACCAATGGCTGAAAACTCTTCCGACACCGGCAACTTAACGGTGTTTACTGGACCGTTTGGCTGGAGTAAAATGGGGTGAACTGATTGCGTTCTGTGCCTCAGACGGCCGTTAGACTGAAACCCAGTACCGGAGACTTTCCGCTAGGAGCGACCAAGATGGCCACCGCTACCCTCACCAAGCAAGCAGCAAAGGGAGGCAGCTTTCTCCTGGAATCGCCGCAGCCGAGCGATGTGTTCACGCCTGCGGATTTGACCGATGATCAGAAGCTGATTGGTCAGACGGCGGAAGAATTCGTCCTCAAGGAAGTTTTCCCGTTCATCAAGGAACTCGAAAACAAGAAGCCCGGGCTGATGCCCGAGCTGGTAAAAAAGGGCGGCGAAGTCGGCTTGATGGGCGGCGGCGTGCCGGAGGAGTTCGGCGGCGCGGGCCTCGACAAAATTTCCACCACGGTACTGACCGAGAAACTTTCGATCTACGGCGGCTTCGCGGTGACCCACGGAGCGCACGCCGGTATCGGCACGCTGCCGATCGTTTATTTCGGGACGGAAGCGCAAAAGCGAAAATATTTGCCGAAGCTGGCCACCGGAGAGTGGATCGGCGCGTACTGTCTCTCCGAGCCGCAAGCTGGGTCCGACGCGCAGAATTCACTGACACGCGCGGAATTGAACAAAGAAGGCACGCACTACATCCTCAACGGGCAGAAGATGTGGATCACCAACGGCGGCTTCGCCGATGTTTACATTGTGTTTGCGAAGATCGACGGCGAAAAATTCACGGCCTTCATCGTCGAGCGCACTTTTCCCGGATTTAAGCCCGGCAACGAAGAGCACAAGATGGGCATCCACGGCAGCTCGACGACTCCGATTTTCCTGGAGAACTGCAAGGTGCCGAAAGAAA
>WNFB01002645.1_pt1 | contig 15611 bp, 14 predicted proteins | sample 5400501 | NCBI WGS metagenome assembly WNFB01 (sample SAMN13153341, study PRJNA577476) | soil metagenome | isolation source: 200 cm saprolite under Douglas fir tree site 2 hole 1 | place: USA:California | collected 2015-04-18
TGGCGGAGCTGCGGGAGACCGCGGCGCTGGTCGCGCTCTCGGCCCCCGAGGCCCAGCCGGGTCCCGGGCTCCGTGCCCGGGTGCTCGACGCCGTCGCCGCCGGGAAGGTCCGTCCCCTGCCCGCCCCGCCCGCCAGCGTTCCCTCCTGGCCGGCGGCGCGGCGTCCGTCACCGCTCGTGTGGGGCGCGCTCGCCGCGTCGCTCCTGGCCGCGGTCGGGCTGGGTGTCCGGTCGGCGCGGCTCGCCGGCGAGCTGGCACAGCGCGACAGCACCATCGCACAGCAGACCCGGACGCTCGCGGATCAGGGCCAGCAGCTGGCCGCGCGCGACTCGACCCTTGCGTCAGTGCTCTCGCCCGGCGTCGAGCTGGTCCAGCTCACGGCCAGCGGCGACCCGGATCCGCGGATCCAGCTCTTCTGGGACCGGCAGCACAACACCGCCCTGCTGCACGCCTCGAAGCTCAAACCCGTGCCCCAGGGTCGCACCTATCAGCTCTGGTTCATCAAGGATGGGAAGCCGGTACCCTCGGTCACCTTCAACGTCGCGCCCGGGGGCGACGCGGTGATTTCGCAGGTCTCGGTGCCGGCCGAGGGCCAGGTGAGCGCCGCAGCGGTGACCGAGGAGCCGGCGGGCGGCTCGCCCCAGCCGACGACGCCGGTGCTGCTGGTCGGGGCGTTGCCGAAGACGTGAACGTGAGCAGTGCGCTAGTCGCCGTCGCCCTTCTCGCCGCCGTCCTGCCTCTCACTGCGCAGCCGCTCCCTGCCCAGACGCCGGCCGGCCTCGCCGACGAGCGCGCGGAGTACGCCCGCTGGCTCGCCTCCGCCCGGACATCACCCTTCGCCGTCATCGCCCGGACGCCGGTCGGAACCGGCATACGGCTCGGCCCCCCCAACTCCGACGTGCCGCTCGGCGGACTCGCGGAGCAGCGGGTGACCGAGCAAGCGGGACGGGTGATCCTCGAAAGCGGGGGAGCCACCGCCGTCCGCGTCATCCCTCGCGGCCGCCCGGTCCCTCTCGGAGCCTACACGCTGGTGGCGAGCGGAGCCTCCGGCCGGACGCTCTTGTCGGTCTACGGCCCGGTCCGCGGCAGCCGGCCGCCGACGTACTTCCCCTACGACTCCTCGCTGTCCTTGTCCGTGACGGTCGAGCCGCACGGGCCCGGGACCGTACGGCTCCTGACCGTGGACGGGACCGAGGTGGACGCAGCCGAGGGCGGGAGCGTGAGTGTCGTGATCGGGGGGAAGAGCAGCCGGCTCGCGGTCCGACGCATACCCGGCGACGACGAAGAGAGCGATCTCGAGATCTACTTTCGTGATGCCACCAACGGGCATGGCAGCTATCCGGCGGGTCGGTTCGTGACCTTGTCCCCGCTGCCCGACGGCCATTACCGGCTCGACTTCAACCGGGCCCGCAATCCGTTCTGCGCCTACAGCTCGGCGTACGCGTGCCCGGCTCCCTGGCCCGGGAATGGACTGTCCGGGCCGGTGCGGGCGGGGGAGCGTTACGACGAAGGCGGCAAATGAGCGCCAGCACGTGACCGGCGCCGTCCGGCGTCGAGTCGCATCGCGGGCCGTGCTCGCGGCCGCTCTGGTCCTGCCGGCCGGCGGGTTGCCGCCCGCCGTCCACGGGGGCGGCCCGGAAGGGAGCTGGCGCGCCGTACTCGATCTCGCCGGTGGCCCGCTCCCCTTCGGAATCGTGATCGACAGGCCGGGCCGCGGCTGGCGGGGCCGGCTCTGCAATGGGGATCGCTGCGCGCCCGTCTCCGGCGTCCGGGTGGCGGGCGACAGCGTCGTGCTCGAGATCGCCGACTACGCGGCGACGATCCGCGCGGTCCTCCGCGGAGACTCGCTGGTCGGCACTTATCGCAATGTCGGCAACCGTGGGCCGAGGGTGATTCCCTTCCGGGCGGCACGGGGGGAGTGGAGCCGCGAGCCGGCATCGGCGGCGTTGCTGGGACAGTGGGACGCGACCTTCATCCAGGACTGGGGGACGAGCCCGCGAGTCTTCGAGCTTCGCAACGGCCCGGCGGGCCTCGAGGGCACGATCGTATCCAACAGCGGCGACTACGGACACTTCTGGGGGCGGGCCAAGAACGACAGCTTTGCCCTCGCCCACTTCGACGGATCGTTCGTGTACCTGCTCACCGGCCGGCTCGATGGCGACACGCTCCGGGGCGTGTTTCACGCCGGACTCCGCACCGAAACCCGATGGAAGGCCGTGCGCAGCACCGGAGCGACGCATCTCACGCCACCCACGGCCGTCACCCGAGCCGACACGACCGCCCTATTCCGCTTCGCGTTTCCCGGCCTCGATGGCCGGGTCGTGTCGAACGCCGACCCGCGATTCCGGCACAAGGTCGTGCTGGTGGACGTCTTCGGAAGCTGGTGCCCCACCTGCCACGACGCCGCACCCACGCTGGTCGCGCTGTGGCGGAAGTATCACGCGCGGGGCCTCGAGATCGTGGGCCTGGCCTTCGAGGTCACGGGCGACACGGCCGTGGACGGCCGCCAGGTGCGGCGCTACCGGAAGAAGTTCGGAATCCCGTTCCCGTTACTGCTTGCCGGCATCAACGACACCGAGGCGGCCGCCGCCGCGCTGCCGCAGCTCGATGGCTTCACCGCGTTTCCGACCACGATCTTTCTCGGACGGGACGGCCGGGTGCGGCGGGTGCACGCGGGGTTCTATGGGCCGGCGATGGGGGAGCAGCATGACCGTCTGGTGGGGGAGTTCGATGCCGAGATCCAGCGGTTACTGCGTGAACGGTGAACAGCCATTAGCCATTAGCCCTTAGCTAACGGCTAATGGCTAACGGCTAACGGCCACCCTCACAGACGGCCCCCTGGCATCCGGATCCACCCGTACCCCTACCCACTCCCCGGCCAGCGCGTGCCCCGGCACCCCGCAGAGCAGCCAGTACCAGCCCGCCTGATCGGCAACGAAGGTCGTGACGTCCTTCTGTCCCGGCTTGAGCCCGGTGGTGACCATCCGGGTCATCGCGTTGTCGAGCGCCGGGCGGCCGCCTTCCAGCGGCAGCTTCTCCCGCTCGGCCATCAGCACGAGACTGTGCGCGGCGGTGCTGTCGCTCGACTGCCAGTGCCAGGTGACCGTCCAATTGAGCGGGACGACGATCTGCGCTTCGCCAGCGCGGTAGCCGTTGATGAGGGCGGAGGCGGCACCGGGCGGGGCCGTGACCTCCAGGGTAAGCGTCACTGCCTTCGCGGCCGAGTCCGCCACCAGCCACGGCGGCGTCGGCGCGGATGCCTGGGCCCGAAGCGCCGGCGGCATCCAGAGGAAGGTGAGGAAGGCGGGCACGATGAGACGGCGCATTCCGGTCTGGCTCCGGATTCAAGGGCTCTGTAAGTTGAGGCGGCGCAAGCCGCGGGTGCGGGCGAAACCTAATCCAGGAGAAACGCATGGCGGGACTTCTGAGCAGGGAGCGGATTGTCGCCGGCCCGGGGTTCAACCGCTGGCTGGTCCCGCCGGCCGCGCTCGCCATCCATCTCTCCATCGGCATGGCCTACGGCTTCAGTGTCTTCTGGCTGCCGCTCAGCAAGGCCATCGGCATCACCCAAAGCGTCCCCTGCCCCAAGACCGGGAGCTTCTTCGAAGAGCTCGTCCAGCAGGCGCTCACCACGACCTGCGACTGGAAGATCAGCACGCTGGGCTGGATGTTCACGCTGTTCTTCGTCTTCCTTGGCTCCTCCGCCGCACTCTTCGGGGCCTGGCTCGAGCGTGAGGGCCCGAGAAAGGCGGGGGTCGTGGCAGCGTTCTGCTGGGGCGGCGGGTTCATGCTCTCCGCCCTGGGCGTCTACCTGCATCAGATCTGGCTCATGTGGCTCGGCTCAGGCGTCATCGGGGGTATCGGCCTCGGCCTCGGCTACATCTCGCCCGTGTCCACGCTCATCAAGTGGTTCCCCGACCGGCGGGGTATGGCGACGGGCATGGCCATCATGGGCTTCGGCGGCGGCGCCATGATCGGTTCGCCACTCGCCGATCTGCTCATGAAGCATTTCGCCACGCCGACCTCCGTGGGTGTGTGGCAGACTTTCGTCACCATGGGCCTGATCTACTTCGTCGCGATGATGCTCGGCGCGTTCGGCTATCGGATACCGGCGGAGGGGTGGCGGCCGGCCGGATGGACCCCGCCGGAGCGCGCCCAGGCGACGATGATTACCTCCCGGAACGTCCACGTATACGAGGCGTGGCGAACCCCGCAGTTCTGGCTGCTCTGGGCGGTCCTCTGCCTCAATGTGAGCGCGGGTATCGGAGTGATCGGGATGGCGTCCCCGATGATCCAGGAGTTCTTCGGCGGACGGCTGATCGGCCTGCCCGGCGTGCCCCTGAGAGCCCTGACCGAAGCGCAGAAGGCCCAGCTCGCCACACTCGGGGCGGCGTTCGCGGCGCTCCTCAGCGTGTTCAACATCGCCGGCCGCATTTCGTGGGCCTCGCTCTCGGACTACATCGGTCGCAAGCGCACCTACTTCATCTTCTTCACGCTCGGGGCGGTGCTTTACGCCAGCGTGCCCTTCGCAGGACGCACTCAGAGTGTCCCGCTCTTTGTCGCCATCTTCTGCCTCATCCTGACCATGTACGGTGGGGGATTCGCGACCATTCCCGCCTACCTGGCCGACATCTTCGGGACCAAGTTCGTCGGCGCGATCCACGGCCGTATCCTCACGGCGTGGTCGGCAGCCGGTATCCTGGGACCGGTCCTGGTCAACTACATCCGGGAATTCCAGCTGAATCAGGGCGTACCCCCGGCGCAGGCGTACAACGTCACGATGTACCTGCTGGCGGGACTCCTGGTCATCGGCTGGTTCTGCAACCTGGCCGTCCGCCCTGTTGCAGACCGGCACTACATGCGCGAGGAGCCTCAAGCCACGCCGATGCCCGCGGCCCGTCCGGCCTGATGCCAGAGGAGACGATGATATGACCGACGATCAACGCGGGGAGTGGGGTGGACAGGGGCAATGGACGCTCGTCGTCCTGGCCTGGCTGGCGGTGGGCCTGCCGTTGCTCTGGGGTGTCTGGACGACCTTGAGAAAGGCGGCGCTGCTGTTCAAGTGAGTGGCAGCGGGCGGGTGCAGGGGTTGTCCTGATGACGTAAGCTATTAATCTATAACTGGTTAGTAGCTGCATCCATCGGCGCTACTCCTTTGCCGGCCAGTCGGGAATCGACCGGTCCGATGGCAGTAGCCTCTTGACTCCCGACCAGTAGCAGGCATTTTGTAAGGCCATTCACAACAAAGGTGTAGGGCCCCTGGAGCGCTGAGGTCGGCGACCAGGGATTCCGGTGTCACAAGGTGTCTCCGACGTCGCCGAGATTCGGACCGAGAGTGGAACCGTCGTGGCGGGCTGCTTCCGGGATGTTGCAGGAAGCGTCGGACATTCGAGACCGGGGCCGCCCAGGCGGACCCAGAGCTTGCCGCCCGCGCGGCATGGCCGAGCATTCCACCGCACCAGACTATTCAAATCTCAAGGAGACCGGAGCCATGAGGATAATGTCCCGATGGTTGGTCGCCCCCGCGCTGCTGTGTACGGCGAGCATCGCCGTCGCGCAGGCCCCCGGCGGTGATGCCGTCCAGCCGTCGGAAGTCAGCGCACAGCGGCTCCTCCACGCAGCCGATGAGCCGGGCAACTGGATGATCTACGGCGGGAACTACTGGAATCAGCGGTACTCCAAGCTCGCCAGGATCAGCACGGCGAACGTCGGCCAGATGATTCCGCGCATGATCTTCCAGACCGGTATTTCCAAGCTCGGCTCCTTCGAGAACACCCCCATCGTCGTTGACGGCACGATGTACGTGACCACCCCGTACAACACGCTGATCGCCTACGACCTCAAGACGCAGAAGCAGCTCTGGCGCTACGAGCACAAACTCGGCACGACGATCATCTGCTGCGGCCCCAACAACCGTGGAGTCGCGGTCCACGGCCCCCACGTCTACATGGGCACGCTGGACGGGCACCTCGTGGCCTTCAACCGGAACGACGGCAGCGTCCTCTGGGACAAGGAAGTGGGCGACCCGGCGCTCGGGTACAGCATCACGCACGCCCCGCTCGTGATCGGCGACAACATCATCGTCGGGGTCTCCGGGGGCGAGTACGGCATCCGGGGCAACGTGACGGCCTACAACGCGGTGACCGGCCAGCAGGTGTGGCGCTGGTATTCGATTCCGGCTCCGAACGGCGATCCGACGTTCGACGCGGTGGCCCCGAACGGATGGTTCGGGACTTGGCCGACGTCGACCGCGGACGGCGCCGATCTGCACCGGGACGTCAGTAAGGAGAAGGCGGACAGCGGCAAGTATGCGGACGCCTGGAAGACCGGTGGCGGCGGCGTGTGGATGACGCCCGCCTACGACCCTGAATCGGGCACGATCTACGTTGCGGTGGGCAACCCGTCGCCCGACCTGGACGGCTCGATTCGCCCGGGCGACAACCTGTATACCGACTGCGTCGTGGCGATCGACGCCACGAACGGGAAGACCAAGTGGTACTACCAGACGGTGCCGCACGATCTCTGGGACCTCGACGCCGTCTCCCCGCCGGCGATCACTACGCTCGGTGGGAAGAAGGTCGTGGTGCACGCCGGCAAGACCGCGTGGGTATACGTGCTCGATGCCGGGACGGGCAAGCTCGTCCGCAAGACCGACAACTTCACCCCGCAGGAGAACATGTTCGCGCTGCCGAGCGACAAGGGCAGCCGGATGCTGCCGGGCGCCAACGGCGGCGCGGAGTGGTCCCCGATCTCGATCGATCCGAACCTCAACTACGCGTACGTCGCCGGCCTGCACCAGCCGATGAACTACATCACCCACACCGCTCCGTACGAAAAGGGACGGCTGTGGCTGGGCTCGGCCTTCGTCGCGATCGCGGGCGAAGAGCAGTACGGGCTCTTCACCGCGTTGAACCTCGCCACCGGCAAGGTCGCCTGGCAGAACAAGGTGGCCCAGCCGATGATGGGCGGCGCGCTCTCGACCGCCGGCGGCCTCACCTTCACCGGTGAAGGCAACGGCAACTTCAACGCCTACGACTCGAAGACCGGCAAGCTCCTCTGGCAGTTCAACGCCGGGGCGGGCTGCAACTCGGCGCCGATGACCTTCGAGTTCGGGGGCGAGCAGTTCATCGGGGTAGCCTGCGGCGGCAACTTCCAGATCAGCTATCCCCTGGGCGACGCGGTCATGGTCTTCGGCCTGCCGAAGGGCGCCGCGCCCGCGAAGGCGATGGGGAAGAAGAAGAAGATGTAAGGACCCCGGCGCGGGTGCGTCACCGGCCGCCAACCGGTGGCGCGCCCGTCCGAGGGTGGGGGGAGGCCGTGTACCAAGGGGCTGTGCTGCGGACAATCCGCGGGGCCCTGCCGACGCCAAGCGCGGGAGGTGACCAAGACGCTGTTTCGTTCGGCAAACGAAGCACAATGACTATGGCTCGCTGATGCATGTGGTGCAGGTGAGTTTCGCAGCTGGCTGTCGTGTTTCAGTCAACTCAACTCTGAGGGAAGCACCTATGAAGCGGATCGGGCTGGTTTGCCTGGGGCTGGCGCTGGGGGCGGCGAGTACCGTCCACGCGCAAGGCCTCACGATGCAGATGAGTAACGGATGGAACTTCACGTTCTCCGGGAACGTGAACTCGTTCCTTTACTACACGCAGACGAACACGGGCGGAACGACGACTACTGCCTTTGGCGGCCTCGTCCCGCCTGGAGGTACGGTACGCGCCACGCGGATCACGGTCGGGCTGCTGCCGGCGTTCGCCGTCTTCGACGCCAAGGGCAAAGAGGGCAACACCGACCTCGGCGTACACTTTGGCTTCGCGCCGTCAGTGCAATGCGGCGAAGGAATCAACGACTGCTTTGGCACCACGATCGACATGCGTCAGGTGTACCTGACATTCGGCGGCGACTGGGGTCAGTTCCTCATCGGCCGTGAGCTGGGTCTGTTCAGCCGGCAGAACATCCTGACCGATCAGACCCTGTTCGGCGTCGGCGGGAGCGGCGCCGGCGGACCCGACCCCAATGGCCTCGGCAGCCGGGGCGGCAGCACCACCCTGGGCCGCATCGGGGAAGGCTACGTCTACCCGCAGTTCCGCGCGCAGATGACCTACTCGACCAAGGCCGGTCAGCCGTACTCGTTCGCGATCGGCGTGTTCGAGGCGGCGCAGGTCGGTATTTACAACCAGACCCAGATCCCGCGGGTCGAGTCGGAGTTCACCTACTCGCAAAGCGGGTTCAAGTTCTGGCTGGGCGGCACGCTTGAGAGCACCAAGAACGCGGTCACTGGCGGCAAAAGCCTGGCCAGCTGGGGCGGGAGCGGCGGCCTCCGCTACGAGAAGGCGGAGTTCTCGGTGACTGGCTCAGGCTACTATGGCAAGGGCATCGGCACCACGTTCTACGGCCTCGGCGGCTCGAGCAATCTCGGCACCGGCAGCGATGACGCCCGCAAGTCCTACGGGTTCATCGGCCAGGCCACGGTTACTCCGACGGGCAGCAAGCTGACGGTCGCCGGCAGCTACGGGTCGAGCTACCTCAAGGCCTCGAACAACGACAAGACCGCCGGGAACGACTTCCGCAACGAGAACACGTTGATCTCGGGCGGGCTCTACTACCAGGCAACCAAGTCGCTCAAGGTCGTGGGTGAGTTCGACTACGAGTGGACGAAGGTCAAGGTCGGCGGCGTCAACGTGGGCGAGAAAAACACCCGTTGGACCCCGGCACTCGGCTTCATGCTGTTCTTCTGAGCCGACCGGTTATACTGTAGCAAGCATTTCGAGCGACCCTCTTCGGAGGGTCGCTCGCTTTCCACCACCCAGTCCGAGGCCGACCTTGATCAAGACCCCGCTGCTCCTCGCGTCCGCCGTTCTCCTCGCCGCCTGCGGCCACGCCATCGCCACCTCGTCCGTGTCCGAGAGCCCGCTAGCCCCGCCGGACGCGCTCAAGTGCGTCATGGACCAGTTCCAGAAGCTCAAGTTCCAGCGCATTTCATACGACACGGACGCGTTCCGCACCAGCGCTCGGCGGGTCAACCCGAAAATCACGTTCTCCAATGTGCAGTTCCGGAAGACCTGGGACCGGCTGGACGTCGAGATCCGGGCCGGCGCAAAGGGCACCGACGTGAACGTCACTGCGACTACAGTGGCGGAATACTTCAGCCAGAACGCCCAGAACTACACTACCCTGCCGCCCAGCGACGAGGTGAAGGAGGCGGCGCAGGCGGTCCAAAGCGCATGCAGCACGACCGCCACCGCGCCCGCGGCGCCGGCCCCGCAGCAGTAGAAACCGGCGCCGACCGGGGCTAGGTTAGAGGCGGCCGAAAGCCGATTCTCGCCCGCGCCCGGGAGGAGTAGTGGCAGTACCGCAGGTCGAACTCGTGCAGCTCTCCCGTCGCGCGCCCGCGGTCGCGGGCGCCGACGCCGTCGCTTCGGCAGCGCCCGTCATTCCGTCTCTCGCTCCCCCGCGCAAACCCGGTTGGCTCAAGGTCAAGGCCCCCGGCGGCCCGACCTACGCCACGCTCAAGGGCCTCATGCGGGAGCTCGACCTCCACACCGTGTGCGAGGAAGCACGTTGCCCCAACATCGGCGAGTGCTGGGAGCACAAGGCGGCGACGTTCATGATCCTGGGTGACGTGTGCACCCGGAACTGCACCTACTGCGCTGTCGCGCACGGAACGCCCCGGCCCTACGATCCGGGCGAGCCCGTCCGGCTGGCCGAGGCGGTGGCGCGCATGGGGCTCGCGCACGTGGTGATCACCTCGGTCGACCGAGACGACCTGCCGAACGGCGGGGCCGAGGCGTTCGCGGCGTGCATCCGGGAGATCCGCGCGCGTCTGCCCGACACCTCGGTCGAGGTCTTGATCCCCGACTTCAAAGGCTCCGAGGCAGCGCTCAGGATCGTCATGGACGCGGGGCCGGACATCCTCAATCACAATCTCGAGACGACGGAACGGCTGTACCGGCTGGCCCGGCCGGGTGGGCGCTATGATCGGGCGCTCGAGCTGCTGGCCCGGGCGCGGCGCCTGGCCCCCGGCGCCCTCACCAAGTCGGGCATCATCCTCGGCCTGGGCGAGGAGTGGGACGAGATCGTGCGCTGCCTCCGCGATCTTCGCCGCAGCGACGTGAACATCGTGACACTGGGCCAGTATCTGCGCCCCTCCGACGGCCATCTCCCAATCGCGCGCTACTACACGCCCGCGGAGTTCGCCGAGCTGCGGGACATTGGGCTGGCGCTCGGTTTCAGCCACGTGGAATCGAGCCCGCTCACCCGTTCCTCCTACCACGCGTGGTCCCAGATCGACCAGGCGCGGGGCGCGCACCGCTGATGGCGGGCTCCACCGCGGCCCGGCGCACGGCCTCGGGTGCGCGAGCGGTCGACGCGGGCGTGGCCGCCGAGTACCGCCAATGGCTCCGCGAGATGATGGTCATCCGGCGCTTCGAGGAGAAGGCCGGCGAGGCCTACAGCCTGGGGAAGATCGGCGGCTTCTGCCATCTCTACATCGGCCAGGAGGCGGTCGCCGTCGGCAGCATCGCGGCGCTCCGGCCCGACGACTACATCGTCTGTTCCTACCGGGAGCACGGCCACGCGCTCGCCCGGGGAATCCCGCCGCAAGTGGTGATGGCCGAGCTGTTCGGCAAGGCCGCCGGCTGCTCGAAGGGGAAGGGTGGCTCCATGCACCTCTTCGACGCCTCCCGCGGCTTCATGGGCGGCCACGCGATCGTCGGCGCGCACATCCCGCTCGCGACCGGGATGGCGTTCGCCGCGAAGTACCGGGGCACCGAGCAGGTGGCCGTGTGCTACTTCGGCGAGGCGGCCGTGAACAACGGCGCCTTCCACGAAGCGCTCAACATGGCCGCGCTCTGGAAGCTACCCTGCGTCTACATCTGCGAGAACAACCGCTACGGCATGGGCACGGCGCTGGAGCGGGCCAGCGCTCTCTACGACATCTCCGAGCGCGCGTCGTCGTACGACATGATCAACGAGGTCGTGGACGGCCAGGACGTGCTGGCGATGAAGAACTCGATGGACCGTGCGGTGGAGCGGGCACGGCTCGAGAAGGCGCCCACGCTGCTCGAGGTCCGCACCTACCGGTTCATGGGCCATGCGATGTCCGACCCGATCCACGGGCACTACCGGACGAAGGAAGAGGTTGAGGAGCACCGGAAGCGGGATCCGATCGCGCTCTGGTCGCACAAGCTGATCGCCGACGGGCTCATGGACGAGCCTCGGGTGCGGGCGCTGGACGCGGAGGTCACGGCCGAGATCGCCGAGGCATACCAGTTTGCAGATCAAGCGCCGGAGCCGGACCCCGCCGAGCTGTATACCGACGTTTATGCCCCGGGAGAAACTGCGTGAACGCAGTTGACGAGCTATGTCCGTCCTGACTTACCGGGACGCCCTGAACTCCGCCCTCCGCGAGGAGATGCGCCGGGACGATACCGTCTTCCTCATGGGCGAGGAGGTCGGCGTCTATCAGGGCGCCTACAAGGTCAGCCGCGGCCTGCTCGACGAATTCGGCCCGATGAGGGTGGTGGACACGCCCATCACCGAGCTGGGCTTCGCCGGCGTGGGCGTGGGCGCCGCGATGACGGGGCTGCGCCCCGTGATCGAGTTCATGACCTGGAACTTCGCGCTGCTCGCGATCGACCAGCTGGTGAACTCCGCGGCCAAGATGCGCTACATGTCCGGCGGGCAGATCGGGGTGCCGGCGGTCTTCCGCGGCCCCGGCGGCTCGGCCCTCCAGCTCGCCGCCCAGCACTCCCAGGCGTTCGAGAGCTACTACGCCCACATCCCCGGGCTCAAGGTGGTGATGCCCGCCACGCCCGCGGACGCCAAGGGGCTGCTCAAGAGCGCCATCCGGGACGACGACCCCGTGGTGTTCATCGAAGGGGAGATGCTCTACAACATGAACGGCGACGTCCCCGACGACGAGTACGTGATTCCGCTCGGCTCCGCCGACGTGAAGCGCGCCGGCACTGACGTGACGATCGTCTGCCACTCGAAAACGGTCGCCGTCGCGCTCAAGGCGGCCGAGGCGCTCGCCGGGGAAGGCGTGAGCGCCGAGGTGCTGGACCTGCGCACCATCCGTCCGCTCGACACAGCCACGGTGCTCGGGTCGGTCGCCCGGACGCACCGGTGCATCGTGGCCGAGGAGGGCTGGCCTTTCGCCGGCGTGGGCGCGCAGGTGGTGGACGTGATCCAGCGCGAGGTGTTCGACGAGCTGGACGCCCCGGTGCTGCGGGTCACCGGCGCGGACGTGCCGATGCCGTACAACCGGCATCTCGAGAAGGCGGCGAAGGTGGACGCGGGCAAGCTGGTGGACGCGGTGGGCAAGGTTCTGTACCGGTGACCAAGGACGATCGGCGCTAGCCGGCAGCTCTCTATGGCAACTCAAGTCGTGATGGAAGCGCTCTCGCCCACCATGGAAGAGGGCCGCCTCGTCGAGTGGAAGAAACAGGAGGGCGAGACCGTCGCCGTGGGCGACGTGCTCGCGGAGGTGGAGACCGACAAGGCGGTGATGGAGCTGGTGGCCCGGGTGAGCGGCGTCCTGCTGCGCCAGACCGTCACCGCGGGGCAGACGGTTCCGGTGTCGTCCCCGATCGCCGTCATCGGGCAACCGGGTGAGGCCCTGCCCATGGCGGCCGGGAATGGCGCGGGAACCGCGGCCGCAGTGCCCAAGCCGGCCGCCAAGCCCCCGCCCCAGGCCGCTTCCCCACCCGCCGTTCCGGTGTCGGCTCCACCGGGCCCGCCGCCGTCGGGCCGGCTCAAGGCGTCCCCCCTCGCGCGGAAGATCGCCCAGGAACGGGGACTCGACCTTCGGGCCATTCGGGGCTCGGGCCCCGAAGGCCGGATCGTCCTGCGGGATCTCGAGACCGCGCGCCCCACCCGTCCCGCCGCCGCGTCCGCAGCGGCAGCGACCCCGCCCCTACTCGCCGCCCACCCGCTTCCGGCAGCGCCGGGAGAGGGCTTTACCGACACGCCGCTCAGCCAGATGCGCAAGACGATCGCGCGCCGGCTGGCGCAGTCGATCGGGCCGGTGCCGACGTTCTACCTCACCAGCGAGGTGGACATGGAGCGGGTGGCCGAGGCGCGCGAAGCGATGCTCGCCGCCGGCAGCGAGGTCAAGGTGTCGTTCAACGACATCATCATCAAGGTGGTGGCCACCGCGCTCCGGCAGCACCCCGCCTGCAACGCGTGGTGGCAGGACGACCACATCCGCTACTGGCACGAGGTACACATCGGGATGGCTGTCGCCATCGAGGACGGGCTGATCACGCCGGTCATCCGCCACGCCGACCGGAAGACGCTCCGCGAGATCGGCGCGGAGGCCCGGGACCTCGCCGGCCGGGCCCGCGAGCGCCGGCTCACGCCCGAGGAGTACACCGGCTCGACGTTCTCGATTTCCAACCTCGGCATGCTCGACATCGACGAGTTCACCGCGGTGATCAATCCGCCGGAGTCCGGGATCCTCGCGGTGGGGCGGATTGTTCAGAAGCCGGTCGAGCACGCCGGCGTGATCGCGCTCCGGCGCCGGATGCGGCTCACGATGTCGTGCGACCACCGGGTGATCGACGGCGCCACCGGTGCGCGGTTCCTGCAGACCCTGAAGGCGATGCTGGAGAATCCGCTGGCCCTCGTCTGGTAACACGTGAACGGGAGATCTTCGTGGCCAACTTCGACGTGATCATCGTAGGCGGCGGGCCGGCCGGCTACGTCTGCGCCATCCGCTGCGCCCAGCTCGGCCTCGTGGCGGCCGTCGTCGAGCGCGACAAGCTCGGCGGCGTCTGCGTCAACATCGGGTGCATTCCGACCAAGGCCCTGCTGCACAGCGCCTACGTCGCGAACGTCATCCGGCACGACGCCAAGGAGCTGGGGCTCACGACCGGCGAGCTCAAGACCGATTACGGCGTGGCGATGCGGCGATCACGGAAGGTGGCGGAGCAGAACTCGAAGGGCGTCGAGTTCCTGATGAAGAAGCACAAGATCACGGTGATCCGCGGCGCCGGGAAGCTGCTGCCCGGCAAAAGGGTCCAGGTGGGGAGCGACGTCCACACCGCCGCCAAGGGGGTCGTGCTCGCCACCGGCTCCCGGGCGAAGGGGCTGCCCCAGATCGGACTCGAGCTCAACGGGACCACCGTCATCAGCTCCGACGAGGCCCTGTTTTTGGAACAGGCACCGGCGTCGCTTGCGATCGTCGGGGCCGGTGCGGTCGGCTCCGAGTTCGCCGACATCTTCAATGCGTTCGGCACCAAGATCACCTTGATCGAGGTGCTGCCGCGGATCCTCCCGGTCGAGGACGCCGAAGCCTCCGACGCGCTGGCCAAGAGCTTCAGGAAGCGCGGGATCGCGATGCACGCCGGCGCCAAGATCACCCGCGCCACCGTGGGCAAGGACAACGTGACGCTCGAGCTCGAGGTGGGCGGGAAGGCCGAGAGGGTCGAGGCCGAGAAGGTCCTCATGGCCGCGGGACGCGCGCTCAACACCGAGGATCTCGGGCTCGCCGAGGCCGGTGTACAGCTGACCGACCGCGGTTTCGTCAAGGTGAACCTGGCCACGCTCGAGACCACGGCGCCCGGCGTCTACTGCATCGGCGACGTCGCCGGGCCGCCGATGCTGGCCCACAAGGGGTACCGGGAGGGCGTGCACGTGGCCGAGCTGCTGGCGGGCCATCCGCCCCGCCCCATCGACTACACCAACGTGCCCAGCGTGACGTACTGCCACCCCGAAGTGGCGAGCGTCGGCCTCACCGAGGAGCAAGCCAAGGCCAAGGGCCTGGCGATCCAGGTCGGCCGGTTCCCCTTCAGCGCCAACGGCCGCGCGCGCACGTCCAACGAGACCGAAGGCCTGGTCAAGATCATTCGCGACACCAAGTACGGCGAGATCGTGGGCGCGCACATCGTGGGGTCGCACGCCTCCGAGATAATCCACGAGCTGGTGGTCGCGCGCACGAACGAGTACACGGTCGAAGAAGTGGATCTCGCGATCCACGCCCATCCGACGCTGTCGGAGGCGATCGCCGAAGCGGCCCTCGACTCCATGGGCCGGGTGCTCCACATCTGAACCCGGCCCGGGTCGCCGCGTCGGGCGTGGCCGCGGCCGCGCTCCTGGGCACGGTGGTCGCGACGCTCGCCGTGTTCGGTGTGGATGTTCTCCGCGCGGGCTTTCTGACGGGCGCTCCCGCCGGCCGGGCGGCCACCGGGGCTGGTGCCGCCGGCCCGGACGCCGCCGCGCTCCTCGTCGGGGGAACGTTCGGGGGATTCGTGACCGCCGCGGTGACCGCCTGGTGGCTGCTGGGGCCGATCGACTCCTACCGGCGGGCGATCCTCGCCCTGGCCAGCAGCTTCGGCACGGTCGTGCTCATGCTGCTGGCCGTACCGGTGCACCAGTGGGCGGGCCAGCCGGGCCTACTGAGCCTGGCCGCGCTGCTCGCGGCGGGTGCCTTGCTCTTTGCGCTCCGGGCCCGCCGAGCCGCCCGCCAGCCATGACGCCACCGGTCCTGGTCCTCGACCTTGGCCGCCGGGCCTACGGCGAGGTACTGGAGCTGCAGCGCACGCTGGCCCGCCGGCGCATCGCCGGTGAGATCACCGACGACCTGCTCCTGCTGGTCGAGCACGAGCCGGTCG
>WNFB01005793.1_pt1 | contig 15607 bp, 16 predicted proteins | sample 5400501 | NCBI WGS metagenome assembly WNFB01 (sample SAMN13153341, study PRJNA577476) | soil metagenome | isolation source: 200 cm saprolite under Douglas fir tree site 2 hole 1 | place: USA:California | collected 2015-04-18
CCCCGATGGACGCGGGTGTCGTCCGGGACCACCTGGCGACCGCGCGCCGCTGGGCGCTCGCCGCGCTCGACGCCGATCCGGCCGCGCACTACTACTTCCTGCTCTGGAACTGCCTATGGCGCGCGGGCGGCTCCATCGTCCATGGGCACATGCAGATGACGGTCACGAGGGGCATGCACTATCCAAAGGTCGAATTCCTACGCCGCCAGGCCGTCGACTACGCCGCCCGTCACGGCCGCGACTACTTCGACGATCTCTGGCTGGTGCACGACTCGCTCGGTCTCGGCGCGACCGTCGGTGGAGCGCGCGTGATGGCGTCGCTCGCGCCGATCAAGGAGCGCGAGGTGGTCATCGTCGGCCGCCCTGGAGCGGACGAGGCCTCGCTGGCGGAGGGCATCGCACACGCGGTGTCCGCCTACCGTTCGGCCGGCGTCGTGTCCTACAACATGGCGCTGTACGTGCCGCCGCTTGCAAGCGACGGCGAAGACTGGCGCCGCTTCCCGCCCATTGCGCGGCTCGTTGATCGCGGCGATCCGGCGAACAAGACGAGCGACATCGGCGCGATGGAGCTCTACGCCGCGTCCGTCATCGCGAGCGATCCCTTCCGCGTCGCCGACGGTTTGCGTGCGTTGCGGAGCATGTAACATCAACTGTCCGCGTCTCGGACTGCGTCCTCTGGGCTATTGACGTGACGCTCACTGTCCTGCTTACTTTTCGTTCAATGGCGGACCTGACGTTCGTTTCGCGCCGTGATTCCACCTTCAAGGAATTCCCGCCCGCCTCTGCCCAGCTCGCGATGGTGATCCCATTCTTTGGCGAGCTGACGGTGTGGGTGCGCACGCCGGACGCCGGCGGGTGGCACTTTCCCGCGAGCGCGCGTCGCTCCGGTGAGACGATCCTCGAGGTCGCGCGGCGCGAGCTCTGGGATTCCGCGCGCATCGTTGCGAATCGTCTCGATCTCCTCGGCGCGATCCGCTACGAGCTCCCGAAGCCCACGACCGCGTACGTGTACATGTGCGAGCTTCAGCACCTGTCGTGGTGGTACGACCTGCCCGACAAGGACAAGTCGGCGGAGATCGGCGTCTTCGCCCGCACGCCGAGGCCGCTTGCTTCCGAAGCGGTCGAGCTGGTTCTCGAGGCTGCGCTTCGTGCACGCCGGACGGGACTCCGCTAGCCCGCTTCCTCGCTCCCCCTGCGGTCTTGTAACAATTCTGTCGCTCCGTCATTTGAGGCCGGGACCTTGCCCCACGTTCCGGCATGATCGATCGCGAGACCGAGGACGCCGTCGAGCGCTGGGTCCGGCTCGGCGACCAGGTCGTGCACGACGGTCCGAAGCGTGCGGCCCGGGCCTTCTGCGCCCGGTGCGGGACGACCGCGCACGTCCTGGGGTACGAGCGTGGGGCGCTGTGCGCGCGGTGCTACCTGGAGCGCCCCACGGCCCGCCCGCTCATTCGAAGGCTCGCGCGATAGTCCGCAGGAGCGCCTCGCCCTCGAGCCCATCGCCCAGGTAGCCCTCGCCGACCCGTACCTCGAAGTGCAGGTGCGGCCCGCCTTCTTCATAACCGGAGCTGCCGACCGTGCCGATCGCCACGCCGCGCTCGACGCGCGCGCCCACACGAAGGTCCGCGACGGAGTCGAGATGGGCGTACCGCGTGACGATCCCGCCGCCGTGGTCGATCCAGACCTGCCGGCCGCGGATCCGATCGAGCGTCTCCTCGGGCGTGTAGCCGAGCGCCTTGGCCTGTTCGGTCGCCGCCGCGAGCGCATCGGCGCCCCACTCCACCTGCTCGTGGTCGATACGCACGATCACGCCCGCCGCTGCGGCTCGCACCGGCGTACCGCGCCGAGCGGGGAAGTCGATCCCCTCGTGCCAGCCCGCGCGGTAGTCGCGTGGCGCGTTCGGCAGGAGATCCGGATCGTCGGGGAGCGTCTCATTCGCGATCGGTACGAGCAGACCGAAGACGTGCGCGACGGGACGCCGCCCGGAAAGATCGCCGGCGATCTCGCGACCGGTCTCGCGCGCGACGCCGGCGCGCAGCGTGTTCTCCGGGTTCGCGGTCGCGCGCGCAGCGGGCGCCGCCGCGGGTGGGGACGAAACGCCATGGCCACCGCCGGACGCTGACGCGCCGATCGCGATCAGACCGAACGAGAGCACACCGACGACCGCTATGAGCTGACGCATCCCCTCGCGTAACGCTAGCGCCGATATACTGCCCAAGGCGCCCAAACCTTTAACGACCGGTCCTGTGAGGCCGGGAAGGAGCGAGGCCTGACCATCCTGCTTGGCGCGGACGATGTACGCCGCGCCGTCTCCCGGATCGCGCACGAGATCGTCGAGCGCGACCACGACCTCACCGCTCTCGCCATCGTCGGCATCCGCTCGCGCGGGGACGTGCTCGCGTCGCGCCTGCGCGCGGCGATACGCGCGAACGAGGGCACCGACGTGCCGCTCGGCTCCCTGGATATCACGCTGTACCGCGACGATCTCACGCGCATCGGCTACGCGCCGATCGTGCACGAGTCCGCGCTGGATTTCTCGGTCGACGGCCGGGTCGTCGTGCTGGTGGACGACGTGCTTTTCACCGGACGCACGATCCGCGCGGCGATGGACGCGCTCGTCGATTACGGCCGGCCGCGCGCGATCCGTCTGGCCGTGCTGGTCGACCGCGGGCACCGTGAGCTTCCCATCCGCGCGGACTTCGTCGGCAAGAACGTTCCCACCAAGCCGACCGACGACGTGCGCGTGCACCTGGCGGAGGTCGACGGCCGCGACGAGGTCGAAGTGGTCGCGCGCGAGGCGGTCGCAACATGAGGTGGAAGCGGCGCCACGTCCTCGACACCGACGACTGGACGCGGGACGAGATCGAAGGCGTCCTCGAGACGACCGGCGCGATGATCGAGGTGCTGTCGCGCCCGATCCGCCGCGCACCGCCGCTGCGCGGTCGCACGGTCGTGCTGTTCTTCGCCGAGGCCTCCACCCGCACGCGCGTCTCGTTCGAGCTGGCCGCGAAGGCGCTCTCGGCGGACGTGGTGAACATCACGGCGAGCGGCTCGTCGGTCGAGAAGGGCGAATCGCTCTACGACACAGTGCGCACGCTGCAGGCGCTCGGCGGCGATGTCGTGGTGATGCGGCACAGCGCGTCGGGCGCGCCGTACTTCGTCGCCGAGCGCACCGATGCCGCTGTCATCAACGCCGGCGACGGCTGGCATGCCCATCCGACGCAGGGGCTGCTCGATGCGTACACACTCCGCGGCGCGCTCGGGGACCTCGACGGCAAGCGCATCGTCATCGTCGGCGACGTGCTGCACAGCCGCGTCGCGCGCTCCGACATCAACACGCTCGTGCCGCTCGGCGCCACCGTGACGCTGTCGGGTCCGCCGACGCTCATGCCGGCCCCCTGGCGCTGCGGTCAGCCGCCGCGCGGCGTGACGTACGAGTCGGATATCGACCGGGCGCTGGACGGCGCGGACGCGGTCATCGCACTGCGTCTGCAGAAGGAGCGTCAGGAGGGCGGGCTGCTCCCGTCGCTCCGCGAGTACACGCGCGTCTGGGGCCTGACCGCGGCGCGCGTGGAGCGCATGCGGACCGGTGCGCCGGTGATGCATCCGGGGCCGATGAACGAGGGCGTCGAGATCGACACCGCGGTCGCGCACGGCGCGCGGTCGCTCGTGGAGAAGCAGGTCACCAACGGCGTCGCCGTGCGCATGGCCCTCCTCTACCTGCTCGTCGGGACGCCGTCGCTGGAGGCCGCGTCATGAGACCTGAGGAGCTGGAGCGCGAGGGCTACCTGGTGACGGCGGGCCTCATCGACCTGCACGCGCACCTGCGGGAGCCCGGGTTCGAGGACTCGGAGACGATCGCGACCGGCGCGCACGCGGCGCTGCGCGGCGGCTTCACGACGATCTGCGCGATGCCCAACACCGAGCCGGCCATCGATTCGCCCGGTCTGGTGGCTGAGCTCACCCTGCGCGGCGAGGCCGCGGGCGGCGCGCGTGTACTGCCGATCGCCACGATCACGCGCGGGCGCGCCGGTCACGAGCTCGCGGATCTCATCGAGCTCGCGGCGGCCGGCGCGGTCGCCTTCTCCGACGACGGCTCGCCGGTCGACGACGCGCGGCTCTTCCGCCACGCGCTCGAGTACGCGCGCGCGAAGGACCTGCTGGTCATCGAGCACCCCCAGGACATGGCGCTGTCGGCGAAGGGCGTGATGCACGAAGGCGTCGTCTCGGCGCGCCTCGGCCTCTCGGGGATCCCCTCGGCGGCTGAGGAGGCGGCGGTCGCGCGCGACCTGGAGCTCGCGGAGCTGACCGGCGCGCGGCTGCATCTCACGCATCTCTCCACCGCCGGGTCGGTCGCGCTGGTGCGCGCGGCGAAGGCCGACGGCATCCGCGTGACGTGCGACGTCACGCCACATCACCTCGCGCTGATCGACGAATGGGTCGCGGGGTCGCGGGCGCTGGCGTGGGAGGACGCGCCGGGAGTGCGCGCGGTCCCGTACGACTCGTCGACGAAGGTGAACCCGCCGCTTCGAACGCTCGCCGACGTACGCGCGCTCTGGAAGGGCCTCGCGGACGGCACGGTCGACGCGATCGCCACCGATCACGCGCCGCACGCGAGCCCGAAGAAGGACGTCGAGTTCGATCAGGCGGCGTTCGGCATCAGCGGCATCGAGACCGCGCTCTCGCTCGTGCTCGGCGGGCTGGTGCGAGCGCGACGTCGCGATCCGCGCGCTCACCAGCGGCCCCGCCGCGATCCTCGGCCTCACGGTGCGCGCGGACGACTGGATCGCGATCGATCCGGTCGCCGAGTGGACCGTGACCGCCGACGCGCTCGTCTCGCTCGGAAAGAACACCCCGCTCCTCGGAAGGACGCTGCGTGGTCGCGTCGTCGCAGCCGCCGTGGGTGGGGAAGTGCGGTACGAAGGAGGGACGCGTGGCGCGACGCCGGCTCCCGGTCGCTGAGCGGATGCTGGCCGAGGCGCAGTTGCATCTTTATGCACCGGAAACGTATAGTTATGCACCTATGAGCAGGGCGGCGGTGCTCGGCCTCGAGGACGGGTCGGTCTGGTGGGGAGAGGCGTTCGGCGATGCGTCGAGCGCGTCGGGGGAGGTCGTCTTCAACACCGCTATGACCGGCTATCAGGAGATCGCATCGGACGCCTCGTACAACGGGCAGCTCGTCGTGCTCACGTATCCGCTCATCGGCAACTATGGCGTGTTCGATCGCGCGTCGGAGTCGCGACGTCCGTGGGTCGAGGCGCTCGTCGTGCGCGAGCTGAACGCGACCTGCCGCGACGACACGATCGATCTCGACGCGTACATGCGGCAGTACGGCGTCCCCGGGATCGCCGGGGTCGACACGCGCGCGCTGGTGCGGCGCCTGCGCGCGAAGGGCACGTTGCGCGGCGCGCTGCTGCAGGTGCCACCGGACCGCGCGCACGACGGCGGTGTCGGGCAGGAGGCCGTGGCGAAGGCGCGCGCCGCGGCGCCGCTCGCGACGAAGCCCCTGGTCATCGAATCGACGGGTCTCTCGCGTCAGGTCGGCAGCGGGCCGAAGGTGGCGCTGCTCGACACCGGCGTGAAGGAGAACCAGGTGCGCTGCCTGGTCCGCCGCGGCGCGACGGTGAAGGTGTTCCCCGCCACGTCGACGGCGCGCGAGGTCCTGTCGTGGTCGCCCGACGGCGTCGTGATCACGAACGGTCCGGGCGACCCCGCGGCGATCCCGCAGATCACGCGAAACGCGAAGCTGCTGCTCGACGCCGCGCTGCAGCGCGGCGCGGCGCGGCCCCTGCCGATCCTCGGCATCTGCCTCGGTCACCAGCTCATCGGCCGCGCGATCGGCGCGACGACGTCACGTCTGCCGTTCGGTCATCACGGCGCGAATCATCCGGTGCAGGACACCGCGACCGGCCGCGTGGTCATCACCAGTCAGAACCACGAATTCCAGGTCGACGAGGCCTCGATCCCGGCGACGTCCGATTTCGTCGTGAGCGCGCGCAATCTCAACGATGGATCGGTCGAAGGTCTGCGGCACCGCACGCTCCCCATCCGTACCTACCAGTACCACCCCGAAGGCGCGCCGGGCCCGCGCGACAACGAGCCGGTGTTCGACGAGTTCCTCGCGGACGTCCGCGCGGCGGCAGCGCGCCGCGCATGAAGGTCCTCATCATCGGATCGGGGCCGATCCAGATCGGGCAGGCGGCCGAGTTCGATTACGCCGGCACGCAGGCCTGCCGCGCGCTGCGCGAGGAGGGAATCGAGACCGTCCTGGTGAACTCGAATCCCGCGACGATCATGACCGACCCGGGCGTCGCGGACGTGACGTACCTCGAGCCGCTGACGGTCGAGGTGCTGGAGCGGATCATCGCCAAGGAGCGCCCGGGAGGGCTCCTGCCAACGCTCGGCGGGCAGACCGGCCTCAATCTCGCGGTGGCGCTGGCGGAGGCGGGCGTCCTCGAGCGCTACGCGGTGCGTCTTCTCGGTACACCGCTGCGCGCGATCCAGCAGGCCGAAGACCGCGAGGCGTTCAAGCAGCTCCTGCTCAGCATCGGAGAGCCGGTGCCCGAATCGATCACGGCGCGGAGCGTCGACGAAGCGCTCGCGTTCGCCGACAAGATCGGATTCCCGCTCGTGGTGCGACCGGCGTACACGCTCGGCGGGACCGGTGGCGGCTTCGCCGCGGACCCGGACGAGCTCGCCACGCGCGTCGCGCGCGGCACCAGCGCGTCGCCGATCGGTCAGGTCCTGGTCGAGCGGTCCCTCGTCGGTTGGAAAGAGATCGAATACGAGGTCATGCGCGACGCGGGCGACACGTGCATCACCGTCTGCAACATGGAGAACCTCGATCCGATGGGCATCCACACCGGCGACTCCATCGTCGTCGCGCCGTCCCAGACGCTGACCGACAAGGAGTACCAGATGCTCCGCAGCGCGGCGCTTCGGATCATCCGGGCGCTCGGTATCGAGGGTGGCTGCAACGTCCAGTTCGCGCTCCACCCCGATCGATCGCCGTCGGACGATCCCGACGCGCTCGTGCCGTACCACGTGATCGAGGTCAACCCGCGCGTGTCGCGGTCATCGGCGCTCGCGTCGAAGGCGACCGGCTATCCGATCGCCCGCGTCGCGGCGAAGATCGCGATCGGAAAGCGGCTGCACGAGATCCCGAACGCGGTCACCAAGCGCACGTCGGCCGCGTTCGAGCCGGCGCTCGACTACGTCGTGGTGAAGATCCCGCGCTGGCCATTCGACAAGTTCCCGGCGGCGGACCGGTCGCTCGGGACACAGATGAAGGCGACGGGCGAGGTCATGGCCATCGACCGATCCTTCGAGTCGGCGCTCCAGAAGGCGCTGCGCTCGCTCGAGGTGAAGGGCCAGGGACTCCTGTGGGAGTCGCCGGCCTGGGTCGACGCCGCGGGCCCGGCGGAGTTCGTCGAGCGCTTTCTCGCCGGTCCCGCGACTGACGACCGGCTCTGGCGCATCTTCGCCGCGCTGCGCCGCGGCGCCGCGATCGACGACGTGCATGCCGCCACGAAGATCGATCGCTGGTTCCTCCGGAAGATGGCGTCGGTCGTCCGCTTCGCCGAGGACGAGCTGCAGGGCAAGACGCCCACGCCGGCGCTGCTTCGCCGCGCGAAGCGGCTCGGCTTCGCCGATGCGGACATCGCGACGCTCACCGGCATGTTCGCGGCCGACGTTCGCCGGCTGCGCGCGCAGTGGGGGATCCGGCCGGTGTACAAGATGGTCGACACCTGCGCCGCCGAGTTCGAGGCGGTCACGCCGTATTTTTATTCGACCTACGAATCCGAGAACGAGGCCACGCCGATCGAGGGTCCGAAGGCGGTGATCGTCGGATCGGGACCGATCCGCATCGGTCAGGGCATCGAATTCGACTGCTGCTGCGTGCAGGCCGCGGGCGCGCTCCGCGAGCGTGGCTTCGCGTCGATCATGGTGAACTCCAATCCCGAGACGGTCTCGACCGACTTCGACGCGTCGACCCGCCTGTACTTCGAGCCGCTGGACGAGGAATCGATCGCGTCGGTCATCGACAACGAGGGCGCGCCGGTCGCGGTGCTCACGCAGTTCGGCGGGCAGACGGCGCTCAATCTCGCCGAGCGCATGGCGGGCATCGGCGGCCAGATCGCCGGCACGTCGGCCGACGCGATCGCGCTCGCCGAGGACCGCCGCCGCTTCCACGAATTCGCCGAGCGCTGGGCATCCCGCAGCCGGCGGGTGGCACGGCCGAGTCGTTCACCGAGGCCGTCGCGATCGCGAAGGAGGTCGGCTACCCCGTGCTCGTGCGCCCCTCCTACGTGCTCGGCGGACGCGGCATGGAGATCGCCTACGGCGACGAGGATCTGGGTCGCTACTTCCGCTCGGCACTGGAGGCGGGGACAGGCCGCGTGCTCGTTGACAAGTACCTGCGCGGCAAGGAGGTGGAGGTCGACGCGGTGAGCGACGGCACCGACACGCTCGTCGCCGGGATCATGGAGCACATCGAGCGCGCCGGCGTGCACTCCGGTGACAGCTACGCCGTGTATCCCGCGCAGAACCTCCTGCCCGCGGAGCGCGACCGGGTGGTGGAGCTCACGCGCCAGATCGCGTCGGCACTCCCGGTCCGCGGCCTGCTGAACATCCAGTTCATCGTCGAAGAGGGACGCGTCTGGGTGCTCGAGGTGAACCCGCGCTCCAGCCGCACCGTGCCGTTCCTCACCAAGGTCACGGGCGTGCCGCTGGTGAAGATCGCCGTCGCGATCTCGCTCGGCTCGACGCTGGCGGCGGAGGGCTATGCCCGCGCCGACGGCATCTGGCCGGAGGGCGACCTCGTCGCGCTCAAGGCGCCGGTCTTCTCGATGGCGAAGCTGCTCGACGTCGACACCTACCTCGGTCCGGAGATGAAAAGCACCGGCGAGGTCATCGGCATCGACCGGACCTTCGCGCCGGCGCTCTGGAAGTCGCTGGTCGCCGCGGGGCTCGCGCCGGCGCCGAACGGGTCGGTGCTGATCACCGTCGCCGACAAGGACAAGGGCGAGATCGTTCCGATCATCGAGGGACTGCACTGGCTCGGCTACGAGCTCGTCGCGACGAGCGGCACCGCCGCCCTCATCCGCTCGCTGGGTATCGGCGTGCGCGAGGTGCGCAAGCTGTCCGAGGGCGACGATGAGATCCTGCGTCTGGTGCGCTCGGGCACCTGCGCGGCCGTCGTGAACACGCCGACGCACGGGAAGACCGTCGATCGCGATGGCTTCCTCATCCGGCGCGCCGCGGTGGAGGCGCGCGTCCCGTGCCTCACCTCGCTGGACACCGCGCTCGCCGTGGTCACGGCGCTACGCGCGAGCGCGGTCACCTACAGCGTCGCGCCGCTGTCCGAGTACCGTTCGCCCGCCATCGTGGCGGCCGCGGACTAGCGGCGTGTCCGCCGCGCAGAGAACACTGCGGCGCGAGGCACCGGCGGTCGCGACGGCTCTGGTCGTTGCCGCGTCGCTCATCGGCGACACGCTCCTCTACACCGCGCTTCCGGTGAGCGCATCGTCTCTGGGTATCTCCCGACCCGTCGTGGGCCTGATCCTCTCGCTCAATCGCTGGGTGCGCCTGCTCACCAATCCGCTCGCGGCGCGCCTGTACGGGCGCTTCGCCGCGGGCACGCTGGTGTTCGCCGCGATCCTGCTCACGGCGGTCTCGACCGCGATGTACGCGCTGCCGGCCGCGCTCGCGCTTTTCCTCGCCGGCCGTCTCCTCTGGGGCTTCTGCTACTCGCTGCTGCGGCTCGGCTCCTTCCTCGCGGCGATCGAGGAGGCGGCGACGCACGCCGGCCGCCGCATCGGCAACACGCGGGCCATCTGGGGCATCGGCTACTTCGCCGGCGCGGTGTACGCGCCCTTCGCGATCGAGAGCATCGGCTGGACCGGCGCGTGCGTCGGCGCGGCGGCGATCTCGCTCGTCGCGGGGATCGGTCCGGCCTATCTCGCGTCGTCGTGGCGCCGGCAGGTGAGCCTGCCGGTCGAGGGCGAGGTCCCGGCCTCGGTCTGGCACCCGCGCCTCCTCACGCTCTTCGTCATCGCGACGCTCCAGCTGTCGCTGTTCGCCGGCATCCTCGTCGCCGCCGGCGGCTTCCGCATCGACGAGCGCTGGCATGACGGCGCGCCGATGCTGGCGACGCTCGTGCCGGCGACGTTCGTCGCGGCCGCCTTCGCGCTCACGCAGCGGATCGCGCAGGTCGTGTGGACGCCGATCGCCGGCCGCTGGAGCGATCGCTCCGCGCACTGGGCCTTCGGCCTATCGACCGCGCTGTCGATCATTTCGATCGCCGTCCTGACCGCGCCGCTCGAGCCGCTGCTCTTCGTGCTCCTTGGCGGCAGCGCGTTCCTGAATGGACTCACCGCGACGATCACCGTCGAGCTGGTGGTCGCGCGCCGCTCGACCGATCGCGATCGGCCCAGGATCCTCGCCGCGCTGCACACATGGCAGGACTTCGGTGCCGCTGTCGGGGCGCTCGGCGGCGGCATCCTGGCAGTGATCGGCGCGGCGCCCGCGCTGATCATCGGCGCCGCGCTTCTCGCGCTCACGCTGCCGCTCTGGTGGATCGCGGGGCGATCGTGAGGAGTTCAGCTCGAACGACGAGCGGCTTTGCCGCGAGGAGTGAGACCACCAGTCGTGAACGTATCTCCTCGCCGGAGGCGAGAGATTGAGCAAGAAGCGCAAGGGCGATCCGTGGATGACGGCCGACGCGTACGGGCGCACGCTCACCGGGCTCTCGCTGAACCTCATCGTGCGCGATGTCGCGCGGAGCCTTCCCTTCTACACCGGCGTGCTCGGATTCCGCGCGCTCTACAGCGATGAGGACTTCGCCGCGCTCGAGCGTGACGGCGCGCGCCTGCAGCTCCACGCCGACCACACTTACGAGCACCAGCCCTGGGCGCCGCGCCTGGCGGCGCCGGGCAAACGCGGGCTCGGCGCGGAGATCCGTCTCATGGGCATCGACCCCGACGAGGCCGAGCGACGTGCACGCGCGGCCGGCTACGCCGTGCTCACCGAGGCGCGCGACTGGCCGCACGGCTGGCGTGACACGGTCATCGAAGATCCCGACGGCTATACCTTCGCCGTGGGGGTCCCGAAGAAATGATCATTGAGCCCGGCAGGGTGACCGCGAACGCACAGATCGGCGAGCTTGGCGCGCTCGTCGCCGTGAGCGCGCCGCGCATCGCGGCCACGGCGCACGCCGGGCAGTTCGTCCACGTGCGCCCCGGCCACGGCTGGGATCCACTGCTGCGCAGGCCGTATTCGTTCTGCCGCATCGATCGCCGCGGCGGCGAGATCGAGCTCATCGTGAAGCCGCTCGGTCCCGGCGGCGAGTGGATCGCGGAGCGCCGCGCCGGCGACACGCTCGACCTCCTCGGTCCGCTGGGCACGGCGTTCGTCATCCGCCGCGACACGCGCAACCTGCTGCTCGTCGCGGGTGGGACCGGCATCGCGCCGATGCGCGTGCTGGCGGAGCAGGAGGCGCAGCGCCGCAACGTGACGCTCGTGATGGGCGGCCGATCGGTCGCGTATCTCTGGCCGTCGGATCGGCTTCCGGCGAGCGTCGAGTACGTCACCACGACCGACGACGGCAGCTTTGGCGTGCCCGGCCGCGTGACCGACGTGCTGCCGGATTTCCTTGCGTGGGCCGATCAGCTGTGCGCCTGCGGGCCATGGCCGATGCTCGCGGCCCTCGGCCGTATGCGTGAGAGCGCGGAACGCGCCGCCGCGACGTATCCGGGCCGGCGCACGCTCCTCGAGGCGCAGATCGCGGTCGAGCAGCACATGGGCTGCGCGATGGGCGTGTGCCGCGCCTGCGTGATCGTGACCGCCGAGGGCAACGCGCGCGTCTGCCGCGAGGGTCCGGTGTTCGCGCTCGGCGACGTCGCGTTCGAGGCCGGCGAGCCCGCCACCGTGGGCGCGCCACGATGACAAAGCGACCGCCGAAGCGTCGCGTCGAGCGGCCGATCGACGTGCGCCGCGGGGTGGAGGAGTCGCTCGACGTCGCGGCGGAGGGCGAGGAGGAGGAGGACACGCTCGATCTCGCGGACGTCGACGGCGCCAGCGTCACCGAGGCGGCGACGGGCGAGCCGGAAGACGACCGCACGCCGACGGAGCTTGCCGACAAGCTGCGCCAGACGCTCGCCGGCGCGGTGATCACGGAGGTCACGAGCGTTCCGCGCACGCCCGACGAGCTGCGGCCGGAGCATGGCGTCGACCTCGCGGTCGAGGCCGCGCGCGGGCTGTGGCTGAAGAACCCGGTCCTCACCGCGTCCGGCACGTTCGGTCAGGGCGTCGAGTACGCGGAGCTCATCGACGTGTCGCGGCTCGGCGCGATCGTGAACAAGGGCACGACGCCGCACGCGCGCCCGGGCAACCGCCAGTACCGCATCGCCGAGACACCCGCGGGGATCCTCAACTCGATCGGGCTCGAGAATCCCGGCGCCGAGGAGGTCGCGCGCAAGTACGGCAAGGCGTGGAAGGCGCTCGGCGTCCCGGTCATCGTGAACGTCGCGGGGTACAGCGTCGACGACTACGTCTTCGTTGTGCACGCGCTCGACGGCACGCCGGGCGTCATCGCGTTCGAGCTCAACGTCTCCTGCCCGAACGTCGAGGGCGGGATGCTCTTCGGATCCGATCCGCGTCTCGCCGCTGAGGTGACGCGCGCCGTCAAGGCCGCGACCGACAAGCCGGTCATCGTGAAGATGACGCCCAACGCGCCGGATCAGGTCGTCGCGGTCGCGCGCGCGGTGGAGGAGGCCGGTGCCGACGGCATCACGACGATCAACACGGTGCTCGGCATGCGCATCAACGTCGACAAGAAGCGTCCGATCCTCGGGACCGGGAGCGGCGGGCTCTCGGGTCCGGCGATCCGCCCCATCGCGCTCCACATCACCTATCAGGTCGCGCAGGCCGTCGCGATCCCGATCATCGGCGCAGGCGGCGTCACGAGCGCGAACGACGCGCTCGAGTTCCTGATGGCCGGCGCGTCCGCCGTGCAGGTCGGCACCGCGACGTTCGCCGATCCGACCGCGCCGCTCACGATCATCGAAGAGCTCGCGGCCTACGTGAAGCGCAACGGCCTCGCGTCGATACGCGACGTCATCGGCGCGGCACTGCCTCCAAGTCCCCTGTCCGAGTGAAGCGCCCCGCGCCGCACCGGCGTTAACCTCGCGTGAGCGAATGGTGACGCCGGGTGACGCGATGGACTTCGGTCCGCTCGCGCTCCTCGACCAGTCCTCTCGCGACGGGCTACGAGCTCAAGCGACGATCCGCGATCTCGAGGCGGGCGAGACGCTCATTCGCGAGCGCGCTCCGGGCGAGGATGCGTACCTCCTGCTCGAGGGTACGGTGCGCGTCACGGCGTCGGACGAGCCGCGGATGCTCGCGATCATCAGCGCACCGGCGCTGGTGGGCGAGCTGGCGGCGATCACCGACCAGCGCCGCTCGGCGAACGTCATCGCGGATACGCCCTGCACCGTGCTGACCCTTCCCGGTCGGGAGCTTCGCCGTCTCATGGAGCGCCGTCCCATCTTCGCAAGCGCGCTGCGCGAACGCGCGGATCTGCTCCTGGCCGACGCGTTCCTCAAGCGGCGCAGCCCGCTGCGCGATCTGCCGTCGCACATCCTCACGTCGCTCGCCTCGCACCTTCGCTCGCGCGTCCTGGCGCACGACCAGCTCGTGGAGGGCAACGACGACGACATCTGTCTCGTGCGCCGCGGCGCGGTCGAGCTCATCCGCGACGGCGCGCGGACCATGCCCGGCGAGTTCATGCAGCGCGAGCCGGGCGAACGCTATGCCGCAGTCGGCGAGACCTGGATCTACGAGCTTCGACTCGCGGACGTCGCGCATGCGATCGTCGGTTACCAGGATCGGCTGCGCGAGATCGCGGGGCAGCTCGACGACCGGTCGCGCGTGAAGCTGCGCCCCAATTGCCGGTTCATCACCGACGCGAATCTCGGCGGCGTGCTCGTGCACAACGAGCGCGAACGCGCCGTCCTCTCCGAACCGGTCGCGAGGCTCGCGCGAACGCTCGACGGTCAGCGCGAGGTGTGGACGCTCGTCGCGCAGAGCACGCTCGGGCGTGGTCCGGTGATCGAAGGCCTCGCCGTCCTCGTCGCAGCGGACCTCGCGACGCTCGCATAGCCTAGGCGCGTGATACGCGCGACGGAGGAGTGGCGGAGTTCGTTCGTCGCGCGGATCCGCGCCGTGCACGCGCTCTGGCAGCTGGGGATCGCCGATCTGACGATCGAGCAGGTGAATCACCTCGAGCGCGCCGGCGTGCTCCCGGTCGCATTCACGCTGCTCCACTACGTCGTGGGGGAGGACCGTAACGGCCGCTTCCTCGGACAGCGCGCGATGCTGTGGGACGAGCAGGGCTGGGCGGAGCGCGTCGGGCTCGTCGGGGAGCCGCCGGTGCGCGGCACGCCGATGGCCGACGCCGAGAAGCTTCGCCTGCGCGATCTCGGAGCGTGGCGTGCTTATCAAGGCGCCGTGTTTGAGCGGACGGAGCGGGCGATTGCGTCCGTGCCGCTCGACACGTTTTCCGCGAAAGCGTTCGATCGCCCAGCCCAAAACTCTTTAAAGGCATCCTTCCTCGGATTCCTCGTGCCCGAGGGAGAGATGAGCGTCGCCGACGTCTGCGAGGCGTACATCTTCCAGCACGCCTGCCGCCACCTGGGCGAGCTCGAGCACGCACGCGCGCTCGTGGGATCGGGCGGTCTCTCCTAGCGGCGCAGCACCAGGCCGATCTTGCCGAACGTTTGACGCGGCTCCGCGAACACGCGCACGTCGCCGTTCCCCTCGGCAACGGCATCGGGCGTGTGGTTCTCCGCGGCGAGCTCCACCTCGCTGAGCGCGGGGAGCTCTCGCAGCAGGCGCGTGCCCATCTCGTAGACGAGCTCCTGGATGGACTTGCTGTTGAAGTCCTGGAACGTCGCCTCGACCGAGCGGCGGATCGTAGCGGCCGCGACGTCTTTCTCGGACCGCCAGTGGACGTCGAGGACGATCGTGAGCGGACGATCGACGAGCTCGGGCAGCGTCGTGTATCCGTCACGGGCGAACGCCGCGAACGAGCTTCCGGTCGTCTTGAGGAGGCGCATCCCCTCGATCCCGCTGCGCGCGGCGGTCGTCCGGGTGCCACCGCTCGCGCGTTCGAACGACGCTTCGGCCACCCTGGCGTCGCTCCGCGTGAGGCGGAACACCAGGTCGCCGGCGGTCGGGTCGAGCGGGACGTCGTGCGCCGTCACCGTGATGCGCTCCATCTGCGGGTAGGTCTCGAGGAGTCGCCGGCCGAGATACGCGACGTACGCCTCGAGCGACGTGCCGGTGAAGTCCGCCGCGGTCGCGTAGACGAAGTTCTTCATCGTGTCGGTGGCGACGACCTCGCGGTTGTCGCCTTCCGTGTACGCCGCGAGGAAACGCTCCCCGAATACGTCGATCGTCACCGACGCGGCGAACGGCGGCGCCGAGCGCTTCGCGAGGCGGTAGAACACGACACGCTTCTTCCCGTAGCTGATCACCGTGTTCACGAATCGACATCCATCGCTCGCCGGATGCCGTCCTGCTCCCGCTGAAGGCGGTCGAGCGAGAT